>ENA-OFCF01000200-OFCF01000200.1-metagenomes-genome-assembly--contig:-NODE-200-length-29481-cov-5.601067_pt1 | contig 29481 bp, 26 predicted proteins | sample MGYA00153387_OFCF01 | MGnify analysis MGYA00153387 | reverse complement strand
GTCTGGACCGTGTCTCAGTTCCAGTGTGGCTGATCATCCTCTCAGACCAGCTACCGATCGTCGCCTTGGTGGGCCATTACCCCACCAACTAGCTAATCGGATATCGGCTCATCCAATCGCGCGACGCCTTGCGGTCCGCCGCTTTCATCCTCAGATCGTATGCGGTATTAGCGTAAGTTTCCCTACGTTATCCCCCACGATTGGGTAGATTCCGATATATTCCTCACCCGTCCGCCACTCGTCACCCAAGGAGCAAGCTCCTCTGTGCTACCGTTCGACTTGCATGTGTTAGGCCTGCCGCCAGCGTTCACTCTGAGCCAGGATCAAACTCTTCAGTTAAAACTAATTTTTATAGCTATTATCTGCAGAATTCTATCTAGGCTTGTACATCGCTTGCGTACTAATTTTTACATTATTACTAAATTGACTTAAAGCATTTAACAGACTTCTGCAAGATTGGACTTACCCTCATCTTACAGACGCCCGCACAAATTTCCTGCGCACATTATCAAAGAACGTTTTGCTTACTCCCGAAGGATAAAGCCAATGAGACATTTCGTCTCAAAGTGGTCGCACAGTATGGCAGACCTTTTGGGGTGAGTCAATACCGAGATTTTACATTTCTGCATTAAATCATCTTGCCACAGCGACGTTTTGCATCAACTGGGTCAACAAGTATAACAAGATTCCACAGCAAAAGAAAAGCCTTTTAGTACGCTTTATTGTGCCTAGTTTAAAAAATCGCTAATTTAGCCCTGACTAACTAAAAGAATGCGGGCGAAATTGCGCTTACCAACCTGCAATACTGCCTCGAAACCCGGCATTAGCATGCATTGCGCATCTTCAACCACTACATTATCAATTCGCACGGCGCGCTCTTGAATCTTACGATTAGCCTCTGCATTACTGCTTGCCAGCCCTGCCAACTTCAGCAAAGAGGCAAGCCGAATGCCATCAGCAGGAACCGCAATTTCGTGTAATTCCAATAAGTCTTTATCCGCTTCACCACGAACTGCTGCCTGCCAGCCTTGAATGGCGGCCTCTGCATCTTGAGGACTATGGAAACGGGCGGCTAATTCACGTGCCAATTGTAGCTTGGCTGCGCGCGGATGCAATTGTCCACCTGCAACATCTGCTTTCATTTGCGCCATCTGTGCAAGAGACACATCAAAGCTGAGCAATCCATACCAGCGCCACATCAAATCATCGCCGATTTTCATGGTTTTATTAACCATATCAATGGCAGGTTCGTTGATGCCAATATAGTTGCCGAGCGATTTGGACATCTTGTTAACGCCGTCCAAACCCTCTAAAAGTGGCATGGTTAGCACAATCTGAGGCGGCTGGCCATAATGTTCCTGCAAACCACGGCCCATCAACAAATTGAACTTTTGATCGGTACCACCCAGCTCAACATCAGCTTTCAGCGCCACCGAATCATAGCCCTGCACCAATGGATACAGAAATTCGTGAAGAGCAATTGGCTGTTGCGCGGTAAAGCGTTTAGAGAAGTCGTCGCGCTCTAGCATGCGCGCCACCGTTAACTGTCCAGCCAATTTAATCAAGTCGGCTGCCGACATTTTATCGAACCATTCGGAGTTGAAGCGCAGCTCAGTTTTGTCTTTATCAAGCACTTTATACACTTGCTCGGCATAAGTTTGCGCATTGGCAAGCACATCTGCGCGGGTTAAGGGTTTACGGGTGATATTTTTGCCGGTTGGGTCGCCGATCATGCCGGTGAAATCGCCAATCAGGAAAATGACTTGGTGGCCTAAATCCTGAAATTGGCGCATTTTATTAAGTAGCACCGTGTGGCCAATATGCAAATCCGGTGCGGTAGGATCAAAACCGGCCTTGATACGCAACGGACGACCGAGCTTTAAGCGCGCCTCAAGCTCCTCACGCTTCAATATTTCCTGCGCACCACGGCCAAGAATATCAAGTATTTCGTTTAATTCAGTTGCCATAGAAACTTCCATAAGACGTAAAAACAAGCGCTTATGCAGCAACTTGTTAATCAATAGTTAATTAAATTAATTATGCCTGAATGCAAGCCGCTCTGGTTTGACGGAATGCATAAACACTGGTTATTTTAACGCATCGTTCGAATTACACCACTGAGGCGGAGTTTTGCCAGATATCCGTTTTTTAACCGCGCTACGCACCCGCACCACCTCACAATGGCTGGCTACCGGTTTACTGAGCTTGATTGGTTTGTGCGTTATATCGATAGTGCCTGCCTTGCAAAAACCCGCATTTGCTAAACATGCCGAACAACAACGTATCGAAACTACGCCTAATTTTGCTCGCAAAGCCGTTGATAGACGCACCTACAACTGGCGCTCAGTGACTGTTGCTAAAGGCCAAACCTTGAGTGATATTTTCAAACAGCTCGGGCTTTCTCAAGAGATTATGTTGCGGGTACTAGCCACCGATTCGGCGAAACTGGCCTTCAAGCGCATTAAAGATGGCGACATTATCGAATTCGATATGAATGGCTACAAGACATTACGCGCTATGCGTTTCGATCAAAGCGATTTAGCGCAGGTTCTGCTAAACATTCAAGCCGAAAGTATTGACGAAATCATTACTGAGCGAAAGCTGGAAAAGCGTTTAATGGTTGCGTCTGGAGAAATCACCAGCTCTTTGTATGCCGATGCCAAGCGCGCGGGATTGAGCGGGAAAATTGTTAATCAAGTTGCTGATGTCTTTAAATACGATGTCGATTTTGCTGATGACTTACGCGATGGCGACAAATTCCAAGTGGTGTATGAGCAAAGTTTTCTAGAAGATAAGCCATATCAACAAGGCAAAATACAGGCCGCCACATTTATAAACCGTGGCGAAAAGTTTTCTGCCTACCGCTACAACAGCAATGGTCGAGATGAGTATTTTGACGGCAGTGGCCGGCCACTGAAAAAAGTATTGCTACGCATTCCTATTGAATTTGCGCGCTTAAGCTCAAGTTTTGGCATGCGCAAACATCCAGTGCTAGGCCGCATGCGCGCCCATAAAGGCGTGGATTATGCTGCGCGAACCGGCACGCCAATTATGGCGGCGGGCGATGGCCGCGTTGAACTGGCCGGCTGGAAAAGCGGCTATGGCAAAACCGTGATTATCAATCATGGTCAAGGCCGAAGTACGCTGTATGGCCATATGTCGACTATAGGTAAACTCAAGCGTGGCCAGTTTGTCTCGCAAGGCGCCATTATCGGTCGCGTTGGCAGCACCGGCCTTGCCACCGGCCCGCACTTGCATTACGAATTCCGAATTGGCGGCAAACAAGTGAACCCGTTGATAGTGACTATGCCGAAACCCGAGCCGTTACACGGCAATGCTTTGGCTAAATTTAAAAACGCTACCGCACCAGCAATTGCTATGATGGAGCAATCGGCCACTACCCAATTACGCTAAACATGCTCTCTTCCTTGTATATCGGTTTAATGTCGGGCACCAGCTTGGATGGCATGGATGTTGCTTTAGTGGATTTTGCTGATGGCACCAAGTTACTGCATTCAGGCCACTACCAATTACCAGAACAGTTGCGCGCTGAATTGTTGCGCTTATCGCAATCAAACAGCGCAATTTCACTTGAGCAATTTGGCCAAATGGAAACGGTATTAGGTCAAACATTTGCAAATGCTGTGAATGAATTTTGCCAGCAGAACGCCGTCAATCCGGCGAATATTCGAGCGATAGGAAGCCACGGCCAAACTGTTCGGCATAACCCACAAGGCGATTTGCCATACACACTGCAAATGGGTGATGCCAATATTATTGCTGAACGCACAGGAATTACTACTGTTGCGGATTTTCGGCGCCGTGATGTGGCGGCTGGAGGGCAAGGCGCACCATTGGTTCCGGCTTTTCACCATGCCTTATTCGCAAAACCAAACAGCACACGAGCAATCGTGAATATTGGCGGCATAGCCAATATTACCTTGCTAGCTGAAAATGGCTCGGTAAACGGCTTTGATACCGGCCCAGGCAATGGCTTAATGGATGCTTGGTGCCAAAAACACTGGCGCATTGCATACGATGATAACGGCCAAAAAGCTGCACTTGGGCAAATCGACCAGCCCTTACTAGAGCAGCTTTTATCTGAGCCTTGGTTACAATTGCCGGCACCAAAAAGCACTGGCCGCGATATGTTCAACCTAGAATGGCTAGCTGTGCATTTGCAGAATCTAAGCCTTTCACCCGAAACTGTATTGCGGACGTTGAACACATTCACTGCCAAGACAATAGCCAACGCATTGCTAGCCAGTTCGCAGAACATTGAAGACGTGTTTGTGTGTGGCGGCGGCGCACACAATGCCCTGCTGATGCAAACCCTGCAAAGCTTATTGCCATGTCCTGTGCAATCAACTGAAGTGTTAGGCGTTGATCCGGATTACGTTGAAGCGATGGCCTTCGCGTGGCTGGCCAAACAATGTATAGATGGCAAGCCCGGCAACGTGGTGGACGTTACCGGCGCAAAAGGGTCGCGAATTCTTGGCGCGATATATCAGGCTTGATTGCAAACTTTGTATATTTACTAACTTAAGGCCAAGCCAATGCGTATAACAGTCATCAGCGTATGTTTGTTTTTGCTTTCCACAAAAGCATTCTGTGACAACCATACACAAAATATTCATGTTGCTCGAATTGATGGTAGCGATTTACTGATAGAAGTGACCAAGCCTGAGTCCAGTAAGAAAATCCCTATTTTACTGGCTATTGATGGTTCGCTTTGCACGCCATCACGATTGGGTTCACTTATGGATACCTTTATTCCAGGCCAATCTGGACGCGATGACTATGCATTAGTGATAGTAGAGAAACCTTCTCCCAGCATGCCGTTAATTGAAAAAGACGGTTCATTCAGCATCGGGCCTGAATTTATATGCTCAGCCGACTTTAAAAAATATTATGCGATTGACCAACGGGTATTGGATCATTTGCGTGCAATACAACATTTGCGCAAGCACGCGGAATGGTGGGATGGTCGCATTATTGTGTGGGGGTTTTCAGACGGTGGAAAAATTGGAAGTCAAGTTATTGCTTATACTCCCGAAGTACGTGGTGCAGTTTTGGGTGGCTTCGGTGGAGGCATTAGCATGGCAGATGATTTTAGAGATTATTTTATTTGCAAAAACATGCTTACAGCACAACGTAATAAATGCCTTGCAGAATTAAATATACAATTTGACGATATTATGCAGAATCCAAGAACAGATAAGACTTGGAATGGTGATGCCAACACCTACAAAGTATGGGCTTCTCGCTTGTTGCTGATTGAAACCAACATATTAAAAGATGTGAAAGTCCCGTTTTTAGTTTTCCACGGCACCGAAGATCAGTCAGTTCCCGTTGAGTCTGCGCGTGAACTTAATAAGCAACTGAGCCTAAGTGGTATTAGTAATTTTACCTATCGTGAAATACAAGGCATGGGCCACAGCTTGCTGAGCAATTTGCCCAAAGACGAAAGCCAAAAACTTCGAAATGAATTGTTTAATTGGCTATTTCAAACCTTAGAACCATAATACTAGGCCGCGAATTCTTGGCGCTATTTATCAGGCGTGAGTAAATACGAATAATCCTACATAAATGCACAAACAATTCCTATAAACAGATGTTTGAAATAAGTAAATAATCAAACCTGAACTCACATCAGGTTTTTGTCATGCTTGACATTCTTATTTTATGTAGTTACATTAATTACAATGCGTATTGAGTTTGATTCATTCAAGCGTGCAATAACGCTTGCCGAACGCGGACTTGATTTCAAACACGCCGTTGTAGTTTTTGAGGGCCCAACAGCAACGCTTGAAGATGTGCGCAAAGTCTATGGTGAAAGGCGTTTTATCACCTATGGGCTACTCGATGAGCGGATTGTTGTATTGATATGGACGAAACGCAACGAAAACTGTCGAATTATTAGTATGAGGAAAGCCAATGAACGCGAAATTACAGAATACGCCCAGCACTTGGGTTGACCCTGACGATGCGCCGGAATTAACCGATGAAGATTTTGCAAGAGCTGTATGGCGAATTGGCAACAGAATTGTGCCGCGTGAAGAAGCTCAAGCACATGCGCGCGCGCAAATGCGGCGTGGCCGGCCTAAGGCAGAAAGGCCAAAAATCGCGCTAACCGTACGTTACGACGCCGATGTTGTTGATGCTTTCCGCGCTACCGGCACCGGCTGGCAAACTCGCATGAATGGTGCATTGCGTGAATGGCTGGCACATAACAAAACCGTAAAGTCTTAATTACTTCTCAATCCGCTTCCACAGCCAAGCCAGAAGCATCAGCGCCGGGAAAACCGATACCGCACTGATTAGAAAAAATGTGGAGTAGCTACTTTGCTCAACAATATAGCCTGAAAATCCACCAACAAATTTACCCGGCAAATTAGCCAACGATACCAACAAAGCATATTGCGTTGCAGTGAAGTTTTGGTTGGTTAAGCTCGACATAAATGCCACCAATACTGTGCCAGCAAAACCTTGCGCCAGATTATCAGCCGTAATAGCAGCAAAGAACGCCCAGATTTCCGATGGATTCTGCGCCATTAATACAAAGGCTAGGTTTGATAACGCCACACCCACGGCCGCCACAGCCAACAGTTTTCGGATATCAAATACTGCCACACACACGCCGCCAAAAAACGCACCGCCGATTCCTAGCCAAACGCCATACAGTTTCGAGACTGTTGCAATATCGGCCTTGGTATAACCAGAATCCAGATAAAACGGCCCAGCCAACACACCAATCATTTGATCGGGAAACTTAAACAAACCAACGAACAGCAGAAAAGCCAAAGCCAGTAAAACGCCATTTCGGCTGAAAAATTCATGGAAGGGTTCGATAAATGCCTCAGCAAGGCTAACCTTTCTGATTGCCACACGTGCAGTTGGTTCTCGGGCGAGAAGTGTTGCGGCCAAGGGCAGCAACATCAATGCAGCCATCACTGTATAGGTGGTTTGCCAGCCGAATAACTCGGCAAAATATAGCGCCATCGCTCCGCCAAGAATCAGACCAACTCGATAGCCAAGCGTATAGGTGGCGGCCAAAGCGCCTTGCCCATGTTGCTCAACAATTTCAATCCGATAGGCATCTACCAGAATATCCTGCGTAGCGCCGGCAAAAGCTGCTAAAGCCACAAAGCCAATCAATGTTGAAAGATGTTCAGCTGGATTGGTATACGCCATGGCCAACAAGCCAATCATTAATAAAAACTGTGATGCAAACAACCAGCCTCGGCGGCGGCCTAGAAACGGCAGCGCGTAGCGATCGAGTAACGGCGCCCAAAGAAATTTCAGCACATAAAAGAAACTGGCAAAACTCAGCAAGCCAATAAGACTGAGTGCCAGCCCAATATCACGCAACCAGGTAGACAATGTGCCGCCAACGATAAGCAGGAATGGCAAGCCACAACCGAAACCAAAGAACAACATAGTGGCCGCTGAGGGCGTTCCAAAAGCCTGTTTAATACCTTGCCAGCCTTTGTAGGTTTGTATTTCGCTCATAGTTCATAATCCACTATAAATGGTGCGTGATCGGAAAATTTCGGCTCTGAAACTATACAGCATTCACGCAAACTGGCTTTCAAATTAGCACTAAGCATTTGGTAATCAATGCGCCAGCCAACGTTCTTAGCGCGTGCCGCGCCGCGCTGGCTCCACCAAGTGTAATCCTGGCCTTGCGGCTTAAGTGTTCGGTAAGCATCCACCCAGCCATCGTGATCAATCAATTGAGTTAACCAAGCGCGTTCTGCGGGCAAAAAGCCGGAGTTTTTCTCATTAGATTTAGCATTGCGAATGTCCATGGCGGTATGCGCAATATTCCAATCACCACAAATCACCAGTTTCCGGCCACTCGCCATCATTTCGGCAAATTTAGGGCGAATCCAGTCCATCACTTCAAACTTAAATTGCTGGCGCTCTTCTTTCGATGATCCAGAAGGCAAATACAGGGAAATCACCGATAAGTCGCCGAAACGCGCCTCAATATAACGGCCTTCTTCATCAAATGCTGGCCAGCCGAGTTTGGTTATCACCGAATTAGGCTTTTGTTTAGAGTAAATAGCTACACCGGAATAGCCTTTCTTGCTGCTAGCATCACGAAAACACACATCGTATCCAGCGGGTCTAAACAGCTCATCGGCGAGCTGATGTTCCTGAGCTTTGGTTTCCTGCACGCACAAAACATCGGCGTTTTGCGCTAAAAACCATTCAAAAAAACCCTTAGTAGCGGCGGAGCGGATGCCATTGGCATTAAAACTAATAATTCGCATGCGTTTCAACTGCTGATAAACTTAATCAAGATTAGCCCAAAGCATCGTTGATGTGGAGATAAATGCACGCTTACCAACAACAATTTTTGCAATTAGCCATAACCAAACAAGTTTTGCGTTTTGGTGAATTCACCCTGAAATCCGGCCGCCTTAGCCCGTACTTTTTTAATGCTGGCTTATTTGATGATGGCCAAAGCATGCTGAGTGTTAGCCAATGTTATGCGCAAACCATTTTAGACAGCGGCCTTGACTTCGATATGCTGTTCGGCCCCGCCTATAAAGGCATTCCTTTAGCAACTGGCGCGGCTTTGGCACTGGCACAACACGGCCGAAATGTGCCGCTTGCCTTCAACCGCAAGGAAGCCAAAAGCCACGGTGAAGGTGGCACGTTGATTGGTGCGCCGTTGCAAGGCCGAGTACTAATTATTGATGATGTGATAACAGCAGGCACCGCTATTCGCGAATCAATAGAGATTATTCAAAACCATGGCGCCGAAGTGGCTGGCATTGTGATTGCCTTAGATCGCCAAGAAAAAGGCAAGGATTCGCACCTTTCAGCCAGCCAAGAAATACAGCAGCAACATGGCGTGCAGGTTGTTAGCATAGTTGGCTTAAATGATTTACTGGAGTATTCTGAACACGACAGCGCACTCGCTCAATATCGCCAAGCCTTGCAAACTTATCGTAACCAGTTCGGGGTTCATCATGATTAAGTGTACGAAAATTCTAATTGCATTCTTAGGTCTCAGCTTACTAAGCGCTGCTATGGCTCAAGAAAAAAAGATTTATCGCTGGGTTGATAAAGACGGCAAAGTGCAACTAAGCGACCAACTTCCGCCCGACATGGTTGATAAAGCACGCAAAGAATACAATGCCAAATCTGGCACCTTGCAAAAAAATGTGCAGACCCAACCAAGCCTTGCCGAACAAGCCGCCGCCAAACAGCAAGCCGATACTGAAGCGCAAGCTTTAGCGCAAGCACAAAAGGCCAAGCGCATCGAACAAGGTATGATGATTAACTTTGAAACCGAAAAAGATCTGCAGCGTTCATTTGATGAGCGCACGGATTTATTGCAACAAACCATTATTTCATTAAAGGCCAGCATTCAATCGCGCAGAGCCGTTGGAATCAGTGTGTTAAACGAATTAGCGGGCATGGAATTGAATGGCAATCCAATACCTGCCGATAAAATCAAACAAGTCAAAACCAATCATGCTTTAGTAATGAAGCAAACCGCGCAAATGACTCGATTAACCATTAGCTTTAATGCCTTAAAGAGCGAGTTTGCCCAAACACTAGGCAAATATCGTGAACTAAAAGGAATTTCTCAGGCATCAAGCGCAACACAACCGGACACCTATGCGCAGCCCACAGCTGGCACACTAAAGCAATAACTTAAAATGGCATCTTTAAGCCAGGCTTAAGCGCGTGTAGTTGTTCGCGGAATATGCCTTGAATTTGCACTAAACGCTCTTTGCTATCGGCTTCAAAACGCAAGACTAGCACCGGCGTGGTGTTCGATGCGCGCACCAATCCCCAGCCATCTGGCCAATCGGCACGAATGCCGTCAATGGTATTAATACGGGCGCCATCAAACTGTGCTTTTGCTACAAATTGTTCGATGAAGGCATGTTGCTCACCCTCTTCCAATTCAATTTTCAGTTCAGGCGTCGATTCACCATTAGGCAAGCTATCAAACACGGCTTGAATGCCGTCTGGCGCTGCTGCTAAAATTTCTAGTAAACGTGCCGCAGCATAAATACCATCATCAAAACCAAACCAACGTTCGGCAAAAAAGAAATGCCCGCTCATTTCGCCAGCAAGCTCTGCTTGGGTTTCTTTCATTTTTGCTTTAATTAACGAATGGCCGGTTTTCCACATAATCGGGCTACCACCATGGCGCAGAATATGGCCTTGCAACGCACCGGTGCATTTAACGTCATAAATAATGGCCGCGCCTGGATTACGATGCAACACGTCTTCGGCAAACAACATTAGCAGGCGGTCTGGGAAAATGATTTGACCTTTAGCTGTTACCACGCCAAGTCGATCGCCATCGCCATCAAACGCCAAACCAATATCAGCGCCTGAATGTTTTACGGTTTCTATTAAATCAACTAAATTGACTGGATCACTTGGGTCTGGATGATGGTTCGGGAAATTACCGTCAACCTCACAGTAAATCGCTTCCACATCGGCGCCTATAGCCGCCAGCACATCGGGAACAATAGCGCCGGGCACACCGTTACCGCAATCAACGACAACTTTGAGTCGGCGATCAATTTGAATATCATCGGCAATATATCGCGTGTACTCAGCCACAAAATTTTTGTGATTGACATGACCAAGTTGCTGTACTTTGCTGATTTTTTTCTCAACAATACGCTCGAATATATTGGTAATGGCATCGCCAGACAAGGTATGTCCATCAATCACAATTTTAAAGCCGTTGTAGTCGGGTGGATTGTGCGAACCGGTGACCGAAATACCGCTAGTATATTCACTATTATGTGTGGCGAAATAAACTAATGGCGTTGGCACCTGGCCGATATTAAGCACCGAGACACCGGTTGACAACAGCCCTTCAGTTAAACCTGTAGCAAGTTTTTCGGAGGACAATCGTCCGTCATAGCCAATCACAATACCGCGCAGTCCTTTCTCTGCCAAAATAGTGCCGATCACTTCACCTATCAGCTGTGCAATACCTGCATCTAAATTAGTGCCCACAATGCCGCGAATATCGTACGCCCTGAAGATACTGCGTTCTAGCGGTACTTTGGGATTGGCTATTTCTTTAATTTTAAACACCGGTTTCGCAACAACAAGCTCTGGCTCAATGATGCCTTTTAGATTCATTTCATGCAAAGTCAGTTCATTATCTTCTTCTACTGCAGCATTGGCTAAATTCATGCGCTTTTTCAGATAAGTAGGCCTGTAAGCGCTTGCTAAACCACCCAGCAAAAACAAAAATGCCAGTATAAGTTCAGCAACACCACCGAACTCAAACAGGCCTTTTTCAGCCAAAGGCGCTGATGCCACAACACGCCATGGTGTTTGCGGGATTTTACTGGCATTTCCTTCAGCCGTGGATGCCAAAGAACTATCACCGTGCGCGAGTAAATCAATGCGATCCTGGCGAATGGCCAAATAGCCGTTGTCCGGCATATCTTGATTCATCGCATTGTTTAAGCCAGTTAATGGAACCTGCACATACACCAGCAATTCATTCACGCCACTGCCAATTAGCGAGACCATGGCCAGTTTTTGCGCCCCAGCTACTTTAATAATTCTGAACGCCACTTGCTGGTCATTCGCGCCGGCTTCAAGCACAGCAAGCTTACCTGCGCCAAACTTAACCACGTTGTTATAGGCGTCATCCAATTCAATTCGGTGAATTTCCACCAGTTCAGCATCTTTTATGGCATTTTTAAACAAGCTCTTGATGCCTTCCTGTTCGGTTTCAAATGCTATCGGACCAATCTGCTTTTGTGCATCCTGCATTTTCACAATAAGTGACTTGCTTAACGGCGAAATGGCCTTCACGGCATTGTCGCGAGCTGTAATGACATCACGCTCGGTTTTATTTTGCCCATACACATTAAGGCCAATAACAGCAAACCAAAGGCTTAAAAATACACAGAGTATTGCGCCAGTGTGCCAAGGATTGCGCTGAATCCATGCGCGTGTTCGGTCTAAATATGCTTGCGCTGATGACATTTTAACGGACTCCCGTATGACCAAAGCCGCCTTGACCGCGCGCGCTTTCAGCAAATTGCTGAACATGGGTAAAGTGTGCATGCAGCACTGGCATAAACACCAGTTGTGCGATTCGATCACCCGGCGCAATAGTTTGGGTTTGTGTGCCGCGATTCCACAGACTAACCATTAACGGACCTTGATAATCAGCATCAATTAAACCCACCAAGTTGCCAAGCACCAAGCCTTGTTTATGGCCAAGCCCTGAGCGCGGTAAAATATGCGCACAAACACCGGCATCGGCAATATAAATCGACATGCCAGTTGCAATAAGCTGGCTCTCGCCGGGCGCCAAACTCAGCGCAGTATCTAACATGGCACGCAAATCCATACCGGCGGAATAGGCTGTTGCATACTCTGGCAGGGGAAACTCTGTGCCTAAGCGCGCATCCAAAATTCGTAGTTGCACATCAATGCTGGCATTGGAGCTCATATTATTCCTTGAATTCATTGCTAATAATGCCAAGCAGCGCGCTCGCCACGTTTATTTTTGTATCGTGTTGAATATCTGTTCGCTTGCCGGCTTTTGAAAAAACTACTAAAGCATTGTGTTCGCTTTCAAAGCCAATACTGGCATTACTCACATCATTAGCAGCAATAAAATCGAGGTTTTTGCCCGTTAATTTTTTCTGCGCGTATTCGTCAAGCCGTTCTGTTTCAGCGGCAAAACCAACCACCAATTTCGGGCGATTCGCGCTGCTAGACACCGTTGCCAATATGTCAGTAGTACGCTCCAGTTCAACCATAAGCGTAATTTCGGTTTTTTTGATTTTCTGCGCGCTGCACAATTTTGGGCGGTAATCGGCCACTGCTGCTGCCGCAATAAAGACATCCACCTGTTCAAGATGCGCCTGCACTGCCTCAAGCATTTGCTGTGCTGATCGCACATCAATGCGCTGCACACCGCGTACGCAACAAATAGCTACTGGGCCTGAAATCAATACAACTTCGGCACCTTGCTCACTAGCTACTTGCGCAATGGCAAAGCCCATTTTTCCAGAACTGCGGTTGCCAATAAAACGCACTGGGTCAATATCTTCAAAAGTTGGACCGGCGGTGATTAAGTATTTCTTTCCCGCCAAGGGTTTCGGACCACTGTTTAAAGCCTCTGCAATCTCAGCAGGCTCAAGCATACGGCCTTCGCCTATTTCACCACAGGCTTGTTCGCCACTGGCCGGACCAAGCAGATGAACCCCGCGCTGTTGCAGCTTTTCTTTGTTGGCTTTGGTGGCGGCATTTGCCCACATGGCTTGATTCATGGCTGGCGCAAGATAAATCGGCGCGGTGGTTGCTAAACATAAAGTGCTGAGTAAATCATTGGCTTGGCCATTCGCCAGACGTGCGATGAAATCGGCACTGGCTGGCGCAACTAGCACTTTGCTTGCCCAGCGCGCCAGTTCAATATGGCTCATAGCCGCTTCTGCGCTTTCATCCCACAAGCTGCTGCGCACAGGATTGCCAGACAAAGCCTGCATGGTGGTGGCAGTAATGAACTGCTCGGCAGAGTGCGTCATGACCACGCGCACATCAGCGCCAGCCTGTTTAAGGCGACGAACCAATTCAGCTGATTTATAGGCGGCAATACCGCCCGTTACCCCAAGTAATATGCGCTCGCCATGTTGTGCTGTCACAAGTATTTTCCTACAAGCATATGGGCATTAGCTTAACCTAAAAGCCGTTAGATTCCGACTGTTTGCCTGATATATCTGGTGCATGCTGTAGCCATGACACATCAAATCGTTAAACCTTGGATTCCTGCGCAAAACAAAGCCTTGGCACATGGCGTTAAATCGCTAAGCCTTGCCGAACTGTTATTGCTTATTGGCGCACCGCACCGCTTGCCACAAGCTATCGACTGCATTCCCTTAGAACGGCAAAGCCTGCACGCATTGAATCAATCATCCATCGGTGAATTTAGCCAGCAGTATCAAATTGGCATTGAGCTGTCTTGCAAACTCGCGGCTTGTCTTGAATTAGGTACTCGGCACTGGGCAGAACCGCTGCAACGCGGCCAATGCATGAATGATCCGCAACACGTTCGACATTGGCTACGCACCCAGTTACGTGATCGCAGCAGAGAAGTATTTGCCTGCATTTTCCTAGATGCTAGGCATCGCTTAATTTGCTATGAAGAACTGTTTGAAGGCAGCGTGGATTGCACTGAGGTGTATCCGAGAATTGTTTTACAGCAAGGTTTGCGGCATCATGCGGCGGCCGTATTGTTTGTTCATAACCACCCGAGCGGCCACCCTGAGCCAAGCGCCGCCGACCACGCCCTGACTGCACGGCTGAAGCAAGCATTAAATCTGGTTGATATCCGTGTGCTGGATCATTTCATTGTGGCTAATAACGAGACCACTTCGTTTGCTGAACGAGGCTGGCTGTAAACCGTGTATCAGGTATGTTTTCAGGTCAGTTCAGGCTACAATATCAGTTCCTATAAAAGTTGATTTCAGCCTGTGAAAGCACATCTTCGTGAACTTGTGGCGCAAGCGCTTTTGGATTTACGCCGCGAAGGCAAAATACCTGCCGAATTAGAATTGCCCGAATTCGTTATTGAGCGCACGAAATCTCGTGAGCACGGCGATTATGCCACCAACATCTCTCTGCTATTAGCGAAGAAAATTGGCATGAACCCGATGGCCTTGGCTGAAGCGCTCATTAAAAGCATGGATGCCTCGGACGAATCTAAACATATTGAAAAAGTGGCGATTGCCAAACCAGGCTTTATCAACTTCACCATTTCCAAGCGTTGCTTGTTGTCTACTGTGCGCAGAGTTTTTGAGCAAAATGTTGAGTATGGCAAGCAACCAGCCGAATCCCGCGAATCGGTGACGGTTGAATTTGTTTCTGCCAATCCGAACGGCCCTTTGCATGTGGGTCATGGACGTGGCGCGGCATATGGTGCGTCGGTGGCTAATTTGCTTGAAGCGGCTGGCCACAAAGTACAACGCGAATACTACGTCAACGATGCTGGCCGTCAAATGGATATTCTGGCGCTTAGCGTGTGGTTGCGTTACCACGAGCTATGCGGCATCAACGTGCGCTTCCCTGACAATGGCTACAAAGGCGAATATGTAGTTGAGATTGCTCGCAGTTTGCGTGCTCAACAAGGCGATCGCCTGCGTTTTAATGCCCTTGAGATTTTTGATACGGTTCCCGCCGATGAAGGCCAAGGTGGCGACAAAGAAAAGCATGTTGACAGTTTGATTGCCAATGCCCGCCGCCTGCTTGGCGATGCCGATTACCGGACGGTATTCAATGCCGGTTTGGAATGGTGCTTAAGCGATATTCGCAGCGATTTGCATGGCTTCGGCGTTGATCACGACAGCTTCTTTTCCGAACGTTCATTAAGCACTGATGGCTTTGTGCAACGTGCTATTGATACCTTGCAAAAAAACGGCCATTTGTACGAGCTAGAAGGCGCTACCTGGTTTCGCGCCACCAGTTTCGGTGACGACAAAGACCGTGTGATTATCCGCGACAATGGTGTTAGCACCTATTTTGCTTCGGATTTAGGCTATTTGCTGTCTAAGTTTGAACGCGGTTTTGAACGCGCATTGTATATTCTAGGCGCCGATCACCATGGCTATATTGTGCGCCTGAAAGCGGCCGCGCAAGGCCTTGGCTTAGATCCTGAAAAAATTGAAATCCAGCTGGTGCAGTTTGCCATTTTGTACCGTGGCGAACAGCGCGTGCAGATGTCTACCCGTGCTGGCAGTTTTGTGACTTTGCGTGAATTGCGCGAAGAAGTTGGCAACGATGCAGCGCGCTATTTTTATGTGATGCGCTCCAATGAGCAGCATTTGGACTTCGATCTAGAATTGGCAAAAAGCCATTCTAAGGAAAATCCTGTGTATTACATTCAATATGCGATTACCCGCTCGGCCGGATTGTTCCGTAAATTGAAAGAAAAACAATGGACCTATAACGACAGCGCAGCGATGGCCAACCGCGAGCAAATGAATACTGACTTCGAACACATTCTGCTCGGTGAATTAATGCGCTACCCAGAAGTGATTGAATCGGCGGCGCAAAACCGTGGCCCGCAAATTGTTGCCAACTACTTGCGTGAAACCGCCAACGCCTTCCATTCTTTCTACGAAAACTGCGACATTCTGAGTGAAGACGAAGCAAGCCGCCATGCCCGTTTAGGTTTATGCAAAGCCACGGCACGAGTACTCACCAATGGTTTAGCAATCTTGGGCGTATCGGCACCGGAGCGCATGTAATGGTCAGGCGCAGCAAACCACAAGCCCGCCGACAAGGTAGAACGGGAACACCTGCATGGGCTTGGCTATTAATCGGCTTATTTATTGGCGCACTGGGCTATTTAGGCTATCAGCAATACCAAGGCATGCAAGCAGAAAAAACAGATGCACTGCCGATCCCAAATAAAACCACAAAAAACAAAGATTCCGGCAATAGCGCCGAGCCACCCGCCAGCGGCATGGATGATGGCGTGTTGGATACCGATTACAGTTTTTACGATGTGTTGCCTACTCAAGAAACAGTAGACGTTCCAGTTGATGAAGCAGCGTCTGAGCAAACACCCGTTGCGGAAACTGCACCAAAAGCTGATGTCGCGCCAAAAACAGTAGTGACTGCCGTTGAACCTAAAAATATAAGTGCGCCTGATGCTTCTCGCTATTTACTGCAAGCTGGCGCGTTCGAGCGCAGCGCTGATGCTGATGATTTGAAAGCACGTATTGCCATGTCGGGCGAGTCGGCGCGTGTAGAGCAAGCCGAGGTAAACGGTAAGACTATGTATCGCGTGCGTTTGGGGCCTTTTGATGGCGCGGCGGCGGCAGACCGTGCACGTGCCAATTTGGCTGGTCAAGGCATACAAGCTAACCGCATTACGGTGAAATAAACCTTATCTTTTCAGACGAATCAAGGCCGAGGTATCTTCTTCGCCAAAACCCGCATCAACTAATTTTTGATAATCAGCCAAAGACTGTTCAACAACGCTGTATTGTTTGCCAAGCTGGCTGGCCATGTCTTGCACAATATGCAGATCTTTCAGCAATAACGCCGATTTAAATCCTGGTGCAAAACTACTGGCAAGCATCGTAGCGCCGCGCTTATCTAAAAACCAATTACCAGCCGCGCCTGCTGCCAATGTGGGCACCAAAGATTCTGCATTTAAACCCAAGGCTTCGCCAAAGGCTAAGCCCTCACAAACTGCTTGTGCAATGCCGGCCACCAACACCTGATTAACCGCTTTGGTGGCTTGCCCAGCACCTGTTGGGCCCATATGCGTTACTCGCAAGGCATATGCTGCCAATACATCTTGAACTTGCGCCAGCACCTCTGCTTGGCCGCCAACCATTACCGATAGCTTGCCGTTTTTAGCGCCTTCCACCCCACCTGAAACTGGCGCATCTAAAAACGCGATGCCGTTTTCTTTCAGTAAAGCAGACGCTTTTTGCGCGGTACTTTGCGCCACCGTTGAGTGATCAATCACCACCGCACCATTTCGTAACACCGGCGCTAATTGTACGCAGCATTGCAACACATCCTCATCTTTGGACACACACAACACCACAACATCACAATCCGAGAAATCGCCAAAACCTTGTGCCGCGTGCACACCTAAAACTTGCGCTAAAGCATCGGCTTTTGCCTGTGTTCTGTTAGCAACCACATGAAGCAGATTTGCTCGATGCACATGCCCCGCCAAGTGCGCGCCCATCGCGCCTAGACCAATAAATCCAACACTTAATATATTTGTCATATCAGATTCCGTGCAAGGTTTCTTCTAAATAGGTATAGCCGGTTAAGCCAGTTTCGAGCGCTTCCATTGCCGAATGCGCTTGTGTAGCATCTAAACCAGCCTCGTTGACTAGCTGCTGATAACGAGCACGCAAAGTATCGAGGTTATAGCCCACATAATCCAGCATCACATCGGTGGAGTCGCCTTTGCGCTGACGCACAATATCAAAACCACCGCTCGCATTCAGTGACACATTAGCGGTATCGGTATCGCCGAACAGATTATGGATATCGCCTAAGGTTTCTTGGTATGCGCCCACCATAAAAATACCCAAGCGATAACTCTCGCCAGCCTTCAAGCTATGCAGAGGCAAAGAATGGCTGAGTGTTTGCGACTGTACATAGGTGTCGACGCGGCCATCCGAATCGCAGGTTAAATCGGCAATCACACCATGTCGCATCGGTTGCTCATCCAAGCGTGCAATCGGCATAATCGGAAACACCTGATCTATCGCCCAGACATCGGGAATGGATTCAAATACCGAAAAATTGACGAAATATTTATCCACCAAACGCTCGTCCAGCTCATCCAATACTTCGCGATGGGTTTTATCGTCGGGGTTTAGCGATTCACGCACCGCATGCGCAATGCTGTAAAACAGATCGTCCAGCAAAGCGCGTTCATCCAAGCTTAATTGCCCGTGCGCAAATAATGCATGGCCTTCAGCCAAATAATGCTGTGCCTCTAAATACACTTCCAAGGCCGTGCGTTGTTCAATGGCAACTGTTAGCTCACGCAAATGTTTAATCACCAAGGATTCGCCAGCGATTGCTTTTGACACAGCGCCTTTTGGCGCTTGTTCAACTTCCGATACATTAACCACCATCATCGCGTGGTGAGCGGTCATTGCGCGGCCCGCTTCGGTGATCATGCGCGGCTCAGGCAAGTTATGCTGGTCGCAGGCTTCTTTCAGCGGCTGAATTAAGGTATGGGCAAATTGTTCCAAGCGGTAATTGGTGGAACAGGCGCCGCGCGAGCGCGTACCTTCATAATCCACACCTAGGCCGCCACCGGAATCCATGTAGCGGATATTGCATCCTGCTTTACTTAGCTCAACAAAGTAACGCACCGCCTCACGCATGCCAGCAGCAATATCGCGCAAGTTTGAAATTTGCGAACCCATATGAAAATGCAATAAGTTTAGGCAATCCAACAGTTTTTCTTGTCGCAATTGTTCAACCAAGTCCAATACCTGCCGCGGCGACAAGCCAAACTTGGCTTTATCACCACCGGAATTCTGCCATTTGCCAGCGCCAAGCGTAGCCAAGCGCAAACGCACACCAATACCTGGCTTCACGCCAAGGGCGCGCGCTTCTTGAATAATAACGCCGAGTTCTGATGGTTTTTCCACCACAATATGTGTTTCAAAACCTAATTGCTTGCCCAGCAGCGCCAAGCGAATAAATTCACGGTCTTTATAACCATTGCAAATAATCACACTGCCATGCTTTGCTAAGCCCAGCACTGCCATCAGTTCTGGTTTTGAGCCCGCTTCCAAGCCGAATTGTTCACTATCCGCCTGCGCTAAAACACCCGCTACTCCAAAATGCTGATTAACTTTAATCGGATAGACGGCGGTATATCCGCCTTGATAATTCAAGCTAGCCATTTCTTTGTTGAATGCCGATTGCATGGCGTGTAAACGATGCGGCAAGATATCGGAAAAGCGCAACAACAAGGGTAACTTCACACCATCGGCGCAGGCTTGTGCAATAAGCTCTGGCAATGGCAGGCTTGGGCCGTGCTCGCCTTGCGGCTTTGCGCACACACGGCCTTTAGCATCCACATCAAAATAACCTTCTGACCAATACGGCAACGAATACAGTTGTTTAGCGTGTTCAACCGACCAAGCGCTCATGGGCTAAAATTCCTTATCAAAGAGGCATTATTGTAACCCTCCACGACCGGTAATCGGCTACAATGCGCCTCACTATTTTGCATTTTTAGGAACGGATATGGCCAACGATACCTGGTTTTATGAAAATTTCGAGCACACCGGCTCAGCAATTGGTTTTCGCATCACCAAAAAACTGGATGAAGTGCAATCGCCGTTCCAAAAAATCGAAATTTATGAGAGCACCGATTTCGGCAATGTAATGACCATCGACGGCGCGATGATGGTGACCACACGTGATAATTTTTTCTATCACGAGATGATGTCACACGCACCCATTTATACCCATCCGAATCCGAAAAACGTGGTGATTATTGGTGGTGGTGATTGCGGCACTTTGCACGAATGCTTGAAGCATGCTGATTTAGAAACCGTGCTGCAATGCGATATTGATGAGCAAGTGACCCGCATGGCTGAAAAATACTTTCCAGAATTGTGTGAAAGCAATAACGACCCACGCGCCACAGTCATGTTCGATGATGGTATTGCGTATATGCAAAATGCCGCTCCAGAGAGCATCGACATTATCATTGTCGATTCCACCGACCCAGTTGGTCCGGCTGAAGGCTTGTTCAACCAAGCATTTTATGAAAATTGCTTCAAAGCGCTTCGCCCAAATGGCTTATTGGTGCAGCAAAGTGAATCGCCACTGGCGTTAATGTATTTAATTCAAGATATGTGTTCGGCCATGCGCGATGCCGGCTTCAAAAATTTCCGCACCCTGCCCTTTCCTCAGCCATGTTATCCAACCGGCTATTGGAGCTGCACAATCGCCAGCAAAGCGGACACCGATTTAAGCCAATTCCGCACCAACGCGGCGCAACAAAAAACCTTCAGTACCGAGTACTATAATGCCGGTGTGCACCAAGGCGCGCTCTTGCAACCAGAATTTATTAAGCGTGCGCTGAAGCAAAGCTAGGGAAAAAAATGCCCCGCAAGCCAGGGGAAGCGAGCGGGGCCTAGGGTGTTAAAGAAGCTCGCCGGGGAAAGCTGAACTTCTTCGGATTATCTCAGGGGAGGAGATAATTCCAAACAAGCATTGCGCTTGTTAAATGTAGTTAAACATGTACTTCGTTAATGCCATGTGAATCAGGTAAGGTTTTCTGGATAATTCTTCGGGAACTTTTTCTTCGTTAACGAAAAACTAATGTGCTTCATCCCAGTTCAAACCCACGCCCGATTCGACTAATAGCGGCACATTCAACTGCGCCGCTGATTCCATCAGCCGTTTAACCTCAATCAGTAGCTCCGGAATAAACGCTTCGTCGGCTTCAAAGACCAATTCATCGTGAACTTGCATCAACATTAACGCCTGATTTTTGTGCGGATTAATCCATTCCGCTACTGCCAACATGGCCCGCTTAATAATGTCGGCCGCAGTGCCTTGCATCGGCGCATTAATGGCCGCACGTTCGGCACCGGCTCGCTGCCCAGCATTTTTGCCATTTATTTCATTCAGATACAACCGCCTGCCGAATACTGTTTCAACGTAGCCGTCGGCCTTGGCCTTGGCGCGGGTGTTATCCATGTATTGCCGAACACCCGGATACCGACTGAAATACAAGCTGATGTAGTCTTGCGCCTCGTTACGGCCAATACTTAATTGCCGCGCCAACCCGAACGCACTCATGCCATACATCAAACCGAAATTAATCGCTTTTGCGGCGCGGCGTTGATCATTTGTCACGGTTTCTACTGTGACACCAAACACTTCCGCGGCAGTGGCTTTATGCACATCTTGGCCAGACGCAAAAGCCGCGACCAAGCCCGGATCACCCGATAAATGCGCCATAATCCGCAATTCAATTTGAGAGTAATCGAACGAGATGATTTTCCGGCCTTTTGGCGCAATAAAGGCCTGACGAATTTTCCGACCATCTTCCGAGCGCACCGGAATATTCTGCAAGTTTGGATCACTCGAACTTAAACGCCCGGTGGCTGCGCCGGCCATATGGTAACTGGTGTGCACGCGGCCGGTTTTAGGGTTCACCATCAGTGGCAGTTTATCGGTGTAGGTGCTGCGCAGTTTTGCCATGCCGCGGTAATCCAAAATCAGGCGCGGCAGCTCGTGGTCATCGGCAATGGCTTCCAAGGCTTCTTCGTTGGTGGATGGCGCACCGCCCGGGGTTTTTATTTTCGCCGCCAAACCCAGTTCATCGAATAAAAGTGCGCCCAGTTGTTTCGGCGAATCAAGATTAAAATTTCGCCCAGCAACTTCAAAGACTTTATTTTGAACATGCATCATGCGTGCCGATAAATCCGCACTTTGCTGCTGCAATAATTTTGAATCAATTAACACACCATTTTCTTCAATATCGCATAGCACCTGTATTAAGGGTATTTCCAACTCGTAATACAGCTGTTGCAAACTCGGGGTTTGATGTAATTGCTCGGCAAAATAATGCTGCAAGCGCAAGGTAATATCCGCATCTTCAGCGGCGTAGGTGGTGGCATCATCAATAGCAACTTGCGAAAACGAAATCTGCTTTGCGCCTTTGCCGGCCACCTCGCTGTATGCGATGGTTTTGTAGCCCAAATAATTTTCTGACATCGAATCCATATCGTGCCGAGCGCGGCCAGCATTAAGCACGAACGATGCGAGCATGGTGTCTTCGCTTAAGCCCTGCACTGCAATTGCGTAGCGGTTCAATATATGCAGATCATATTTACCATTCTGTGCACATTTATGAATACGCGGATTTTGCAACAAAGGTTTAAGTTTTTCCAACACCTCATCTATAGGCAGCTGCTTGGGCGCGCCGGGGTAATCATGGCCAAGCGGTATATACCAGGCCGCTTCTTCCTGCACGGCAAAACTCAAACCCACTAAATTGGCCTGCATGGAATCAAGCGAGTCGGTTTCGGTATCGAAGCAAACCAATAGTGCTGATTCAAGCAAAGCCAGCATGGCGTCGAATGTTGGCCAATCCAGCACGGCAGTATATATGCCTTTATTTGCCACAAGGCGCGGCGCGGCGGGTTGCTCATCAACGAAAGCGACATGTGCTGGCGCAATACCATTCGCGTTTTGCAAATCTTTTAATGCATGCTTAAACCCGAAGCGCGTATATAGCTCGCTTAAATTTTCCACATGTGGCGGCAATTGCAGCAGGTGTGTGTAATCTTGTTCAAGCGCCACATCGGTTTTAATGGTGACTAAGGTTTGATTGAGCGGTAAAATGGGCAAAGCAGCGCGCAAGTTCTCACCAATTTTCCCAGTGATTTTTTCAGCATTGGCCACCACGCCAGCCAATGTGTGGTATTCGGCTAGCCATTTGGCAGCGGTTTTCGGGCCGCATTTCTCAACGCCTTTGACGTTATCAACCGCATCGCCCATCAGCGCCAAGTAATCAATAATTTGATCTGGGCGCACACCAAATTTTTCCAGCACGCGCGCTTCGTCGCTTAGGCTGCCCGTCATGGTGTTGGTGAGTTTAATGCGCTCATTGACCAACTGTGCGAAGTCTTTATCGCTGGTGGAAATAACCACATCCGCGCCATCGGCGGCCGCTTGCAATGCAAACGTACCAATCACATCATCAGCCTCAACGCCAGAAACGCGAATTACCGGCAAGCCGAGCGCTTGAACAATAGCAATCATTGGTTCAACTTGCGCACGCAAATCATCGGGCATGCTGGCACGATTGGCTTTATATTCCGGATACAATGCATCACGAAATGTTGGCCCTGGCGCATCAAGTACGAAAGCAATGTATTCGGCGTTCTCCTTCAAGCTGCTTCTCAACATATTCACAATGCCGAACAGCGCACCAGTCGGCGTGCCATCAGAAGCGGTTAGCGGCGGAAGCGCGTGGAAAGCTCGATATAAATACGAAGAGCCATCAATGAGGATGAGTTTGGGCATGAGAATTTCTCGGAAGCGATACGCTTATTATGGCATTGACGGTCTTTTTTGTTTAATGCCTTTATGCAATCAGTAAAACCTTACATAAAATGAAATATTTACTGATTTAACTGCATATCAATCATGTATATCCTGATGGTTCAAGATGAAAATACGGAGCACACATGTCTAATAGAATCGTTCAATTTGCCTATTTGCTAATATCTCATTTTGAGATATAATCTGCTATGCGCGTTATTTCCAATAAAGCATTAGTCAGCTTCTCGGCAAAACACACTAGCGCCAAAGTGCCGATGCAAGCATGGCGAAAATTCATTGAGTCCCGCCAATTTGCAGGTTTTTCGGAAATAAAAGCAGTATTCAATAGCGTTGATAAAGTTGCAGATTATTATATTTTTGACATTGCTGGCAATAAGTTCCGAATTGTTGCTGCTATTCACTTCAATAACCAAATTGCGTATGTTCGGCATGTATTCACCCATAAGGAGTATGACAAATGGAAGCCTTGATGGACCGAGATGTTATCGCTGAAATCACGTCACAGTTTCAGGCGCTAACTGCAAAAATTCCTTTGCGTGCTATCCACAATGAACAGGATTACGATAAGGCCGTTTCCACCATGAACCAGCTTTTGGATGCAGGGGCTGCCAACGAAAAGCACCCGCTAGCTGATCTTGCCAACACCCTGGCTGCATTAATTGGCGATTATGATGAACAGCATTATCCGCAATCATCTCTTACGCCATTAGATATGTTGCGTTTCTTGATGCAACAGTATCAGATAAAACAATCCGAACTTCCTGAAATCGGTACGCAAGGCGTTGTTTCGGAAATTTTGAATGGTAAACGCGTGCTCAACCTTCGTCAAATAAAAGTGCTTGCCGAACGGTTTAATGTGCCAATAAGTGCATTTGTATAAAGAAGATTTCGTGACAACCTTTAAAAGCCGAAGCGGCATAAACTAAGCCGCTTGAAGTTTCGCGTACGCCAAGACTAGCCATTTATAACCATCACAAGCAAAGTTAACTTGCACGCGGCCGTGCGCACCTGAGCCTTCAAACTGAATAATAACCCCTTCGCCAAATGTTGCATGACTGACAGTCTGGCCCATATAGAAGGCACTGGTATTTTCTGACAGGCCACTGTTGAAACGATTGGAATTGCCGTAGCTTGGTGTTTTGGCGCGTATGGTGTGAATGAGTTTTTCTGGGATCTCACGAATAAAACGCGATGGCGTGCCATACAATTCAGTGCCGTGCATGCGCCGCGATTCTGCATAGGTGATGGTGAGTTTTTCACGCGCGCGAGTAATACCAACATACGCTAATCGCCGTTCTTCTTCCAAGCGATTACTTTCGTCGAGCGAACGCGCCGACGGAAATAAGCCTTCTTCTAAACCGACTAAAAACACAAACGGAAACTCTAAACCTTTAGCACTGTGCAGCGTCATTAATTGCACACCTTCTACACCTTCCTGCACTTGCCCTTCGCCGGCTTCCAGCGCAGCATAAGCTAAGAATAAAGACAATTCACTAGCGTCCTGCTCTTCATCCGGCACAATTCGGCGTGCGAAACGGCTTGCTACCGACACCCATTCATCCAAGTTATCAACGCGTGAATCGAGCTCACCTTTGGATTCTTTGGTGTAGTGCGCGCGTAATTGCGATTGAATCAGAATAAAATCAAACAGCTCATACAGTTCCATGCCTTCGCGGTGTGCATCAATGTGGCGGATAATGGCCAGAAATCCGTTCAAGGCGTTCTTAGCGCGTGCGCTTAAACAATCTTGAGATTGAATCATCTCAGCGGCCTGCCAAAGCGACAATGCCGAATCGCGTGCCAAACGACGCAGTTCATCTAGGGTTTTATCACCGATGCCGCGCGTAGGCGTGTTAACGGCACGTTCAAATGCCGCATCGTCATTGCGGTTCGATACCAAACGCAGATAAGCCATCGCATCGCGTATTTCCATGCGTTCGAAAAAGCGCTGCCCGCCATACACGCGATACGGCAACGCCGCCGATAACAGCTGCTCTTCAATAGCGCGCGATTGGGCGTTGTTGCGATACAACACCGCGCAATCACTCGGACTATTACCGTTTTGGATAGCAGCCTGAATTTTACCAATCACATAGCGCGCTTCATCCACTTCATTGAATGCGGTGTATAAATCAATCAGGCTTCCGTCGCTGTCTTCGGTCCACAGTTTCTTGCCTAAGCGCTCGGGGTTGTGCGCAATCACCGCATTGGCGGCGGCAAGAATATTGCCAGTTGAGCGATAATTTTGTTCCAGACGAATGGTTTGCGTGTTCGGATAATCACGCAGGAATTTCTGCATGTTTTCAACCTGCGCACCACGCCATCCGTAGATCGATTGATCATCATCGCCGACCACAAACACGCAACCGTGTTCTCCCGCAAGCAAGCGAATAAATGCGAACTGTACGTTGTTGGTATCTTGAAATTCATCGACTAAAATTTCGCTGAAACGTTGCTGGTAATGGCCGAGCAAGGCCGGTTGTTTTAACAAGGTTTCATGTGCGCGCAACAAAATTTCGGCGAAATCCACCAAGCCAGAACGCTGGCAACGTATTTCGTATTCTTCATACACTTGAACTTGCACACGGGTGAATTGATCGCCCATCGCTACTTGAATAGAACTTGGCCGGCGCCCCGCATCTTTATGATTATTTATCCACCACACTAATTGCTTCGGTGGGAAACGCGTGTCATCGAGTTGCAAATCTTTTACCACCCGCTTCACTAAACGCAGTTGATCATCTGAATCCAATACCTGAAATGCTTCAGGCAAGTTGGCCTCCTGCCAATGCAAACGCAATAAGCGATGCGCAATGCCATGGAAGGTTCCAACCCACATACCACGGGAACCATCCGGCAATAATGCCGTTAAACGCGAACGCATTTCGGCAGCGGCTTTGTTGGTGAAGGTAACCGCCAGCACACGGTACAAAGGCACATCAAAAACTTGATTCAACCAAGCAATACGGCTGGTTAGCACGCGGGTTTTTCCCGATCCAGCACCCGCTAACACTAAATAATTGCCACGCTCTGCGCACACCGCTTCGCGCTGCGCCGGATTCAGGGCATCGATTAAATGCGAAACATCCATTAACTGCTAACGCGCTTAACGCCCGGCAAACGCAGGATGTAATCAGCGCCCATCAAACGCGATGGCGTGTAATAGCCGCCAATCGGGCGTTGCGGACTCATCAACTTAGCCACAATACCCAACGCCGCCAAAACCGTTAGCGTATAGCCATTAGGTGTTTTCAAAATCGCACTCGCTTGCCTTCCTGAAGCATCACTCACTTCACCCCACACCCAAGTTTCAGCATCTTTGCGCTTTTCCTCGGAAGGGCCGCGCACTTTTTTAGCTACTTGCGATTTCAGAAATTTCTGCACGAGAGAAAAATTCAGCAATGGCCCAAGCCGGCGAATTCTGCGCAGGTTTTCAACGGTGCTAGGCGGCACACTCATATACACTTCAATATTCGGAATGCCAGTTGAAACAAATGCGGTGTATACATCGCCCCAAGGAATGGTCATCGCCAGGCGCTGCTCGCCGTTTTTGTTGAACGTGCGAGTTTTCCAAGCTAACGGCACGGTGCGCATCTCGCCATTAATCCGCGCGCGGCCGCCTTTGCCTAAGCCTTCTACCGCCGTTTTTGCAGTGCCAGGGCTGGGCCCGCCGGGCGCATCAAACGCTAACACTAAATTTTGTGCGCTTGGCAGTTCAAGCTTTAAAATCGCTGACAAACAATCGGTTGGAACCACATCAAAACCAGAGCCAGGCAGCACCACAATACCGCGCTGTTTTGCTTCGGCATCTAACGCATGGCAATGCGCGAACACATCAATTTCGCCGGTGATATCCAGATAATGCGCGCCCAGTTCTAAGCAGGCTTTTACCATGGGTGCAGCAGTTTTTGAAAAAGGCCCAGCACAATGCAGCACCAGCTCCATGCCGCGTAAGCCCATCACCACGGCCTCATGCTTATCTAAGGCAAACACGCGCGCTGGTAAGCCATATTTTTGCGCAAGCGGCTCAATCGTTTCACGGCTACGCCCCGCAAGAACAGGGCGATAACCACGTTTAATCGCTTCTTCCACCATCAATTGGCCAGTGTATCCATTCGCGCCGTAAATCATCCAGTCCATTATTTCAGCCTTAATTGCATAGCACCGGCACGCTTAATCAGTTCTTTGAAATACCAATTCGGAAAAAAGCGTTTAATACGCCAAAGCATCGGTTCGTTCTTAGTGGGAATAATCAGGAAGCGTTGCTTGGCTATATCAGCAAAAATTCGATCTGCCACTTGATCAAGGCTATCGGGTGAACGATCCATCATTTTTTGACCGAGGTGTTTAATTTTTTCGGTACCCACCGTGCTTTGCATCAAATTCGTTTTGAAAAACGCCGGACAAATCACACTAACTGCAATGCCGGTGCCATGGCACTCCGCGCGCAACTGCTCGGAGAACGCCACCACCGCGGCTTTTGAAACACCATAGGTCATCAAGCCGGGCGCGCCAGCAAGGCCTGCAAAACTGGCGGTGCTCACCACATGCCCAGAGCCGCGCTTGAGCATAGCCGGCAGAAATAAACGCGTGCCACGCACCACACTCAACACATTCACTTCCCACAAATGCCGCCACTCGCTCATCGGCGTTTCCAACACATCGCCGCCAGAAGCAATACCGGCGTTGTTAATCACAATATCCGGTATACCCCAATCAGCCAATACCGTATCAGCCAAGACTTGCATCGATTCGTCGTTGCCCACATCAGCCACAAAACCTGCATGCCCGTTTCCGGCAAGTGATGCCAAGGTGGTTTGCGTGCGCTCAGCCTGAATATCAACACAGGCGACCTGTGCGCCATGTTTCGCAAAGCGCAGTGCCAAAGCTTGTCCAAGGCCACTACCAGCGCCAGTAATTAGTACACGTTGAGCGAGTTTCACCGAGTGATTCCTTGATTATGATAGCCTTGTCTATTGTATGCGTGTAAGCCTGTTCATGGAGAGAAATATGCCAACGGATTTATTTGATTTAAGCGGAAAAACTGTACTCATCACTGGTGCTTCACGTGGAATTGGCGAAGCGATTGCGCATTTATTGGCGCATTATGGCGCGCATGTAGTGTGCACTAGCCGGAAAATTGACGGCTGCCAAGCGGTGGCTGATGCCATTGTTGCCAAAGGCTTAAGTGCGCAAGCCGCCGCTATGCATATAGGTGATACAGCCGCGATTGATCATGTATTCGGCCTATTGAAAGAACAAGGAAGGCGTGTTGATGTTTTGGTGAACAATGCCGCCGCCAATCCGTATTACGGCCCGCTACTGACTATGGATCTGCCCAGTTTTGAAAAGATACTGGAAGTGAATCTACGCGGCTATTTCTATACCAGCCAAAAAGCCGCACAACAAATGATTGGTGTGGGTGGCTCAATTATTAACATCGCCTCGGTGAATGCTAAACGCCCAGCGCCCGGACAAGCAGCATACTCGCTCACCAAAGCCGGCATCATCAACTTAACGCAAGGTTTTGCCAAAGAGCTGGCCAATCAAAATATTCGCGTTAACGCCGTATTGCCGGGCTTAACCGACACCTATTTCGCTTCAGCCATTACCCAAGATGAAAAACTGATGAAGCTGATGACGCAACTGATTCCGATGGGCCGCGCCGGCCAACCGGAAGAAATAGCTCCAGCAGTTTTATTTTTGGCCTCGAACGCATCCAGTTACGTAACCGGCACCACCATCACTGTGGATGGTGGGTATTTGGCGTGATTGTTTTTAAGGGGACTGTTTTTAAGTGTTTTTAAGGGGACGGAGTGAGCTACCCCCGATTTAACGGACAGTTGAATTAAGCAACACAGTGTAACCGCT
>ENA-OFCF01000199-OFCF01000199.1-metagenomes-genome-assembly--contig:-NODE-199-length-29497-cov-14.706678_pt1 | contig 29497 bp, 20 predicted proteins | sample MGYA00153387_OFCF01 | MGnify analysis MGYA00153387 | reverse complement strand
ATCCGCAGTCCGCGTTTGGCGGAGTTGGTCTAATTTGCGCTGCGCCACTACTAGCGCGGCGGCGGTGTTGCGCTGCTCATTGGCATATCCAGCATACGAGTCTTGAGACACAGCACCTTGCTTAACTAATTGAGCATAGCGATTGGCTCGCGATTGGGCGAGTGTGAGTGCCGATTGTGCCGAGACGATTTGGGCTTGGGCTTGGGCGATCCCTTCGAGTTCCGATCCCGATTGAGCATCTGTGAGCTTGGATTGGGCTTGGGCTAATGTTGCTCTGGCTTGAGCGACTTGTTCGGGGCGAGTACCAGCTTTGAGTAGTCCGAGATTGGCATTGGCTTGTTCTAGTGCTGCTTGACGCTGCTGGAGTAGAGCCTGAGCATCGTCGCTTTGCAAACTGATAATCGGCTGTCCCTGCTGGACGAGATCGCCTTCTTTTGCTAGGATTTGCACGATCCGTCCTTCAACCTGAGGCTTGACTGTCACAAACCGAGGCGATATTAATGTCCCGATAAATACCGCGCTATCTTGCACGGTGTTTGTGGTGACAGTAGCAAGCTTGACAAGTGCCGCTGGCGGTTTACCCTGTGCGCTAGCACCTCCAGGTGCTGCTGTACTCGCACGGCTAGATTGCCACCACCGCCAGCTCAAACCCAAGCCGCCGACTAACAAAATAATTCCCAATAGCCAAGACCAATTCCGCTGTTTGTGTGGTGGCGCAGGTTGTTGCTTTAAGATCGATTGTTCTGGTAGATCCGATCGATCTTGAGTCACATCATCTCGTGCATGTGGTTGTGCTTCCACAGGCTCTGGATGTTTGGGCAACTTAGAGTGAGACATATTTAATTTGATAATTTTTGATTGAGATTTTACTATGCCTGCTGGAGAAGATGCCTGAAAAGTTCATGATGTGACCTCTAAAGCCTAGAAATCCGCTCGGAAAATAGGTACTTTGAATTCGGTTCTCTCTAGTTAGATTAAGGGAATTGAGTACAAATGTAAGGATCGAAAGGAGCTTTTTCAAAGACCGCCGCTCCTCAGTCAACTATTTTTCAGCTTTGGGAGCCTTTTTAAGTACGATCGTCAGACTACTCACTGTTGGATCGAACCGATTGAATATCTGTGTGTGTTCTGCCGATCTTCAAATTTGTGATGTCCAAATCTTGCCGAGCGGCTGACCTAGCAACTCGGCGAGATTTAATTTTTAAACAGTTACCCACCATATCTTTAGGTAATTATTGACTTTTTACCTCTACCTAATGATGGAGATCGGGAACATCCACCAGCTCGATAAAGTGGAGCGATCCGATTTTGATTATTTCAGACCGACTCTTTCACAACTGTCAACTAAATTTATCGCTTGGGTACCAAACAGCGAATCGCTTCTAGCAACCCTCTGGCTTTATTCAAAGTTTCCTCATATTCTGTAACTGGATCGGAATCAGCCACTAATCCCGCACCTGCTTGTACCGAAACATGATGATGTCCCGCTCCATCGGGACGAACTACCATCGTCCGTAAGGTAATTGCTGTGTTTAATTGCCCCTCAAAATCATAATAACCATACACTCCAGAATAAGCACCCCGCCGACAGCCTTCCAAATTGTGGATGATTTCGAGAGCGCGAATTTTTGGTGCGCCGCTAACTGTACCCGCAGGGAAACAAGCTTTGAGTAAATCCCAAGCTGTTTTACCTGGTGCGAGTTGTCCGACGGCATTGCTGACAATGTGCATCACATGAGAATAACGCTCGATCGTCATTAATTTATCTACCACAACTGTGCCACTCTGACAAACTCGACCCAGATCGTTGCGTCCTAAATCGATCAACATCACATGTTCGGCAACTTCTTTGGTATCTGCGAGGAGTTCCAATGCCAGAGCGTCATCTTCTTGAGGTGTTAGCCCGCGCCGACGGGTACCTGCAAGTGGGCGGAGCGTGGCTTTGAGTGTACCATCATAATTTCGATCGGCTCTGACCATCACTTCAGGACTAGAGCCAATAATCTGCCAATCCCCAAAGTTGAAGTAAGCCATATACGGAGAGGGATTGACTAGGCTTAGAGATCGATAAAGATCGAATGGATCGCCAGTATAACCAGTAGATAACTTTTGCGAAACAACAACTTGGAATACATCCCCTGCGGTAATATGTGCCTTCGCTGTTTCCACATTCGCGCAAAACTCCGCTTTGGAAGTATTGCTAGTATATGCGGCGGGGAGTTCGGTGAGGGCGGGACTGGGTTGAGGTGGAGTCCATTCTAACAGCTTGGGCACAAGCGGCTGTTGTAGTTTCTCGACGAGAGTTTTGACTCGATCGCACGCCTGAGTATAAGCAAGTTCTAGATTACCATCACAACCTAACAAATCGGCATACGCGATCGCCCAAATTTTGCGCTTGACTCGATCGAACACGATCAGATGGTCTACCTGCATCCACAAACCATCGGGAAGGTCGTCGGCAGTAGCTGGATGAATTGGGACTCTAGATTCAATCCATTTCATCAATTCATAGCCCCAGAAGCCAAATAAACCCCCAATTCCTCCAGGTAGTTGTGGGAGTTTGACAGGTTTGTAAGGTGCCAGACACTCAGTCAACGTCTCAAACGGATCGCCTGAAAAGACAGAGACACTCCCATCGCGGTGAGTTTTGGTCGTGCGATCGCCTCGATTTTCCAACACCCAGAGCGGGTTACAGCCCAAGAAACTATACCGTCCGACAGTTTCCCCACCCTCGACAGATTCCATCAAAAAGCTGTAGGGTTGACCCGCACATACCTTATACCATGCAGAAACTGGGGTATCTAGATCTGCCACCCACTCTTGATAGACAGGAATAAAATTCCCCTGACTTGCTAGTTGGCTGAATCGATCGAAACTGGGGAAGATCATTGGGAAAATTGCGGCTGGGTATTTATCCTATTGTCGCTGTTAGGGTGAGTTTAAGGAAATAATTTTGTCGATCTTCACTGGGGAATCCCTGTTTGTGTGAATCGTTGCCTCTGCAATCGATGCCAACAGTCTCCGCCAAAAGGTGTAATTCTGTTCGGACTGTGATATGTGCGAACAATTACGGGTAAAGTATATAATATTTATGTATCAGAAAAGCGACTACCTCGGCTGGAGCATGTCAATTGAGTACCAGCTACACCCATTGAAAGCCGTTGAAGCGGCGGCAATGTTTTTGAGCCTGCATGGAAAACCAATGCAGTATCTAGGCTTGCTTAAATTGCTTTACATGGCCGATCGCATTGCCTTAGAGCGGATGGAGCAGCCGATAACTGGAGATCGGTATTTTTCAATGAAGTTTGGCCCAGTCCTCAGTAGTATTTACGCTCTGATTAGAGGAAAGCAAGTCAATGGAGCTTTGCCTGTCTGGGAGCGTTTTATTAGTCGCAGCGGCTATGAAGTTTCATTGAAAGGCAATCCAGGACGCGAAGAGCTTTGTGAAGAAGAAGAGGATATTATCCTAGAAGTCTATAAATCTTGTGGGCATTATGATGGTTTCGTTCTTGCCGATTTGACTCATGATTTTCCAGAGTGGCAAAAACCAGTGCCGGAAAACTCTGCTATCCCACTCCCTGTGGAATCTATTCTCAAAAGTGTTGGTAAAAGTGACACGGAAATCGCAGAAATTCAAAGAGCAGCAGCCCGAGAGCTGTATTTAGATGGAGTTCTCAATGGCTAGCATCTCCATCAATATTTAATTAAGTATCGATTTACTTTCGATCGATCGAGTAGCTAATCACTAGCCCAGGCTAATGCGTCTTTAAAGGTAAATCCCGACATCTCATCGACAATCCCAATTTCTAGCACGGCTTGAAAGACGATCGAGCAGTGAAGATTGGTAATAGTTTCACGATCGATTCCCCAAGTTTGGAAAAAAATTGATAGAGTTTTATTCCGATCGTCTCCAGATCGATCTCCACCAATAATTAGACAGTGTGGCAGCTCGTCTACTTGTGGATACTCGATTAAGGTAAAGACGTTACTGATTTCTTTTTCCCAAATTGCGTCTACTCGCATAAATTTGTCACTCTCCTACTCATAGCGAATGCCAGCGGCTGTAAGTCGTTCAATTGCTTCACCCAACCTGTCGAGATCGGCAATTAGACTAATTCTGACATATCCTTCGCCGCCGATCCCAAAGGCATTTCCAGGGGTGAACACAACACCTGTTTTTTGCAATACCGTCAGCGCAAAGTCGGTAGAATTCCAACCTACAGGGCAGGGAATCCATAGATACATGGTAGCTTTGGTAGGTTTAATCTTCCAGCCCAATTTAGCTAATCCCGCGATCGTAAAGTCGCGGCGTTCGCGATAGCGGTTTTGAACTTGGGTAACGTATTCGTCGGGTAGTTCGAGGGCTGTCTGAGCGGCTGTCTGGAGTGCGGCAAAAATCCCATAATCGAGGTTGGTTTTGAGGGTGCGGAGTCCTTGGATGATCTGACTATTACCCACTACAAAGCCGACTCGCCAGCCCGCCATATTATAGGTTTTGGAGAGTGTATGGAACTCAACCCCGATCTCCTTAGCTCCAGGGATTTCTAACAGGCTGGTGGGCTTGTAGCCGTCGAAAGCGAGTTCGGCGTAGCAGAGATCGTGAACGAGTAGGATTTTATATTCGTGGGCAAAGGCGACGACATCTTCAAAGAAGGAGCGCGGTGCAGTGGCTCCAGTGGGATTGCTGGGATAGTTGAAGAAGAGAATTTTGGCTTTGCGGGCAACATCTTCAGGAATATCATTGAGATCGATCTCCCAATCGTTCTCTGGTTTGAGGATAATGTTATGTATCTTAGCACCCGCGATCGCTGGCCCCCGAAAGTGGACGGGATAGGCGGGACTGGGAACTAGAACGGTATCGCCAGGATTGATATAAGCTAGGGCTAAATGTCCCAATCCTTCCTTAGATCCTAGCAAGGGTAGTGCTTCACTATTGGGGTCGAGGGTGACACCATAGCGACGATAATACCATTTGGCGATCGCCCCACGAAAATTGGCGGTGCCTTCAAATGGGGGATAACCATGATTGGTGGCTTCGTCTAGGGCATCCTTAGCTGCGGCAATTACTGGAGCGGGTGCAGCACCATCTGGATTGCCCATGCCCAAGTCGATCAGATCTACCCCCTGGCTGCGGGCATTGGCTTTGAGTTCCTCCAACCGAGCAAAGACGTATTGGGGTAGGGATTGGAGGCGTTCGGCGGGGCTAATCCAGTCTAAGGTCATTGTCTTATATTGATGTTCGATCGTTGGCACAACCTCTTTCCAAGGATAATTATAGCCGAGTGTGTGTCTCTAGAATATGAGGTTCGACCGCCATTCCGATCGTTCGAGCCAAGCGAAACTTACAACCGCTAGCTCGGAGCTGGTAAATTTACCTTTTGGATCGACAGTTAATCGGCAACTTTATTACTACTCGATCGTCTTGAGTGTATATCTCTCCTAACCGCTTAGTCAAACAGTACCATGTCCAACTCGATCGTCATTTTCAGTAACATAGGAGTGATTATAACTACATTGATGATCCCGCAATTTGCCGCAGATGCTCGGCTTCAGACCCCAAAAACTTGCGTCGATCCTCAGCCCATTTCCCAACGGATTGCACTCACTCTGACAGCGGACAAAAAAGTGATTAAAGATAACAAAACTATCTTTGAACGTATTGCTGGCAAAGCTGCTGTTAAACCTGGAGATATTATCAAATATACCGTCATTGCTAAAAATAATAGTCGTTGTCCGCTCAAGAATCTGATTTTGAAACAACCGATTCCTAAAGGAACTAATTATCTCAAAGATTCGGCGACTGCGGTCGATGGTGCCGAATTATTATTTAGTATTGATGGTGGCAAAACATTTGTATCTAAACCACTGGTTGGGACGGAACCAGCACCTGCGACTGCTTATAACTATCTGCGGTGGAAGTTTTCAGGCATCATGCCAACTAATGCTCAAGTCAAAACTACTTATGAGTTGCAAGTAAAATAGAGATTGGTCATTGGTAACTAGCTACCACTTCCCAAGATATATAAGCTAACTAAAGTACTGCTGTTCCAAAGACTATGTAATAACATCGGTGCCAAGAGATTGCGAGTACGGGCATAGACGATGCCCAGAATGATGCCCAGCGTTGTGAGTGGCAAAATTTCTGATAGACTCAGATGGGCAACTCCAAACAATAAACCACTGATCCCGATTGCTCCCCAGGTAGGCACGTAGCGGGTCAAGGAAGGTAGGAGAAATCCCCGAAATAAGCATTCTTCAAATAGTGGGGCTGCGACTGCCGCAGTGAGAAAAAACAGCAACAATGCGATCGAATCTTTCCCTTCGAGGACGATTTGCAGTAGTGGATTACTACCACCTTGTCCCTGCCAAATTTTATCATTGATTAAGGACACCACAATCACCATCGGTGTGGCGACCAAGTAGCCCCCAATTCCCCACAGCAGCCAATTAGATTTCCAGTTAAATTTAAACCAATCGGGTGGTAGTGGAAAATAAGATTTAATCGACAAATACAATACACCAATTGCCAAGCCAGACATCAAGACATAGCTACTAAATACATAAGCTCCTTGTCCTCTAGCAGTTAATGTAGCTGGATTGACAACTGCACTAAATAAAACTGGAAGTAAAAACTGTCCGACAAAAAAGAAGCCAACCATGAATACTTGCCAGACAATCTCCCAATCCCAGGGAGATGACCACGGAGTATCGATCTGTTCGAGTAATATCTGTGAGAAGGTTCGTTCTACTCGTTGCTGAATCAGGGTAATGATAAATCTAATCGTGAAAAAGATAATTAAGCCGACACCACTCAAGCCGATTACTACTCGGGGAATTGTAATTAAGGCTAGGTTGATTACGGCATTTTTAGATCTTACTTGCTCGGTCAGTTCGAGCTGTGCTAATTCGGTCTTGTCGCCTAGATCTGTATATAATTTTTCTAAGGCTCGATCGCGAAACCAGCCATCAAAATTGGACGTGATTTCGGCTGTGATTTGTGGTGATGTATTAGTATTAATTTCCGACGGTTGTTGCCAAATATCTACTAATGATGCTGCAACATTTTTAGACTTATTTGTTGACTTGGCAATAACTTTATTCCAAGTTTTAATTGCTTGCTCTGGTTGGTTGTTGGCGGATTGTAGTAGTCCGATTCGCAAGTCGATTTTATCGATTTCTGTCTGTGCTGAAGATATTGTCCGAGCGACTAGATTAGTTTGGAGTTCGATCGATCGCTGGCTCTTGGGATCGGTAGCTGAAGGTGCTAAATCTGCTAAACTACTTTTGAGTTTGACGATCGCCTCCTCATCACTTTCTCGCGCAGTTTCATACTGTTGAATGGCAGATTTGAGCAGATCTGTACCCACGATCGATTTCTGTAATGCACCCAATCCCTCATCATCGCTGGTGGGTTTCCATGCCGATGCTACTAGCACGAGATTGGTTTGATACAGCTCGAATTTGCCTTGAATCTGGGGTCGATCGATCGTCTCAATCAGTGAGAAGATCAGCTTGAATATAATAAATACTGTGAGGACGCTCAGTAAAATGCGGCGCAGAGATTTAAAAGATGTGAGATTGTGGCGATCGTCGAGACTCATTAAAATGCCAGCTAAAATTTACAACTAGATTGTTATTATATGCCGTTAACTCAGAAGTTTGCCTATCTGTTTAGCATCACTCTCGGTTTCAGCATTTTATTATATTTATTGCGCGGTTTGGGGATTGTTACTTTTTTGCCAGGTAGCATATTGCTAGGATTAATTGTCCTAGCAATATCAACTTTTTTTATGTATACTATCTCAATTACCCAACGATAATGAGCCTAATTATCGCAACTTCAGCTCATCGGGTGAAATCCCAGGGGTGTCGTTTGATTAGATGCTTGAGGGGATGTCGAGCGATTAAGTACACTCAATCTCGGTGTAATTGCGAGTTAATCGCGCCTAGATATTTCGATCGACTGTCAACTGCTAACTGCTGCGATTATCGAGGTGCTACGACTGTACCTGTGGATTTTTTATTACGCGCCCGCAATGCTTCAAGTTGACGCTGGCGATAATTTTCAGTTGCTGAATTTAGTTGCTCTTGTTGCTCCTTGTTGTAATTAGGATTAGTCTGACTATTGAGTTGTGCTTGGTTGATGATATTGAGCAATCCAGATGTGTCACCGCCAGAAGCTCGACTGAAAGGATCGCGATTGTCGCTACTACTTCCAAAGCCGCCATTATATTGAGCTGAGGCAATTGTGGGGATCAGGGAGATTGATAAGCCGAGGAGCAGACAGACAGGTGTGAGGAATAGTTTCATAGCTAAAGACTCAGAAAAGGGATGGTGATAATGTTACCGAAACGGCTAATTATGTTTGAAGCAGCTATAGATGAGGATGTCTGAAATCCTCACATAGTTCCTCAGATTAACAAAGAGTAGGGGTTTAAATTCCCCACATTTTAGGTAGATTGTTTTTAGCGTGGTATCTCAACCCCCATTCTAAAAACCCAATTATCAATTATCAATTATCAATTATCAATTAATTTAAGCTAGACGACGTTTTAGCAGTGGTTGAATGGCTGTGAGGGTAAATGCAGCAAAACCGACTAAAATCAGCAATGAGGTGCCAAAGGAAACAGATCCCCAAGGTGCTTGGAGCACGATACTACTGAGATCCCACTGTGGATGATTGTATAAGTAGCGAATTGGTTCGATCGCGTATGTCAGCGGATTGAGAGATGCTACCATCTGCAACCATGAGGGCATAAATGTCAGCGGTGCTAAGGCGGTACTGGCAAATAATAGGGGCAGGTTAATTACGAAAATTACGGCAATCAGTTCGATATGTCCGGGTAAAGCGAAAGTGAACCCCAAACTCAAAGCGGTAACGCCTAGAACTAGCAGTAGGATAATCAGGGCGATAATCCCCAATCCGGCGATACTCGGCAAACCTGCACCCATCAGTGCATTGACTCCGATAATCGCGGCTGTCTGTACAAAGCTCAATGCGACGATATAAATCGCTGAAGCTGCCACGATGGAGTATCGAGAGGCTAAAGGCGCAACGAGGAGACGATTGAGAAAGCCAAACTCGCGATCGAACATCACGGGCAATCCCGCGTTTAGTGCGCCGACAAAGGCAGTAAAGACGATCAATCCCGCACCTAAAAATTGTCCGTAGCTCAAGTCATTACCCATCATCCCTTTAGGTGCATTCTGAAATAATGCGCCAAATAGCACCAGCCACATCAACGGCTGCACGATGCCCGCAATCAGTGTTGAAGGACGACGTTGGAGTTGGATAAATAGCCGTTTTGTCAGGGCTAAGGTTTCCTGAATAAAGTCAGCAAGCCCATCCGATTGTAGTGGTTCGCGCGATCGAAGGCGATCGTTCGGTTGTAAGTTTACAGATGTAGAAGTGTCGATCGTACCGCTCATGGTAGGGTTGTGGTGAATGATGATGGTTAAACAGTTGACAGTTGACAGTTGACAGTGAAGTTGTTGTTGGGGAGATTTAAATTGTCTAATAACAACTATCTGCCTAAAGGTATGGGCACCATGCTGTTTGGTGAATTTTAGTTATTTTCTGTGGGTAACTCGTTGCCACCAGGAGTAGGGATTGAACTGATGACGGTAACGATGGGCTTCTTTACCTGCTAGCAGTATGCCCATCCAGAAGAGGACTTCGCTAATTATGACTAAACTAGCTGTAGCTATCGCTTTTTGGGCGATTGATAAGGGGAGAAGGGGGACGAAGAGGATCGCCGCCCATAACAGGCAAGAAGTGACGATGAGCAATAGCCCTAGCTTGGAATAAACTCTCGCTCTCACTGACTTTTTTACCCCTATCGCATACTTTGTTTTTTCTCGGCTTTGAGATCGCGACTTCCAGCAGCACTGAGTTCGGCATCTAGGATGGTTTTGCCTGTAGCGGCTAGATAGACATCATCTAAACTAGGTCGCGATTGAGAGATGCCAAAGATGGGGATTCCCGCCGTCTGAAGTGACTGTTGGATCGTCATCAGGACATCCCGATCTGGTGTAACTACCAAGTTGAGGGAGTTTGCCGAAGTAGCATTGACGATCGCTTCTTGGACACATGGTAGTTCGCTCAACATTTTTTGAGCTGTTTCGGCTTCTGATAAAGGTGTGAACTCGCGAATGCGGAGCGTAATGCGATCGCCACCTAACTTATTTTTCAGCTCGGCTGGCGTACCTTCAGCGATTACCAATCCTCGATCGATAATGCCGACTCGATCTGCGAGTGCATCTATTTCTTCGAGATAATGACTGGTAATGAGGATTGTTGTCCCACTCGCTCGGAGCTGACGCAAGAAATCCCACACGACGATCCGACTCTCAATATCCAGTCCTACAGTTGGCTCGTCTAATACGAGGACTTCTGGCTGGTGGAGTAATCCTGCCGCCAAGTCGATCCGCCGTTTCAATCCGCCTGAATAGGTGCCTGTCTTCTTATCGGCATAACTTTGTAGATCGAGTACTTCTAGTAATACTTCAATCCGCTGCCTAGCTTCCGCCTTGGGGATGTGATAAAGTGCGGCTTGGAGTTCGAGCAACTCCCGCCCAGTGAGAATTTTATCGAGAGCGACTTCTTGAGCGACGTAACCGAGTCTTTTCCTGGCTTCACGGGGCTGTTCGAGGACAGAAACGCCGCTTATTTCGATCGTGCCACTATCGGGCTTGGCAAGGGTACACAAGCAGCGAATGGTGGTAGTTTTACCTGCACCATTGGGGCCGAGCAACCCAAATATTTCGCCGCGTTCGACTTGGAAAGATACGTCTTTGACCGCCGGAACGGTGCCGTAGCTCTTGCACAGATTTTGAATACTTACAGCGGCTGCCATTATCTATCTCTGATTATGGACAAAATGCGGCTCTACTGTCGATCGGCACTTACTGGGCGATCGCAGTTTAGCCAATCCTCTCTATCTTAACAATTTCCTGCACTCAGGCGGAAAATTTTAGCGGCGATTACTTCTGGTATCACAAAGCTCAATCCCCACACCCAAAACTTCGCTATCTCGATTCGCTGTCAACTGTACTGAGCGGGGCACCCGCCCAGTCAACTATCAACTATCAACTATCAACTGTCAACTATTTACTGATGCGCCTGAGTGGCTTTGAGCATGTAATGGGTAATCAGTAGCTGCGTCAAGGCAAGTGGATAACTTTGGAGTATTTCTCCAGTTGTGCCAGTAATTGCCCCCAGAATTGGGTTAATCTCACGATCGCAGACTTGATGTAGATCCGGCATATCGGCACAAATTATTTGCTCTAGCACACTGATATTCTCGCTAGTGGCATGACTATCGACTTCCAGCACGTCAACTGGCTTGCCCATATCCCGATCTAGATTCAACCGAATGGCTGGCGGAGTATCGCTACCATCTGGCTCTAAAACATCGCTCAGATCTGGGTGTGAAATTGTTGGTCTTAATACGAGCCGTACATTTAGGAGAGAATTGCCCTCATCGGATTCATTACTTGGTGGATAAAAGCTCACTACTAAATCTGCCCATTGACGCTGGGGGCGAATAAATTGTGCTGAGTCTGGTTCGCGCTTTTGAAGTTCGGTCAATACTTGTGCTTCGGTATAGCCTCGCTTGAGAGTATCACGTTGAATCTTCCATGCTGTTCGCAGCGACTCCGGTGGGGCTAGATACACTTTGACATCGTAGCAATAGCGGATCTCAGGGGTAGAGTAACCGAGCAATCCCTCGACGATGACAAACTTGTTGGGCTTGATGTACTGCGGTGCTTCAAAAGTGCCCGTGGTGTGACTGTAAATTGGCTTGAGAATTGGTTGTCCGTTGCGAAGCAGGGCGAGATGCTGCTGCATGATGTCGAGGTAGTTGCAGTCAGGGTGTAGGGCTGTAATACTCAATTCTGCCCGCTGAGTTCGATCGTAGCGATGGTAATCATCAGTACCGATGACGGTGACGTTTTCTTCGCCGAGAATTTGAGCGATTCCCCTAGTTAGGGTTGTTTTACCTGCCGCGCTATCACCGACGATACCTAGAATAATGGGACGATCGCTCATTGTGTTAATCTCCTGATTGATGTAATTTACTGCCAATGGCTCGATCGGTTATTCACCTTTGTCGATTTTCGTTCCGACAGGCTTTGCCAACGAATATCGTCACGCGATCGATCTCATAATATTCTGCATTAATGGTTTTGACTAGCGATCGATCGCTACTTTTGAGCGGACTAAATTTATTGTTGTCTTTGAGCAGACTAGTAAAAGCTGTACTTTCTGGCTTGGCAACTAATGTATTTTTAAGATTGGTGGTTTCTAGTTTGAGTCCAGAAATTTTGAGATTGTTTTGGTCTAATGTCTGTTTGGCAATGCCTAAAATCTTTGCTCAAATTCCACAATCGCCCGATTTTCACCGAAGAGATTGGTCGAGCCTCGGAGTAAAATTTGGTCGTTGACGCGATAGCGAATACTATAAAATGGTGATTCACTATTGGTGAGGATCTTGAAAACTGAGGCAGAGATTTTGGGCGTGATATCTGTCCCGATCTCCGCAGCGACACCGAGGCTAGAAGCACTATTATTTTTAATATCTTTGGTAATGGTGGGAAAGAGCCGAAAATCGCTCAAACTGAGGATCTCGCTGAGACGCTCCTGAATACTATTGAGCAGCGTAGAGCTAGCTAGACTAATTACTCCCAGCCCGACATCTCCGCCCGAAGTTAGGCGTTCGGCAATGGCACCACCGAGGAGTAGGACGATTTCTGGTTGGCTCCGGGCGGGTGTACTGGTGAGTTCGAGTCGTTGGGTGAGTTGGCTGGCTAATCCAGCGATGCGGGCTTCGACTTGGACGGTTTGGACAGAACCGAGGCTGGTGGTGTAAAAATCAGCAGGTTGATTGATTTCGTTATTAGTAGTGCGCGCATTGTTCCGTTGAGCTAGAGGATTGGAGGCACTTTCGAGCGTTCTGGCGTAGAGTCGCAGGTTCAGGACGGGATCTGTGCCCAAGGTGGGGAAGAAGTCGGCTGTCTGAGGGCCACTAGCGAGGCGGAATTGGGTGGTGAACAGGTTGACGGAGCCTTTTTGGAGTTCAACTTGTCCGAAGGGACGGGGGTTATCGATGGTGCCATCGATATCGATTTTGCCAGTGGCGAGGAAATTTAAAATTGGTGCGCGGGTGATTTGGAGGTTATCGCCCAGAGTTACTTGGAGGTTTCGCAGTTGCAGGGCGTTGGGATTTGGTGCTACGGGGATAGCTGGCGGGATTCCCAGGACGGTATTAGTCGTAGTATTTGTGGCTGGCAAGAAAACTTGCCCGTTACTGAGTTGGACATTTCCAGTCAGAATTGGTTTGAGGGCGGTACCGAGGAGCGTGACTTTGCCATTGATATCCCCGTTGTATTTTTCTTTAAGATTGACTGCGACGCTATTCATCTCGATGCCAAGTTGTTTGCTAGGTTCGATCGAAAAGGAGTCAGAAATTGGGATGATTCCGGCAATGGCGACTTGTCCGCGCTTAAATTTTCCAGTTAATTTTTGAACGTCAATCCGATCGAAATCAAAGACAATTTCACTGTTAATATCGGTTAAGGGTTCGGGTAGAGCGACACTTTGAATTTTACCTTGAATAATATTAGCTGTTCCACTCGCAGTCAAGTTTTCAGGCTCGCCAGAGGGTTTCATATTCCCCTCGATCTTGAGGGCAATTTTACCTTGTCCATCGAGCCAGCGCAGTTGTTGTTGGCTCAAGACATCCAGGATTTGCAAACCCTGATTTTGTAAGCTTAAATCGATTTTGATTCGATCGCTTGCAGGTGGCTTGAGCGCGAAGGGAAGTTGGTAAGGGATACTCCCAGTAATTTTCATCCGATCTTCGCGCGCGACGACCGGACGATCGGCAAAGGTGGCATCACTGAGAAAATTTAGTCGTCCATCCCAATAGTTAAAGCTACCTGTGGCATCCTGAAGTTTTGTCTTGTTTAGTTGTCCGTTACTGAGCGAGATTTCACCGCTAACGCGAGGATTGTCCAGATTCCCAGCAATTTGAGCCGAGAGGTTAATACCACCAGTAATATCTACAGGTATGTTTGTCAAGCTGGTTAACGACTCTACAGGGAAGTTTTGGATGTTGACGGTGGCATTTTGGTTATCTGCCCCAAACTCCCCAGCAATGGCGATCTGGCTGTCTTGAATTGTCAGGTTGAGGGGATCGAGACGGAGCTTACCATTGCGCCAGTTGCCTTGAGCCAGGAACCGATCTAGATGGTAGCGTTCGATCTGTAAGTCGGCACCGACGACCTTGAAATCACTAGTGAGTCCAGTTTTGGGGTTATTGGCGATCGCGATTTCACCACTAAAATTTCCCTGTAAGTTGCCCAAATCGGGAATAGTCATCTTTTCCTGCTGACGACCTGTTTCTTGATTCAACCACCGTCGCAGTTCTGAGAGCCGCCGCAGCTCGTTGTAGAGGGGTTGGGGGCGATTGGCGATTTTTTCGGTTTCGGCGTTCAGATCGGCTGCTGTGCCGTACTTACGTCGATTGAACGGGATAAATACATCATTGGTACTAAAAATCTGGAGTAAATCGCGGATATCTTCAATACTTCCGCTGGGAACTTCAAGTTTGGCAAAGAATGTGGGTGTGGTGGCTCCAGGAGTGACGCTGGCATTGATGCGGTAGGTATTTGCGCCGCGTTGAATCTCGGTATTGTTGAAAGCAATCTGTCCATTAGCATAGCGGAAATTGGCGAGGAGTCGATCGCCTTGAAACGCACCGAAGGTAGGATTGGCAACTTCAATCTGTGTTCCAGTTACTTGAAAATTAGTCAGATCGACTGCTAAATTACCTTTACTAATACCGTCAAATCGATATGCGCCAATTCCCGCACTTTTGGGAATTAACGGTTGCAATAAACCAATCGGCAACCGTGCGACATCAATATCGAGGATCTTGTCATCGATCTTCCCTTTGGCTGCGATCTGTTGTTGTTGGATATCAAAGCTTTGGGGTTGTAAATTGCGATCGAGTGTTAGTGCTAGTCTATCTGTTTTTCCAGCAAAGGCAATATCGACACCCTCCCCTGGATTTGCTTGAATATTACCAATCAGATTGCGATCGAATTTTAGCGATCCTAGCTGGAGGTTAGTTAAGTTGGTTTGCCCGACTACTTGAACATTGGCAAGACTACGATTGAGGAGATTTCCGCCCAGTTCCAAATCAGCACTCAGTTGTCCGGTTAATCGATTAGCCACGGGTGCATTTGCCCCAATCATATTACCAATATTTGGTGGAGCAAACTTGGCTAAATCACCAATATTTAATCGCTGGGCGATAACTTTGCTCTGCCACTTTCCCCGATCTAGATTGAGATTATTAACTTGAATATTCCCACCGAGGACACTCCTAATTTGCCCGTTACCGCTGGCTTGAATTTTTGCCAACTGTGGATCGCTAAGATCTCCCGCAGCTCGGAATTTTCCAAATAATCGCCCTGCTTGAATTGGGAGTGGTAGATCCTGATTTACTACTCCCAATTTTAAGCCCCGAAATGCTAGATCGCTTTGCCATTGCCCAGCCCTAATCTTAATATTAGTAGCCCCAACTTCACCACCATTTGCTAAATTTAATGTACCATTTCCATTAGCTTCAATTGCTGCTGATGTTAATTTATCAATATTTCCAGCAACATTAAAGTCACCACTAATTTTACCCGCACGTAATTGTGGAGACAATTCATTATTCAGTGCGCCTAGTTTGAAATTAGCGATCGCTAGATTACTAGAAAAATTCCCTCGATCTAATTTTAAGCCTGTAGCGCGAACCTTGCCATCGGCTAGTTTTAATTCACCATCGCCAACCACCTGTAATCTCGCTAGATTAAATTTAGCTAGATCTCCTGATGCTGCAAAATTACCAGTTAATTTAGCAGCTTCAAAGCCTGAGGGGATCTCCTCACTGACACTACCTAACTTTAAGCGATCGATCCCAAAATTACCCCGCCATTTACCCGCTTTAATTTCCAGTTTCCGAGCTAATATACTCCCACCAGCTAAACTTAATTCACCTTTGCCAGTAACAATAATATTTTCAGGCTTGAGCGATTTTAGATTACCTGCTACCTGCACATTACCATTGAGTTTAGCATTCTGAAATCTCACAGGTACTTGAGGAGCCAAACCACCGAGAACTAAAGATGTCGCTTGAATATTCCCCTGAAACTTACCTCGATCGATCTGTAAGTTATTCCCGACGATTTTGCCCCGATCTAAATTAATCGTACCCATTCCCGATCCTCGGATCGATTCAGGTGCAAATGATTGGAGATTACCTGCGAGGTTAAATTTCCCATCTAGTTTTCCACTAATCTGGGAATTAATCTCAGCCAATTGGAGATTTTTGGTAGTAAATATTCCCAGCCAGTTCCCATTATTAACAGTTAAATTATCTGTCTGAATTTCCCCACTCTTTAGCTTTATTTTTCCGCTTCCTTGCGCTAGAATACGTTGAGGAGTAATTGTTTTTAAGCTATTACCACTGAGATTAAAATTTCCGCTGACTGTTCCTGTAGGTAAACGATTATCTTTGCGAGCGTTAGTTGGGACGATCTGCTGAAGGTTGAGAGCATTACTACTGATATTAGCTTGCCATTTACCGCGATCGACATTAAAGTTATTCGCCGTAACTTTTCCAGCGGCTAACTGGACACTCAATTTTCCTTTTGCCTGAACCCGATCGATTTCTGCATCGTTATTTAAACCCGCAATTTCAATACTCCCGCCTAATTTTCCACCATAGTTAACGGGTAAATTTATCCCCCCAATTTTGGCTAATTTCTGAGTATCTAAATTCTGCGGTTGTAAATTGAGTCGCCAATTAGTTTTAGTTACGTCCCCTGTCGCAGTTACCTTGCCGCCAGCCACTGCAAAGGTAGCACTACGCACGATCGCGCTCCCCTGGGGTGTAATCTGGAGATCGGCACTAACTGGATAAGTTGCTTGGGGTGCATTCACCCGCAGATTGGTGTAGATATCGGCTCCAGTACCGCCGTTGGCGGAGCCTCTCCTCTGGAGAATCGTCCCCTGCACGGAACTAGCCCCGATTTTGACCTGTGAGGGTAATTTAGCACCATACAGCCGGAGCAGGGCATCTCCAGGCAGTCGATCGCCCTGTACCTGAAAGCGTGTCTGGGGAGTTTTTAAAAGCTGGATTTCTCCCTGAGCCGTTACTTTGCCGCCTAGTTGGGGTTGTGCTACTGCATCTAACTTAATCCGCCCATCTGCCAATCTAAAATTACCATTAAGGCGATCGATTTGGACTCGATCGATTTGACTGGGTTGGCTATTATTAAACTTTCCCGTCAAAACTGGACTGTCTAATTTACCTGTTAATTGCAACTGAGCGACTGCGGCACCAGCCAGAGCAAAGGGTGACTTAATATCGAGACTTTTTAAAATATCTGTAATGGCGATCGGTGCAGTTTTGGCACTGATGTCAAAGCCAGTATTAAAATTAAGATTACCATTGATTAACCCAGCTACTCGAGCGTATTTACTCGTGACATTATTGAGCTGAATACCTCGTTCAGATATCTGCACAAAGCCATTAATTTCATCTAAACTACGCGGTACCCGATCGATCGCAATTTTGCCATCACGAACTAATAAATTACTATTAATTTTCAGGGATTTTTGAGGCTCGATGACTAGCGTCAGATCTCCATCTACCGTACCCTGGATCGCCTCGACTTGGGGAATTTTGATAATTCTCGTCGCTGCTACTGCATCTAATTTTTGACCCTTAGCTACGAGCTGCGTTTTACCATTAGCAATTAAACTATTGCCATTAAACTGTACCTGTCCACTCTCACCAAATCGCGCCCCTCCCCTAAAGTCAACTCGATCCTGACTGTCAGTTAGCTCTGCTTGAACGTTAACTTTACTAACAGTAACTGGTTGAGGATTTTTACTGTAGGGAACGATGACGAGCTGTGCATCATCAATCTTAACTGTACCAACTTCGATTTTGATTGGCGATGCAGGAGTCTTGTCTTGTTTAGGAATATTTATCCAATTCCCTTGAGAATTTTGGAAAATATTGAGATCTGGGTTAACTAAATGAATATCTAACTTTAATGTGCGACCGAGTACTAATTGAAATGGATTAAAACTAATAATAACTTGCGGAGCTGCTAATCGATTTAAGTCACTACCATTCGCCGGAATACTTGCATTACTAAAGTAAACTGAATTAAACCAAATATTTTCAATTTTACCCAGATTAATCGGACGTTTGAGGCTTTTGGTCAACTCTCGATCGACAATAGATGCTAGATTGTTTTTTGCCCACCATTGACCAAATCCGATCCCAACTATTAACAACAAGAATAAACCCAAACCGATCGCGCTGCCAGTTTTTAGAAACAACTTCAGCCAGCGACGACTAGGTGGTGGTGAATTATTTGTCACTTGATAAATAGATTCGGCTTTAGGCTTTACTTCCATTCTTTGCTCGACCTCTGTGTCAAAGTAGAAATGCGATCGATATTTAAATTAGTCTAAGCTAACACGCACTGATATTTGCTTGTGGTATGAACAGATACACCACTTCTCATCCTACTTAGATATTGTGCCCAATCTTCACTCCGAGCCTCACCTTGACGAAGCCGCGCCCAGAGGTAATCGCAATCATTCTTGCGCGCTCCTCCTGCCATAGATGGAGTCTAGATCCAATTTAACTTCGATCTGCTGTCGATCGACGCGCTTGCTTATTATAGTTAACGATCGACCGTATCTATCTAGAATGCTGCGGGGGTAAAGATGTTCCGCTCCCAGCAATCGATTCAAGCCCGCCTCAGCTTCCAAGCACCCCCGTAAGCCATCACATCGACGCTCGGCGATACTTACGCTGTAGGTCATCAACGATATCTAGCTTATTCATCAATCGAGAATTACTATCATTTAGCCTTTGAGCTAGAAAACTCGATCGATTCCACTCAGATCCTCTACCTTCAGCATCTTAACTCCCACCACTGTCGATGCGTTCCGCTACTAAGACAATGTGCTGAACATACATGCCAGCTCGTACTTACTTTGGGAATGATTTGCTTGAGGGTTAACTTCATTTGCCATCCAAGTAGCCGAAATAGCCATATAATATCACAGATTACGTATAATACACTGTTACGTGCGGATCGAATCATCCGAAATCAGCTAATTAAACTATCCTGCCCAAAAATTCGCTGGATTTGCTAGCCATCTAGCTTAATTATCTTTAGAGCATAGACATATCAGCTTTATGACGCAAATAGCCATCCGACTATTGTCAAATCTCTGTATCAGCCGTATTATGAAGGTAATGAAATCTCACAAACAACTCTCAACAAATCACTTCCTCAACGACAACAAGTCGATGATTTAAAACCTCAGAATGTGTCGCTAGAGTTTATAAGTAATCAGCTTTGACACAATGCTAACCATAGCATTTTATCATTGAATCTATCCAAACGATATGTTTTATTACTTGCTGCCTTTAGTGTGCACTGAGTAGTAGACTGCTTTGGTTATTTATCAAAAAAAAACTCGCCAACTCGATCGACTGCAAACGGTCTAGGGTCGGAACTTGGCAACCATCATTCTGAAGCGATTTGTTGACGAGTCAGATTTTAGCAAAAAGTTATTCTTGAATTATACATTAATCACTGCACATCTGGCAGGTCGTAAACGATGAAGTTTCTCTCTAAAATCACCCTAGCTCTTGCGGCTGGTTCGATGTTTTGCCCACTGGTAGCTCAAGCTGCCCCAGTTACCAACACTGGTTCTACTGCTGCTGCGGTATCGATCAAATTTGAAGGTGCCTCCAACGGTAACTTCTCAATCCAACCTGGTTCAAATGCTAACGGTGGTGGCACTGGAGTCCGCGAACTGTCTGCTGCTGTTGCTACTGGTGAAACTCAGTCTGATGCTAGTTCTTCGAGCACCAAATTCGGTACTACCGCCACTGCAAAAGGTTTTAGCCAACCTGTAACTTTCACATATTCAACCTACAGCGATATTAGCAATATCAGCAAAAATTCTGAGTTTGCTAACAGCAACCAATCTCAGAAGAATTCAGCCAGCCAATCTGCTAACAGCCAGGATGGTTTCACCAATACTGCTAGCAGCAGAAATGCTGAGAATGCTTCTAACAACACAGCTCAAAAGAATGCTGCCAACCAATCTGCTAACAGCCAAGATGGTACTGTAGCTAGCAACAGTAGCAAAGCTGCTGAGGCTGCTAACGCTGCTAACAATGCTGGTGCCAAAGCTTCTGAGTCGGCAAATGCTGCCAACAGTGCTAGTGCCAAAGCTTCTGAATCGGCTAATGCTGCCAACAGTGGTAGTGCCAAAGCTTCTGAGTCGGCTAGTGCTGCCAACAGTGCTAGTGCCAAAGCTGCTGAGGCTGGTATCGGTGTAGATGGTGGCAGTTTTGAAGCTTCTAAGAGTGCTAGTGCTGCCAACAGTGCTAGTGCCAAAGCTTCTGAGTCGGCTAATGCTGCCAACAATGCTAGTGGCAAAGCTTCTGAATCGGCTAATGCTGCCAACAATGGTAGTGCCAAAGCTTCTGAATCGGCTAATGCTGCCAACAATGCCAGCAACAAAAATTCTGAGACTGCTTCTAACAACGGAACTCAGAAGAATTCTGCCAGCCAATCTGCTAATAGCCAAGATGGTTTCACCAACGTTGCTAGCAGCAAAAATGCTGAGACTGCTTCTAACAACACAGCTCAGAAGAACTCAGCTAGCCAATCTGCTAATAGCCAAGATGGTTCTACCATCACTAGTACTGGCAAAAATGCTGATATCAATAACAGCAACAAGAATGGTACTAGCTATAACTACACTGGATCTTCAGCGGGTTTATCCTTCATCCCTTTAAACAATAAATAGGAGTAAAAGTTCAATCTATATCTAGATTGAACCGAACACTTACTCAACTTTTAATGAAAAATTTATCCATCTCTAGTTGATTTCGATGCAGATAACGCTGACGGAAGTGACTGGGATGGATATTTTTTCTCAACTCGTTGGCTAATCTAGAAAGAGAGAATTAATTGTTGGAGCACCATCGATCGTTATGTATTTGCAGTCACTATTTAATCTTCAAACTAAATCTAACTTAGCCTATTATGGCGTGGCGATCGCTGGGTGGTGTTTTGTGCTAAATTGTGGCACTGCTATCGCCCAGACATCAGCAGCTAGCGATCGATTTAAGAGCATTCCCCCAACTCAACTACTAGCGAGTGCCACCAAAACCAATCGGGATCTAGTTGGCAATGACGAAGATCGGAGTGACAACCCACCAGGAGATGCACAAGTTGCCCAAGTAACTGCTCCTGTACCCACGCTGTTGCCGATTATTATCGCTCCCATCCTACCCGCCTTATTACCTCGAAGTACCCCGATTGTCGTTCCGCTCAATTCCATCCTCACTCCAGAGCTAATTCCGGCACCGAACAACACCCGAGCCGTTCCGCCAGCAAATACACCCATCCCACCCCAACCAGAATCCAATCGAGATCCGCGCTTTATCATCGCGCCCCAAGTCTTAGATCCCCAAGTAGTCGATCCATTTTCTACTCAATTTGTGCTGAATGGAAATAAGGTTTCGCACTTTACCACCACAGTCGTCACCACCGGATTTGAAGCGGGTAATTTTCGCAATACCGATCTCAGCTTTGATATCTACAGGCTGATTGGAGCCAAAAATATCCAGAGTGTGACTACAGATCGCGTAGTGCGGGTAAATAGCCAAGTTGAAGTTGCTGGTGTCCGCAGTATCGCTCAAAATCAGGAAATTTCCGTCTCTGTCGCCCAACCCCAAACATTACTGGGATTTCGCCAACAAATTAGTCTAGATGCAGACTGTCTGGATGGTTCCGCCCGAACTTGTACATTCCTACCTGGAATCAAGATCGATGATAGCGTCATCGATCCACGGAAATTGCAGCCGAGGGGCGCAAATATTACCTCCCAATTTGGCGATGTTATCTCTCCAGCATCTGTCGCCGCGATTAGGCAACCAGGATTTCAAGGCGGTGCTAATGGGGAGAATTTTGGCATTGATTTAAGCATTCCCGCTGTCGGTTTAATCGATCCTCCCGCAGGTTCGCCGCCACCAGTTTTGACAGGGGAACGAAAGGAAACTTTTAGTAGTGGGGTGGCGGTTAATTATACCCGCATGAATCAGAATTTTGCGACCAATGGTGTCGAATCGACATTGGGACGCACGATTCGATCGCTAAACTATATTAACGGCGATCGCAATCAACTCGCAAATGCACTAGTCAACGTGCTGGGACAAGTATTACCCGACTTTGAGCCGAGTATTGCCCCTGGAAAGCCTGGAGCGCGAATCGTCGTCAATCCCAATCTCTACCGAGCGGCGAATGCCGTCCGCACCCCCGATAATAGCCTGACGGTGTACCAAGCAGGTACGGGCTATGCTGCCAGTCTCGGAGCCGATCCCAGAGTTCCGCCTGGAGCCAGTCATCAAGCGATTTGGGTGGGGATGTCCCCAGTCGTCGAGCGAGAGTTTCGGCGGGACTACAATTACATCACGCTCCGAGAGCCGCGCATCGTGGCTAGTGGCGGCAGCGAAGGCGGAGGTGTGCCTGTAGATGTCAATCTCAACAGCTTTGGATTTAATTCTGGGGGCTTGCAAAATGCCTACGCACAGGGATATGTCACAGTGTACAATCGGGATGTCTCTAGGGTAGATACCGATACCATTCGTCAGCGCACGGATTATTATCCTCACATCAGCTTGACGGGTACGACGCTAACTGAAAATACGATTTGGCGATATTTTACTGGAGCGATCGTTAATGCTGGATTTGAACCCAAAACTAGCTCAAATATTAAAGCCTATGTCGGTAGTGACTACTCGATCGTCAATCCGCGCGGTTTGAGCTATAGTCTAGGTGGAGTCGGCTATCTCAATCCCGATCCTGAATATTACAGTCAACTTTTTGCTAATGCTACTCAATCGATCGCGATCGGTTCCAATCCGCGTAATAGTCTAGTATTTGGGTTTAATGCTAACTATATTATCGATGGTTCGATTACACTCCAATCGCTGCCGATCCGCTCCACCCAAAGCTTTATTAATGCAGGTGTAGCGGTTAATTTTGGCGATATTTCAGTGGGCGGAACGCAATTTTTTGGCAATCTCCTACCAGAGTCGGTAGAAAATAAAACAGTATTTAATCTGGGGTGGAAAGTTACCGACAGGCTAAAAGTAGGTGGATTTTTTACGGCATTCGATCGGAATATATCGACCAATCCTTTTGGGGCAAATTTAAGTTACGATCTAGATCCTAATTCAAATTCTACACTCTATTTAGGCTGGAATTCGGCTGAAATTGATTTCCGTCGTACCCTCGGTTCAACAGCAAATATTTATAAAGATAACACTATTAGTTTATCAATTAAGTATGGTTTTTAGCTCTCAGTAATAACAGCTTTAATCGCTCGAAACACCAAATTATAACCTCTCCCACGAACCACTCTAACGCTGAATATATTTGTCAAAAATATTACTAAAGTCACGTTTAGTATATCGTTCCAGCATTGTAGCGTTTAAGTTAGTGAGGAGCGCATTATAATGCTTGACGATCGTTTCCTCATTTTCAATTTTATCGATCTTGTACATTGAAGATATAGATTGTAGACAAAGTAACGCATTACTACGAGCAATTTCCTCTTTTGCCTGAATTTTACTAATACTAATCAGCACTTTGTAAATATCTTTTAGTGCTTCGATACACTTCTTTTCGAGATCGATACTAAAAGGAGTTACACCTGCCAAGACAAATTTGAGTTCGACATCTAAATCGATCGTGCCAGCAGTCTCGATCGATACCTGCGAGACTTTGTGACTAGAATAATCATACCGCTTGACTGCACGCTTACTAGAAATTGCCGAATCGCCATCGACATGAATCAGAGCTAAATTTGTAAAACAATACTCATCCTTCTTGGACTTAATCAAGAAAAATATCTTTTCGCCATCTTCATGAAATACATAATCATCAGCAGCAACCTTATCATAATCCGCCGGAGCCACGATAATACCGATATCGCTGATGCCTAGAGCTTCTGCTGCAATTCTTTTAAACATTTGCAATTTTCCAGATAGATATGTCTAATATACCCTCGATCGTCCAAGCAATTAACCACCGTCTAATTTCGATCGCTTTGGCGTACCGTAGGTAATCGAGTCCTCAATCCTTAACTCCGTCTGCGATTACCTACGGTACGCTACGCGATCGATCGTACAATCCACAAATCAGATCGTTGGCGCGGCTACGCCAACGATCCGAATAGCGATAAGATTATTGTAGGCTCCTAACCAACACAATTATTATGAGTACACCAGTAAAAGAACAGTACATCATCGCTCGCGAAGGAAACAAAACAGCCATTATTTTATCGATTCGCCAGGGGCGAGGCTCCGCCAACGAACAATACGAGCAAATGTTAGAAGATCTCCACGATCTGGCGATCGTTGCCGAGCGTCGATCCGAGCAACCAGTTAACCTAGCAAAGATGCAGGAATGGTTAAAAGAAGATGGAATCGGTTCATGTTAATATATAAAAATGCGGAAATTGCCTGAATAAATCATCCTCATGCCAAAGAAAGTCCGAGAACTGAAACAGTACCTATCTAAAGCAGGGTTTGTTCTCCAAAAAGGACGAGGAAAAGGAAGCCATACTTACTGGTTACATCCCGATCTAGAATCGCCATTAATTATGCCAGGTAAAGATGGTGATGATGCGCCGATATATCTCGAACGACAAGTTAATAAAGCATTGCAATTACTCGCGACAATAGAGGAAGATAAAAATAATGACTTCAGCGATGCCGAATCGAACGATGAATCATAGATATACAATGGTCATTAAATGGTCGGAGGAAGATAAACTTTATCTAGTTCACCTTCCTGAATTTCCTTGGCAAGAATTTGTTACTCACGGTAGCACTTATCAAGAAGCGGCTCAAAATGGACAGGAAGCTCTTGATGGATTGATTGAAGTTATGCAAGATAATAATCAGCCGTTACCAGAACCTAAATCATTCTCGTTTGCTTAGTATCGTTCAGCTTCTCATACTGTAGGTAATGTAGAAGTTAAGGAATCATTATTTCGAGTAGATGACCCTACAAAATTAGTGTCTGCATTGCCAAATTTAGAAAGCCTTCATATTTATGGAGACTTTAGCTATTCTTATCTAAATTATAAAATTATTAGGCCTAATAATTTTATAATATTAGTAATCGATTCTGTCAACTCTGGTTTAGCCATCGAGCAATTATTTTCACTCGACATGCCCAAATTAGAATATTTTGAGATTTGGTTAGATGGATTATTAAATCCAGAATTAATTCTTGAAGCAATGCACCCATTTTTGTTTGACAGTACTATGCCTAATTTAAAACATCTTGCGCTTTGCCACTGTGAATGCGTAGATAATCTGATTGAATTAATAATTAACTCTCCGCTTGTGGAGCAAATTATCACACTGGATTTTAAACTGGGCAATATGAGCGATCGAAGCATCCAATATATTTTAGACTGTCCTAGACTTAATCATCTAAAAAAAATAAATGTTTCAAATAATTGTTTATCCGATATTGCAATCAGACAACTGAAAGAGCTTCATTTTGAGGTTGAAGCAACTAATCAATATTTTTCTCAAGAAGAAAGGGCTTGGATGAATAATCCAAATCGACGATTAACTGAGTGATGCAGGGGTAAATTTTAAAGTAACAATCATGCGTTGGAACACTTTCATTGTGTTAGGAACGTCGATTCCGGCTCGAACCCCACCTAATCCCACATCCCCAGATCCGCGCTACCATAGATAATCGCCCTAGCAAACAGAAAAAGAGGCAAAATCGTGGCAGTTGCAGTAGATAGTCTCATTACTCCTGAAATCCTCAAACCTGCTCGTTATCTCGGTAACGAACTCGGTGCGGTGCATAAACCGTGGGAGAGTGCGACAGTTCGCTGGGCACTGACATACCCAGAGATCTACGAAGTTGGGGCGAGCAATCTGGGGCATATTATCCTCTACAGTATTATCAACGCCCAGCCGCGCCAATTGTGCGATCGAGCCTATCTACCCGCAGCGGATTTAGCGCAGAAATTACGCGATACTCAGACACCATTATTTGGGGTGGAGTCGCAGAAGTCCCTGGCGGAATTCGATATCCTCGGTTTTAGTCTCAGCTATGAATTGGGCGCGACGAATATCTTAGAAATGTTGACTCTCGCCGGAATTCCCCTGACGTGGCGCGAACGGGCTGCGGGTAATTATCCCCTAATCTTTGCTGGCGGACAAACGGCGACATCGAATCCCGAACCCTATGCGGATTTCTTTGATTTTATCGCTCTGGGGGATGGGGAAGAGTTATTACCCGAAATTGGGTTAGTAGTTGAAGATGGCAAAACTGCGGAGCTGAGTCGGCGGGATTTATTATTGGATCTCGCTCAAGTTCCAGGCGTATATGTGCCCCAATTTTACGATTTGCACCCCGATGGGAGTGTGAAGCCAAATCATCCTGAAGTACCCGAACGCATTCTCCGACGGGTAGCTACTCCGATTCCAGCATACTCGATCGGGTTGGTGCCCTATGTCGAAACCGTCCACGATCGACTCACCATCGAAATTCGCCGTGGTTGTACCCGTGGGTGTCGCTTTTGTCAACCTGGAATGTTGACTCGCCCTGCGCGGGATGTCGAGCCGGAAGCGGTAATTAATGCGATCGAAACCGGAATGCGATCGACGGGTTATGATGAATTCTCCCTCCTCTCACTCAGTTGTTCGGATTATCTCGCCCTCCCCGCTGTGGGCTTGGAAATCAAGAATCGGCTCAAGCATGAGAATATCTCGCTTTCCCTCCCCAGTCAGCGGGTAGATAGATTCGATGAAGATATCGCCAATATCATCGGTGGTACGCGCAAAGGTGGCTTAACTTTTGCGCCGGAAGCAGGTACCCAAAGGTTGCGGGATATTATTAATAAGGGTTTGACGAATGAGGAATTGCTGCGCGGTGTGAAGACTGGTTTCGAGCAGGGTTGGGATAAGATCAAACTCTATTTTATGATCGGTTTACCAGGTGAAACCGATGTCGATGTCATCGGGATTGCTGAAACCGTGCGCTGGCTCAAACGGGAATGTTGGGCAAAAGATCGCCGCACGCTGAATTTTAATATCACCATCTCCAACTTCACGCCCAAACCCCATACCCCCTTCCAATGGCATTCGGTATCAACTACCGAATTTGCCCGCAAACAACGGTTACTCAAAGATGAGTTTCGAGATCTACGCGGCGTTAAAGTCAATTATACCGACGTGCGGATCTCCGCAATGGAAGATTTTGTCGGACGCGGAGATCGCTCCCTCGCACCCGTAATCCGTCGCGCCTGGGAACTCGGCGCAGGTATGGATGCCTGGTGGGAAAGTCTGGAAAAAGCCTACCGTGCCTGGGCACAAGCGATCGATGAAGCTGGTTTAGACTGGAAATACCGCCGCGTCGAAAATGGCGAATGGAATGTATTTGAGAATTTACCCCCCCAACCCCCCTTAGAAAGGGGGGCTTCAGCTCCCTCCCCTTTCCAAGGGGAGGGCTGGGGTGGGGTAAAAATCTCCGCTGAAGCACCAGTAAATAGTCGAGCACCAAAACTCAAGCCACGCACCACCGAAAGCGAAGCTACGCCAACAGTTCCAACACCAGAATCCGCAGAATTGCCCCCAGTCCCCCAGTCCCCCAGTCTCCCCGTCCCCTCCCCCCCTCTCCCCGTCCCCCGACTCCCCCACAACCTCAACGCCCCTCTCCCCTGGGATCACCTTGACACAGGCATCGACAAAAAGTGGCTCCAAGACGACCTCGAACGCGCCCTCGCCGCTGATATCGTCCCCGACTGCTCATTTGATGGCTGCTCCCATTGCGGCGTGTGTGGCACTGATTTCGGGCACAACATTATCGTCCCACCCCTACCCATTCCCGAATTCACTGGACAATTTACTCCCAACACTGACAAGGTACAGCGATTACGAGTATGGTTTGGCAAAATCGGTAAAATGTCCTTAGTCGGTCATTTAGATTTGGCGCGTTTGTTCGATCGAGCCATCCGCCGCGCCAGTATTCCCGTAACCTATAGTGGGGGCTTCCATCCCGCCCCCCGCATCATGATTGCCAATGCTCTACCATTAGGCTCAACCAGCACGGGAGAAATCGCCGATTTTGAACTCACCACTATCATAGATGAGGCAGAATTTCAATCGAAATTAGCAGCACAATTACCCGCAGATATCCCAATCTATCGAGTAGAATCTGTAGATCTCAAACAACCCCCTGCTTCTACGTTAATCACTCAAGCGGAATATTTCGTTAATGTTTCATCAGCTAGCGAAACACCGCCCCAATGGGAAACTTGGATCGCGGCGGTGTTAGCTAGTCAGGAAATTATTCAGGATAAAAAGTCTAAATCAGGCAAGAATACGCAAATTAATTTACGCGATCGATTATACGAATTGGAGTTGGAACCCACCCCCAACCCCTCCGAGGAGGGGAGTATGAGTAGAGAGTTGCGATATGTGGGTAGTTGTGCAAATGATGGAACTTTATTGCGTCCAGAACAGATGGTATTTATGTTGGAACAGGTGTCTGGTGTGGAGTTGCAGTTAGTAAGGATTGTTCGATCGAGATTAATTTTAGCTTAGTAAATCAACTTCAAATTGAATAATAGTTTATCTTATCTTTATGCATGAAGAATTAAGAGGTGTTTCTGAACACCTTAAAGAGCTTGGACTTGCATCGCTAGCTCATGCCCAACAACATACTTTTTTTTATAGCATGGATAACAAATACTGGAGTGACTTAGCTGTTCTCCAAGCTGCACATGCCGCAGAAATTCTTTTAAAAGCGCGAATAGCCGAAGAACACCCTTTACTAATTTTCAGTGATATTCCAAGATCGACAAAAGTTAACGAAGATAAGTTGAGCTTTCGTTCCTTAGTTGAATCTGGAAAAACACTTCAATATAATGAGCTGCCAGAAAGATTGTGGGCAACAACTGGATACAAAATTAAGGACGATAATCTTTATCAGAACTTTGGAAAGCTAAGAAACAACATACAACATTTTGCCACTCCAAAAGACCGAAATTTAACACAAGAAATACTAAATTTTATATTTGGAATTATAGATCCAATGATCCATGATTTTTGGGGATTGTATGCAGTTAATTATGTTGAAGATCCTGATGCTCATGAGTACATATTTCAAACTATGCTAAGTTCAAATATTTCTTTTCTTATTCCAGACGAATGCAAGGAAATAGTTGAGCGTGATAGATTGGATCTTAATCTTTGAATATTAAGAAATCTATGTATAATAAGTTTTTAAGCAATTATCTACTGCTCACACCGAAATTACTTTCAACAGATTACTAAATAAAGATTTG
>ENA-OFCF01000198-OFCF01000198.1-metagenomes-genome-assembly--contig:-NODE-198-length-29594-cov-8.747588_pt1 | contig 29594 bp, 32 predicted proteins | sample MGYA00153387_OFCF01 | MGnify analysis MGYA00153387 | reverse complement strand
TCTTTCACCTGATAAGAAGCGCCTTGCTTTGCTCGGCGCACAACACTGAGTTCTGGAAATGGGATCGCCATGGGAGATGGATTGGTCTCAACTCGCGGGGTGAGCGATACGGTTTTGAAGTCTTGTCTGCTGGCCGCGCGGCCGAAGACCTTGCCTGCGGCGATTGTGCCGGTGTGGGCGGGCTGCGTGTTGGCGTGGAAACTCAGCGGTGTCTTTGATGCGGCGCTGGCTGGGTGGACATTGGGCGGGGCGCTGGCCATTCAGATCGCGACGAATTTTTTCAACGATGCCATCGATGCGCGGAAAGGCGCGGATACGGAGCGCAGGCTGGGGCCGATTCGGGTCACGGCTGCGGGCTTGATGAGTTCGCGGCGGGTGATGGGATTGGCGGCGGTGTTTTTGCTGTTGGCGGTGGTTTGCGGAGTGTTTCTCTATCAAGCACGCGGATGGCCGATTTTGTTGATTGGGGTTCCTTCGTTGTTTTTGGCTTATGGTTACACGGGTGGGCCATTTCCGTTAGCTTATCGCGGGATGGGCGAGTGTTTCGTGATTTTGTTTTTCGGCTGGGTCGCGGTGGCGGGCACGGTTTTTATTCAAACGGGTGGCTGGTCGGGTGCGGCGCTGCTGTTAGGATCGCAGATTGGTTTGCTCTCGGCGGTGTTGATTTCGATCAACAACTTCCGGGATCGTGAGGAGGATTCCGGCACTGGCAAGCGCACGCTCGCCGTGCGTTTCGGGCCGAGCGTGGCGGCGGCGGTGATCGTTTTGGAAATTCTAACTGCAATCATCGTCGGAGCTGGCTGGGCAGCACTGGGTCACGCGGCGTGGGCCTTGGCGGGGATTCCGCTGGTTCTGATAGGTATTCCGATCATCCGTGGCGTGCTGACCTTGCCGCCGGGTCCGGCTTTTAATCGTCTGCTTGCATTGGGCGGCCTCCAGTTGATTCTATTCGCCGCCGCATTTCACGTGATCGCAGTAATTTTCCCATGATCGAACCACTCCAATTGAAACCGCTGATTTCCCGCTACCGCCTCAAATCGCGGGGATTTCTCAATGCCATCACCAAGCGCAGGGAATTCGAGGGTGTCTTGATTCAGGTCGATGGTGGATTTGGCTGCATCCATCCGTGGCCGGAGCTGGGTGATCCGACCTTAGAAAAATGCCTAGCAGATCTGGCGAGTGCGCGGCGCTGGCCGATTGTGCGGCGGGCGTTGCGGTGCGCTGAATATGATGCAGTGGCGCGGCGATTCGATCATTCGTTGTTTGAGGAAATGGAAGTGCAGGAAAGCCATGCTACGCTGGCGGCGGGAAAAATCGAAGAGGTGGCGCTGGCGGTGGAAGCTGGATTTCACATGATCAAACTCAAGACCGGTCGCGATCTATCCGCCGAAGCAAAATTGCTAGATATCATGACGATCGAGCATCCCACCTTGCGTTGGCGGTTAGATTTCAACGAATGCCTGACGCCAGATGAAGCCGCGGAATTTCTGCTTGGCTTGGCCGAAAAAACCCGGGCCGCGTTGGATTTTGTCGAAGATCCATGTCCGTATGCCGAAGGCTCATGGAGGACGTTGCGCCAACAAACGCGGGTGAATCTCGCGGTGGATCGCGAGGCTGCACCACTCAGCGGCGCGGCACAAGTGATGGTGATCAAACCTGCCATCGACGAACCATTTTTGTTAGCTGAAGCCGCGATGCAAAACCAACAACGCGTCGTTCTAACTGGATACATGGATCACCCGCTGGGCCAGACATTTGCTGCTTGGGAAGCGGCGCGGTTAGGCCTGCAATTTCCCGGATTAGTCGGGCTGTGCGGTTTGCAGACGCATCATTTGTTTGAGCCGGATGCGTTCACGGAAATGCTCGGGCCGTGGTCGCCAAAATTCCAGATTCCGGCAGGAAACGGCTTGGGTTTCGATGATCTGTTGGATGAATTGCCATGGACCCGGAATTACTAACACGGTCGGAATTTTGGAACGATCCCGCGCTGGCGGTGGCCGGGGATTTCTGTGGCGAGATTGCTGGCATTTCCAATCTCAGCGGGCTGGTGATTTTTGCGACTTCTGGCAGCTCCGGCGAGCCGAAATGGATCGCTCAATCCAAACCTGCGTTGCTAGAATCTGCGGCGGCGGTCAACGCGCATCTTGCGGTGAAGTCTTCTTCTTGCTGGGGGCTGGCACTGCCAATCTATCACGTCGGTGGTTTTGGTGTGGCGGCGCGGGTTTATGCGAGCGGCTGTCGATTGGAAATTTTCGCTCGCCGTTGGGATGCGCGGAATTTTCACGGCTGGCTTGCGCAGCGGCGGGTGACGCATCTTTCGTTAGTGCCCACCCAAGTGCATGATTTGGTGGCGGCGAATCTTCGCGCGCCGTCTGGACTCACCGCAGTGGTGATCGGCGGCGGGCATTTGGATGAACGGACTGGGCAAGCTGCGCGCGCTCTCGGTTGGCCGGTGCTTGTTAGCTACGGCATGACTGAGGCCGGCTCACAAATCGCCACTCAAGGGTTCGATGATCTAACGGCCACATTTCGATCAGCGCCGCTTCCCATCTTGCCAATCTGGCAGACACGGACCGGGCCGGATGAGCGCCTTGAAATTGCTGGTCCCGCGTTATTTTCAGGCGTGATAGAAAAACGTGGAAATTCGTGGAGCTTCCGCCCGCGTGAAACCGAGTGGCACGTCACGGCGGATCGTGTTTTGCTCGATGACAGGTTGCTGACACCGCTTGGCCGCGCGGATTTGTGGATCAAAGTGCTGGGCGAACTTGTCGATCCGCAAGCCATCGAGTGTGAACTCGTCGAGTTGTCCGGCGGGCGCATGGCGGCGGGGGATTTTGTGGTGATTCCGTTGCCGGATGAGCGGGCAGGACATCGATTGGTGCCAGTTTTGGATGTTGCGGCAAAGTCGGACGTTTTTGCCGAGGTGATGCAGGCCTATCAGCAACACGCCGTCGGTTTTCGGAGGTTACAAGATCCGGTTTGGATCGAAGATTTTCCCCGTAGTTCCTTGGGAAAACCGAGGCGCGCAGAAATTTTGAAACGCTTGATGTGAAGGGAAAATCTGGATTTTCCGGAGGTGATGAGAAGCTAGAATTTGCGCTCTGGTTAGCGATTGGCGACTCCGCAAATCAAGTGATGCATCACCTATGCAAAAATTTGCGTGAAAAATGCTTGCCTATGCTAGGGGTCTGCGATTAACACCGCGCGCCCGAATCACGCGGGACATCATCGGCATGACGCACCGCACTTTATTCATCACTTTGATTGCATGGTTTTCCTGCCTTGTTCCGGTTTTTGCATCTGGGGACGCTGGATCGGAAGGCCTGCCAGTTTATGCCGCCCCGCTGTTCAAGAGTTTTCCATTCATCACCAATTCAATGCTGATGGTCTGGATTTCGGTGGCAATCATCACTTTGTTTTGTCGTGCAGCCACTAAACAAATGTCGCTATTGCCCTCAGGATTTCAAAACTTCGCCGAGTGGGTGGTGGAAAGCCTGTATGATTTCCTATCCAACATCCTGGGTGCCTACATGGTGAAGAAGACATTCTGGTTCTTCGCCTCGATTTTCATTTTCATCCTCGTCAACAACCTGCTCGGTCTGTTTCCCGGCGTGGGCACAATCGGCACTTACAACGAACACGGCCACATCATTGGTTATCTTCGCGGTGCCAATGCCGACCTCAACATGACACTGGCGATGGCGATGGTCTTCTTCGCGCTGTGGACCTACTGGGCTATTACGGAAAATGGCATCGGTGGATTTTTGAGCCACATTTTTGCACCGAAGGGTGTGTTCCACGGATTCATGAAGGTTTTCATGGTGGTGATTTTCATCATCGTTGGACTTTTGGAAATCATCTCGATTTGCGTGCGTCCAGTGGCGCTCACCTTCCGTTTGTTCGGCAACATTTATGGCGGCGAGCAGACGATGGAAAAACTCATGGCTCTCGTGCCATCACAGATTGCCTTCCTGCCAGCCTTGCCATTCCTGTTCATGGAAGTCCTGGTCAGCTTCTTGCAGGCTCTGGTTTTCACACTTTTGACTGCGGTTTTCTTACGTCTCATCTGCGAACATGCGGGCGAAGAAGGAGCGCACCATTGACCGATTTGACGTCTTGACCATGATCCATCGTGGGAGGCGTCTGAAACCAACAACACACCAACCAAACACATCAATATGTCACTGATCCCAATGCTTGCTGAAATCACGGGTAACATCCACGTCGCCATGGCCGCACTCGGTGCTGGTCTCGGCATCGGCATCCTCGGCGCAAAAGCCGCTGAAGCCACTGGCCGCAATCCAGGTGCCTCCACCGCGATTCTCGTGATCGCGATCATTCTCGCCGCACTTGCGGAAGGTGTGTTCATTCTCTCCGCCTTCGCCGTCAAGTAATCACCGCATCATTTCCAACAGCGGAGGGTGGCCGAAATCCTGCCCTCCGCATTTCAACTACTGGTTTCCCCGCATCAATTTCCAAATCTATCCTCAATGTTCACGATACTCGCCAGCACCGCAGAATCAGGGAATGTCGTCTCCGAAGTGTTCGGGCAGTTCGGCGTGAACTGGCATTTCTTTCTCGCCCAGTTGCTCAATTTCGTGCTGGTGATGTTCGTGTTGAAAAAATTCGCGTTTGGGCCAATTGGCAAAATGCTTGCCGAGCGCCGCGAGCGCATCGCAGCAGGTGAGGAAAAGCTCAAACTGATCGAAAAACAACTCGCCGAATCTGAAGCCACCACTGCCGCGGCTATCGCCAAGGCCAGTGAAGATGCTGCACGCATGGTCGCCGAGGCGAAACATGGAGCCGCCAATTACACCGAACAAAAAGCGCAAGAAGCCATCGCCCAAGCCCAGCAGATTCTCGCCAAGGCAGAACTCGCCGCCAAAGCGGACCGCGACCGTCTTTCCTCCGAACTCAAGCGTGAATTTGGCCGACTTGTCGCCTCCACCACCTCGCAAGTCACTGGCAAAGTGCTCACCGCTGACGACCAAAAACGCATCAACGAAGACGCGCTCACCAAAGTGGAGGCCTGATTCAACTCCCTGTCGTTTTCCTCATCCTCATGAAAATCTCCAAAGTCGCCGCCACCAATGCTCGCCGCCTGTTCGGGCTCTGCCAGTCCGGCGGTCGGCTCGACGACGCAAAACTCCGCTTGGTCGTCAATCGTTTGATCGAGGCCAAGCCGCGCGAATACCTCGCCATTCTATCAGCGCTGCAACGCCTCGCACGTCTCGAACTCGAGCGCCGCAAAGTGACCGTGGAAAGCGCCGTCGATCTCGATGAGGCAACCCGCCAGCGCATCGTCGCGGATCTCACCACACAATACGGCGCGGATCTCGTCGTCCAATATCAGATCACGCCGGAACTCATCGGCGGCCTGCGCATCCGCGTCGGCAATGATGTGCTAGACGGTTCAGTCAAAGGCCGCCTCGACCGACTCGCCGCAATATTCTAATTTTTTCCTCTCAACTGATAACCGATAACTTCCATCCCATGAGCAGCATCCTTCAGGAACTCGAACAACAGATCGCCGGAATCACCACTTCCGTCGTAAAATCAAACGTCGGCACCGTCCGTCAAGTCGGAGACGGCGTCTGCAAAGTCGAAGGACTTTCGGATGTCATGCTCAACGAGATGATTGAATTCGGCGGCGGTGTCACCGGCATGGCCCTCAACCTCGAAGAAAGCGAAGTCGGCGTCGTGCTTCTCGGCGACTACACCGCGATCAAAGAAGGCTCGGAATGCCGCACCACCGGCAAGTTGCTCTCCGTGCCTGTCGGCGAGGCTGTGCTCGGCCGCGTGGTCAACGCGCTCGGCCTGCCAATCGATGGCAAGGGCGATATCACTGCCGCAGCTTTTTATCCGATGGAAAAAATCGCGCCGGGCATCATCAAGCGGAAGTCCGTTAGCGTGCCCGTGCAGACCGGCATCATGTCAATCGACGCGATGATCCCCGTCGGTCGCGGCCAACGCGAGTTGATCATTGGCGACCGCGCCACTGGCAAGACCACCATTGCGGTGGACACGATCATTTCCCAAGCCCAACAAAACAAGGCTGCCGAGCAAGGCAAACTCCAGAACCACAAGCCGCTCTATTGCATCTATGTCGCGATCGGCCAGAAGCTCTCGAACGTCGCCCGGATCAACAAGATCCTCGATGACGCCGGTGCCATGGAATACACCACCATCGTTTCCGCATCCGCATCGGACGCCGCTGCCATGCAATACCTCGCGCCGTACGCCGGTTGCGCCATCGCCGAGTATTTCATGGATCAAGGCAAGGACTGCTTGATCGTGTTTGACGACCTTTCCAAGCACGCCGTCGCTTACCGCCAAGTCTCGCTGATTCTCCGCCGCCCATCCGGCCGCGAAGCCTATCCGGGCGATGTTTTCTACCTCCACTCGCGCTTGCTCGAACGTTCGGCTCGTCTATCCGAAGCCGCAGGTGGTGGCTCGCTCACCGCGCTGCCGATCATTGAAACCCAAGCTGGCGACGTTTCCGCCTACATCCCAACCAACGTGATCTCGATCACCGACGGTCAGATCTATCTGGAAACCGACCTTTTCTATCAAGGCATCCGTCCTGCGATTTCCGTGGGTCTCTCGGTGTCCCGCGTCGGCTCCGCCGCGCAAACCAAGACGATCAAGTCGGTGGCCGGCACCACTAAGCTCGACCTCGCCCAGTATCGCGAGCTCCAAGCATTCGCTCAGTTCGGCTCGGACCTCGATGCCTCCACCAAGAAGAAACTCGACCGCGGTGCCCGCATCGTGGAGCTCTTCAAACAAAATCAATACAGCCCGCTTGCGATGGAGATGGAGTCGATCTATCTGTTTGCAATGCAGAACGGCTACTTCGACGACGTCGCCGTATCCGATGTGAAACGCTTCCAAGCCGCGCTCGGCGAATTTTTCAGCACCCGCAAGAGCGAGCTGCTCGACAAGATCCGCAATGAAAAACCAGACCTCAAGAAGGACGCCACAATGGTCGAAGCCGTGAAACTCGGCATCGAGGACTTCAAGAAGGGGTGGAAATAACAAACAGACATTAGGGATTAGAAATTCGATATTAGGTTTATGCTCTCTTCCTCTTCCCCTAATTTCAAATCTCCAATCTCCAATCTCCTTTAATTAACATGGCCAATCTCCGCGATATCCGCCGACGCATCAAGTCGGTAAAGAACACGGCGCAAATCACCCGTGCGATGCAGCTAGTCGCTGCGGCGAAGATGAAGAAAGCCCAGGACCAAGCGCTGGCTGGCCGCGAATACGCGCTGCGTCTCACACAGATGCTGTATGACGCACGCCGAAATTTCGTTGAGGAAACTCATCCGTTTCTCGAACAACGCCAAGGCAAACGTGAGTTAGTTTTGCTAATTTCCACCGACAAAGGGCTTTGCGGTGCGCTCAACACCAACCTCGCACGCAAAGTCAAAGCACTCACCGAACCGGATGCGGACTTCGTCACCGTTGGTCGCAAGCTGCGTGTGATGTGTGAAAAACTCGGCAAGAAAGTCATCGCGGATTTCACCGTGCGTGATCCCGTTCCGTTCTCCATGACGCGGCCGATCGCCACTTTTCTCAGCCAGCAATATCTTGATGGAAACTACGACAAGATTTCTATCGCCTTCACCAGTTTCGTCAACACGCTGCGCCAAGAGCCGGAAGTCGTCACGCTGTTGCCGCTTCACGGCCATCGCTACGGTGAGCACCAAGCTTATGAATCAATCGGCAAGGGATTCTCGGTCCAGGAACACAAACACGATCCCGAGCGCGATTATTCGTTCGAGCCGAGCGTTTCCGAAGTGCTCTCCGCGATTCTTCCGCTTTACGTGAACTATCAGGTTTTCCAAGCCACCGTCGAATCCCGCGCGTCCGAACATTCCGCGCGCATGGTCGCCATGAAGTCCGCCACCGACAACGCCGACAAGTTCATCAAAGAACTCACGCTCGAATACAACAAACTCCGCCAAGGCGCCATCACCTCCGAACTCCTCGAAATCACCACCGCCATGAAAGCGATGGAATGATGATTTGACCGACACTCCGCACTCCATATATTCCAAACCATGAAAATCGTCACCGAAAGTGCGGCCCAGCGGGATCTAGGGTCGCTTGTCGAACAAGTTTGGGTGGATCATCTTCCGGTCATCATTCAACGGGATAATGGGCACTCGGCCGTGGTGATTTCCCTCGAGGAATATCAGGAGATCGACGAAACTGCCTATCTTCTGAGTTCCCCGGCAAACGCAAAAAGACTCCTCGCCGCAATCGACAGTCATAAAAAAGGAATTCACATGACGGAAAGGGAGTTGATCGATCCATGAAGGTTGTGTTCCTAGATGAAGCTTGGGAAAACTACTGTTACTGGCAGACTGTCGATAAAAAAACTCTACGAAAAATCAATGACCTCATCAAAGACATCCAACGCTCGCCGCTCATCGGCATCGGCAAGCCCGAACCACTCAAAGGCGATCTTTCAGGCTACTGGTCCAGGCGCATCGATCAGAAAAACCGCTTGGTCTATTTCTGGGAACCCGAGACGCTCGTAATCGTTTCCTGCCGCTTTCATTACGAACGCTGAAGTCACCCGATCCCCACCCATCCACCTCTCTTCTCACACCCCACTTTTTACCATGAGCAACCAAGGAACCATCGTCCAAATCATCGGCGCCGTCATCGACGCGGATTTCTCCCAAGCCCCAAAGCTTCCTGAAATCTACAACGCTCTCGAAATCCAATACGTTCTCAACGGCGTGGACACCAAGCTCGTGCTTGAAGTCCAACAGCACCTCGGCGACGGCTGGGTTCGCGCGGTCGCCATGTCCACCACGGATGGTCTCAAGCGCGGCATGACCCTCAATGACACCGGCAAACCGATCTCGGTGCCAGTCGGCAATCAAGTTCTCGGCCGCATTTTCAACGTCACCGGTGATCTCGTGGATGAAAATGTCCCGATCCCGCATCCAGAACATCGCTCGCCGATCCACCGTCCCGCGCCAACTCTCACCGACCAATCGGCGAACACGGAAGTGCTTGTCACGGGCATCAAGGTGATCGATCTGATCTGCCCGCTGCTTAAGGGCGGCAAAGGCGGCATGTTCGGCGGCGCAGGCGTCGGCAAGACCGTGGTCATCATGGAGCTCATCAACAACATTGCCAAAGCACACGGCGGATACTCGGTTTTCGCCGGCGTGGGTGAGCGGACGCGTGAAGGAAACGACCTCTATTGGGAAATGATCGAGTCCGGCGTTATCGCCACCGAACGCGACGAAAAAGGCCACCCGAAACTCGACGGCAAAGGCAACCCAATTCTCACCACAGGTTCGAAGGTCGCACTTTGCTACGGCCAAATGAACGAGCCTCCCGGTGCCCGTCTCCGTGTCGCGCTTTCCGCCCTGACCATGGCCGAGCATTTCCGCGATGAAGCAAATCAAGACGTGCTGCTTTTCGTGGATAACATCTTCCGTTTCTCCCAAGCCGGCTCCGAAGTTTCCGCGCTGCTCGGCCGCACGCCGTCCGCAGTGGGTTACCAACCGACTCTTTCCGAGGAAATGGCCGCGCTGCAAGAGCGAATCACCTCCACCAACAAAGGTTCGATCACCTCGATTCAGGCCGTTTACGTGCCTGCGGATGACTTGACCGACCCGGCTCCCGCAAACACCTTCGCTCACCTTGATGCGACCGTCGTGCTTGAGCGTTCGCTTGCCGAGCAGGCGCTTTTCCCCGCTGTGGACCCACTCGCTTCGACCTCTAAGGCTCTCGCCCCGGACATTGTCGGCGAGGAACACTACCGCGTCGCCCGAGGCGTGCAACAGGTGCTGCAACGCTACAAAGACCTGCAAGATATCATCGCCATTCTCGGCATGGACGAACTTTCCGATGACGACAAGATGACCGTTTTCCGCGCCCGGAAAATCCAGCGTTTCCTCACTCAGCCGTTCCACGTGGCAGAAGTTTTCACCAACGTTTCCGGCGTGCTTTGCTCGATCGAAGACACCGTCAAGGGCTTCGCCGAAATCCTCGACGGCAAATGGGACGACGTGCCAGAAGGCAACTTCTACATGAAGGGCAGCATCGACTCGGTCGCTCGTGATTGAGTTTGCTAAATTTCAGCATTTCAGTTTTTCAGCATTTCAGATTTTACCCCAATGCCTCTCCAACTCGATATCGTCACTCCTGAGAAAAAGGTGTTCTCGGACGCCGTGGAAAACGTCTATCTCCCTGGAGCAGATGGTGAAATCGGTGTTTTACCGATGCACGCTGGCCTCGTCACCGCCCTCAAACCCGGTGAACTCCGTTACCTTCACAACGGACACGTCACCACCCTCGCCATCGGTTCCGGCTTTGCCGAAATCAATCAAACCAAGGTCGTGGTCCTCACCGACATGGCTCTCGGCGAGGCAGAAATCGACGTGCAAGCAGCCGAAGATGCGATCCAACGCGCTCAGGAAAAACTCCAAAATGTCGAGCACAGCATGGCAGCCGAAGAAGTCGCCTATCTGCAAGGCGTGATCTCAAAATCCACCGCCGCCATCCAGTTCAAGCGCAAAGCGCGTTAGATTCGCTGGATCACGGGCGGGACTTGGTTGTGATCTGCTATTTCTTTTTTGCCTGCTGCATGGCTTGGGAAAACCAGTCGTTAGTTTGAGCTTGCGGGCGCGGGTTGCGGTTAGTGCCTGATGAAGTGGCGTTGCGATCACCGGACGCAGAGCGGCGGTTTTCCATGTCGGGCTTGGATTTCATTGAGAGCGCGATGCGGTTGCGTTTGAGGTCCACTTCCATCACGGTGACATGCACTCGTTGCCCGACTTTGACGACTTCTGATGCATCGCGGATGAAATGATCAGCCAGCGAACTAACATGTACAAGTCCGTCTTGATGGACCCCGATATCGACAAAGGCACCGAAGGCGGTGACATTGGTAACGATGCCCGGTAGCTTCATGCCGACTTGCAGGTCGGAGGGCTTTTCCACGCCCTCTTGGAAGGAAAACAGTTCGAATTGTTTGCGTGGATCGCGTCCAGGTTTTGCCAGTTCGCTGAGGATATCCTGCAAGGTTGGAAGTCCGACATCGGAGTTGATATATTTTTTGAGATCGATCTTCTTGCGGGCACTCTCTTGAGTGAGCAAATCATCGAGTTTGCACCCGGCATCCGTCGCCATTTTTTCGACGAGTTCGTAACGCTCTGGGTGGACGGCAGAAGAATCTAGCGGATGAGTAGCGCCGCGGACACGGAGGAATCCGGCGGCTTGTTCAAACGCTTTTTCGCCGAGGCGTGGGACTTTTTTCAGTTGTTCACGTGATTTGAATGCGCCGTTTTCATTGCGCCATGCGACGATGTTTTCCGCGAGTGAGGCATTCAGGCCGGAGACGTAAGAAAGCAATTGCTTCGAGGCTGTGTTGATCTCCACGCCCACGGCATTGACGCAAGAAATCACTGTGTCATCGAGATTGTTTTTGAGCGCACGCTGCTCGACGTCGTGCTGGTATTGACCTACACCGATGGACTTGGGATCGATCTTTACTAATTCTGCTAGAGGATCCATCAGACGGCGACCGATTGAAACTGCACCGCGCACGGTGACGTCTTCGTTAGGGAATTCCTCACGTGCAACATCCGAGGCAGAATAGATTGAAGCACCGCTTTCATTGACCATCACCACGGGAATCGATGAGGGCAATTTGAGTTTTTTCACGAAGCTTTCCGTCTCGCGGGATGCGGTGCCGTTACCGATTGCGATGGCCTCGATATCATATTTTTTGACGAGGGTGGTGAGTTCGACTGCGGCCTCGTAAAGTTGGTTATTGGAGCCAGCGGTGGCTTGCAAAACCGTGTGATGGAGAAGTTTTCCCGAGCGATCTAACACCACGGTTTTGCATCCAGAGCGAAATCCGGGGTCGATGGCTAACAGGCGTTTTTCACCGAGCGGTGATGCTAACAAAAGTTCGCGCAAATTTTCGCCGAAGACTTGGATGGCAGTTTCGTCCGCGCGTTTTTTTGCCATCAAGCGGGCCTCGGTCTCCATCGAAGGCATCAACAGTCGCTTGCAGCCATCTTCGACTGCTTGCGCGACTTGTTTGCCGGATTCTGCATTGGATTTGACCCAGTCAGGCAAAGCTTGTTGGCTCACGCGATCCAGCGGAACTTCCACGCGCATTAGCAAAAACCCTTCTTTCTCGCCACGGCGAATCGCTAACATGCGGTGGGATGGAATCGATTTGAAAGGCTCGCTCCATTCGAAATAATCACGGAATTTTTGGGCATCGGATTCTTCTTCTTTGCCATACATGATTTTGGAGGAAACTGTGGCCTCCTCCTCGTAGATTTTGCGCACTCGCCCGCGCAGTGTGGCATCGTCCGCCACTCGTTCGGCGATGATATCGCGTGCGCCTGCCAAGGCGTCCGCAGCGGTCGGCACTTCTTTTTCAGCATCGACGAATTTGGCTGCCTCATCTGCGGAATCGGTAGATTGATTTTCTAGCAACCAATCTGCCAGTGGTGTGAGGCCGCGTTCGATTGCTTTGGTAGCACGTGTTTGGCGTTTCGGTCGGAACGGAGCGAAGATGTCTTCCAACACGGTCATTGTTAGTGCAGCATCGATTTTCTTTTTCAACTCTGGAGTGAGCAGCGAGCGTTCTTCTAACGATTTGATAATAGCACTGCGGCGAGTGTCTAATTCAGCGAGCTGTAACATGCGGTCGCGGATGGTCGTGATCTGGACTTCGTCGAGTGAGCCAGTCTGTTCTTTGCGATAGCGTGAAATGAAGGGCACGGTGCCGCCCTCGGCGAGCAGCTTGGCAGTTGAGGAAACAGAGGAAAGTGAGATGCCCGTCTCGCGGGCGATGGTTTCGAGATAATGTGTCATGAAAAAATCTAAGGGATCGGGTGGAAGGCGGCGATCAAAGCAGGTTTTCCGACGACAGCAAGCGGGAGATCGAATATCAACCGAGGTCTTCAAGGGTTTCGACCAGTGCGTGGAAAACCTCTGGTTCGAGGGCGCGGTTGGGCGAAAGTTTGATACACGAACCGAACCACTTGGCCATCAAAGAGCGGCGCGCTGGTGGAAAATCTCTTGTGAATCCAGAGCCGCCGCCGACGAGCCGTTGTTCGTCCCTGCGTCCATGAGAGCGGGCGAGAATTTTCTGATATCGCACGAGGATGCTATCCAGCAAAATCCATGGGAAATTCGGATTGCGTGGCGGTCCGATGACGAGAGATTTGCTTTCACCGGCGCCGAGTTTGACGCCGCCGCGCAAATCGATGCGCAGATCTGGCAGACTTCCGCCCTTGAACCACGCTGCGGCCCCGCCGCCGAGCGTGCCTAACACGGTTCCCGCACCATGGCTGAATCCGCCGGTAGCGGCGTCCACGGCAAGTCCTGCCGCGCCACCTGCCAACGCCGCAGCGATGGCCAACTGGCCGCGTTTCAGTCCCCACTTGCTCCAAGTTTCCGCGCTTTCTAAATCAATTCCCTGATAGGTTGATTGATCCGCATCGGCCTTGAGCAGGTGGTGGCGGTGGATGCGAAGTAGATCTGCGGCACACTTGCGTTCCAGATCTGCTAGATCGGTAAAATAGCGTTGGGTAAGCATTGCAGCGCAACGTTCGCGGCGCGATTGCAGAGCGAAGTCCTTCTCCCCAAGAGTTGCGGTGGCGCGTAGGGCGAGCGCGGCTTCCAGAAATGCGAGAATGACCTCGGCCGCTTCCTCGCGGCGCAAATGCCATTCGTTTTCTACCAGTCGGATCGTGGCGTCTAACGCTTCACGGTGGTTTTCTTCGATCTCTAGCAATGACTTGAGCAGGCGCAGCCGCTCTTCGTAGCGCGCTTGATGCGCATCGAATGAGCGAGTGAGGTTAAACGCTCCGCCGAGTCTTGTTTTCCATGCTTCTTCATCACTTTTCTGACTGTTATCTCGCCGATTGAGCAGTGCTAACCGTGGCCTGCCGGTCCAGCGTAGAATTTCCATTTCTGCGAGAAAATCATCTCGCAGAGGTTTTGCCGGATCGACGATGTAAAGCACGCCCGCGCCATCGACGAGTGGTTCGAGCAAGCGTTTTTCATCACCGAATTCTTCGCTGGCGTTGGCGATAAATTTGCGGATGGCGGTGAGATCTGGCGTGCCGTGGCCGTGGATGCGTTGGATTTCACGCATCGCTTCAACGGGTTGGGAAAATCCCGGAGTGTCAATGAATCGAATGCATTCTCGACCATCGAAAACCACGCGGTGGATTTGGCAGCGAGTGGTTTCTCCAGGAGTGGGGCTGACGCGAATCAATTCGTTATCATCAATTTCTAACAATGTTGCAAGCACTGCGGATTTACCCATGTTCACGCGTCCAACCACGGCGAATGTCGGGACATCATTCTCGACCCAGTGGTTCATCTTGGTGGTGGATTGAATCGACATCACTTTGCCAATTGAACGGCTGCTAGATTATCGATTTTAATTTCTATCCGGTCTTCTTTGGAAACTCTGCGCACCATCACAATTCCAGTGACGTGGACTTTGCTGCCGACGAAGAACTTAAAGTTTTCCCGGATGGTATCCAGATAAGTTTCTCGGACTTCCATTGCCACACGGAGTGCGGCTTTGTCATCTGACTTGGTAAATAGTAGATAGATAGTTTTCCCGGATACGGAAGACGATATATTCAGTGGCACGCCTTCAATTGTGACCCGCTGTTTGGCATATTGCATCAATTGTTGGTGGTTGTCCCACTGAATGATTGTGCTGATCGGTGCTTGAATTTCGTCTGTTTCAACTGGCGGGTCAGGCATGGGGTTTTCCATTGAGAAACCCATGTTAGCAATTGAGGACAAACGCTCGCGGGATACCCACCAGCAACCGCCGAGACCAGTAAATACAAGGATGAGTCCTGTGAGAAGAAAACCTTTTTTGATAGAAAATATTTTCTCCTGCCCGGTTGCGGCAGAACTCGTTTGCATTGGGTGGCTGCCATGAACGAGCCGTCTAGTTGGGGTGGGTGGGGTAACTCCGATTGATGACACGAGCATTTGTCGCGCCTCTGCTAGAGTGGGAGGAGCTGAAGCGTCTCGCAGCCAATTGAGCCATGAGCCCAAGCCTTGGCCTGAATGATTGCTCACTAATTGGACTTGCCATCCCATGATTTGCTTCGTTAGTGCGATGACGGATTCGAACCTGTGGTCATCATCCGCCCCACCAAGCCATTTCAGCGGCGAGATCCGATAAGTGAAGGCGCGCCCACTGGTTTCATCGTTATCTATTATGGTATGCAGTTGTGTTTCTACCCAAATTGCTTCTTCTGCGAAGACTTTTGATAGAAGATCGCATACATCTAGCAACTGCGTGAGCATGTGGATCGCAACTTTGGGAGAAAGCGGGCCTGAGGTGATTACGTCTTGGAGTGATTTTCCTTCTACCCATTCGGTTGCGATGTAGGGGATGCCGTCAATTGGGTCGCAGCCACCACAAATCACCTTTTGTAAGGCTGGGTGGCTCACTGCTGCCAATCTAGCGATAGCTATGTTATAAGCTTTTTGTTCTTCCGGCAGCAGCCCACATTCGCCTGCGCCGTACGGGAAAAAACGATGTAGGGCGACTTTCTTGCGAGTTACTCTATCCATTGCAAGATAGGTGACTCCAGATTCATCCTGGATAACAATATCTTCGATTTGGAAGCGCTGGGTCAACTTGTAGGTTTTCTCTTTTTCGCTGTTGGGTTTGGCAAAAACTACCGACTTCTTTTCCAGAAATCAAGAACTCAGAAGGGTCGATGTCATTAGTGCAAAGCGATCTGGCTGATGGAAATCTGGCTCGCCCGTGCCGAGATCTACAGCGCTGATAAATCGTTGTGCGGGGGATTCCAATATCATTGTTATATTCGCCGTGGTTGCGGTGCCGAAATCCAACCGTGCTTTGAGTAAATCTAGCGGGATGCACATCGCTGCAAGCCAAGCGCCATCTGCTCCCATATCAGAAAATGTCGCCACCTCTGGCATGGCGATGTCTATTTCCTCCGCACGCATCCGAGGTGCAGTGAACTCACAACTCCACCATGCGCCGTTTGGCGCAAGATTGAACTCGAAATACCGACCACTCGCAGGGTCTGCTAGAAAAAGTTCTGCGACATCGTGATTCCAGAGTCCGGCCTGAAACATGCCGGGACGGGCGAGTGGGTGCAGCCGAGCTGGTTTGCGGTGATGAGCGATGAACCACAGCCGTTGTTCGTCGCGGGCCAAGGAGTATGCGGCCGAGGGCTGTAAGGGATCTCCATGCCAGTCCTTTTCCAAAGCGAGAAGCGGAATATCCAATTCCCCCCAGATCAACGGGCGTACACTGGTAAAAATCGTCATGGCCTATGAAAACCTTGATGCGGCAGCAATGTCGAGACGTGAATGGCCGAATGTGGCGTGTTGCAACGCAACGAATGCTACGATATGCGGATGGAAAACGGGAAAACGAATGGCGAATAGAAAAAAAATTTGGTTTTGTAGGAAGTTTTTTCTTGCACGCACGGGTGGTGAGGGGTAGTTCTCCCGCGTCGCAAGACAAGGCGGTCCGACTGAGATGCCTCCAAGGTTATTGGGTTTTCCTTGGTGGATGATCGGTCGGGCCGCTTCTTTTTTCCCGGATGTCAGAGAATTGTTCATTTTCGGGTTTGGGTTCGAGCTGGAATCCGCGTAGAATCGCCGCATGAAATTGATCCGATTTGGAGATGAAGGGCGTGAGGAGCCGGGTGTCTTGCTCCCTGACGGACGCAAACTAGACGCCAGTGGAGAATTCAGTGACTACGATGAGGGATTTTTTGCGTCTGGCGGACTGGAAGCGCTGGCGGAATGGGTGGCGGACGGATGTCCAGGTGGTGCGGAGGTGGATGATCGGGTGAGGTTAGGGCCACCAGTCAATCGACCGTCGAAATTGGTCTGTGTGGGGAAAAACTATCTCGAACACGCGAAGGAATTCGGTGAGGGCATTCCTACGGAGCCGGTGCTTTTCATGAAGGCGACCAGCGCCTGGAGCGGGCCGAATGACGATGTGATCATTCCACGTGGCTCGACCAAGCTCGACTATGAAGTTGAGCTGGCGTTTGTCATTGGGCGCACGGCATCGTATGTCGATGAGCGGGAGGCCTTGGATTGCGTGGCCGGTTATGCGACGTTTTGTGATTATTCAGAGCGGGCGTTTCAAAAGGAAATGGGTGGCCAGTGGATGAAGGGAAAAAGTGCGGACAGTTTTGCGCCGATGGGGCCGTGGTTGGTGACTGCGGATGAAATCGCAGATCCGCAGAAGTTGCGGTTGTGGTGCAAGGTGAACAATGAAATCCGCCAGAATAGTTGGACGGGTGATATGATGTTTTCTGTGAGGCAGATCGTGAGTTACATCAGCCGATTCATGACTTTGTTGCCCGGCGATGTGGTGGCGACTGGCACGCCCAGCGGCGTGGCGATGGGCATGATGCCGCCGCGCTACTTGCAGGCGGGCGATTTTGTCGAATGTGGCGTCGAAGGTTTGGGTGAATTGGCACAGCGGGTGGTGGCTCCCGGCGGCGCATGAAAAATTTTCTTTCTAAACTCCGGCATGCCAGAATTTCGTGGCCGAAACCACGGGATGGTCTGCGTTTGTCCGCTTGCCATTATTGCGATACGCTGCACGAAGCGCCGCATGTTAGAGAGGGGAAACTAGCTCGCTGTGTGCGTTGTGGTGGGATGTTGTATGAAAATCAACCCGCCTCATTGGCGCGAGCTTCGGCATTTTCCCTTGCGACGATTTTGTTGATGGCCCTGGGCCATGTGTTTCCATTTCTAACCATGGATGCCGCGTCGATGCGCAAAGACCTTACGTTAGTCGGATCTGCGATGGCTTTGATGGATGAGGGTTTTCAGGTGCTGGGGATTTCGATTTTCATGTTTACGATGATTGCGCCATTATTGTTAGCTGGCGGAATGATTTACGTTTGTCTGCCGCTGATGTTTGGCAAGGCTGCGCCCGGCTCGTTTGTGATCGCCAAGTGGATGTACCGCAGCGAGCCGTGGAACATGGTCGAGGTTTTTCTGTTGGGCGTGCTCGTCAGCTTGCTCAAACTTGCCAAGGTTGCTGACGTGCAATTTGGCATTGGATTTTGGGCCTTCGCTGGCGTGATGGTGTGCACTGCGGCTGCGGTTTCAGGCATTGATCGAGAGGAACTTTGGGATCGCTTGGAGGTGGCGCGTTCATGATCCAACGTTATCCCAAAGCGGCTGAGCGTGGTCTAGCAGGTTGTCACACTTGTGGCAAGGTTTCGCCAGTGACGCTCGGCCATTGCCCTCGTTGCGCCAGCCGAATCTATCTGCGCAAGGAGGGAAGCATCCGCAATACCGTGGCGCTGATGATCGCCGCCGCTTTACTTTACATTCCATCACACATGCTGCCTGTGATGACGGTGGTCGAACTGGGTGTGGTGACTCATAACACGATTATGAGTGGGATGGTGGCCTTTTGGCGGACTGGTGCCTATCCGATTGCGATTGTGATTTTCACGGCTTCCATTTTGATCCCACTGCTCAAGATTGTCGCGCTGAGTTGGCTGTGTGCAGCGGCTTCGGGTTGGGTTAGGCCATCGCCAAAAACTCTTGGCAGGTTATATTGGTTTACCGAATTGCTTGGCAGGTGGTCGATGATTGATATTTTCGTGGTCGGAATTTTGGTGTCGATTGTTCAGTTGGGAAATTACATGTCCATCATGCCCGGCTACGGTGCCATCGCTTTTGCGGGTGTAGTTTTGCTGACGATGTTTGCCGCGACGAGTTTCGAACCCCGCTTGCTATGGGATCGGCTGGATGATATCAATGCTGCGGCACGCCCGGATGAGGAGAGCCTTACACCCACAGAAACCAAATCTTGACTGAGAATAATACAACTCCTGCCATACCTGCGCCTCTAGCTCCTGCTGCACCCGAGATCGTGAGGTCGCGGCGTTGGCACATGGTCTGGTTCGTGCCCGTGATAGCATTGTTGTTAGGTATCTGGCTGCTTTACCGGAATTTTGCGACTCAGGGGCCGGTGGCTTACGTCGGATTCGAGACTGCCAACGGCATCGCCGCAGGAAAAACTGAGGTGCGTTGCCGGTCAGTCAAAGTGGGCATCGTGAAGCACGTCAAGCTGGCGGATGATTTGAAGTCAGTGTTAATCCATCTCGAACTGGATACAGACTCAGAGGATTTGCTGCGCAAGGGGACCCGCTTCTGGGTGGTCAAGCCGCGTCTATCCGCCACCGAGTTTTCTGGCGTGGACACTTTGATCACCGGAGCTTACATCGAGATGGACCCCGGTCCCTCTGGTGGACCAAGAGTCAATCATTTCAAAGGTGACGAAATCCCACCCACCACGAATCGCAGTGTGCCAGGTCGGCGGCTGACGCTCACTGCGGATGAGGCGGGATTTCTATCGGTTGGGTCACCGATATACTATCGTGGATTTGAGGTTGGCCGGATTGAAGGTCGGGATCTTGCTAGGGATGGGATGATGGTGACATACGACGCCTTTATTGATGAGAAACACAGCAATTTGGTGACCGAAAACACACGGTTTTGGAACACCAGCGGCATCGATATCAGCGCGGGAGCGGATGGTTTCAAAGTGCGCACACCCTCATTCCAAGCGATGGTCTCAGGCGGTGTTTCGTTCGGCCTGATTAGAGGAGAAAAGCCGGGCAAACCGATGGTGGATGATGCGACTTTTGCCCTTTATCCGGATGAAGATTCGGCTCTGAAGACGACCTTTAATCCAACGGTGCAATTGGTTTTGTTATTTGACCAAACCGTGCGCGGACTCGCTGTCAAGGCACCCGTGGAATTCCGCGGTATCACCATTGGCCGGGTGTCAGAAATTTCGTTTGATTTGATTCCATCCGCGACGGATCCGAGGATTCCTGTGTTGATCGAAATCGATCCCTCATTGATGCGCTCAGAGGCGGCGCGCGAATCTTCGGTAACGGACGCTGATTTTGTCAAAAGTGCAGTCGAGCGCGGGTTGCGTGGGGCGCTCAAAACCGGCAGTCTGATCACTGGATCAATGTATGTGGATCTGGATTATTACAAAGATGCCTATCCGATGGTGCTCGGAAAAGTCGGCGAGTATGCCACATTGCCCACGGTTTCTTCTGGCTTGGTGCAGCTTGAGGCGAAAGTCACGGCGATACTCGACAAAATCCAGTCACTGCCAATCGACAAAACGATGAATGATTTTTCAGCAGCAGCTCAGGAGGCAAAAACCACCATTGCCGAGGCTCGCACGACACTTAAGGAAATCGAGACCACCTCTGCGGCAGCACGCAAGGTGGTTGAAGATCCACAGTTTAAACAACTGCCCACAGAGCTGCGCGAGACGCTCGATAAGCTCCAGCAGTTAGCCACCAGCGTGGGGCCAGACGGCGCAGTTCAGGGTGACTTGCTGCGCACCCTTGACGAACTTCGCGCCTCGCTTCGCTCGATCAAGTCCGCCACGACCACTATTGACGAAAAACCAAACTCGTTGATCTTTGGTCGCGATTCATCCGGTAACCCTAAACCGAAAGCTCCGCGCGGCGGTCGCTGATAGAAATTCATTTTTATGATCCAGAGATTTTTCACAGGTTTAGCCATTCTACTCATGCTCGGCTGTGCTGCGGGTTCGAAGTCATTTTATGTTCTGACTGCCGATGGGCCAGCGCCCTCTGGCGGCGGCGCGGGGATTGGCGTCGGGCCTATTTCTCTAGCCGAATACATAGATCGCGCGAATCTGGTGCTCGCGGAAGGACCTAACCAACTCTCGGTGGCGGAAGACCATCGCTGGGCCGGAGATCTATCTGCTTCAATCGGCCGTGTCACCGCAGCTAATCTCGGACGCCGGTTGCAGACTGGTAACGTCCGCACTTATCCATGGCAGGGCGACGACGGACTTCGTTATCAAGTCACTCTCGATATCCGCCAACTGCATGGCGGAGCAGACGGCTACGCGGTGATTGAGGCTGGCTGGCGCGCCTACACTTTGCCGGATCGTAAAATCAAAGCGTCGCGCACTTTTGTGGATCGTGAGGCGATGGAGTCAGATGGCTATCAGTCACTCGTTGCCGCCCAATCGCGATTGCTTTCACGTTTGGCGGCAGACATCGCTGCGGGCTTGAAATAAAACTCAGCCCTCGGCGGCGAGGAATGATTTCTGGCAGAGTTCGGCGTATTTTCCGCTGTGCGCTAACAGTGATGCGTGCGTGCCTTGTTCGATCACCCGGCCTTTTTCTAACACATAAATGCGATCCGCATTCTGGATTGTAGAAAGCCGGTGGGCGATGACGAAGGCGGTGCGGTTTTCCATCAGCCGGTCCAGCGCATCTTGGATTTGCCGCTCGGTTTCGGAATCGACGGATGCAGTGGCTTCGTCTAGCAGCAAGATCGGCGCATTTTTGAGCAAAGCGCGGGCGATTGATAGCCGTTGTTTTTCACCGCCAGAAAGTTTCACTCCACGTTCGCCGACGTTGGTGTCTAGCAATTCTGGCAGTCCACGGACGAATGTTTCTGCATGTGCCGCGGCGAGCGCAGACCACAATTCTTGATCGTTAGCGTCGCGTTTCGAGAGCAGCAAGTTTTCCCTAACCGTGCCGTTGAAAAGGAACGGCTCTTGAGTCACATAGGCGAGACGATCCCGCAGCGAGGATTTTGCGAGACTGTCGATTGGGATATCGTCAATGGTGATCGTGCCCGCGGTGGTTTCATAAAATCTCGCTAACAAAGAGAGCACAGTCGTTTTCCCCGCGCCGGTAGAACCGACCAAGGCGACGGTCTGACCGGGCAGGGCTTCCAGAGTGATCTCGTCGAGTGTCGGTTGCGCCTGATAGGAAAATGAGACTTTGTCAAAGCGCACGTGACCGGCGATCACGGGCGGCAGGGTTTTGCCGTCGATTGAGTTTGCTTCGTTTTCTGCGTCTAGGATTTCGAACACGCGATCGGCAGCCGCGCGGCCTGATAGGAGCATTTGATTGAGTGAATTCAATCGATCCACCGGCTCGTAAAACAGCGAGAGGAAGAGCAAAAATTTGGTGAAATCGCCCAAGGTCAGCGTGCCCTTCATCACCGCCGCTCCACCGAAGGCCAACACTAACACATAACCCGTCATCCGCAAAAATGACATGCCGGGCGAGTAGATCGACCACCATTTCATCATCCGCAGCGTGGCTTGACGCAACTGATCGGAAAATCGGTTAAACCGGTCATGCTCTGCTGTTTCCGCAGCGTAGGCTTTGATTTGGCGCACGCCGGAAATGTTATCGTGCAAGAGCGCATTCAGATCAGATGAAGCATCGCGCTGATTGCGATAACGATCTCGCCCCCGGGTCGAGTAAATCCACGCGCCGAATGCGAGAAATGGCACTGGCAGCGTCGCCCACGCCGCAACCTCCGGGTTGAGGTAAAATAGATAGATCCCAATTCCAAGGACTTGTAGCGCGGAGATTAGGCCTTGTTCGACACCATCAATCAACACGCGTTCCATGTTAGTCACATCTTCCACCACCCGCGTCATGATGTCCCCTGTCCGCCTTGAGTCAAACCACCGCAACGGCAAGCGCTGAATTTTCGCATAAAGATCCGAACGGATATCAAAAATCACCTTCTGTTCAAAGGCATTGTTAATATAGATACGCAGCGCGTTTAAACCGTCCTTAATCAAAAACCCAGTCAGTGCAGCCGCGATCCAAAAGGCAAATTCGTGGTGCCGCGCCGGATTCGGAATGATTTGATCAATCACATGCCCAGTGGCATTCGGGAAAACAAAAACCGCCAAGGTCATCCCAAGTGCACACAATAGCTGGCCTGCCGCCATCCATGGATAGTGCCGCAAATAAGAAAATACTCGGAAAATGGACTTCATGATTCCTCCAGATCGATGGTTCCCAGCCAATGCTTTGTAAAGCCTTGTCGAAAAGAACTTTGCAAGTTCTGAAATTTGATGTTGCGGACCTCATTCGAGTATCTCTAAAGTCCCGCCACGCGGAATCTTCTGCCTTCGATTTAAACTCATAAACCCCATGGCTAACGTCTCAAACGTCACTGGAATCATCACTGCCATCGTTTTAACCCTTGCTGGCTTCGTCGCCTACAAAAATCAAGGTGCATACGAAAAGGAAATATCCGACACCCTCAGCGAGAAAGAGCGACTCACGAAAAGTCAGGCTCGCAGCGAAATCGCTAAAAGCAACTTGGCCGAGGCCGTCGCTAAACGCTCTGAGCTGAATGGCGAGAATTTGAAACTTGCTGAGGAAGAAATCGCGCAAACCAAGATCAACGAAGGAAGGAGCTCACAATTCACTGCACTAACTGCGAAGATCGCAGGCAACAAATCGAAGCTTGACGAATTTCGTGAGAAAACCTCCAAGGTCGGCGATATCAAGGATCTGGCTTCAAAAATGAAGGCGCTCAAGACTGATTTAGAAGATCTCACGCAAAGTGTGGCGATCAATGAAGCGAAGCTTGCCAATATCAATGCAGAAAATTCCCAAGCAGAATCTCAAGTCACCGCACTCAAAAACGAATTTGAGATCATCGGCCAGAATCGTTCGCTTGCGTCACTCAAAACTCACATCCGCTCGATCTATCCCACTTGGGGTTTCGTCACCCTTGCCGCTGGCAATGACGCCGGCGTAGTCGCGGGTTCCACGCTCGATGTAATCCGTGATGGCTCGCCTATTGCAAAATTGCTTGTCACTGCGGTGGAACGAAATTCCGCTTCCGCTAGCGTCATGCCGGATTCGATAGCGGCAGATGTTAATCTAATGACCGGAGACCGCGTGATTTCTTCTCAAAAGAGTCCAACACAAGCCATCAAAAACTGATTTGATTTTTCTCATCGAAGCATTCTGACAAACCCATGAAAGCCATTTTATACGTCCTCGCAATCATTGTCATCGGTGGTGCTGGTTTATTGACCTCCACCCATTCCAGCAAGTTCAAAGCTCTTCAGGAAGTTAGAATTGAAACGGTTAAGACCGGTGCAGACATCACAGCCAGTGCAGAGGCCACTGAAAGCGAACTCAAAAAAGAGCGCGCCGCACTAACTGCTGACGAGCAGAAAACCGAAGTGCTTACTCAAAGCCTTTCCGCACTCAAGTCCGCCACCGCCACCATGGATCGCGATCAGGTCGAACTCGACAACACCTTGAAAGGCCAAGAAGCAGAATTCGCTGAACTCAACAAAACTCTCGCCGAAGTGGGTGATATTCTCAAATCACTGGGCGACGATGTCACTCTCGACAATCTTGCGGACAAAATTCAACAGATCACCGACACCAAAAAGGAAAAGGAGGTCAAGCTAGAGGAATTGATCACGCTCACAGCCTCCGCAGAGAAGCAACTAGGCATCAATCGTGCAGATACGGATCGCATGATCAAACGCAAGATTGATCGCAACGCCAGCATTGGACGCAACTCCATGGAAGCCGTGGTCAGCAGCGTCAGTCAGGATTGGGGATTTCTCGTCATCGGTGCAGGTTCCAGTAGTGGTTTTGCGCCACAGGGTGCGCTACTCATCAAACGTGATGGCCGCCTAATCGCTCGCGCACGGCCGTCCTCAATCGAACCTAGCCAAACCATTGCAGAGATCGATTTTGATAGCCTCGCCCCCGGTGTTCGCATTCAGCCAGGCGATCGTGCGATCCTAGCGAGACCAATCACTCGTTGAGACGAGATTCATTTTCACATGCCCAGCTCCAGAAGCTTGCATTGCTATCGGAGCCTGTATTATCAAATGCATATGAAGCGCAACACCTTCCATTTCCTATCCGCTCTCATCCTCAGTTTGGGATTCACATCATGTGCGGATGAACCGGAGAAAAAACCCAAAGGACCTGTTTCTGAAACGAGTCAGATTCCTTGGAATGCTCCTGTCGCAGGGCAAGGGCAAGGCCAGTTCGGAATGATGCCACAGAACCAATACCGTCGATAACACGGGCACTCAATCGCGGTGATAAGGAGATCCGCTTTTCAACGAGGCCACTCGGTAAAGCTGCTCTAGCAGAACTAATAATGCCAATTCATGCTGCAGCGTGAACTGAGAGAGCGAAAAAAGTCCATCGCAGTGATTTCGCAACAACTCGCTGTGGCCATCTGCCGCACCGATCAAGAACGCCAAAGTCTTGACGTCTCCACGCATCGCCAGCGCATCAAGCTTTTGCGCAAAAGCTCGCGTGTTCATGCTTTCACCGCGCTCGTCTAGCGCGATGCGATGACAACCTTGAGACTTTTCTAGCAGCCTCGCGGAAACTTCGTCACTCGATCCTGCCTTCACAATCACCATTTCATGGTTGCCGAAGCGCGACAGGCGTTTCATATATTCTTCTACTCCGGCCTTGGCATAGGCGAGTGCAGGCTTCCCGGCAATGATCAGGCGGATGTGCATCAGCTGCATCAGAGCTTGCTCGATCCGGCCTACCACTCCAGCTTGAATTCAACGAATGCCACAATCTTTTGCATGAACTCGATATACGAATCCGAAAAACTGTTAGCAGAATACCTATTGTTCCACTACGGAGAGGCCAACGAAATCCTACCGCCAGTCCGGGATTGGCCTGCTGGCATGTCTGCCGCGTTGGATTTCCCATCACGCACCGTCGCATATTTCTCCCGTGAAAATGTCAGCCGCGGACTTGATCTCGGTTGTGCCGTCGGAAGGTCCACTTTTGAAATGGCACTCACCTGTGATCACGTCACCGGTATCGACTTTTCTCACTCATTCATCCATGCGGCAGAATCCCTGCGTGTCGGAAATCTGCTGGAATACAAACGACTCGACGAAGGCGAACAAAGCACAAAACTTTTAGCTCACCCTTTACCCGGTATCCCATCCACACGTCTATCATTCTTTCAGGGCGACGCCATGAATCTATCGGCGGACTTAGGCTCGTTTGATCGAGTCCATGCCGCTAATTTGCTCTGCCGATTGCCAGAGCCAAAAAAATTGCTAGATCGCCTCCCTTCCCTTGTGATATCTGGCGGTGAGTTGGTCCTCGCCACTCCCTGTACATGGCTAGAGGAATTCACTCCGCGCGAAAACTGGCCGGTCGGCAGTACTTTTGAGTGGCTTCAGTCATGCTTAACGCCTGATTTTTGCCTGCTAACGAAGGCGGAGGAGCCTTTCCTCATTCGTGAAAGTTCCCGCAAATTTCAGTGGACCACCTCGCTTGTGACAGTTTGGCAACGTGCCACGATCTAGCAGGCCTAACAAAATCGCACCAGATCCTTGAGATACTGGCCCCAGAGGAAAAATAGACCGCGCGCGGAATATCGGAAGCGACCGTCACCAGTGAGCCTTATGATGCCAGCCTGAATATTGTGATCGAGTTGGTTTTTCATCTCCTCCTCCATGATTTTTTCAATCTCTTCCGGGTCGGGAATTCGGAGCAGGCTTGTGCGCACTTTCAAACGGATCAAATACGCGCGGTGTTCACTCAACAATCGGTGAAAACAATTGTGGCAGCAAGAAACGTGGTTCCATTGCATACGCGGTGGGCTGCGCAGGGTAGGCGCAAAAGGAAAATTAGTGGTTCTCCAGCTGCGGCCCTCGGCATCGCGTGAGGTGATAGTGATGAAAGCGAAGGCCACATCACTTTGCTCGCAGAGGCAAATGGCTGCTACTGCGCGTTCCTCGGGATGCCAAAATAAACGAAAAAATTGGTGCATTCCATCCCACTCCCAACCGCAATCCGAGATGTGTTCGAAGCCCGCCTCCTCCATCGCGGCACCAGCCTCGGGCGCGTTTGGGAAAAACGCCGGGCTTGGCGTCGGCCTCCCGAGCAATCGATTGTTGAGCGGCAAACGCATCCGGCGGACCCGCGTGAGTAGCTCAATCCAAGGCAAAAAGAGCCACAACATGACACCGATCCAGCCGTAGTACAGGCTATCGGTCAAAAAATAAACTGTACAAAAACTCGCCGCCAAAAGAACGGCAGTTCCAAGCTTGCGGACGCAGGACGAGCGTGCCGAGCGCAAGGCCATGGCAAGAACCACTAATCCAATGATCATCAATGTTTCACGCATAGGAAAATAGGCGCGAAGTGTAATACCCATTCGCAAAAAGCATGTTCCACGAATTCCATGGATCTACGGGACGTGCAAGTCGAGACTGCAAGAAACGCGGAGATTTCTCTACAGATGGAGAATGGGAGCTGAAGTTGCGCTAAAGAAAGCTGACTCATGCAATGTGCAAATGCTGCGAGGCCACGAGAACTCGGAGTTCACAAGTGAATTTTGAAACCACCATGATGGAACTGCATCTCCTCAAACGCCCGGGAGCCGGCGGCCCCAGTCCGCTTGACTTGGCCTAAATCCACCTCATTCAACCCAATTCTATCCACCTACCCGAAATTTTCACATCCCGCATCTTTTGCTTGGCAGATCCTCCATGACGGCCTAAAAAACCTCCCATGAACGGATTCCGCAGAGAAGTATCTTTCCGGGTGGCATTTGTAACGGTTATACAACCGGTTGCATTTGTACAGCCAATACACCCTGTGGTTCAATAACACTGTTCTGCAAGAAATGAAGACGCGATACGACGAGCGCTATGAAGGCAATGCGACTCCGAGCCGCGAAGTTGCTCAGAAGTATCGTGAAGCCATTCGGGACGATGATCGAGATGTTAGCCTTGCGCTATTACACTACCGCGGAGGCGACGACGAGTTTCTCCTCGGCAAGGAATACAGCCTGAGCGACGATGCAGGGGATCGCGCTACTGGAGCCGATATACTGGCTCAATTGGGATGGGGTGATCAGGCCTTTCAGCACGTGAGTATTGCGATTCTGATGGAGTTGCTGGAAGATCCAGACTCCTACGTCATTTATTGCGCTGCGGTCGGGTTAGGCCATCGCGGCGCTACTTCAGCAATCCCAGCTCTTATCAAGCACGCCGAGCATCCTGATTCGCTTGTGAGATATGGAGTCGTTCTCGGGCTTTCGGGGCACGAAGATGATCGTGCGATTTCCGCACTCATCCGACTCGCTGGCGATGAGGACAGAGATGTGAGGGACTGGGCTGTTTTTGGGCTTGGAAGTCAGATTGATGCGGACTCACCTGAGATTCGCGAGGCGCTCCGACAGGCGTTAGCCGACCCGGACCATGAGATTCGAGGGGAGGCACTTGTCGGTCTCGCGAAGCGAGGAGATTCAACTATTATTCCTGAGTTACTCTACGAATGGCGGGATGATGACGTCAGCATCCTTAGCATTGAAGCCGCAGAGGAGACGCGCGATTCTCGCCTATATCACCGCTTAAGGAGTTTTACTGAGATTCTGACGCTTGATGCTGACCCATACGTTGCGGGACGATTGGCAGATGCAATCGAAGCCTGCAAACCAGAGGCAGAACAAGACGCGACTGAGCAACCGGCCATAAGCACCTCAAATTCATGATCTTTCTCATTTCAATTGCTGGCCGGTGCCAGCGCATCTAACGTTTGCAGAAAAGAATATGCACCAAATCCATCAAAAAATTGCTCTCCTTTTACTGCTTCCCTTGTTCATTGGATGCGCCAAATTGGATGCGCATCAGGACTTCCGGTTTCAGGACAGTGGCAAGCGCGAATACAGAACAACTACGCTTAAGGCGGACCTCATCAAGCATTTCGGTCACCAATTTCCAAAGATCAAGATCCTCTTAATTGAGACTCCAACCTTGGCAAACCCATCCTTCATTGCACAGAATGAAGCCATCGACAGCATCAGATCTGACATCGAAGAGATGCAGGTGATGTTTGTTGTCGCTTGCCCTACAGAGGAGTATTCAAGCGGCTATCACACAACGAAGGAGACAGCCAGGACACTCGCGAAGAAGCACTCGACTTTTCGACTGACGCTGATGGCCGCTGACGGCCAAGTTTTAAAAGCAACAGCGGCACCACTCGACGGCAAGGAACTGAGCAAATGGCTTCAAGAATAGCTAATGAAGAAATGCTAACAAGTCGTGCCGCGCCAACCGGCCATAAGCTTTTCAATTTCCATTCAACATTTCTTCAACCGCGTCGATGGGCGCACATCAAACGTTAGCGCAAAGAAAAAGATAAAAACATGAAGACAACATTACTATTCCTAATCGTCGCTCTACTCCCATTCGGCTCCAACGCTGCACCGATCACGCACGAAGTTCCCGTGAAATTAGGACCTAAACGATTTCTAGATGGAGACTCCGTCCGTATTGATTCGGTCACATCTACGTCCGCGAGCCTCGAACCCGGAGACACGGTCACCGTAACTGGTATGTACAGGCTCGATTCACGCGACGATGCTAGACTGGCTCTTTATTTGACCCAAACAGAAGGCGACGGAATCGAAGAGACTGATCCCGCGCAAAAGATCGCGGCAAAGCGGGGATGGCATGAATTCACTTCGGTTATCACGGTGAAGCACCGCGGTCTTATGCACCTAACTTTTTATGACCGCACGACGGGTAAGCCTTTTGGAGGAGTCTATTTTGGCACAGCTGAACAGGTTGACAGCGATCATCGCGTTACCGTCGAACACTACCCAACAAAGCGCTAATCGGGTCCCCGGGAGTAGTTAGAGCCTGTCCCAAAACGCGGTTTTTTCGGAATGGCATTTAAATGTGTTCAAAT
>ENA-OFCF01000196-OFCF01000196.1-metagenomes-genome-assembly--contig:-NODE-196-length-29617-cov-5.249645_pt1 | contig 29617 bp, 23 predicted proteins | sample MGYA00153387_OFCF01 | MGnify analysis MGYA00153387 | reverse complement strand
CGCCTGGTTCAAACCGACCACGGCGTGCAGGTGCACCTGCCGCAAGCCACGCACGATGCCTGCGCGGCGTATGTCGGCTCGGGCATGCTGGCAGCGGCGCAAGACTACGAAAGCGGCGGCATGCAACTGCCCTGCGCTATCGAGATGGCGGCCAACGCCTTCTTCAGCAAGGCCAGTGTCTCGCTCGGCGGCTACGCCATGCTCACCAGCGGCAACGCCAACCTGCTGATGGCGCACGGCACGCCGGTCCAGCGCCAGGTGTTCGCGGGTAACCTGTTTGCCGGCCGCTGGTTCGGCACCATGTGTTTGTCTGAACCACAAGCGGGTTCAAGTTTGGCTGATATTCGAACAACTGCCGAGCCCATGCCCGATGGGCGTTATGCCTTGCGGGGCAACAAAATGTGGATTAGCAGCGGCGATCACGAAATGGCTGAAAACATTATTCATTTAGTGCTCGCCAAAATTCCTGGTGGGCCGGCTGGTAGCAAAGGTATTTCCTTATTTCTTGTACCGAAACGTCATGTTGATTCTGGTGGATTCGTAGGTGAACGTAATGGCGTAACGCTGATTGGGCTTAACCACAAGCTGGGCACGCATGGCCAGGTTAATTGTTTGCTTGGTTTCGGCGACCACGAACCGTGCATTGGCGAGTTGATTGGCACCGCGCACGAAGGCCTGCGCGGAATGTTTGTAATGATGAATGAAGCGCGCATTGGTGTTGGCATTGGTGCTGCGATGGGTGGCTATGCTGGTTATCGTGCAGCCTTGGCCTATGCCAAAGAACGCCGGCAAGGCCGCGCTGTTGCTGAGCGAGACCCTAACACTCCGATGCTACCGATTATTGAACACGCCGATGTGCGACGTATGTTGTTGCGCGCAAAAAGTTTTGCCGAAGGCAGCTTTGCATTGTGCTTGTATGCAGCGCGTTTAATTGATGATGCAAAAGCAGAAAATGCCGGTTCAGCTGAGGCGCAAGCATTAGTTGATTTACTCACGCCGATTGTTAAGGCATGGCCTTCCGACTACGCACTAGAAGCGAACTCCATTGCTATTCAAGTGCATGGTGGCGCGGGCTATACCCGAGATTTTCCGGTTGAGCGTTTATGGCGTGAGAACCGCATTAACGCGATTCACGAAGGCACCAATGGCATTCAGGCCATGGATTTGCTCGGACGTAAGTTGCTTGGTGATGGCGGCAAAGCATTTGCGCTACTCACTACTCGCGTTGAAGCAACACTTGCTGCTGCACGTAACCATGCAACGCTTGCACCGCTGGTTGATACGCTAGTGACGCGCTGGGCAAAGCTTGGCCCAGCGATACACGCTGCTGGCAATATCGCGCAAAGCGATCTTGATCTTGCGCTTGCCAATGCCTATTTACTGCTCGATGCAATGGGCCATTCAGTGCTTGCCTGGCTGTGGCTTGATCAAGCAGTTTGTGCGGCAGATATATTGCTTAACAACGATATCAGCAACTCGCGGCGTAATTATTTGTTGGGCAAACAAGCGGCAGCGCATTATTTCATTGAATGGGAGCTACCTACAAAAGATGCCTTGCTGCAACGATTTACTGCTCTTGATCCACTTTGCCGCGATCTTGATCCTGCGCAGTTGTGAACAGTGTCTGTATTGTGAACAATAGCAGCGCACTGAATGATAAAAGCATGCACGTGCTAAAAAAACTATGCTAAGTTTGAATATGAACTCAATGAATGGCTTATCTAATGAATAAATTTCTACCTATACTGGCATTTGGCGCTATTTTTTTATCGGGTTGCCAGCCAACAACTGTTAAGCCTGCCAAAAACACGCCGGTTGTGGCATTGCCAGCACCATTGCCTGCACCTGCACCGCCCATTGCTGCGGTTGAAGAGCCGCTGAGTACCGAGGTTACGGTGCTTCGCGAAGGTTTTATTGTGGAAACCGCGAAAAAATACCAAATTCCTGAAGCAACAATTCGCGATGTGTTGGCTAAAGCCAAGTACAAGCAAAGCATTGTCAATGCCATGTCGCGGCCGGCGGAGGCAACAAAAACTTGGGCACAATACCGTCCTATTTTTGTTACCAGCAATCGCATTAGCCAAGGTCAGAGTTATCTGACGCAAAACCGTGTTGAGCTTGATCGTATTGCTAATCAATATGGGGTGCCGTCGGAAATTATTTTGGCTATTATGGGTGTTGAAACTGGCTGGGGCCAGAATATGGGCAGTCATAATGTGCTTGATGCGCTGTACACCTTGGCATTTTATTATCCGATAATCAATGGCAAAACCAACCCGGCTCGCAGTGCATTCTTTACCGACGAATTAGGCCAGTTTTTTGCTTTATGCAAAGAAGAAGGTTTCGATCCTCTGCTGGTAAAAGGCAGCTATGCGGGTGCCATGGGCTTAGGGCAGTTTATGCCATCAAGTTACCGCAACTACGCCAAAGACGGCGATGGCGATGGTAAACGCGATCTGTTTGGCTCAAAACAAGATGCCTTTGCATCTATCGCTAATTATTTTATTGGCTTTGGTTGGCAAACCAATAAATCAACTTTCGTGCGTGCTACAAAAGCACCTGATGCACTGCCGTTTAAACCAGAAAATTGGGAAGCAAAATATACGCTGGCAGAGTTACAACAAAAAGGCTTTACCCCGAATCAGCCAGTAGCAAATGCGCCTTCAACATTGCTCACATTAGAAGGCGCGCAAGGCACTGAGCATTGGATTGGCTTTAAGAATTTTTGGGTAATCACACGCTATAACCGCTCGCCCATGTATGCCATGTCGGTGTATCAGCTATCACAGGAAATTGCGCAAAAGCCATACAACATTCCGCCGACTTCAACCTCACAATGACAAGCAAGCTTTTTGCGCTAATGTCAGTATTGCTTTTGGCAGCATGTAGCAGCGCACCTGTTAAGTCGCCCAGTACTTCATATTCACATGTTAAGCTGCCCATCTCAGCGCATACCCCAGTTACACCTCGACAAGATAGTGATGAGATTGTTGAAACCGAATATACCAGTGTCGCTGCAAATAATAATGCCCAGGTGTGTCGGCAAACCATGCAACATGATGAACGCAATTACACCGCCGGAGGCTTATATGCACCGGGTATTTCAGACGCTTCACCGCTTGGCGATTTAGACATCAATCAATTACAAGAGCCCACTCCAAGGAATGAGCCTAAATCCAAATATGGCAACAGATCGCCCTATAAAGTGCTGAATAAAAAATATACGGTATTAGATTCGGCAAATGGCTATAAAGAGCGTGGCATTTCTTCCTGGTACGGCACTAAGTTTCATGGCCGCAAAACATCCAGCCAAGAAATATATGACATGTGTCAGTTCAGCGCTGCACACAAATCGCTGCCTATTCCTAGCTATGTTAAAGTGACGCGCTTGGACACAGGGCAGTCAGTTATTGTCAGAATCAACGATCGCGGCCCTTTTCACGAAGGCCGAATCATTGACCTGAGTTTTGCGGCGGCAACCAAGCTGGGCATTAATAAAGTAGGCACAGCGAAGGTTGAAGTAGAGGCAATCAATGTCTCCGAGTTGGCCAGTGCTCCAGCCTTGGTAGTTGAATCCCATTTAGCATTACAACAAATTACTTTAGCGCCTGAAACCTACGTATCTAATCGAAGTTTTCTACAAATAGCTTCATTTTCAAACAAAGACAACGCGGAAGTGCTTTTGGAGCGTTTGCAATTAGCAGAAATTAAGTATGCTTTTATCAAAAAATCACAAGTTAATCATGAATCTGTGTGGCGAGTGCGTATTGGGCCATTAAACGAGTCTGAAATAGGCGAAACTCAGAATAAATTAAACGAATTAGACCTAAAAGGGCTTCGTGTTAGTACCGAATAAGCTTAAAATAGCCGGGTAGTACCCCCTTATTTGGAGCTCTCATGCAATTCCCTCGTTATTTAGTGGCAAGTGCCGCGGTTTGTGTTGTTGCCGTTGCGTTTGCTCAGTCAGCTCCGGTGCCGAATGCCACACCAAGCGCATCGCCTTCTTCAGTACAAATTCCTGCAGCGCCTGCACCCGTTGGCGCTGCTTCTTGGCTGGTGATGGATTTCAGTAACGGCCAAGTTTTGGCCAGCCAAAATCCGGATACGCGCATGGAACCGGCCAGCATCACCAAAGTGATGACATCCTACGTGGTTGCCGCTGAAATTAAAGCCGGCAAAATTAAAGCCACTGACCAAGTGATGATCAGTGAAAACGCCTGGCGCGGTGGCGGTGGTGGCACCGATGGTTCAACCAGTTTCCTGCCATTGAACAGCACGGTTAGTCTTGATGAGCTCGAGCGCGGCATGGTGATTCAATCGGGCAACGATGCGGCTATTGCTTTGGCCGAACACGTGGCTGGCTCTGAGCAAGCATTTGTTGAGCTGATGAATAATTACGCGAAAAAAATTGGCATGAACAATAGCCATTTTGCTAATCCGCATGGCTTGACTGACCCAAACCATTATTCAACCGCTCGCGATTTGGCGCTGATGGGTCGCGCGATGATCCGCGATTTCCCGCAAGCGTATGCGTACAACAAAATTAAAGAATATACCGTTAATGGTATTCGCCAACACAACCGCAATGGTTTGTTGTGGAAAGATGCTTCGGTTGATGGCATCAAAACCGGGCACACATCAGCGGCAGGTTATTGTTTATTGGCCTCGGCCAAGCGTGGCGAACAGCGTTTGATTTCGGTGGCACTTGGTATTCAAACAGATTCGCAGAAGCAAGGCTTCCAGTTGCGTGAAAATGGCAATCTTGCATTGTTGAATTGGGGTTTCCGTTTCTACGAAACTCGCACGCTGTATACTCCCGACAAAACCATCGCCAGCCCACGCATTTGGAAAGGCAAACAAGATGCGGTTGCCATTGGCGTTGCAACACCCTTTAGCATCAGCATGCCACGCGGTAAATTCGAATCTTTAAAAGCCAATATCGACACCCCGAAATACATCATTGCGCCGCTGAAGGCTGGCGACAAAGTTGGCACCTTACGCATCAGTATGGATGGCAAAGTGGTTGCTGAAGCAGCACTGGTTGCCAAAACCGCAGTAGCCGAAGCCGGCTTCTTTGGCCGCTTGTGGGATGGCTTCTGGATGTGGTGGGATAAGCTGTAAGCCAACACAAATTGTTGCAATTGAAATAAAAAAGCCGGCTTGCGCCGGCTTTTAATCTGTAGGGTGGGTTATAACCCACCTTGCTTATTGCAGAATTCATTAAAGGCGGGCAACTAAAATATGATCAGTTTGGCGGTCGCTTCCCACATAAAAATCAGTTACGCCCATATCAATAAATCCGAGTTTGAAATAAAACGCCATCGCTCGCGGGTTGCGCTCCCAGGCGCTTAACCAAAGATATTGACCGCCTAATGCAAGCGCGTGTTGTTGTACCTCGCGCATTAATGTGTGCGCTAAACCATTGCCGTGCTCGCTGTATGCCACATAAAAGCGCTGCAATTCAACGGCATCGTGTTGCGTGACCAATGCGTGCTTATCGCGAAAACGAATTTGTGCGTATGCAAGAAGTTGAGTGTCACGGATAACCAGTAGTGTGCGGGCTTTTTCGTCCAATAATTCGTGTTTCAGAATTTCTGGTGTGAGTGTGGAATTGACATACGCTTGTGAATCATCGGGATTATTTTTGTCGGCGTATGTAGCGATGAATTGCGCAATGGCAAATGCGCTTAAGCGCTCAGCATCGTTTGGTGTTGCCAATTGAATGTTGTGGTTGGGCATGTCTGGTCGCTATAATTAATTTATTTCAATTGTCAAATGGGTGCGTGCAACGTGCCACTACCTACAATGATTATAGTAAATAAAAACCGGCTTTCGCCGGTTTTTCATCTGTAGGGTGGGTTGTAACCCACCTTACAAAATTAACGTGAGTTATTTCTTAACTTCAACCGTCAAACCACGGCGCTCTAGGAGTGGGTTGATGTCTGGTTCTTGTTCGGCAAAATCGCGGAACAATTGCAGTGCATCTTTGCTGCCACCCTGCGACAACAGCTTGGCGCGGAAGCGGTCGCCGTTTTCGCGAGTTAGGCCGCCATGGTTTTTAATCCAAGCCACGGTATTTGCATCCAATACTTCCGACCAAATATAGGCGTAGTAACCGGCTGCATAGCCGCCCATAATGTGGCTGAAGTAGTTGGTGCGATAGCGCGGTGGAACAGCGGCATAATCCAAGCCCACATCTTTCAATGCTTTGGCTTCATAAGCAAGTACGCCATCGGCATTTGGTAATTTATCGGCGGATACTTGGTGCCATTTCTGGTCAAGCATGGCCGAGCCCAAATACGATGCAGTGGTGAAGCCTTGATTGAATTTAGCGGCTGCAAAAACTTTGTCGAGCAATGCTTTTGGCATCGGTTCGCCCGTTTGCCAATGAACGGCATAGTTAGCGAGAATTGAAGGCCAATCAGTCCACATTTCGTTAACTTGCGACGGGAACTCAACGAAATCGCGTGGTACGTTGGTGCCACTGAAATACGGATATTTCACATCAGAGAACATACCGTGCAACACATGGCCAAATTCGTGGAATGCGGTGTTGGCGTCGTCCCATGTCATCAGCGCTGGTTTGCCTTCAGAAGGCTTGGTCACATTTAAATGGAATGCCACAACAGGGCTGGTGCCCATTAATTCGGATTGGTTCACATACGAGCTCATCCATGCGCCACCGCGTTTTGATGAGCGTGCATAATTATCAATCACCACTAAAGCCAAATGCGAGCCGTCTTCATTGAACACTTCATATACGGTGACGTCTTTGTGATACACCGGCAAGTCAGTGCGAAGTTTAAACGTTAAGCCATAAAGTTGCGTGGCAGCAAAGAACACACCTTTTTCCAATACATTGGTTGCTTCCAAGTAAGGTTTTAGTTGGCTTTCATCGAAGTCGTATTGAGCTTTACGGACTTTCTCGGTGTAATAGCTCCAATCCCAAGGTTCTAACGCAAAGGTTTTTTCGCCTTTGGCTTTTTGCTCGCTATCAATCATCGCTTGCAACACTGCGCCTTCTTTACGCGCATTGGCCACAGCAGGCGGTGCCATTTTCTCTAACATGGCGTTAACCGCTTCTGGGTTTTTAGCGGTTTCTTCAGCCATGCTGAATGCAGCATAGCTTGTGAAGCCCATGATGGCGGCACGTTCGGCGCGCAGCTTGGCAACTTTTGAAACTATGCCACGGTTGTCCCAGGCATTGCCGCGGGCACCACGAGCAATTGACGCGTTGTGTAAGCGTTCACGCAGGGCGCGGTTATCCAGTTGCGGCAATATTGGCTGAATGGTGGTGTTAACCAAGGCAATACGGTATTTGCCCGGCATATTTTTTTCTTTCGCCGAATCGGCTAAGCCAGCAATTTGCTCATCAGACAAGCCAGCCAATTCAGCACGATCCGTCACAATAATGGCGGAGTCGTTGACTTCAGCCAACACGTTTTGGCTGAACTGCGTGGAAAGAGTGGCCAATTCGCCATTGATGGCTTTAACGCGAGTTTTCTGGGCTTCGGTTAAGTTAGCACCAGAGCGCATGAAGTCAGTGTAGTAACGCTCAACTAAGCGCACGCCTTGTGCATCTAAACCCAAGGTGCTGCGGCTGTTATATAGGATTTTAATGCGTGCAAATAGTTTGGCGTTGAGATACACGCTGTCGAAATGCGCAGCAAATTTTGGTGAGTAATCGGCGTCTAATTTATCTAATGCATCGTTGGTATTCGCAGAGGATAAATTGAAAAAAACCGTAGTTGCGCGACCCAAAATTTGGCCAGCTTTTTCCATGGCAATAATAGTGTTATCGAAACTTGGCGCGGCTGGATTGTTGGCAATCGCGTTAATTTCAACGGTGTTGTCGGCCATGCCGCGATCAAATGCTGGCGCAAAGTCGCTGTCTTTGATTTTATCGAATTGCGGATATTGGTAAGGCAGCGTGCTTTGTTGAAAGAATGGATTCATAATTTGCACGGATTCCTTGGTTGCGGCTTGTACGGTTTCCGTAACCATTCCGATGCTGGTTGTAGCAAGTGCAAGGGCAATGGAAAGGGTGATGGGGTTTTTAAGCATGATGTAACACCTTAAGTTAATGAACCTATCAAGTTTAAGCCAATTCTGGTCAAGGTAATGTGCCAAAAGGCATACATTTCTGAACAAATGCAATTTTCTGTCAATGGACATGAAATGAAACTAAAAACATTATGCTTGGCGCTTGGGTTTTCGGCCTTTAGCCCCGATAATAGAATGTATGAGTACTGAAACTGAAAATCCCCAAGGCTTTGCTTTTCCTGGTGTGTTTGAAATAACCGCCATGGGCTCAGCCAGCGCCAATCTGCAGTCCGCCATACCGCATGAACTGGAGCAAGCCGGTTTAACGGTGTTGCACGAAACGGTATCCTCGCGCGCATCCAGTGCGGGGCGCTTTGTGTCGGTATCTTTAAGTTTTAAAGCCAACACGCGCGAAGATTACGAAGCAGCGCACAATGCCCTGCGCGCACATCCTGAAATAAAGTGGACGCTGTAATCAGCCCGCTGAACATCCGCCAGCTTGGCCAACAAGCGTATCAGCCAGTTTGGGATGCCATGGAGCGCTATACCAACGAACGCGGCGATGATGGGCTGGATGAGCTGTGGCTGGTTGAGCATGATCCGGTGTACACACTTGGCCAAGCGGGCAAGCCCGATCATGTGTTGATGGCCGGCGATATTCCGGTGATTCGTTGCAATCGCGGCGGGCAGGTTACTTATCATGGCCCAGGCCAAATTGTGGCTTATCCGTTAATTAATATTCGTCGCCTCGGCATTGGTGTGCGTGAGTTGGTTTGCCGCATTGAGCAAGCCATTATTGATACTTGTGCGCATTGGAATATTGTTGCGCAGCGCCGTGAAGGCGCGCCTGGTGTATATGTGGGCAATGCTAAAATCGCCGCTTTAGGTTTGCGGGTTCGGCATGGCTGCAGTTTTCATGGCTTGGCATTTAATGTCAATATGGATTTGGCACCATTTTTTGGCATTAATCCATGCGGTTATACCGGCTTGCAAGTGACTCAAATGCTAGAATTAGCGGGTATCGCCAGCATGGCTGATGTAACAGCCGTATTGGTTAAGCAACTTTCCCAGCAATTAGGTTTACAGCCTATTTGGCTGGCAGAATTGCCCTCCTCTTTACAATGCAACATAGATTTGGTGAATGCTTAATGTCAAACAATAAAATCATTGCCGCGCAAACCATCAGTAGCCTAGAAACAGGCGTGAAGCAGATGGGCGAAAGTAAAATTGCACGTAGCCCAGTCACTTTTGCAGAAGCACCACTGCTGCGTAAGCCAAGTTGGATTCGGGTGCGCATTCCTGCTGGCAATGCGGTGGCGAAATTGAAAGCACAGTTACGCGAAAACCGTTTAGTCACCGTTTGTGAAGAAGCTTCTTGCCCGAATATTCATGAATGTTTTAGCCATGGCACCGCCACCTTTATGATTTTGGGCGAAGTGTGCACGCGCCGTTGCAGTTTTTGCGATGTGGCGCACGGCCGCCCGAAACCGCCGGATATGGATGAGCCTCTCAATTTAGCCAAAACCATTGCCGATATGAAACTGCGTTATGTGGTGGTCACTTCGGTGGACCGCGACGACTTGCGTGATGGTGGCGCCGAGCATTTCACCCGCTGTATTACTGAAATCCGCAAGCTTAGCCCCAACATCAAGATTGAAATATTGACGCCTGATTTCCGTGGCAAAGGCCGTATGGAACGCGCGCTTGAATTGCTTAATCAAGCTCCGCCAGATGTGTTTAACCATAATTTGGAAACGGTGCCGCATCTGTATGCGAATGTTCGCCCGGGTGCTGATTACCAATGGTCGTTGACATTACTGAAGCAATTCAAGGCCGCTAACCCGAATGTACCGACTAAATCCGGCATTATGCTTGGCCTTGGCGAAACCATGGCCGAAGTGCAACAAACCTTGCAAGATTTACGCGACCATGACGTCGACATGATTACAGTAGGTCAATACCTGCAGCCAACACCGCATCATCACCCAGTAATGCGCTATTGGACGCCTGAAGAATTCGCCGAGATTGAAGGTTTCGGGAACCAATTGGGCTTTACCCATGTCGCATCAGGACCGATGGTGCGTTCTAGTTACCACGCTGATCGGATGGCGATTGATGCAGGTTTTGTTGAAGCCTAACAACACCTTTGGCCTGTAGAACAATGGTAACTTGCGTTTAATAATGGATGTAATGGAAGATTTTACTTGAGGTGTTTATGAAAAAACGCTACGTTTTAGCACTTACAGCCGCATTGCCTTTAGCTATTGCGCTAGCCGCAACGCAAAATAAGCCAAGCACGCCGGTATCGGCATTAGTGCCCAGCGAATCGCAGGCGATTGCCAGCAACTTAATGTATCTGCATCTTTCCGGTAGTAATTTTGCTTATCGGCCTTTGCCGCTCGATGATGCGTTGTCGGCACAGATTTATAAAAATTATTTAAAATCGCTGGATGAAAATAAGATATTTTTTCTTGCTAGCGACATTGAAAAATTCAAGTACTTCGAAAACCATTTTGATGACGCGATTAAAGACAAAAATCTTAACCCGGCATTCGATATATTCAAGACCTACATAACCCGTGTGGATAATCGTATTAGTTTTGCACGGGCTTTACTCAAGCAAGAATTCGATTTCACCGCTAAGGAAAGCTATCAATACGACCGCAAAGACGCTGCCTGGGCAACGAGTGAGCAACAGTTGGATGTTATCTGGCATCAATCAGTGAAAAATGATGTGCTGCGCTTAAAGCTGACTGGCCGCCCAATGGATGAAATCCGTAAAACGCTGGACAAACGCTACAGCAATTTATCTGAACGCATTCATCAATTGAACACTGATGATGTATTGGAAAATTTCATGAACGCGTATGGCAATGCGATTGATCCACATACCGCGTATTTCAGCCCGCGCAGTGCCGATAATTTCAACATGAGCATGAAGCTTTCGCTGGAAGGCGTGGGCGCGGTATTGCAAGAGCAGGATGATTTTGTGGTGTTTCGCACCATTATGCCGGGCAGCCCAGCCGAAAAATCTGGCCAGATTAAAACCGGCGATCGCGTGTTGGCGGTTGGCCAAGGCGACAAAGGCCCTATGATTGATGTGGTTGATTGGGGTATTAATGATGTGGTCGCCAAAATTCGCGGCCCGAAAGGTTCGGTAGTGCGTTTAGATATTCAATCTGGTGCCGAAGGTGCTGATGGTTCGCATAAAATCGTTAAAATTATCCGCGATAAAATTAAACTGGAAGATCAAGCCGCCAGTAAAAAAATTATCACCAGCGGTAATAAACGTATTGGTGTGATTGAGCTGCAAGCTTTTTACCTCGACTTTGAAGCCGCACGTCGTGGCGATCCGAATGCACGTTCGGCCACTGCTGATGTGCGTAAGTTATTGCTGGAATTAAAACAAGAAAATGTTGATGGCGTGGTGGTTGATTTGCGCAGTAATGGCGGTGGCTCATTGCCTGAAGCCATTGAGTTGACTGGCTTATTTATCAAGCAAGGCCCCGTGTTGCAAGTGCGAGATAGCAGCGGCGCCACCGATCATTATGACGACACCAATGAGGATGTGACATGGAGCGGGCCATTGGCTGTGTTGGTCAATCGATCCTCGGCTTCGGCGTCTGAGATTTTTGCGGCAGCCATTCAAGACTATGGCCGTGGCCTGATTATTGGCGAACCCACTTTCGGCAAAGGCACAGTACAAACCGTGGTCGACTTTAATCGCTACCCGCGTGCCAAAGACATGAAGCTGGGCGAACTGCACATGACCACCGCACAGTTCTTTCGCATTAACGGCGGCACCACGCAAAACGCTGCGGTCACCCCAGATGTATTGTTCCCAGTATCAGTGGATGCTAATGAATACGGTGAAAGCACTTACGATAATGCCTTGCCGTATACCGAAATTGCGCCAGCAGTTTATCAGAAATTAGGCAGCTTTAAATCGATCAGTCCGCAGTTAGAAAGCTTGCATAAAACACGCATTAGCCAAGACAAAGAATTTTCGTGGTGGATGCAAGATGTGGCCTATTTCAAAACTGAGCGTGATAAGAAAAGTATTTCCTTGAATGAACAAGAGCGTATTGCCGAGCGTAATAGCTTGAAAGCGAAACGCGAAGCGCGCGAAAAAGAGCGTAAAGTTTTGGGCTTGGCAAGTTTAGGCGATGACGACAACGACGATGGCTTGCAAGCCGGTGAACGTAAAATTGTTGATCAAGTGGCCGAAGAGAAAAAAGCCAAAGAACGCCCAGATCCATTGCTGAAAGAATCTGCACAGATATTATCGGATGCTATTGTGTTGCTTGAGGGCAATAAACCGTTACTCACTCAGGTGTTTCCAAGCGCAAGCTCTGCAACCGTGTGGACACAATAAAGCAAGATTTGGATAACGCAACGCTTACGCATCTTGTATGCTTTAGCCATGACACAACATACTACTGATGCAAAATTATTAAAAGCACGTGAACTATTAAGTTTACGTGCTTTTTCTTTGGCGGAATTAGCCGCCGAAACTGGGTTGAGCCCGAGCTATCTGCAACGGCAGTTCAAGAAAGCATTTGGCTTGAGCCCAGCAGAGTTCAGTGCTCAGCAAAAATTAGCCAATTTGAAAACAAAGCTACGCAATACCGGCGACGTGACCCAAGCGTGGGTAGATAGCGGCTTTAGTTCTTGTTCGCGCGTTTATGAGCATGGCGCCGCTAAATTGGGCATGCTGCCATTGGCCTATAAAAAAGGCGGTCAGGGCTTGGTTATTCATTGGACCATGTGCGACACAGCGCTTGGGTTAAGCTTGGTGGCGGCCACCGAGCGCGGGGTGTGCGCAGTGATATTGGGCATTGAAAAAGACTTGATGCTAGACGAACTGCACGCAGAGTTTCCGAATGCGCAGCTGAATTATGTGTCGGACGAGCATGATTTTATACGCGACAAAGTCCATGCTGTGGCCAAGGGTTTGCAAGGCCAAACCTCAACAGTTGCTATTGAATTGCTTGGCACTGTATTTCAGCAGAAAGTTTGGCATGCACTAATGAAAACCCCAAAAGGGCAAACGCTAAGCTACGCCGAATTAGCCGAGCAATTGGCGATGCCGAAAGCCACGCGCGCAGTAGCACGTGCCTGTGCCAGTAATAAAGTGGCGGTGCTGGTGCCTTGTCATCGCATTATTCGTGGCGATGGTTCGTTGGGCGGTTATCGTTGGGGTTTGCCTCTCAAAGAAAAAATCTTGCAACAAGAGAGCATGCGATAATGACGTATGAATAGTTCGCCAAAACGCAGTCAAATCCTAATCGCCTTATTGGCGGTTTATATTATCTGGGGCTCTACCTATTTCGCCATTAAGCTGGCTTTGCCCGATTACCCGCCATTTTTACTAACCGGTATTCGTTTAGTAATTGCTGGTGGTGTGATGTTGGCGTTTGTACGTTATAAGCAATATCCAATGCCAAGCAAATCGCAGTGGCGGCCATTGGTTGTGCTGGCGGCAGTAATGACGGTATTTGCCAGCGCGCTGGTGAACGTGGCTGAGCAAACGGTTTCTTCCGGCGTAGTCGCTATTGGTGTTGCCGCCATGCCACTGTGGGCCGGATTCTTCGCGGCAATGCGCGGCTATCACCCCAGTAAAATTGAATGGAGCGGTTTGCTGCTCGGGTTTCTCGGCGTGCTTTGGCTAAATGTGGGCAGCGAATTACGGATTTCCACCACGGGTTTGTTGTGCGTGTTGGCAGCGCCAATGGCTTGGGCCTGGGGCTCAATGTGGAGCAAAGATCAAGACTTGCCGGACCCAATGGTGTCGTCGGCTTGGCAGATGCTGATTGGTAGCGTGATATCCTTGGCCATCGGCTTTGCATTAGGCGAGCGCATCAACCACACGCCAAGCATGCAAGGTACGCTGGCGATGTTGTATTTAACCGTGTTCGGCTCGATTGTGGCGTATTCAGCATTTGTCTGGTTAGTCAAGCACGTGCGACCAGCACTTGCTACCAGTTATGCGTACGTCAACCCACCCATTGCGCTATTGCTTGGCGTGACCATTCTGCACGAACCGCTGAACTCACATACGCTGGTGGCAATGGTACTCATTTTAATCAGCATCGGTATTGTGACGTTGGGTAAGCGTTTGCACTCAGCATAATCCGCCCGAAGCACCATATGCACAATAGGTAAAATTATCTGGATACAATCAGATAAAATTATTTTTAGCCACATAGTCACTGAATTCTTTATATGGCATGGGTCTGGCGTAGTGAAAGCCTTGCGCATAATCGCAACCTAGTGCCGCTAGTCGTTCGTGCTGTAGCTGTGTTTCTACGCCTTCGGCAATCACTTGCATATCTAAGCTGTGGGCTAAACGGATAATAGCGTTGCAGATTGGGTTGTCTTCAGATTCTAAGGTTTGCAGAAACCGGCGATCGATTTTTACAAAATCTAATGGCAAGGTATGTAAGCGCGATAACGATGAATAGCCAGTACCGAAATCGTCAATGAGAAAGGTCACACCAAGCTTGCGAATGGCTTGTATGGTGTCAATCAGGGAGTTTTCGCGAGTTGCAAGGGCAGTTTCGGTAATCTCCAGCATTAAAGCATCTTCCGGCAAGGCATAGGTTTTCAATACCTCGGCAATGAAATCACAGATGAAAGGCTCCATTAAAGTAGTGGCAGAAATATTGACACTCATGCGAATTTTCGGCTGAAGCAATTGCAGTTCTGAAAACAAATGACAAACTCTGCGTATTACCGATTGGTCGAACTTTACAATGCGTTTGCTTTCTTCGGCTATCCCAATAAATACATCAGGGTATATTTCACCCATGTCAGGGTGAAACCAGCGAGACAGTACTTCCACGGCATACAGTTTTTCATCATGTTGGCTTACAACCGGCTGAAGCCATATCTCAGAGGACTCCTGAGCAATCATGATGTCTAATTCAGCTTCCAAACGTTTGCGCTCGCTCAATTGCTTATCAATATCTTCATGAAATAATCGATAGGCATTTTTACCGGTATTTTTACTGGCATACATGGCAATATCGGCTTTGCGCAGCAGCTCAATCGGTTTGTCGGCGGCCTTCTGCGCACTATCTACAGCAACAATCCCGATGCTTGCGCAGACAGTCAACGAATAGTTTTCCCAGAGCACTGGCAGTGTAATAAGCCCCAGTAAATGGGCAGCGAAGTGCTCCGGATCGAATGCCTGTTTTGGGCGGGCGATCAGTGCGAATTCATCGCCACCAATACGAATAGGCAAATCAATATGGCTTGCACTATGCGCTAAGCGACCTGCAATGGTTTTAATGACGTGATCGCCTGCTAAGTGGCCATACATATCGTTGATATCTTTGAATGCGTCTAAATCCAGCAAATACACATAAAAGCTAGCTTGCGTGCTTGAGCGACAGTCACTGCAGGCTCGTTCAAGCTGTTGTAAGAATAATTTACGATTACCAAGACCGGTTAAGTGGTCGTGAAGTGCATCGTATTGCAGTTGCGCATGGCTGCCAGCTAGATTATCGAGCAGATTATTCACTTCGGTGGAGATGCGATCAATTTCACGATTATCAATCAGCGGTAAACGGTTGCTAATTTTTCCATCCAAGCGAATGGCTGAAATGTTTGACACCAATACCGTGATTTTTCGAAGCACCACACGGTCAAATAATAAATAGGCTAATAGCAATGCCAGCAGAGTCATACCAACGCTGATCACGGTGATGAAATTTTGCAACAAGATAATTTGCTTTTCCATCGGCCGCGCATTGTCGATACGAAGTTCGGCGATTGGCCGACCATTTGTGTCATAAATAGTACTGCTTGCTATCAAGCGATTATTGATAAAGTCAATTTGGTTTTTGTGGCTAGTGGGCATATTGGGCATTAATGTAAATTGCTCATTAGTCATACTCTGTAATAGCTTCATACGTGCTGGATTGAGCGTGCTAACAAATACTAATCGGCCACGCGCTGGGCCTTGCTCTTCATTGGTTAAAACATTACTACTACCGACAAAATAGGCCTGTTCATTTAGCCAAAGTAAGCTGCCAGCATTACTGGCGATAGGGGTTTTGATTTTGCTTTTTATCATTTCAAGCAATGCTGAAGTATGGCTATCTACGGTTTGACTCATGCCAATGGCTGGCTTGCTTTCATGCGCGCTGCGTTTGCTTAACGTCATGGCGCTGCTGCCATCTTCACGAATCAGAAAGGCATAATCCACGTTGAGGTTGTCGAGTATTTCTTCGGAATAATTTTCATTAATGTAGTTTGGATCTGCGCTGTTCATAAACTGATACGTGGTATCCCACACGGCATAGTAAATGGTACGCTTTCTGATGTCGTCAAATTGAACGCTAAAGATTAATTTGATTTGATTAAGTGTGCGCTCGGCATCATTGGTTTCTAAGTTACGCAGGCTATTTTCCATCACAAAACGCGAAATAGCCGTGCCAATAATCATACTGGCAATGAGTATGATGATTACAATTGCGAGTGACTGCCGCCTAAGGCTACCCATGCCATCCTCTGTGTTTCTATCAACGCAGGAAATATGTTTTTTTGTAAGCGTTAGGCTAAATCATAGCACCTAACGCCGTCCTGCATATTTTCTAGTTTGCAGCGCAATTAGCCTCTTAAGGCGGCTGTGACTGGCAAGCGTGCGGCGCGCACAGCAGGCGCTAAGCCGCCTAAAAAGCCTATCGCTAATGCCCAGCTTAGGCCTTTCAATACGAGAGCTGGTGTGACCGCAAAATTAAATGCAACTTGGGTAAAGCCGCCGCCAAGTGTCGATACCGAGTAATCGTTGAACACGAAATACGCAATACCAGCACCTAATATGCCGCCCAGCAAAGATAAGGCCATCGCTTCTGCCATCACCGAAGCCACCACCGGCGCATTGCCAAAGCCAAGCGCGCGTAGTGTGCCAATTTCAGCAGTGCGCGAAGACACTGCCGAATACATAGTATTGAGCGCGCCGAATAACGCACCAAAAGCCATGATGTACGCAACGATATTGGTTAAAAAACCAATTTGGCTGGTAAGGCCTGATGATTGTGAAGAAAAATAATCTTTTTCGGTTTTAACATCAACGGTTAATTGCGGGTCTGCCGTTAAGCGCCGCTTTAAATCGTCAAAGGCTTTTGCATAGTTCAGCTTCACCACCACCGACGACATGCCGGTGCGGCCAAAGGCACTTTGCACCGTATCTAAATCGGCCCATAGTTCGGAGTCGTGTGCATCTTTGCTTTCAAACACACCTACTACAACCCAATACGAACCGCGAAATTTTAGTTTTGAACCAATTTGCAAGCCATCGAATTGTTTATAGGCGCCCATGCCAACCATCAGTTCGCGCAAGCCGGGTTTAAACTTTCGACCTTCAACAATTTTCAGCTCAGGCCGAATATCAAAACCTTTTGGTTCCACGCCGCGCAAAGATACATTGGCGCCAGCGCTTTGGCCTTTGCGTGGCACTTCGGTAATCACAATCAATTCGCCAGACGCGAACGGTAGTTGGTCGGCATGCCGCGCAATGGCTGGATCTTGTTTAATCAAGGTGCTTGCTGAGCGGTCTAAAAAACTGGCCAATTCGCCATTTGAGCCGCCGCGTAGAATAATGGCGCGGTCTGGGCTGCCGGTGGCGGTTAGGGTCTTATTCAGGCCAGTCGACATGGACAACATTGCCACCAATACGCCAACAACGCCAGCGATGCCAATCACAATCACCAAGGACGCGCCTAAACGCTGCGGAATGCTTTTCAGATTCATCAGTACAATTTCATACACTTGTGTGGCTGTGCTCATTTTATCGCCCTGCTAATGCATCAACAATTTTTAAGCGCATAGCGCGCCATGCCGGTGGCAAGCCAACCACAATGGCTAGAAAAATAGTGGTTATCAACGCAAAAATCCAAACACTGCTATCAGCTTCAACAGGATATTCGGCTGGTAAAGAGCCAATTACGAAAGTCGCCAAAAGCATGCCAAACAATGCACCAATAAAACATAATAAAAATGATTCGGCCAGCACCAAACCAAGCACAGTTTTATCGGTGAAACCCAAGCATTTAAGCACCGCTAATTCAGGGATGCGTTCGCGCACGGCTTGGCTCATGGTATAGCCGGTTAGTATCAAAATGGTGAAAAACACCGCACCGGAAATAGCATTGACAATAAAACCAATATCGCCTAATTGCTTTAGAAAACCGAGCTGAAATTCTTGCTCGCTTTGAGTTTTGGTTTCATCTGAGGAGTTCTCGAATTTTTTATCAATCTCAGCCGCAATGCGTTCGGAATCTAAAGGATTCTTAACTCTCACCACAAACACACCAGCCAAGCCACGCGCGCGTTCCGAACGGCCTTCGTCGAATTGGCCATAGTTCAGATACATTAAATTTGCGCGGTCGGTCCAGTCTTGGTCGCGGCCTTCAAAGATGCCCACTAAACGCCACTGCCAAACACGGCTACCATCGCGCTGCGTCCAGATGAATGAGTTCAGTGGAATGATGTCGCCAACTTTCCAGCCGAATTTATCGGCTAAGGTTTTTCCAGCAATCGCGCCGTCTTGAGTGGAGATAAATGCACGCTTTTGGTCTTCCGGCAACACCCATTCTGGGTAGGTATCGAACAAGCGTTGTGGATTAACGGCAAATTGCGGAAAAAAGTTTTTTGGATCTTGGTATTGGCCACCAAAAAATTGTGAATGTGATACAAATTCAACGCCGGGAATAGATTCAATCTGCGGCATCAAGCGCATTGGCAAGGGTTGCGTGAAGCTGATTTTGGCTTGTGTAATCATTCGGTTAGCACCTAAGAAATCGGCGCCCCCTGACAGCAGCGAATTCACTGCCTGCAATAAGCCAATCAGCAGAAATGCCGCCGCTAAAGACAGTAAGGTGAATAGGGTGCGGGTTTTTTTGCGCATTAATGCGCCCCAAATTAATGGAAAGTATTTACGCATTGCTTAGTGGCTCGCCTCGGTAACCAAGGTACCTTTGTCTAAATGCACGATATGTTTGGCGTATTCCGCGGCTTTCGGATCGTGGGTCACCATCACAATGGTTTTGCCGAACTCTCGGTTCAGTTGTTGCAGCAAAGTCAACACTTCGTCTGCGGTTTTGCGATCAAGATCGCCGGTTGGTTCATCGCAAATCAAAATGCGCGGGTCAGATACCAAGGCCCGAGCGATGGCCACGCGTTGCTGTTGTCCGCCCGATAGTTCATTTGGTTTGTGGCTAGCGCGGTCAGCAATGCCGACTAACTGCAAGGCAATATTGGCCCGATATTTACGTTCGCTAGCGTTCATGTCGGTGAGTAGTAAGGGCAGCTCAACATTTTTTTGTGCGGTTAGCACCGGCATTAAATTATAGCTTTGAAAAATAAAACCGACTGTGTTGGCGCGCCATAAGGCCAGTTCATCACCAGACAAATCATCAATACGCTGGCCATTGATTTTAAGCTCGCCACTGGTTGGTGAATCAATGCCACCAATCAGATTTAGCAAAGTGGTTTTGCCTGAACCCGATGGCCCCATTAACGCCACAAAATCGCCTTCGGGAATATCCAAATTAATGCCATGCAACACTTCCAAAACTTGCTTGCCGCGCACATAAGCTTTGGTTAATTGGCGAATTTCTACCAATGGAAACAACGACGCTTTATCGGCTAAATTCATTTTTTCGCGCTCGTTTTCAAGCTAACCTTACTGCCATCTTTAAGGTCTTTGCTTGGCGTCACTATAACCGAGTCGCCTTTGCTGAGACCTTTATCAACGCGGGTTTCGCTGTCGTTGCTTTCTGCTGCATTTATCGCAACACGTTTGGCTTTTTCGTCTGCAACAGTGAACACAAATTGCTGCTCGCCTTCTTTAACAATGGCGCCGTTGGGAATCCAAAAGCCAGTCAGTGGTTTACTGTTGTCTTGCGCTTCTAGAAAACTCACACGCACGCCCATGTCCGGCACAATGCGGGTGTCTTTGCTATTTAAGGCAACTCGAACTTTTACCGTGGCTTTCGAGCGATCAGCGGTCGGAATAATGGCAATCACTGCGCCAGGAATTTTCCATTCTGGGTAGGCATTCAATACCGCTTCAATCGGCATGTCTGGTGTAACGCGGCCAATATAGGCTTCGTTGACATCAACTTGTACTTCCAGCGAATCCATATCCACCAAGGTGCCGATGCCAGTACGAATGGAACCACCGCCGGCAGAAATCGGCGAAATCATTTCGCCTGGTTGCGCGGCTTTAGCAATAATCACCCCATCAAACGGTGCGCGAATAATGGTGTTATCAACGCCAAGCGCGCTAACCTGCATTTGCTGCTTGGACACCGTAATGGCTTTTTGCAAAGTCACTAAACGCGCGGCACGGGAATCACGTTCGGCTTTGGCGGCATCAAGCGATGCACGCGCAACCAACTGCTTGCTGGCGAGTTCTTTATTGCGGCGATAGTTGCTTTCAGCCAAGCTAAGTTGCGCTTGCGCTTCGGCCAACTGCGATTGACTGGAGGCCATTTGTGCCTGCGTTAATTGATACTGTGCGTTGGCATCTTGCACATCAAGACGGGCCAATACTTCGCCTTGCTTAACGCGCTGGCCTTCTTCAATAAATACCTCAACCACTTTGCCGGTAACTTTTGATGAGACTGTGGCAATGCGTCTAGCAGTAACATATCCGGAAGCGTCTAACACTGAGGCTGGGCCACTTTCTGCAGCAGAGCGCGGATTCACGCTTTCAATTTCAATCGGTTTTGAGCGGGCGAAATAAGCAACGCCTAGCACCAATACAAGTGCAATACCGAGATACAACGGCCAACGCCGTTTTTTCTTGGTCGCGCGGCCATCACGGTTAATTTTTAATTCCTTGAGCAGTTGGTCAGGGCTATTCATGCAGTTTCCTAAGGCAAAATCAATTCAGTCGATTGTTTCAATCAGTTATTTATTTCTTAAAGTATAATGTGCTTTCAGCCAAGCAAACGCCGCACGAAGACCTTGCGCTTCGCCACCAGCGGGTTTGCCGGGGCGTTCGCTGTCGTTCCAGCTATACACGTCCACATGCAGCCAAGCAATCTCTACGGGCACAAAGCGTTGCAGAAATAATGCCGCCGTCACGCTTCCCGCCATGCGGCTAGCGCCCGAATTGGCAAGATCAGCAATGTTTGATTTTAGATACGATAAATACGGTTGCCAGAGCGGCATGCGCCATAATGGATCGTGTTGGCTTTGCGCCGCTGCCAGATATTCCAGCGCCATATCTTCGCGGTTGCAAAACAGCACCGGTAAATCGGGGCCAAGCGCAACGCGCGCTGCGCCGGTCAGTGTTGCGTAATCCAAAATCGCATCCGGTTTTAGTTCACTAGCCAATGTTAATGCGTCGGCTAACACCAAGCGGCCTTCGGCATCGGTGTTGTCGATTTCAACGCTCAAGCCTTGCCGAGTGGTGATCACATCACCCGGCCGAAAAGCATTGCCGGCAATAGAATTTTCTACCGCTGCAATTAACAGCGTAAGTCGAATAGGCAATTGCTGGCTCATCACCAAGCGCGCCAAGGCAATGGCATGCGCGGCGCCGCCCATGTCTTTTTTCATGTTGCGCATGCCGTCAGCGGTTTTAATGTCTAAGCCGCCAGTATCAAAACACACGCCTTTGCCGCAAACAACTACGTGTGGATGGTTTGCATCGCCCCAATCAAGACGCAGCAAGCGTGGCTCTCGGTGCGAGGCACGACCAACCGCGTGAATGCTTGGGAAATTCTGCACCAGTAAATCATCGCCTTTAATGCAGTTGAATTGTGCGCTAAATTCTTGGCAGGTATTGCGCACGCAGTGCTCAAGCTCACTAGGTCCCATATGCTCAGCTGGCGTATTAATTAAATCGCGCACCAGCAAGGACTCGCGCAGCAGCGCTTCGGCCTCAATGCTGTGTTGCTCTGAAAATAGCAGCGGACTTTCGCTCGTGCTGAGGTATTTTTCAAAACGGTATGCGCCCAAGCCCCAACCTAAAAAGAAATGGTCGGCGCTTAAATTTGCCAATGAACCTGGGCAGCGGTGATAGCTGTGTTTGGGTAATAATTTTGGCAAGTGTGCAATCGCATACGGTTCATCGCTTTCGCCAATAATCGCCAATACGCTTTGCCATTGGCCTTGTGGGTCTGGCAGTAAAATAAAATGCTGTCGGCTGGCATTGAACTGCTGGGTGTTTAGAAACGTTTGCAGAAAAGCCGATTGTTGCACTAACCATGCCGAGTATTGGCTGGCTTGCAGCAAGATAATGGCTTTTGATGTTTCGCTTAAATGCGACGCCATGCCGCGCAATCCTGTGCTCATCGTTGGGCTCTGGCAAGTAGGTCAATCAATTCGCTTAGCGTGGTAATGGTGTGCTGTGCGGGTTTTATATCCGCTGGCCATTGGGCGTGTGTGCGGTTAATCCACGCCGATTGAAAGCCGGCATTGTGCGCGCCCTGCACATCCAGCCACGGGTCATCGCCAACATGCAGAATATTTTCAGGTGCTATACCTAGCGCTTGGCTAGTGGCCATAAAAATAGCGGTGTCGGGCTTTGCGCTAGCAACGGTTTTTGCCGAGATGCAGCCAACAAAAAAATGCCCGATGCCGGTGCGTTGCAAATCGGCATTGCCATTGGTTAATGCAATAATCGGCAGCATTGAAGCCAGTTGCGTTAAGGCCGGCAAACAGTCTTCATATAATGAAACTTGATTACGTGCGGCAAAGAATGCTTCAAAGGCGGGCTCTACTAATGCATCGGATTCGCCACTTAAACGGAACGCATGCTGAAGTGATATTTTTCGTTGCGCGGTAAAATCGTGGGCTAGTTCTGGGTGCGCTTGTGCCACTTGCTCGCGCAGATGGCGCATGGCGGGCAATGGAAATTGCGCAGCGGTTTTGGGCGCATTAGCCAACAGAAAATCCTGCAGGCATTGTTCGGCGCGCTCAATAATCGGCCAAATTGGCCACAAGGTATCGTCTAAATCAAGGCTTAAGGCCATCACGGTTTGCATGCACATAGAATACCGTGAACTCAGTGTGTGCCGTGTGTTTTTAACGCATTTGCAGATAACCTGCTTGGCGACCGCGTGCTAAACCTAGTTCAAGGCGTTCGGTTTTCTGCGACATTGCAGCCCGCAAACCATTCAAGTCGTTTACTGCTTGCCGGTTTAGCACCGCAATGCGATCACCCACTTCCAAACCATTGCGCGCTGCGCGGCTATTGGCCGCCACTTTGCTAATAATCACACCGCGAAGCCCGGATTGTTTGTAGCGTTCGGGTATATCAATCAACACCGCGCCAGCTAGGCGCGCGTCAAGTTGCCCAGCATCCAGCTCTTTGAGCTCGGCTCGCAATTGCGCTGAAACGCTAATGCGCTGCGCGCCGCGCACAATGTCTAAACGCACTGGCGCGCCAAGTGGCAGTAAGCCCTCAAGATTGCTGAGTGCATCGGCGCTATCAATGCGTTGTTTGTTGGCAGCAACAATCACATCGCCGGGTTTGATGCCAGCCACTTCAGCAGGGCTGCCACGGTATACCCGAGACACCATTGCGCCTTTGGTGAATGGAGCCGTTTGCGATTGTGCGGTTTCTGCATCAAGACCCAAGGAGCCGCGACGTACTTCGCCATAGGCCATCAATTGCCGCATAATTTCCTTAGCAAGATTAGACGGAATGGCAAAGCCTAGACCGATATTGCCGGCTGCGCTACCACGCGGATTAAAACTGGCCACATTAATGCCAACCAATTCGCCATTAAGATTAACTAATGCGCCACCGGAATTTCCCGGATTAATCGAGGCATCGGTTTGGATGAAGTTTTGGTAGCCTAGGCCCTGTAAGCCACTTCGGCCAACCGCCGAGACAATACCAGAGGTGACCGTTTGGCCCAAGCCAAATGGGTTACCGACCGCCACTACATAATCGCCAACCCGCAGTTTTGAGGAATCGGCCACGGGCAGTGCTTGCAAGTCTTTGGCAGAAATGCGAATCACTGCAATATCAGTGTCGGGGTCAGAGCCCACCGGCTGCGCTTCAAAGGTGCGGCCATCTGATAAGCCCACCGACACTTCATCGGCGCCTTCCACCACATGATTATTGGTCAGAATCAGACCGCGCGCAGCATCAATGATGACCCCTGAACCCAGGGATTGCGAAATACGCTTAGCCGGTTCGCGAATTCCGCGGTAATACTCTTCTACGCTTAGCCGGTTGGAGCGTACGGTTTGTTTGGTGTAAATATTTACCACTGCTGGGGTGACCTTGCTCAACATGGGTGCAAGGGTGGGCAGACCATTGTTATCGGTTGGGGTGAGTGCTTGTGCGGGCGGAAGTATCCAATCACCGAGCGGCTCAGCGGGCTTGTTGGCATCTGGGCTATTTATCTGCTGCGTAAAGTAAAGGCCTGCGGCAATGGCGCCGGTTGCGGTGAATAGGCTGGCTAAGGCAAGTGATCGTATGGACAGTGACATAAGCATTCTCTACCGAGTGTTGGTTAAAAGTATAGCAAAGCCAAAATAAATCCCCCTTTTAGGCTAAGCGCATGGTCAATAAAGCCAGTGTAAACACCTGTAAATTAAGCGGATATGAACAACATTCAGGATGTTAATTTTCGGTTGACAGTCGGTTTTTTCATAGGTAATGTACACAAGTGAAACACAACATCTTGTGTTTTTTTCATCATAAACCCCAAGATGTAGTGTGGGGACCAAAAAAATAGAATTTATAGATAGAGTATTAGGGAGATAAGTTGTTTATGAGTACACCACGTTTGGAAGCCGTGCCAGCCATTAGCCAAAATCCACAGCAAGACGCTTTGCCATTGCAGCCTGCGTCTTTGGATATTTGGGATAAAAAATACCGTTTGAAAGCAAAAAACGGTGCGGCGGTTGATCAAAACATCGATGACACCTATCGGCGCGTGGCGAAAGCCTTGTCGGATGCTGAGCCGAATGCCGAAAAACAAGTCTATTGGCATGAGCGTTTTTTGTGGGCCTTGCGCCGTGGCGCGATTCCTGCCGGCCGGATTACCTCTAACGCCGGGGCATTGGCGCACAAACCTGCCACCAGCACCATCAATTGCACGGTGTCGGGCAGCATTACTGACTCCATGGACGGCATTTTAGATAAAGTGCACGAAGCTGGCCTAACCCTTAAAGCTGGCTGCGGTATTGGCTACGAATTCTCGACTTTGCGACCGCGTGGCGCGTTTGTGGCGGGTGCCGGTGCGCATACCTCCGGCCCGCTGAGCTTTATGGATATCTACGACAAAATGTGCTTCACGGTGTCGTCGGCCGGTGGCCGCAGAGGTGCGCAAATGGGCACCTTTGATGTCTCGCATCCAGACGTAAAAGAATTTATCGGCGCAAAGCGTGAAGACGGCCGTTTGCGGCAGTTCAACTTGTCCTTATTAATCACTGACGGCTTTATGGAAGCAGTGGCCAAAGATGCTGATTGGCCATTGGTTTTTCCAATCAGCCAAAAAGAACAGGGCGATATTAATCTTGACGATGCCAAGCTGGTTATTTGGCGCGATTGGCCACTTAGCGAAGGCTACGTGACCCGCGATGACGGCATGGTGGCCTGCAAAATTTATGGCCAAATTCGTGCCCAGCAATTATGGAATCGGATCATGGCCTCAACCTATGATTTTGCCGAACCAGGCTTCATCTTAATTGACCGCGTTAATGAAATGAACAACAACTGGTGGTGTGAAAACATCCGCGCTACTAACCCATGCGGCGAACAACCCTTGCCACCCTATGGCGCGTGCTTGCTTGGCTCGGTGAACCTAACCTTATTTGTGCGCAACCCATTCACCGACCAAGCGGTGTTTGATTGGCAAGAATACAAAGAAGTGGTGCGCGTGTTCACCCGCATGCTCGATAACGTGGTGGAAGTGAATGGCTTGCCGCTGGAACAACAACGTAAAGAAATTATCCGCAAGCGCCGGCACGGCATGGGTTTTCTAGGCTTAGGCAGCACCTTAACCATGTTGCAAATGAAATACGGCTCGAAGCCAAGCTTGGAATTTACCGAAGCGATTTCGCGTGAAATGGCAATTGCCGGCTGGGAAGAAGGCTTAGCCTTAGCCAAAGAAAAAGGCCCAGCGCCAATTATGGATGAAGACTTCACTGTGACTGCCGCCATGTTGCGCCAACGACCTGAAATGGCGACTGATGGTTACGCCATTGGCCAAAACATTAAAGGCCGTGTGTTGCATGCTAAATATTCGCGTTATATGCAACGTGTGGCAGAAGTAGCGCCGGACTTAATAGCGGCCATGGCTGAAAGCGGAACGCGCTTCACCCACCACAGCTCGATTGCACCGACGGGTACTATCTCTTTGTCGCTCGCTAACAATGCCTCGAACGGCATTGAGCCAAGTTTTGCCCATCACTACAGCCGCAATGTGATTCGCGAAGGCAAGAAAAGCAAAGAAAAAGTAGAAGTGTACAGCTACGAATTATTGGCCTATCGCAGTTTGATTAACGATAAAGCTATGCCTTACAGCGCTGACCCAGAAGCGATGTTGCCTGCGTATTTTGTGGCCGCTGATGACATCTCGCCGAAAGAGCATGTCGATATTCAAGCGGCCTCGCAGAAATGGATTGATTCCTCGATTTCTAAAACTGCTAACGTGCCCACCAACTACCCGTACGACGACTTCAAAGACATTTACACTTACGCGCATCAGCAAGGTTTGAAAGGTTGCACCACCTTCCGTTTTAATCCGGCGGCTTTCCAAGGCGTGTTGGTGAAAGAATCGGATTTGGAAAATACCTTGTACCGATTTGAAATGGAAGACGGTTCTGTGGTAGAAGTAAAGGGCAATGAAGAAATTGAATACGATGGCGAAATGCATACCGCAGCCAATTTGTTCGATGCGTTGAAAGAAGGGTATTACGGTAAGTTTTAATTTTCTCAACCCACACACTATAGGTGAACTATGAGTACGAAGAAATCGACTAGCACCATGCAAGGCGCTGTGAAAAAAGTACAGGATGAGGCCATGAAAGTGGGCGCCGCTATTTCCAAGAAAGCTGCGCCAATGATTAAACGCGTTAAACAAGAAGTGGCTAAAGCCGAGAAATCGAACGCCGCTAAATCAGTGAAGAAAGCCATTGGCCAAGCCGAGCGTTCTGATGCGGCGAAAGCCGTGAAGAAAGCCATTAACTCAGTGAAAGCTAAATTAGCGAAAGCAGCGCCTGCGAAAAAAGCACCGGCTAAAAAAGCCACCGCGAAAAAAGCAGTGGCTAAAAAGGCACCGGCCAAAAAAGCCGTGGCCAAAAAAGCACCTGCCAAAAAAGCCGCTGTGAAGAAAGCACCGGCTAAGAAAGCCGTGGCGAAAAAAGCGGCGAAAAAGAGATAGTCCCACTTTGTTATGCAATCCAGCCAAGCCCTCTTCATTTATTGAAGAGGGACTGGTGAATATCCGTAAAAGCATTACACCAAATACAGCGTTAGGAGCTCAGGCAACAATGGCTATAAAGATTACAAAAAAAATTAAATCCTACAGCGTGCAAACGACCGAAGAAAAAGCCAACGCCGACGCAGTAAGCGCCGCTGCTGTGCATTTGGCCGCTTTTCCTGTGGCTGAAATTATTCAGATGCATGAAAAAGTAGAGCGCCCGGAAGCTTTGGTTGGCTCAACCTACAAAATTAAATCGCCGTTGGTGGAGCACGCCATGTACGTGACCATCAACGACATTGTGCTGAACCCAGGCACCGACTACGAATTGCGTCGTCCGTTCGAAGTGTTCATCAATTCCAAGAACATGGATCACTTCCAATGGGTGGTTGCCATTACCCGCATCATGAGCGCGGTGTTCCGCAAGGGCGGCGACGTCACCTTCCTGGTGGAAGAAATGAAAGCGGTATTCGACCCGCGCGGCGGCTACTTCAAAGCCGGCGGCGTGTATATGCCATCAATCGTGGCCGAAATTGGCTCGGTGGTGGAAGAACACTTGAAATCGATTGGCATGATCATCGATCCGGAACTGAGCGACGCGCAACGGCAGATGATTGCCGACAAGCGCACGGCTTATGAGAACCGTACCAAAAAAAAGTCTCCTGAGGGCGACCTCGCTGTGGATGCTGGGCGCGCAAGCGCCGACGAGGCAGCATCGGAATCCAGCGAGGACGCCACTTTCCCACCCACCGCAAGCATGTGCTACAAGTGCAACAACAAAGCACTAGTGCTGATGGATGGCTGCCAGACGTGCCTTAACTGTGGGTATTCGAAGTGTGGGTGAGGAGCATAAATGACATCGTATAACAAAAATTTTTTAACCAACGCGCGTCGAGAATTCATTCGTGCAAAAGTGCGCCAAGTTCATCAAAAGCTTTGGGATGAGTGTCGTAGTGAGCGCGCTTTAAACCCAAATTTTAGCTCTGTTTCTATTCTGAATCCTGGTAAAGCACTTCAATTGCTTGGATATAAGCTTAGTACTCGTAATCTCGAAGATTGGCATGATGGTGAATGGGTTCAAGTTGCAGGCATGGTTGATCGTGCCTCCAAAGAGGTCACTATTTCAAATGCGCAGCAGCATGATGCGCAGTTATTCACGATTGCGCATGAGTTAGGGCATGTAGTTCTGCACCCATATATGGCAATTCTTCATCGTGATAGGCCGGTAAAGCAGACTCTCCAATCCCATGACATTATTGAGAGGGAGGCGAACTACTTTGCAGCAGAATTCTTGGCGCCAGAAAAGCTTTTGCGTGATGAATTCCAAACAATTTTCGGCGAAGCACCATTTGCCTTGAATGACCATACCGCATTTGCTCTATGTGCTTCTCGGTTAGAAGTGATTCAGAAGAAGCTTCGCACTCGACGTGATTTATCCAGATATTTGGCCGAGACTATTTCTTACAATGGTTGTAATTTCGACTCACTTAAGAAACGGTTTATGGTTTCTACTGATGTTTTGGCAATTCAACTAGAGCAACATGGTTTAGTTGCTGAATACTGATGTCGAAATAAATGAGTTTAGATTAATTTCAAGTTTTCTATCTTAATGGCATTTTTAGTTTTTTCAACGACATTGGCAAGCCCATAAAAGTAATTATTGAAATTGCTTTGACGATTCAATGCACTTGAACGCGGTAATCATAGCTATTTCAGATATTACAAATTCAACTCATTGAATTATATATGAATAATACCTGTCAATATACATAAGATATCCACAGGTTTATGCGAAGTGTTTCATTAGATTCGGTGCTATTCTAATTGTAGATTTAGGTAAAAAAAAACGAACCAGATGGAACTGGTTCGCTAGAAATCCCAGTGTAGAACTAACGCTACATCGGGTTTTGCATAAGCCAAAGCTCAAATACGCACGTCCATCATAAGGGCAAAGCTTCGGTTCGGCAATAGGACAGTCGTTAGTAAAGGACAGCTTAAAAATGAGCAGTCAAAGCCGTAACCCACCACCAAAAGGGTTCCGATGGGTCTTTACTCGTTATAGACGGGTAAGAAACTCGGATAAGGTGCTGGATGCCCATGATTATGGGCACGAGTGCTGGGCCTTCTTGGTTCGGGTGTAAGTTGGGTTGGTCCGAGGGCAAAAAGAA
>ENA-OFCF01000194-OFCF01000194.1-metagenomes-genome-assembly--contig:-NODE-194-length-29679-cov-15.842999_pt1 | contig 29679 bp, 23 predicted proteins | sample MGYA00153387_OFCF01 | MGnify analysis MGYA00153387 | reverse complement strand
GCTGCGGTAGAAGCCAATTCTTATCTCGATTATGCGATTAACGCGTTGAGCTAGTTTTTGGACTCCAACCCGAAGTCATCTTCAATTGCCTAGCGATTTCGTTAGCGAAGGTAGATGACTTCGGGAATTTTTTTGTCTATATGTATGTAAAATTAGGGGAAGTGGGGTCAGCGGGTTTTGTCTCGAACCACTGGCACACAAGATTTTAGTCGCATAAACAAAACCCCCACAGGTTGATGTTGGGTTTTGGCTGCTAGCCAATTTACAAACCAAATAATTATGACCGATCCTGACTTACTGAAAACCTTGCTTCAGGCGATCGAGTCGGCGGATTCATCGACTCGGATGGTAGCTGCTGTCGAAAGTTTAGCTCAAGCACGTCTAGAAGCTGCTGTACCTAATTTAATTGCGGTTTTGGGATATAACAATCCTGGGGCAGCAGTAGCGGCTGTAGAAGGGCTGATGGCGATCGGTCAGCCAGCGGTCAAGCCTTTATTGGAGTTGTTGGATGGGTATAATTATGGAGCCAGAGCGTGGGCACTTAGAGCATTAGCAGGAATTGGCGATGCACGGGCATTAGATCTGTTGCTGGATGCGGCAAAAAATGATTTTGCGCTGAGTGTCAGACGTGCAGCCGCGAGGGGCTTGGGGACGATTAATTGGGATGAATTACCGATTGAATCTGCCGTTTTAGCTCAGGCTAGAGCGATCGAAGTATTACTCGCAGTATCTCAGGATCATGAGTGGGTGGTGAGGTATGCAGCGATTACAGGATTGCAGGAATTGGCGATCGCTAGTACTATTTCTAACCCCGATCTGACACGTCAAATCTTGGGACATTTCGATCGATTGGTAGACAGTGATGAAGATCTCACTGTAATTGCGAGAATTTGGCTAGCGCAGAAAGAGATCCAAACATATATTACTGAGCTATTGAGTCAGCAACCCGAACTAGAGCCAAAGATCGCGATCGATTGGCAAGCAACACTAGCCAAACTCTATGCTCGAAAACGTCAAGAGCAACCCCATCCCGAAGGCGATCCGCACAAGTTTCGAGAGGTGGCTGCGGCGATTTTCAAAGGTGAGTAATAGATCTAGCAATTGCTATACATCTTAATAAAAAAACGATAGCCATTGTGGCTATCGTCGAGCGATTGTTCCAAATTATCGATCGCTTACAATTGGACGATCGGGAAATTCGGTTGTCGTTCGTAGGTATCCATATCTGTAAACTTTCGCAATTGTCCTTGAGCTAAAATAATCTCTTGGGGATGGTCGAGCCAGTGCATATTGTATTCCTGCAAAGTATCACTGAGCCGAACGCGATCGATCTCCTGCTGGACATTAGCAAAATAGGCGAGTGTCGTATGAGCGGTGAAATAGTATTGCTGCTCGATCCCTAGTGAAATCAAACCCGAGTTTTGGTAAATAGCACGTCGAAGAGCAATAATTCGATCGTAACTAGACTCATCTTTTGGGACTAAACTCACTTCAATCGCCCTCGGTCTGACTGTCAATCCCATGATTTGCCAGCGAATTGGCGCGGTGTCAACGATCGAGTCTTGATAGATTTTAAAACTATCCTCGATTTGCTCGATTAATTTACGCTCAAAGTCAGGATTGGCATCAGTCGCCATCCGGTAGGCACTATCCCAAATCAGATCGGCTAGGGTGAAATGAAAGCTAGCTGGATCGACTAAAACTAACAAATCCGCTTCTAGCTTCTCGATCAGTTGTTGCTGACATGCCGCTAAATCTTTAAATACTGCACTATTGGCAGGATCTTCGGCTCCTGGTGGCGTGATCGCCGAGTACCCAGGAAAAGCTACTGGTTGGCGAGTACCATCCGTCAACCTAAATTTAGGCGATTCTTGGATATTTTTGACCTGAGATTCGTAGGTGGCAGGTAGGGTCATCTTTGCCACGCGACTGAGATAAGTATGATAAGACTCGTCCACTCGCGATCGCCTCCTTGCCGTTAATGGTTATTAACATCGTAATAATGTTATTTATTTAAATTCATACACTATTTTACTCAACTGCGATCGCAATTTCTTGCAAGTCTCGATCCTAAGGTCGAGTTGAGATCGATTGGAGTGTATGGTTTAGAGTCACTTTATCAGTTTAGCACTCGATCTCTTAATTATTACTTGAAAATATAATTTTTTGAGCCTCACTTGCTCACCCGTGGTAATCGGTGCTTAAACCCACAGAGGATTTCCCACGAAATCGTCCCTAGTCGATTTGCCCAATCATCTGCGGTAATCCGAACGCTCCCGTCTGTGCCTAAAATGGTGACGATCTCTCCCACCTGAAGATCGGGAATCTGGCTGACATCGAGCATAATCCGATCCATCGTAATCGAGCCAATTTGTGGGACGAGTTGCCCTCTGACGATCGCTTGCATTCGATCGGACAAGCGGCGGGGAATACCATCTGCATAGCCAATTTCAACTACGGCGATCTGCATATCGCGCTCGGCAATAAATCGATAACCGTAACTTACTCCCGTTCCAGCAGTAATTGATTTAACCTGAGTAATTCTGGCTCTGACGCTCAATACTGACTGGAGATCGATCGCCGACTGGAGGTGTGGTGCTGGGCATAGCCCGTACAAAATCAGCCCAGGGCGAACTAATTGATAGTTGAGGCGATCGCTGACTAATATCCCAGCGGAATTTGCCAGATGGAGCATGGGAAGTACATGTCCAGCCGCACCAATCGCCGCGATCGATCGATCGAACCTGTCGATTTGCATCTCCATCACGGTCGGATCTAATTCGTCAGCCGTGGCTAAATGAGAGTACAAGCTGGCAATTTGCAAGTAGGGTAGATCCTCCACCTCACGATAAACAGCGACCGCTTGCTGCCAATCTGCCCCCAATCTGGACATCCCCGTATCGAGATTGAGATGAACGTTTAGGATTACACTCGGCTCTAGGGTAGCGATAGCTTTGGAGATGACGGTGGCTTGAGCGATCGTGCAAATTGTAGGTTGCAGATCCCATTTGGCGATCGCGTGTACCTGCATCTCGCTATTGATGGCACCTAGCACGAGAATTGGGGTGAATATCCCTGCTTGTCTGAGTTCGATCCCTTCTGTCACTGTCGCCACAGCTAGCCATTCCACGCCCAGATTAGTGAGAGTTCGGGCGATATCGATCGCTCCATGTCCATAGGCATCAGCTTTGACTACCGCCATAATTTTGGTGCTGGGTGCCAATAAACCTCTAATCTGGCGAACGTTGTGCGCTAGCGCAGACAAGTCAATTTCTACCCAGGCGCGTTGATGTTCCCAATCGATAAGATCGTCCATAAATATCCCCGATCGCAATGCTACTAACCTACTATTAGTAGTATTAATTATAAACTTGTGGATATTATAGTCCTAAGTAGAGTAGTAATTATCCTAATTTACAATTCACAGGCTGTTCGAGGGATCGATCTTGGTGCGTTACGGCTGTTGCCTAACACACCCTACAGTAACTGATATTATTTTTCACCTCTGGTAGTAGATAATTTGAGATTGAACTCAGTTTCAAAAACGGGCTTCTTGTAATCCAAGCTCCAACATTCGAGTACGCAAGCATCAGTAGGATCGGTAGGGAAAAACGTCAGATGACACTCACGGGTAGTTAGATCGCAATTGAGACTGACATCTTTTATCGCGCCGATTCTACGCCTGTCGAGGGCGACGGCTACACGTAGGAGCGCACTCAGTTGGGAGACGATCGATTTTTGCTCTTTCGAGAGATTTTGGAGATTTTGATGTTTCTTTTTTGGGGCACTTTTGCGATGGTAGCGGGCGATATTGGCGATCGTATCGATTTCTGCTTCTGTATATCCTAGTAGCTCCCCGTACCGAATCAAGTAGTAGGAATGTTTGTGGTGGGCATCGTGACTGACAAAGTGACCGCTATTGTGTAGGATTGCCGCACTCCAGAGTAACTGTCTAACTGACTTATCCCAGGTATGTAACTGTTCGTAAGTTTGGTCGAATAGACTCAAAGCAAGTTCCGCGACTCGCTCGGAGTGAGGGATATCTACGCCGTATTTACCAGCGATTTTGAGGGTACTGCGTTCGCGAATCGAACCTTGATACTTGAGCCGATCTTCAATCAATCCCTGCGTCAGCATCCAGTCTACGATCACTCCCTCGCGCAAACTGCGTTCGCAGACTGAGAGCGATTGCATTCCCAGCATCGCCATCGCCTCTTGGAGGATGACTGCACCTGCGATGATGATTTCCGCTCGCCGCTCGGACATCCCTTCAATTGTCGTGCGCTCGGCGACTGTCATCCGCCGCAGCCGATGGATCAGATTGCGGAGTTCAGGAAGACGAATCTCAAAACCATGAATTCGATCGGGGATTTGACCATTTTTATCAGTATTCAGGATCGCGGCGAGGGTTTCGATCGTACCTGAAGTCCCTACCAGTTTGGGAGTTTCCCCCGATCTCAGATTGGCTTTAATCTCATCGGTGGCGCGTTCCAATTGTCCCCGTACAAATGCTTGGAGATAGATTAATTCGCGATCGCTCACCGGATTCTTGGGGACAAACTCAGCAGTAAGCCGCACTGCGCCGATTTTGGTGCTGCTGAGGGTGCGGGGTTCGTCACTATCGCCGAGGACGAGTTCGGTCGAACCGCCGCCGATATCGATAATTAGATGTGGTGTATTGTTAAACTCGACTCCTGATAATACCCCCAGGTAAATCCGCCGCGCTTCCTCTTGTCCAGAGATGATATTAACTGCTAACCCTAATTCAGTCTCGATCGATCTGACGAATTCATGACCATTGGGAGCTTCGCGCACCGCGCTGGTAGCCACTGCCAATATTTGGTGAGCATTCAAACTTTTGGCAACTTCCTGACACCGTTTGAGGGCACCAATGGCACGATTAATCGCCTCAGGAGTGAGATTACCTGTCTGGGGATCTCGATCGCCCAAACGCACTGTTTCCTTCTCACGGGCGATAATAGTGAACGCTGGTAGACTCGTGACAATTCGCACTACGACCATGTGAACTGAGTTGGTGCCAATATCGATCGCGGCAATAATCGGATCTGTTGATACTCGACGATCGATCGGGCTTGAAGATTCTAATACCGCATTTACCATAGGAATTTCCAGCTAGGTGAGAGGATTTGTGCCATTACGGACAAGTCGATTGGAAGCCCACACGGCGATCGATTGATGGGCTGATGCCGACGCGATCGAAAAAACGGTACCAATTAGCTCTAATTTACCTTGATGCTGGGTGCCGACACAAGCTTCGATCGAATCTTGTACCAATGCAGCTATCTAATTACTAACACAACCCTTTAATTACTCCCGAACCACCCCGTTTAGCGACAACAGCGATCCACCATTCACCATCCACCATCTACCATCCACCATTCACTACCCTAGATTTCTAATTTAACACTGAGAAGGGACTAGGTACGGAAATCCCGAAAGGTACCACACCACCAGACGACCTACAATGCTGGTAAACAAACATCACCGCGATCGCATAGCCTTATGACAGTGCTAGAACAAGGTAACATTACCATCCATACCGAGAATATCTTTCCGATCATTAAGAAATCTCTGTATACAGATCATGAAATTTTCTTGCGCGAACTGATTTCTAACTCCGTCGATGCCATTGGTAAACTCAAAATGGTTTCCTTCGCTGGCGAATTTAGCGGCGAAATCGGCGAACCTGCCGTGCGGATCTCGATCGATAAGGACAAGAAAACTCTCTCGATCTCTGATAATGGGATTGGGATGAGTCTGGATGAAGTCAAAAAATATATCAATCAAGTTGCTTTTTCGAGTGCCGAAGAGTTCATCGAGAAATATCAGAAAAATAGCGACCAACAGATTATCGGGCATTTTGGGTTAGGTTTCTATTCCTCTTTCATGGTTGCTAGTCTCGTCGAGATTGATACTCTCTCTTGTCGGGATGGCTCGACTCCCGTACACTGGTCTTGCGATGGTTCGCCTAGCTTTGAAATTAGCGAATCGAGTCGGACTGAGCGCGGCACAACTATTACCCTGACGCTCCAAGAAGAGGAAGCCGAATATTTAGAACCAGCCAGAATCAAACAATTAGTAAAAACTTATTGTGACTTTATGCCTGTTCCCATCTCGCTCGATGGTGAAGTCATTAACAAACAAAAAGCACCCTGGAAAGAATCACCCCAAAATCTAACTAAAGAAGACTATCTCGAATTCTATCGTTATCTTTATCCTTTTGAAGAAGATCCATTACTGTGGGTACATCTAAATACTGATTATCCCTTCGCTCTGAATGGAATTCTGTACTTCCCCAAACTTCGTCCAGATTTGGATCTGACCAAGGGACAAGCTAAACTATTTTGCAATCAGGTATTTGTGAGCGATCGCTGTGATGAAGTGATTCCCAAATTCTTGCTACCATTGCGTGGAGTCATCGACAGTACCGATATTCCCCTCAATGTTTCTCGAAGTGCTTTGACTAGCGATCGCACCGTCCGTCGCATCTCTGATTATATCTCCAAAAAAGTTGGGGACAGGCTCAAAGAACTCTATCATGACGATCGAGCAGCATATACCAAAGGCTGGGAAGATCTCAGCACTTTCATCAAATTTGGTTGTCTCAACGATGATAAATTCAAAAAGCAAATTGAAGACATTATCATCTATCGCACCACCTTCATCAGCCCTCCAGCCGCACCTGAAGGCACAACTGAAGGTGATGATGCTTGGAAATCTGACTCACCAACTTTACCTTACACTACTCTCAATGAGTATTTAGAACGTAATCAAGAGCGTCACTCTAAAGTAGATCCAGCGACACCAGAAGGTGAGCCTACTTATGAAAAACGTGTTTTCTACGCAACCGATGAAGCTAGTCAATCACCCTATATCCAACTTCACAAAAGTCAAGGATTAGAAGTGTTGTTCCTCGATTCTTTTATCGATACACATTTTGTCGGTTTCCTCGAACGCGAACATAGCGATGTCAAATTTTCGCGCGTAGATGCCGAATTAGATAGTAGTTTGATTCGATCGGATGATACTCCCGAAATCATCGATCCAAACACTAATAAAACCCGCAGCGAACAGATTCAAGAAATATTTACTACGGCAATAGACAAACCCAAAGTTACCATCCGCACCGAATCACTCAAAGGTGATAACGCTCAGTCCACACCACCTGCGATGGTATTGTTGCCTGAGTCTACGCGCCGAATGCGAGACATGATGGCAATGATGCAGCAACAAGTAGCCGAATTTCCTGAAGAACATGTTTTAGTGGTAAATACCGCCCATCCACTGATTCAAAACTTGGCTAATATCGATCGATCCTCAATAGTACAATCTGAGGGAACGTCACCAAATCAAGATTTAGTTAATCTTGTCTGTCAACACATCTACGATCTGGCTTTGATGGCACAGAAAGGGATAAATGCCGACGGAATGAATACTTTTGTGGAACGTTCTAATCAGGTATTAACCAAGTTAACTGAAAGATAAAATAATCTAGCTGTTAAGACACTAGCAATAATTAAACAGTTGACAGTTGACAGTTGACACTGAGCGAAGCCGAAGTGTTGACAGTTGACAGCGAGGTTTTTAGGATGGGGATTTAGACCCCTGACTTTTGTTAAAATTATTGCTAGTGTTACAAAGCTAGTGAGGTTTCGGGAGAATAATTAGTACGATATCCTTGGGTATCGATCGATAGTAAGAGTTAAAATAAATATAAATCAATTAGATGAATCATCCTAATGACTCGATTCCCTCATGACGAATTTGCCTAAGGTTTTTTAGAGTCTTTACTATCACCTTTTGGAGAAGTTCAAACTTCTTTTAAAATTAGTTCTGAGGTGCGAGAAGTCGATGTCTATTTTCAAGCAGATCGGTCAATTCAACCGATTCCTGAATTAGGATTGTTGGGGAAGATCGCCCGAACTGATTTTGTGCTGGAACCATTTCGGAATCCACCGACAATTTTTCAGATTCGCGCTTGTATGGGGAAGTTCTTCGATTTACATGCCAATCAGATTCGCGAAGCTAAAAGAACTAAACAACCAGAGCCAAATAATACGGATTTACCGATGTTATGGATTTTGGCTCCTACGCTCTCGAAGCCGATTTTGGCTGAGTATACGGCGACGTTGACGACGGAGTTTTTTTCAGCAACGGGGGTGTATCTGCTGTCTCCTGGTTGTAAAACGGGGATTATTGTGATTCATCAGTTACCGAAAACACCAGAAACTCTGTGGTTTAGACTCTTAGGTAAGGAGAAGATCTTTTAGATTTTACCTCGATCGCTAATTTAGAGCAGTGGTTAGCATAAGTTTTAATTATTGGGTTCGATTACCTCCAGTACGCTCCGCGAAAGATTAGACTCGATCGACCAAAATCAAATAATTGAGTCAATTTAATAAATATCGATCGATCTAAATAACCATCGATCGATAAGTTCAATTGTAAAGATGTCGTCCCTACTTGTTGGGTTTGAGCGTGAGTAAAGCTTCAACTTGATTGGTATTTTTATCTGGTTGAGTCGAAATCATCCCCAATCCCTGCACAGAAGTAATCATTGCATTGACATCTGCGGGGATGGCTTTACCCATTGCGCCGCTCATCTTGCCATTGAATAGACTGTAGACTTTTTCAACATCGATATAGGTGTAACTCTGCTTTGGCGAGGGCATCGCGCCCATAGTGGCGGCAAAATTTGGGGATCGATCGATCGACTCGCCAGAATGGTTGGCAATTTTGTCCAGCAAGCCGTCGCCCATCGCTACCGTCAAAGATCGATCGTTCAACCAGCCATAACTCAATAGCGTACCTTGTCCCGCCGGAGCCTTAATGTCGGAGATCTGGGTACTTCCAACTTGACGTTGTTCGATGCTCAATCCATAACCTTTGGCTAGATTGACCAATTTGGTCATGGTATTGTCGGTAACGGCGCGATCGGTACTATCGATCGTCAAGGCACCACCAAAGCCCATCCCAGCAGTAATCCCCGTACTCACGGGCATCATGCCGATGGTATATTCACCACCCATCCAGCCAAAGACATCTTTATCGAGATCCAACTGGGTAGACTGGGTGAATCCCTGCCGCATTTGAGTAAAAATTTGTTGAGTTCCTGGTTGAGTCTGAGCAACTTTATTCGCCTCTGTCCAAATTTGGCTCAAGCCAGTCCCCCCAATCAGCGCAAAGGTATCAGTGGGGAAACTCCCGATCGCTTTAGCCGATGTAGTTGGTAAACTCAGTGTAGTTCCGTCAGTTTTAGCAATCAATTTCATTCTAATCCCAGCATCATCGATCGCAATGCCACCACCAAGCGACTGGATTTTTTTCAACTGAGTGAGGGTAGCCGGATCGAGCGTGACTGGTTGTTTACCAGATTTGAGTAGCTGCTGAACACCTTGGAGATAGTCAGGCAGATAGAATGCCATAATCGGCTGTTTGAGCTGAAGGGTATCGGCTTTGAACCAATCATTACCTGCTTTACTCGCGAGTGAGGGTTGCCCTTGGGCGGTATCGATGGCGAGTTCTAGAGTCCGTTGTTCGGGTGCGACGACTAATCGATCGTTAACGATTGCACTAAATATTTCGTTACTACCTTGACCATTATCCGTTATCTCGATCCCTTTGTAATTGAGTTTTTTAGTGGGTTCTTTACTTTGAGCTTTGAGCTTATTCGCAAAGTCCAGAGCCTTGATTTTATCTTTAATGCCGATCGCCATCAAGATGTGAGGTTTAGCCGATCGATCGCTAGCATCTGGTAATATTGCTACCATTGTATTACCCAGCCACGGCTGAATATCATTGTTAAAGTCCATTTTGCTCTGAGCCAGAAACTTCTGTTCGGCTTCTTTGATTTGAGCTGTAATGATTCTTTGCGCTGCTGGTGTCCCAAATTTTTGTAACTTTGCCCAAGCTTCTGGTTCGTTAGAGATATACACCGCCATGTATGCGTCTGCGGGAATCACCGCTGCCAGATCGCCAGGGTTATGTCCGCTATAAAGGTATTTATAACCTGCAAATCCCGCTCCAGCAGCCCCTACTAATAGTGCCGCCGTCACAATGCCTTTCTTCGCCATATGTTTTAGATTTGGAGTGTTGTGCGAAGCCGCTGTCATGGAGACGCGGGTATATGTCTATCTACTTCAGTCGATCGCGATTTAATTCCGGAAGATTTTGGGAAATCAGGGCAGAGGATCTACATCTTACAGCTCGATCGGTAAATGATTTACTTTAGATTGAGTAGCGCAATCCTAAATGAAAAGCTAGGTTGATGTAGGGTGTGTTGGGCTGCTGCCGTAACGCACCACTATAAAGTCATAAGGGTCTGATTTCGGATCGCCATAGCGCAACTCAAGGGATATTTTAGATGACAACAGCAACACCAAAACCCAGGCTAAATTCTGTCTTCAAACAACTGATGTCCGTTCACTGGTGGATGGCGATGTTTTACGCGATCTTGTTTGTGAGTGGCAAGATTATGGGAGAGCTTCAGGGTGAAGTCAGCTTTCGAGAACTACTATATGACGCTCACAAATCTTTTGGTGTCCTCGTACTGCTGCTGCTCAGTTGGCGTGGATACTTATTAGTGAGAGTTTGGGGACGAAAATATAGTAAACATCTACCAAAATTAACTCAGAGTTGGTATTTTACGACTGCTTTACACACCGTGCTGTATCTGATGATGTTAGCGGTACCGCTAAGTGGTTACTGGCTATCCAATGCTTACCATGCTCATAATATCAGCTTGTTTGGTCTGCCGATGCCAGATATATTCCCAGTCGATCGAGAAGGTGTATCTTCAGCTAGCGCAGCTCACAGCAGCACATCAAAGGTTTTTGCGATCCTCATTGTCATCCACTTTATCGTTCAGCATAAAGTCGTAAAAGCTAATTGGCGTAGGTTCTCTGGTTGGGCAACTAAATTTGGCGGTAAAAGTTAGCTACCTACTGGAATGCCAACGATTGAAATCGTGGCTAGTGTTGCAAAGTCCGCCTTATCTTCTAGACACTGCAAAGGACGCGGACTAGTTGATTAGTAAAGCTTCGGCGGACTTTGCTACCTGAGGAGCGGTTTCCCACCGCTTAGAGGATGTTTGGAAATACAGAGACGGTCGAAAAAAAGTAGTAATTTGGCATCGATCCGCCCCCTGTCTTGTCTTGACGCACACAACGCTGTCGATGCGTCGCTGTCACCGCGAGATCTGGAGGAAACCTCCGTGATGCGCGAGCCGCTAAATCCCCCAATTCTGGGGGACTTTGACTCTAGTTCCCCCCAGAATTGGGGGGCTAGGGGGGCTGGTCAAGTGTCACGTTATACTTTCCAAACATCCGCTTAGGTGAAAAGTTAGCAGCTCGATCGCGATCGTGAGTTGGTTAGAGAGTGATGGTGTTGTTAAGATAGAGGCTTAGAGCGCAATTAGTAGTTAAAATCCGCCCAAAAGATTACTAAATTTCTGAGGTGATTGTTGATGTCCAATCTTGCTAGTAGTAAATATCCCGTTGTCACAGCTACCGCGTCCAAATATCAGTGGTATTGGCAAGAACAACCATTAAGCATTGCTTATGAAACTGTAGGTATTGGCGAACCGATCCTGCTATTACCTTCTTTTAGTACCGTTTCTAGCCGCACTGAGATGTCAGGTTTAGCAGCTCGGTTGAAATCGCAGTTTCAGGTTACTAGTGTTGACTTTCCAGGTTTTGGTGATTCCGCTCGTCCCCGTGTAGATTATGCGCCGTCGCTCTATCGCCAGTTTTTGGCGGACTTTGTGCGGGATAATTACTCATCCTCATTGAGGATAGTCTCGGCTGGACATGCCGCCGGATATGCCCTAAATCTCGCCGCTACAGTGCCAAATATCGTGTCCAAGTTAGTTTTAGTCGCTCCGACTTGGCGGGGGCCATTGCCGACGATGGCACGGGGACAGAAGCCCTGGTTGAAGCGAGTCCGCGAACTAATTCGGACACCAATTCTGGGTCAATTTTTGTATCAACTTACTACTACGCCTAGCTTTCTCGAATTTATGTATCGGCGACACGTTTACAGCGATATAAGTAAATTGACTCCCGATTTACTCGCTCGAAAACGACAACTGACGCAACACTCAGGAGCCAGATATGGTGCAGCCGCGTTTGTAAGTGGGGGACTAGATCCTTATCTCGATCGATCCGCAGCCATCGCCCATCTTCAGTCCCTAAGTATACCCGTGCTGGTCGCGATCGGTGAAAATAGCCCACCCAAATCCAAAGCCGAAATGTTGGCTCTCTCCGAAGTTGCTAATGTCATCAGTCACACTTTACCTGGAACACTAGGATTGCACGAAGAATATCCCGCAGAACTGTATGAGGTAATTTTACCCTTCCTTACATCTGTGTAAATAGTTGTCAACTATAGCAATCCTAAATCAAATAACGGTGCGTTACGGCAGCAGCCCAACACACCCTACCTCAACTTAAATAGGATTGCTATATCAACTATCAACTATCGACTATTTAAGATTTTTCCCCTTCCAAATATGGCTTAAATTCACCCGTGGGTGTCCATTGAATCGCCCCATCTCGACCTGTATAATAAACCCGAACGTTCTTTTGTTCTAATAGTTTAACTGTTTCTGGATCGGGATTGGCTGTAGCGGCGATCGCTACTTTTGGATGTATTTTAGCGATCGCTCGCTCCGCTAGTCTACCACCACTCCAATATAGAGTTTGAACTGGGGTAAGTTGTTCGAGATCGATCGCTTGTTGTGCTCGATCTGCGATATTGTCGCCGATAATTAGCCATTTTTGCTTGGATTCAGGGATTTCGATCTGGAAGATCGCTGGATTAGTTTCGATGGTGGTAATTTCTACTCGATCGAATTTCTGAACTTTACCAATTGGTAATGGCTCGAATTTAATTATGCCAGTGTTTCTGCTTTCACCACCAATACTATGAAAACGAGCGATCGGGATAGTCTGTGTCAAGGTTTGCCAACTGTTTGAGACAGGGAGATCTCGATTGAAATCGATGGCTCTATCGATCCGATTTATGGCTTGTTGTTGTAAAAATGGTAGCACTACAAACCTAGCGATACTCTCATTTCCACTATTAATTAAGATTGTATGTCCGCGATCTTGGATGACTAAGATTTGGCTATCTTTACTAGCCAATGCGGTAATTTGTAGTTCGGTTGTTTTCCAGATGGCTAGGGGGACAATCACTAGCAAGATACCGATCGATGCTGGTATTTTCCAGTTCTTTTGCCATTTAGGAAATATCCATACGCCCAATATTATTCCATAAAGAGCGAACAATTGCCACAGCGCAATCTGCCCGACGGCGAATGATGTACCTGGAAGATAATTAAATAAATTGACTATGCCGATTAAGAGCTGAGTAGGTAAATAAAGCATCCAGGAAACAGCACTACCCAAAATCGGGACGATCGATCCAATTAGTGCCCCAATCGTACCACCGATACTAATGATACTAATCAGTGGGCTAGTCAGAATATTTGCAGGTAAACTATAGAAGGGGAAAAGTTTGAAAACATATAGTTGAATTGGTAATGTCCAGATCGATGCAGCCAAGGGAACGGTAATTAGATCGGCGATCGTTGGTGGTAGCCAATCTAACTTTTCCTGTAATGGCTCAACTGTAACAATCAATCCTAATGTTGCCAAAAAACTCAACTCAAATCCAATATCCCAAACCCATAAAGGATTGATGATTAATAATAACGTTCCGGCGATAAATAGCGAACTGAGCTGATTAATTTTTCGGTTGGTTCGCAACCCGATTAATACTGCCATTCCCATCACTACCGATCGCACTACAGCGGGCTGGAAGCCAGTCAAACCCAGGAAAATCAGTAAAGCTACCGCGCCTAGATTCGACTGTGCTACCACCGACAATCGCTTGCGGGTGAGTGAGAGGATCGCATTGAGAATCAGCGAGACTTGAAATCCAGACGCAGCCAGCGCGTGAGCTAATCCGACGCGCACAAATCGATCGCGCAAATCAAACGGTAAATCTACCGCATCCGAGCCTAATACCATCGCCGTTACTAACGGCCCAACTGGCACATCTAACCACTTTACTTGCGCGGCTGCAATCCGCGCCCGCAACTTTCCCCAACTCCATTGCTGCGTCTGTTTCTCATCCGGTACCCGCAACTGTACCCCCCGCATTCCCGCAAATCCACCCGATTGACTCAAATAATCGCGAAAACTGAACCCCCCAGGATTAGCATTGGGTTGGGGTAGGTACAAAGTCCCAGTAATTGACACCTCTACGCCTGGTTGCAAGCCCGTGCCGCTCTGTAATGGCACCGTAACGTACACGCGACCATTAACGGTTTTACTCACGTCTGCGGGGCGCAAATCGTTGCCCTGAATTTCATTTAGTTGAGTAGCATTGAGCCAAAATTGACTATTCTGGTTGCGGGTGATGTGGGGATAGCTATCGACAATGCCTTGGACGATCGTAAATTGGGATGTACCACGTTCGGCAGTAGCGGGGATATATTTACTAATATCGTTGGCTGCAAGTCTGGGGATTCGCAATTCTAGATAGAAACTAGCAGATCCGGCGATTGCGATCGTCACTAACAAAAGTTGCCAATTTGGACTCTTTTTCCAAATTTTTGGCAGGAGCCAAATGGCTGGAATCGCCGCGACAAGTATGCCCCATCTCACCCACGGATTAAAGGTAACGACTAAGCCAATTACATAAGCCAGACAAAGAAGGATATGAACTTGGGTATTCTTCATCAGGCGGCGATCGGTTGTGATTAATTAAGCGGTCGTTGTTGGCGCAGTATCTGGCGATACGTGTCAAACCACCCAAATAATCATCCAGAACTATGCTCAAAATAGTATAGTTCCGATCGTGTCTAATGTATTGAACTTTTAATGGGTGAAGAGGGACTTGAACCCCCGACCGACTACTTAGAAGGTAGTTGCTCTATCCAACTGAGCTATTCACCCGTACTAGCCTTATATCCTAACATACTTTGATGGTATTTTAGTGCTGTCAAGTGCCAAACCTATGAAAAAATTGTCCTGGGTGCGATCGAGCCAGTCGGGGAGATCGGCAATATTACTCTAGGTAAGATCGGGATGTTTGGTATTAAATAATAATAGCTATTTTATCGTTCACGAATGGGCACAGCCCGATCGGATATGTCAATCATCGCTTCACAATCAGTAGACATTGAGATATCCACCCTCCCTGACGATCGCCACTCCAGACTGAGGCTCAAAGATCGAGGACACATATACAACCTACTTCAAGCTTTTGCTATTTCTAGACTCGATCGCGCACAACAACAATTGCAGCAACTAATCGAACTAGATCGCGATCCTGTCAGCAGTTCTAACCCAAATCGCTACCTATTAATTCTAGAAGTTGACTATTATTCATTGTGGGAACTGGATCGATCGATAGCTACATCGAGTCTAAACGAGCGAATTGATGATGAGCGCATTGAACTGGAATTGCAACAAGCTAGTATTTGGCTATTTCAAGAACTCTGGTTACAGTGGCAGGATTTATTGGGAGCCAGACAATTACAACTATTTACCAAAGAATTACTCGCCGTAACTCCACAGATCCAAGCTGAGGTAGATCTCGATCGATTACTGGCTCTCGATCCGCTAGGTTTAGCTCGATTAGGTTGGTCTAAACAAGATTTTATTGCATTCGATCGCCAACTCTACCAGTTTGCTCAGAAAAAAATGGGTCGCCAATTTGGAACTCAATTAACGATCGATATTATTCAAGCCATGCCAGATTCACTGCAACTAACCTTGTCCAAAGTTTTAGGCATTTGATTATTTATTAGTAATTCTATTTTAAATCTGCTATCCAACTTCTATGCCCTATTCATGACTAAATCATCACCAAAAAAATTAGAGTCACAAACTTGGCTGACTGGGGAATATGTAATTTACTGGGGATTGATTTGGGCGATAATTTCGTCCATCCTTTATCTAACCTATAGTGTCGTCGATCCACAGACAACTCGCCCTGCATGGTTTATTTTGACTACGACTGGATTAGAAGAAGTCGGGTTACTCATCTCTGGTTGCTTATGTCTGCGGAACTGGCGAAGTTCATCTATTTCTGGCGGTACAGTCTGGCTGTTATTTGCGATCGCGATCTTTGCCTTTTTCGGCGGAAATATGTGGTTTTGTCTCTGGGAAATGGTGTGGGGATTAAATCCCGCTGCTTCGGCTGGAAATCTGTTTTTTGTGTTGTTTTATTTGATTCTGATCGCTGGAATGAGACTCGCAATTCTCGATCGAGATGTCCAACTGGCGCGTCAGCAATGGGTGATAGTCGCTGGTGTAGCTGCTATCGGTCTGACGATGGGTTGCTGGCTGACGACGCTCTCAGCTAGAGCTGTGACGGTACCACAGCAGAGCGGAGTGATGACGATCGCTCAAGCTGCTAGTCGCGGAACAATGGTGCAGATGAATGCACCGACAATCCCCCCTCAAGGAAAGATCGCATCATCAAAGCTGCCTCCTGATTGGGTAGTATCGATCGATCGATCGATGCAGCCACTCGTAAGTACCTTTAATTTATTCTATGTGATCTGCGATTTAGTCTTGCTGACTTTTGCCGCAATTCTATTTTTAGGGTTCTGGGGCGGTCAATTGGGATTACCCTGGCGAATGACCGCTCAAGCGGTATTATGTTTCTATATCGCCGACACTTGGTTCGCTTATGCCAATAATCAAGTGCAAGGATATGAAAGTGGCTCTATTATGGAAGTGTTCTGGATTTTTGGGATTGTGCAGTTTGGTGTTGCCGCTGCGCTAGAATTTGATAACTCCATTCGTGCTCGCCGTCTAGCTCGCCGACGAACTGCTATTAAGTAAACATGAGTTCTAAAAAAATTACCGATGCAGATAAGTTGGAGATCGTCGATCTCTACCGTCTGGCTGGAGATACCACCGCATCTCTAGCCAGTCGTTTTGGAGTCAGCAATTCTACCATTAGTCGTCTCCTCAAAACTAATATTCCTGGAGCTGAATATGAGCTTCTGATCCAGCAAAAACGTGGATCTAAAGTCGAAATAGACGAGGAATCAACGACAGACGAGCCGATTGTGATGTCAACGGCAATCCCAGCAGCAGCAGTTGAGGATCGTCCGAGTCAACCCGACTCAGTGATTCCCAGTCACGAAGATCCGGCTCCATTAGCCTCGACATTGGCACCAGATGGCGATCTCGTCCCATTACCAGCCAGCAACACCGAGGAAGACAGCAACACCAATCGTCGGGTGCGTCGTCGCTCTTCAGCACCGTTGGCGGCAGCTAGCGATGAGCCAACCGAATCAAACCAGTCGGTGACTACGAGAGAACCGATACCTGTAGCCGTTGAGTTTGTAGAGCCGATACCTGTAGTCGTCGAGATGGCTGAAGTAGCTTTTTCTGATGCACCGATCGCGAGTAATACAGATATTTATACAACAGATCCATCGCCAAAAATTACCGTTCAACCTCCAATCCCACGTACACCAGCATTGAGAGAAATACTTTCCGATTCAAAAGATCGCTATTCTAACCCACCACCACCAGCCCCAGAACCAATCGCCGAAATTTTTACAGATGAGTTTGAAGATTTAGACTCAAATTCAGAAGATGTCAATGCTCTAGCTGCAATGTTTGGTGAAGAGATTGCCGATGGGGATGATGATGATGAATTTGGGGAAGAGGATTGGGATGAAGAACCTACATCTGCTGATGAGCAAGTAGATCGAAACCAATTTTTGACAGAAGATCGGTTGAATGTCCAAGTCACGCCGCTTTCCAAAGCGACTTTACCACGTACTTGCTATATTGTGATCGATAAGTTTGCTGAGTTAATCGTTCGTCCACTCAAGGATTTTGCCGATCTCGGACAAATCTCTGGCGAAGAGATTCAGCAACGCACTTTACCAGTTTTTGATAATCATCGCGTAGCAAAAAGATTCTCTAATCAACGTACTCAAAGAGTGATTAAGGTGCCAGATAGTCGAGTTTTCTATAAGACTACTCAACAATTGCGATCGAAAGGAATTACTTGTTTATTGGTTGATGGTAATATCTATTCACTTAATTAACTTGAGTTGCTACCTATGAAGATGCCTATGATTGAAATCGTAGGCTACTGCGATCCTGTTGGCGCAGCTTCTGTCTTGTCTTGATTCGCTGTCTTGTCTCGCTAAACCCTCGGGGAACCCGAGGAACGCGAGCCGCTAAACCCTCGGGGAACCCGAGGAGCGCGAATCGCTGCCTGAAACACATGCACCAGGGAACCTCCGCGTGATTTCAGTCGCTCTGACAGGAGAAACTCACGTTAATTCAAGGCTGGTAAACTAGTCAGTCCAATCACAAGATTGGGATTATCCTGTTTTAGTTGGGCTTCAAATCCATAGCAAGCATCACTATTTGTTTGAGCCAACGAACTCTTGGCTTGACAGCGTTCGGAGAGAATTTGAGCGATGGTAGATAGCAATAATCCATCATGTTTTTGATATGCAGACTCAAATAATTTAATCGACTCTCGCAGATATTTATCATTACGTTGTTCTCGCCCGCGAATGCCGAGTAGTTGTGCCTTATAGTAAGTTAATTCAGGATTTTGAGGTGCGATTTTTCGGGCAGCATCAATGGCATTATTTGCTTTATCGTACTCCTTCAAGTCACGATGACCGATATACATCCCTCGTAAAGCCAGATATCGAGGTTGAGCATTTTTTAATTGCTCGATCGCTTGATTGGTATCAGCAAATGGTACATTGACGGCTAGGAGCAGATCCATGTAGCCCTTAACTAGATTTAATTCTGAATTGTTAGGATCGAGCTTTTTGGCTTTATCCATGTATTCAAATACCATCTGGAGCTTACTCAAAGCACCCAGAGCACCACCATTAGCCTTCTTCATTTCATAGGCACCCAGAATTGCAAAACCCACACCCTGATACAAATTTCCGCGCAACGGGTTAGTTTTCATCAATTGCTCGGCAGCTTTGGTAGTTTTATCGCCATATACTTTTACTTTCTCAAAATCCCCAGCACTAAAGGGATAGAGGGTACTCATGGCATACGTGAGGGGTTCATTTGGCTCGGTTTTGAGTGCTAAATCAAGATACTGTTTAGCCTTTGCATAGTTACCATCCCGAAACATTGCTTCCTTTGCTCGCTCGACATTAGACCCCTGTCTTGGCTTACTCCCCGCTGCGGGGAACACCATATTGCTGTTAGGTTTTACTAGTTTGGGTGCGGGTTTTGTGCCAGCTACCACTGGGGTAATAGTTGGGTTAAACTGGCTAATCGGTGCAACGATCGCTGATTGAGTTAAAGCAACACCAGTAACCAAGGCGAGTAGAGTGCGAACAGAAAACTTAAATTTCATGAATTAGTAGCTAGTCACTATTAGATCTCAACGGTGGTTTTTAAAAATGCCCAGGGTAGTATAAGTCAATTACATCTATAAACCCCTTCCCAGTAACCGATCGATCGCCGTATACTAGATTGTCTGGACGTGAGCATCGATCGAATGTTCCGATCGGCTAAGAGCCAATCGTTGGTTTAGCCACCACGGGAATTGCCACTAATACTCTTTTTCTCATCCCTCATCCCTGTAGCCCAGCTCGATGCTCAAACTCAAACATCTGTCCTACCATCCACCAGCAAGCGATCGACCGATTCTCAAGGATCTTAACTTAGAATTACCGCCCCAGCAATTGGGATTGATTATTGGTGCGAGTGGTTCGGGTAAAAGTACTTTGCTCGAAATTTTAGCGGGATTGGCAAATGCTACTAGTGGGGGTGTATATTGGCGCGATCGCGTGTTAGACTCCGATCTACGTCAGCAACTGGGTGGAATAGTATTTCAGTTTCCCGAACGGCATTTTTGTACCAATTCTATTCTAGAAGAATTGCGCCTGGGACATCCCGAATTAGGCACCGAACGAGTCGAGCAAGCCCTTACCTCCGTAGGTTTAGCCGCTCTGTCTTTACAGGTATCCCCTCACGCCCTCAGCGGCGGACAGCAGCGACGATTAGCCCTTGCCGTGCAATTAATCAGACAGCCTCCTTTACTGCTGTTGGATGAGCCGACAGCAGGCTTAGATTGGTCGATGCGACAGCAGTTAGTCAATCTGCTTGCCCAACTCAAACAGGAATGGACATTATTAGTTGTTACCCATGATGCAGGGGATTTACTGGCAATTGCCGATAAATGTTGGCAGATCGATCGAGGGATATTAACCGAATCTAGGATCGATCGTTAAATTAATTGATAATTGATAATTGATAATTGATAATTGATAATTGAGTTATTAGGGTACTGGACGGGTTTCGAGAGGCGAAGCTCTATGGGGGAAGCTTCCCCCATCCCCATAGAGCTTCACGCCCCAGTGGAAATTTCAACCCCGAAGCCATAGCTTCTGTTCATCGTTAAGTAAGCTTTAAATTAGCGTTGTCGAAATCTTTTTTTTAATAAAAATTACATAACCACATGGATTCATCATCAATCTCTAGCCCAAACTGTTTGCCAAATATGGATAAGATGTGGCAAGAAACAATTGATTGGTGTCCTACCGAACAGCAGCAGTCGCAGTTACAATCTTTATACTCAGAAGTAGTTAGTGCTAACCGACAATTAAATCTTACTAGAATTACTGCACCTGAAGAATTTTGGGAAAAACATTTGTGGGATTCCCTCCGAGGTGTTGGTGAATTAATTAATCATCCGCTGGAGCTGAAAGTAATAGATCTCGGCACAGGTGCGGGTTTCCCTGGCTTACCACTAGCGATCGCCAGAACTGATTGGCAGATGACTCTAGTTGATTCTACTGCAAAAAAGGTCGGATTTATCGAATATATCGCTCCAGAACTTGGCTTAACAAATACTCATCCCTTAGTCAGTCGGATCGAAGCTTTAGGACAAGAAAGACAGCACCGCCATCAATACGATCTCGCCCTAATTCGAGCGGTTTCATCGGCAAATGTTTGTGCTGAATATACCCTACCTTTAGTAAAAGTGGGCGGTACGGCAATTCTCTATCGTGGAAATTGGACAGACGAGGAAGCTACTAGTTTAGAACTTGCAGTAGCAAAACTAGGGGGTGAAATTAGTAAGATCGATCGATTTACAACTCCCATCAGTGATAGTATCCGCCACTGTATTTGGCTGCACAAAACTACCGATACACATCCCTACTATCCTCGCGCTGTCGGTATCCCCACTCTAAAACCACTCTAACATTGCGCTAAACAAACTAGTGAGTGTAGGGTGTGTTAGGCATCAGCCGTAACGCACCAGAGTTGAAACTAAATACTAGTGAGTGTAGGGTGTGTTAGGCATCAGCCGTAACGCACCAGAGTTGAGACTAAATACCATTCTTAATTAGTTCCTTAAATATATTTTCTTTCACCATAGATTGCCGTAGAACTTCCAGCAAAAGGTCTTGCGCCGTTGGTAAGTCAAGATGATCGACCTGTTGTTGATAAACTCTTAAACTGAATTCTTGCTCAAAGCTAAGTCCGGTGGAAATATTCATAGTTAACAATTAGATGTCGATCGTGGTTGAGTCAAAGCTGCATGAGAATTTTTAGGTATTAACTTCAGAGCCGCTCGATTGTGCGGAGCGACTCATAGTTCTTTATACAACGAGTTGGGGGTGAATTAGCTCGTATCCTGCTGCTTTGATCTTCTGATTACAGACCTGTATGCTCTTGCGCTGAACACTCAATTTGGAGGCATCCCAATGCACTGGTGGCAAGTCATAGTAGGAACAGATACGTTTGACCTGTTCTTTGATTGTGAGCTGGCTGTCATCGACTAGATTATAAATTCCATTCAACTCGTTTAACCGAGCAAATTCGATCGCGCCGATGATATCATCGCGGTGAATCCAGTTAATAAAGCGATCCCCTTTTCCTGGCATCGTCATCCCAGCTAAACCGCCAAACATACTTACTAACTCTCGCTCTGGGCCATAAATTCCGCCCAATCTCAACACGCAAACTTTTTGGTGTTCATTAGCTGCCTGTAAGATAATTTTTTCGGCATCATAAATTACCTGACTTTTGTGTTCCGAGGGATGAATCTGGGAAGTCTCATCTACCCATTCTCCCTGACGATCGCCATAGACAGAGCAACTACTCAAATAAATAACTTGTTTGACGTTAGCAGCTTGGCTCAAAGCTGTAACTAAATTCTTCGCAGTAGTCAGGTAAGTGGTTTCATAAGTTGATTCATTTACTTCCTGGAAACCCGTGGGAGCAACGCTTACTACCAAGGTATCTTGACCTTCGAGCAGTGAATGTACAGCCGCGAGGTCATTACCTTTCATCAAGACTGTTTTTGAGACAATTTCCGCAAGTGGGGCAACTCGTTCTGCGCTGGTGGTCGTCCCCGTGACAAAGTGTCCCTGCTCTTGCCAATAGTCGGCTAATGCGCTGCCCACATAGCCACAACCAAGAATGGCACTATTCTCTAAAATTGGGCGACAAGGAGCCTGTTGACCGATTAATTTACTCAGGAGAGCCATGTCTAGCACAGGGACACTCTCGCCAAAAGGATTGTTTCTGTCAATGTTGTACATGTTTTTGGTTGGTTAATAGTATGAACAGTTGGAATTTTGACCAGCTCATAGAAAATCACAACTTAGCCCCAAGCTACTTGCAGTTTGAATTCTATGAGCAATCGATCGGTTAATTACTAACTCAAATTTTTATATCAACTTTTGTAACAATTTATTGACATTCTACTAACCTTTGAGATCTGAAGGTAGACCGGATAACCGTCACTTCGTTAAGGCTGAACATGTCACTGACGCACCCTCACTACAACTGCTGAAATTTAAATTCCATATTGAGGTATGGTCGAGCGTTGTTAAGCCAAATGGCTTAAAGTATGTGCTCTACTTTCTGCTCGAACTCTACTATTCACACGTCTATATCGCCAAAATCGCTCGCTTGAAGTACTTGCTGACTAGCATAAGTATGATAAAGTTTATGTGAAAACATAAGCTAAATGGCTTATATGGACTGTAGCAATGTCGATCGAGCGCGATCGACATTGCTACTTCAGAACACACACTACACCCCGATCGTGAAAATTAAATCTCTATTGACTATCGGCATTGCTGTCAGTGGTATCACCGCGAGTGGAGCCTTTACTCCAGCTCGATCGGTAACGCTGGTAAATGGTGACTTTAATATCAATAACCTAACAAATCGTAAACTCAGTGATGGAACGCAAGGATCGTCAGGACTTTTGGGTGATAATACCGCTACTGCCACGGGATGGACTTTTGGTAATCAGTTGAATTGGCTGGTTTCAACGGGCACCGCCTACAAAGACAACTTGAATATTAAGGGAGGATCGCCTGACGCTAGTCAGAGGCTCTATGGTACTGCCGCAATTACCAGTCCGAATGGAACGGCAAACTGGTTTGTAGTAGCAGATGGCGATCCTGGCTTCAGAAGTACTATCAGTCAAAATTTGACCAATCTGATCGCAGGAACGAGATATGACGTGAGTTTTTGGCAAGCAGCCGCACAACAAACCACTTTCACAGGTGGTACTACCGAGCGGTGGGAAGTTAGTCTGGGGGGCAGTGCCGCTCAATTGTCAACGATAATGTCGCCGATCCAACCTGGTGGCGATGGTCTTAATGGCGGTACGGCTACTGGCGTTCGTGCTTGGCAGAAACAAACGTTGACATTTACCGCAGGTTCGACGAGTCAAGCACTTAGTTTCTTGGCGGTAGGTGCGCCTAGCGGAATGCCTCCCCTGTCGCTCTTGAGTGCTGTCTCGATTGCTGAAAGCCCTATTGCTGTCCCCGAACCGTTGACGTTTTTGGGTACGATGACTGCTTTGGGTTTAGGAGCTAGTCTCAAGTCTAAATTAAACAAGAAAAAGTAAGCCAGATCGAATCTCAGTTTGGTTAAAGTTGCGATCGCGTATTTGCAAGTCTGTTTGAGTTGCTGCGGAGATCTACCCACCCCTTCAAGAGGGGATTTTTATGTCAGTATTTATTTATCATGCAACAGTCTTTCCCCTCACTCGCGATCGATATTGTCAGATTATTGGTCTGGTTGATATTGCTAGCAATAATTTTTGTACCGCTCGAACGGCTCTGTAAACAACGCCGACAAACCATCTTCCGAAAAGAATTCGCGATCGATTTGGGCTATTACTTTCTCAATAGTCTTCTCCCAAAACTACTCTTGGCTCTACCTTTATCGATGATTGCAGCGGGAGTACATCATCTCGAACCCAATTCGCTCTATGCTTGGACGGGCAATTTGTCCATAGGGACACGATTTGTGCTGGCTGTCGTTGTTGGTGAATGTGGTGCCTATTGGGGTCATCGCTGGTCGCATCAGATTCCCATATTATGGCGGTTTCATGCCATTCATCACAGTGCCGAACAAATGGACTGGCTCGTCAATACTCGCGCTCATCCATTGGATATCTGCTTTAGCCGACTGTGTGGGTTACTGCCGCTATACCTACTAGGTTTGGCGCAGCCGATGGGGAATACGGTGGATATGGTGCCGTTGCTGTACGCACTAATTGGGACGATCCTGAGTTTCTTCGTTCATGCTAATATCTCTTGGCGGTTTGGTTTACTGGAGCAGTTGGTGACGACTCCGGCTTTTCATCATTGGCATCATAGCAACGATGGGCCAGAATCGATCGATAAAAATTACGCCGCAATTTTTCCGTGGATGGACAAACTTTTCGGGACACTTTACTTACCCAAGCATCGATGGCCGAAGCAATATGGTATCGATGCGCCGATGGCTTCCAGTTTTACTGGGCAACTGCTACAACCATTAGAGCGGAATTTATCTAATTATTAAGTGATCCGGCTATCTGATTGCAAACGCAGAATTAAATTAAGCACTTCTCACGAACACCGCTTAGTTTAACTCTGCGTTTTCTTGATTATTGCCCCTTTTCCCGAACACAGGTATCCTCACCACCCATTTTTCTTCCCATCTGCTGCCAAAATCTTCACCGCCCTGGCGACTGCTATACTACATTGTTGAGTGTCGATGTTTCAGACCAGAGTCTGCACCACCGATTTTTTGCAAGCGATCGCAGAACCTGTATAATGAAAATTCGATCTGGTTTGAGTGGGGAACAGTCACTCAAAGTAATGGGGAAAGCCTGGTGAAAATCCAGCACTGTCCCGCAACTGTAAATCGTCTGCATCAGCGTCGATTGAGTCAGAATGCCCGCCAGAAGCTACATATCGGTCAATTAACCTACGAGGTATTAGGTGAACCCAGAACATTGTTTATTTGTTTGTACCACTTGCGGTAGTAAGTGGCAAGATGGTCAGCGCGTGGGTACGAGCGAGGGCGAACGGCTACTACAGCAGCTCGAAGCTTTGCACCAAAGTTGGGAGTTAGCGACAGAGTTTCCGATCCAAGCTGTAGGTTGTATGAGTGCCTGTAGTCGATCGTGTGTGATTTCCTTTGCGGCGGCGGGAAAGCATACATATCTGTTTGGTGATATTCCTACCAACGATCTGAGTATCCCGCTAAGTAATATTCTCGACTGTGCTGAAAAATACTATCAGCATCCCACTGGAGCATTACCTTGGGGAGAACGTCCCGCACCGCTCAAACAAGGCATCCTCGCCAAAATTCCGCCCCTCACTACCCCCACTCGTACCCATGCGGCACTATAATCGCTCCCGCCGCGCCAATTTCTTTACCCAAAACTTCCTGTGGATTGGCTATCAGGCTTGGCAAGGTTATCTAAATCTCGATCGAGGGGTAGTGGTCATCAGTAGCGAGGCGGATCTCCTCGACGATTCTGACCTGCACTGGAGAGACAATCTCGAACCCAGTCTCAATTTTCGCTATATCCCTCAGCCGCAATTGTCCATTTACTTGCAGGAGTGGTTGGTACAGACTCCAGCGATCGATCCCATTCTAGCTGCTGTAGCTAATTATCAGCCGCAGACAGAGCTAATTTTTGCGATCGAGTCTAGCTCCAATCTCGATCTCGGCTGGTGTCAACGCCTAAAAATGTCGCCGCCAGACTGTCATCAACAGATCTGTCGGCGATGGAGTGAGTTTGAATTAGGGGTTAGGGGTTAGGCTTTAGGCTTTAAACTTTAGGGGGAAGGTGACTAGAAACTGTAATGAGTTCTCAGTCTCCCCGTCTCCCAGTCTCCCCAGTCTCCCCGTCTCCCCGTCCCCGTCTCCCACTCTTACTCAGCAGTAACTAGTTCGTTATTGTTGCGATTGCGTTTGCGAGTTAGGAGGTTGAATAATTGGATACCGATTGCTTTAATGAGATTACCTTCTAATTCAGTGAACATAATCATGTTCAGCCCAAATGCTGCGTTAGCTTCTTCGACGACTTCATCGGCTTTAGCTTCGTCGATGGGTAATTCATTCATCGCTTGACGGTAATTGCTCTTGAATACTTTTTCATCAGGAATTTGCGCGAACTCATAAAACGCCGTTCCTTCACCGTCTGTAAGATTCATCGCGTTCTGGGCGATTTTTTTGAGGATTTGACCGCCGGAGAGATCGCCCAAGTAGCGGGTGTAGAGGTGTGCTACCATCAGTGCGGGGTCGCGATCGGCGACTTCATGGATTCGGGCGATATACTTTTTGGTAGCCTCTGAGGGAGCTACTTGCTCTTTCCAATTTGCACCATAATAAAAGGCTAAGTCTTGTTCTAGCGCAGCCTTGCGATCGAGTTCGGGGAAAAATACTTTAGATAAAATCGGATCGTTGGCGCGTTTGTGCATTTCCTCTTCCATCGCTGAGTAGACGAAGTAAAGATTGGTGACTAGCTTACGGTAGGATTTTTTCTCAACAGTCCCTTTGAGGAAGCAGGCGATGAAGCCTGTGTTCTCAGCCATATTATGAGATTTCTTGGTGCCCTCACGCAGTTTAGTAGCTAGATTAGAAGTCATATTAAAAAGATCCGTATAAATATATCCACTAATCTGTTAGCTTAGAATAATTTGATGAGAATTTCTATTAAGATTTATAACTTCTGTAACTAGTACTACATATCTGCTAGGCTAATTACCCAATCTAAGTTTTAGATATGTAAAGAAATATTATCATTGCACGGTAGATCTCGATCGCTTGGAGCAAAATCATTATGACTTCTATTCCCACGACTCAAAAATTAACTAAGAAGTTTAATACGCCCCAACTTTTGCGGAGTGGTTGGTATACAACCTGGGGGGTGAGTTTATTACTATTAATTGTGAGTATTTATGGAGTTCAGGCTCAACGACAGGCAATTAAAACTGTCGGTAAAGATGCCGCTCCGAGTATTTTGACAGCGCAGCAATTGCAAGATTCATTTGCCGATATGGATGCTAGTTTGGCAAATGAATTACTGTTTAAGCCAGGGGAAAATCAACAAGCATTAGCAGACTTTGAAATAAATCGTAAGAAAATTGCCGATCGATTGGTAGCTGCGGCAAGAAATATTACTTATCCAGCAGAAGAAGGGATCGTTCAAAGTTTGCAACTTAGTGGTAGTGCCTACCTATTGAAATTGCAGGAAGCGCGAGATGCTCACAAACGGGGCGATACTATTGGTACTCTAAATATTTATCGGAGTGCGGCTACTTTAATCGATCGACAGATAATACCGCAAGCCGAACAACTCAGTCGAGTAAATGCTCAGGAGTTAGAAAAGACTTATGCTAACCAAAGTTTTTTCAATGGTGGCATAGCTTTACTGATTACGATTGTGGGATTAGTTCAGATTGTGATTCTAGTTATGATTCAGATATTTTTATATCGGCGAATGCGCCGAATGCTAAATTTACCATTGCTTGGTGCTACGATAATTGCAATTATTTTTCTAGTCCACACTCTCAGCTCGTTTGTCAGTGCAACTAATAATCTAAAAGTAGCTAAAGCCGATGCTTTTGATTCCTTACGTGCGTTGCGTCAGATGCGATCGCTCTCTTACAAAGCGAATGCTGATGAGAGTCGTTATTTACTAGATCGATCGAATGCCATCGTCCACGAGCAATCTTTTAATGACAAGATTAAAAAAATTCTGACGATTCCGGCTAACCAATCGATCGATAGTATCTTAGCTAATGTCCAGCAAAAAAAGCCGACTCAAGGGATAACTGGACTATTTGCTGAAGAATTAAATAATATTACTTTTAAGGGCGAACGAGAATTGGCGATCGACACCCTGAAATATTTCAATGATTATTTAGCGATCGACAAACAAATTAGACAGCTATCTAATAGTGGTGAAGCTGCTGAAGCGATCGCGCTATGTATCGGGACAAAGCCAGGTGAATCAAACTGGGCATTCGAGCGATACAAGAATAAGCATACCGAATTGATGGATCTAAACAAGAAGGAATTTGAAGATAATATTAAACTTGGCGCACAACATTTAGACAATTATGAAATTATTACCGCAGTTGCGCTCAGTAGTATTGCGATCTTAACTTTATTTGGACTCAGACCGAGGTTGATGGAGTATCTTTAAATAGTTGACAGTTGACAGTTGACAGTTGACAGTTGACAGTTGACAGTTGACAGTTGAATTCCAACTAACAATTATCGCACCAAACAGCAGGGGATTTACACCCCGAAGCCATAGCTTCTGCTGTTTGGTAAGGTGACGTTGATAAATTAAGATATAAATGAGTGAGGAGCAGGTAGATCTTAAAATTTGGCAAGTTGGTCTGACCTGTTGGATTATCTTTCGGCGATCGAGCTTGGATTTACCGCGTAGAATTGGTCAACACTCTCTCACAGATCGAGCATTACACCAGGAGCGCGAACCACGATGAACAATGAGCCAAAACCACCTATTGGGCGAAATTTTTGGAGTCAGATTAGCACCAACGCCTTAGTTCGTTTCTTGCTGTTTTTTGGAGCGGGATGGGCATCTGTTACTTTGTTTCAATATTTTGAATACGTAATTTTTGTGTTTGCGTTTTCAGCAATTTTAGCACTATTGCTAAATTATCCACTGCGCTATCTCCAGAGATTTGTCGGACGAAACATCGCGCTGGGGATTGTGATTGTCTTGAGCCTATTAACGATCGTCGTATTCGCCATCACGTTCGTGTTGACACTTAGCAATCAAATTCAACTATTGGCGACATTGGCACTCCAGTCCTTCAACGGCTCCAATAATCCACTCGATCGATTTCAGAGTACGTTAGTAAGAGCTAATATCAAGTTAGATCTAGAGGCGATCTCCGCTCAAATTCGCGCGGCTTTTGAATTTGGCTTAAATTGGGCGGTTAATTCTGTGCCTGTTTTACTCCAAAATTATGTCACTTTTATCATTGTCATCGTCATTGCTTTTTTCATGCTAATTGATGGTGCCAAGCTGTGGCAACTCTTACTAAAACTGGTTCCCGAACGCCATCGCAGTCGGGTGGAGATCGCGGTGCAAAGAAATTTTGTCGGATTTGTGCGCGGTCAATTACTAATTTCGTTTTTATTAAGTATTGCGACATTATTGGTATTCGTACTGTTTCAAGTCCCATTTTCATTTTTGCTGGCCGTTACAATTGGTGTTTTTGACTTGATTCCTGGTATTGGTGCGACGTTAGGGGTGAGCTTTGTGTGCTTGATTATCTTGGCTCAAAGCGGTTGGCTGATGGCACTGAAGGTATTTGCGATTTGCTTGATTCTGCAA
>ENA-OFCF01000193-OFCF01000193.1-metagenomes-genome-assembly--contig:-NODE-193-length-29687-cov-5.193676_pt1 | contig 29687 bp, 28 predicted proteins | sample MGYA00153387_OFCF01 | MGnify analysis MGYA00153387 | reverse complement strand
AACCAGATCCTTCCCGCGTTCGAGACCACGACGGTCGACTTCCTGCCCGAGGCGCCTGGTGAGTACGGGTTCGCCTGTGGGATGGGAATGCTCCACGGCACGCTGCGAGTCGTCGGTGGGTCGGGGCCGGACGCCCTTGGCGACACTTCCGTGGTTCCTCTCGCCGGCCCGGCCGCCACGCCGGTGATGGCGCCCGCAGTCGTGGCGGGCCGGGACTGCCCGCGACACCAAGCGGCAGGAGCGCGAGCGCAACGCCGAGATCTCGGACCTCACCCGACGAGTGATCTTTGGCGGGTTGTTGTCGGCACCGGTGCTGTTCGCGGTGATGCTCGTGGAGTTCTTCGGCGTGACCTGGATGCCGGAGGTGTTGATGAGCCGTTGGCTACAGCTTGCGCTGATCACGCCGGTGATGTTCTACACGGGTTGGCCGATCCACCGCACCGGGTGGCTTGCGCTGTCCCACCGGACCGCGGACATGAACTCGCTGATCACCATCGGTACGGTGGCCGCGTTCGGCTACAGCCTGCTGGTGACCTTCCTGCCGGGGTCGCTACCGCAGGACCTTCGAGAGGTCTATTTCGAGGCGGTCGGGGTGATCATTACCCTCATCCTGATCGGGCGGCTTCTGGAGACCAAGGCGAAGGCCGGAACCGGCGAGGCGATCAGGCAGCTGATCGGACTTCAGCCGCGCACGGCGCGGGTGATCCGGGGCGGCCAGGAGCTCGAAGTCGGGATCGACCAGGTGGTTGTCGGTGACGAGCTGGTGATCAAGCCGGGGGAGAAGCTGCCGGTTGATGGTGAGGTGGTCGGCGGGTCGTCGACGGTGGATGAGTCGATGATCACAGGGGAGTCCATCCCGGTCGCCAAGGTGGTCGGTGACACGGTGATTGGCGCCACGATCAACACGACCGGCGCGCTGCGCTACGTCGCGACCAAGGTGGGCGCGGACACGATGCTGGCCCAGATCATCAAACTGGTTCGTGAGGCCCAGGGTTCCAAGGCCCCGATCCAGCGGCTGGCCGACACCGTGTCCAGCTTCTTCGTACCGGCCGTCATGGTGATCGCGATCTGGACCTTCGCAGCATGGGTTCTGTTCGGCCCGCCGCCGGTGTTCATCTACGCGCTTGTCGCCGCTGTGTCGGTGCTGATCATTGCCTGTCCGTGCGCGATGGGCCTGGCCGTGCCGACGGCGGTGATGGTGGCGACGGGTCGCGGTGCCGAAGCCGGTGTGTTGATCAAGGGCGGCGAGGCGTTGCAGCGCGCTGGTGACGTGCAGTCGATCATCGTCGACAAGACGGGTACCGTCACCGAGGGTCGCCCGACGGTGACAGACGTGGTGCTCGCACCGGGCACGCCGCATGACGAGCGGGCGCTGCTCACCCTTGCGGCGTCGCTCGAGCAGTCCAGCGAGCATCCGATTGCCGGCGCCATCGTGCGCGGCGCCAGGGATCGCGGGTTGACGCTCGTCGTGCCGACCAGCTTCGACTCGCAGACGGGGCGGGGCGCCACGGCGATGGTCGGGACGAACTGGATCGCGGTCGGCAATGCGACGCTGATGGCGGAGCTGTCGCTCGACATCAGCGCGATGGAGGCCGACGTGGTGCGACTTGCCGCGATGGCGCGCACGCCGGTGTACGTGGCGATCGACGGAACACTCGCTGGCGTGATCGCTGTCGCCGATCCGGTGCGCGCCTCGTCGCGCGAGGCGATTGCGGCAATGCATGCGATGGGGCTGACGGTGGTGATGCTGACCGGTGACAATGCCGCCACCGCGAATGCGATCGCGCAGCAGGTGGGCATCACACGTGTGATCGCGGGTGTGCTGCCGGCGGGGAAGGTGGCCGCCGTGGTCGCGGAGCAGCACGGTGGCCGCGTGGTCGCAATGGTGGGCGACGGCGTGAACGACGCGCCGGCACTGGCGCAGGCCGACGTGGGTATCGCGATCGGCACGGGCACCGACGTGGCGATCGAGGCAGCGGACGTGGCGCTGATGCGCGGTGACCTGCAGGGCGTCGTCCGCGCCATCGAACTCTCGCGGCGCACCATGCAGACCATGCGGCAGAACCTGTTCTGGGCATTCATCTACAACGTCATCGGCATCCCCATTGCCGCAGGCGTGCTCTATCCCTCGTTCGGAATTCTGCTCAGCCCTATCCTTGCCAGTGCCGCCATGGCCTTCAGCTCCGTCTCCGTCGTCACCAACAGCCTTCGCCTTCGACGTGCCTGACACGACGACGATGACGCTCGCCCCGCGCCGCTGCGCCGCTGCAGCAGCAACGCCGGCGAAGCAGCAATGCCACAGGAGCAACGCAGGCATACCACGCAGACCCAGGCAGGAGCCAGCATGGACGATGTAGTGCTCGAAGAAAACGCGACCCTGCCCCACTGCGCGCGGAAGGCCCTCGGTGTTGACACCGAGGGCAAGGATCGGAATCTGAAGCGGCTTCGTCGCATCGAGGGGCAGGTACGCGGCGTGCAGAAGATGGTGGAAGAGGAGCGGTACTGTGCGGATATCCTGATGCAGATCTCCTCGGTGCACGAGGCGCTGCGCGCGGTGGCGCGTGAGCTGATGCGCAATCACCTGAAGCACTGCGCCGCCGCGGCGATCCGCACCGACGGCGACTCGGCCGACGCGATGTACGACGAACTCGTGGATCTGATGTACAAGCACACGCGCTGAACGAGTGTCACTCCACGCACCACGCACCACGCACCACGCACCACGCACCACGCACCACGGCGCGACCTGCGCCACGCCTTTTTCCACATGCCGCGTGCATCACGACTGATGCTGCCCCGTCATGCCGACCACCTGCTGACACATGATTTCACGATTGCTGGCGCTCGCCGCACTGGCGCTCTTCGTTGCACCGCTCCACGCCCAGACCGACTACTACAACACGGACGCCGGCCGGCCCGTGCTGATGGAGGATGCGTACGCACTGGAGCGACGCGGACTGGAATTTCAGGTCGCACCAGTGCGACTCTCGCGCGCACGTGGCGGCGCCTACACCTGGGGGCTCGAACCTGAACTCGCCATCGGGTTTGCAAACCGCACGCAGTTCGAGATCGGGGTGCCGATTGCGTACATCGAGGGTACGGCAGGCCGTCGCGGTCGTGTCGGCATTTCGGGCATGGAGATGTCGGTGCTCCACAACCTGAACGCCGAGACGCGCATTCCGGCATTTGCAATCGCAGGCGAGCTGCTGCTGCCGGTCGGCCAGTTCGGGCCGCCGCGCGCATACCCGAGCCTCAAGGGCATCATGACACGCACCTTCCCGACGATCCGCGTCCATGCGAATGCGCAGTACACGTTCGGGAAGAGCCTCGACGGAACTACCGGTGCACCGGTCGGTGCGGCGGCGCAGAGCATCGAGGTCTCGCGATGGATCGCGGGCGCCGCCGTGGACAGGGCGCTTGCGTTGCGATCGCTGCTGATGACCGCCGAGCTGTATGCGCGCAAGCCGCTGGACATCACGGAGAACGTGGAGTGGAATACCGGCGTGGGTGTGCGATACCAGCTGGCACCGCGCTGGGCAATGGATGCCGGTGTCGGGCGCGCGCTCACCGGCGCGTCGCAGGCCTGGTACCTGACGGCCGGTGGTGCTTACGCGTTCGGACTGCCCTGGAGCCCGCGATGACATCCTTCCTCAATCTGCCACACTCAGTCTCGAGCATGCGACACGTACACACATCGGCACGCGCCTCGTCGCACCAGCCTGCATTCGCGAGCTCGCGGCTGTTGACTCGCGTCGCCGCCATGGGCATGGCGGCACTCGCGGCGTCCACGTCGCTGCGGGCGCAGTGGGTGCAGACCTTCGAGACGTTCTACCTGCCGGCGGCGCACAACTGGGTGTTCCGCAACAACTACCAGCATGCCGATCGCCTGTTCAACGCGTTCGACTACGGGCATGCGATCTTGTACGAGACGCTCTGGACGAAGCCACGCGCACCCGCGTCGGAGCTCGAAGAGCGGATCTACGACCGGTTGACGAAAAAGGTGCTGGTGCGCCCGCCGCACGTACCGCTCGAGGAAACCGCGATCGAGCCGATGTATGCGCAGCTCGCGCCCGAGGCGAAGGCGATGTTCGACTGGTCGCACATCCTGCATCGCCAGATCTACGATGTGCTCGCCGACGAGCGTATCGGCAGCGAGGCCAAGGATCGCGAGGTGCAGCGCCTGATCGCGTACTACAAGACGCGTCGCGACCTGGCGTTCAGCAGCAAGCCGAAGAGCATGGAGCTGATGCAGGAGCAGCCGTACTCGCTGGCATTCCGCACGAAGTATCCGAAGTTCAATGGCCTGATCTGGGGTTATCACTGGTTCCAGGTCGGGCTGTACGAACCGCTGCTCGTGGGCACGACGAGCGAGGCACGCCAGGCCGGCGTGCGCGCCACCGTCGCGCGGTTCTGGCAGATGTTGAAAGAGCCGACACGCACCTTGCCGTACCAGATGCCGATGACGGCTGCCATCGCGCCGGAATTCGCGAAGCGGTTTCCCGAAGCGGCGATCATCTTCGACAACCTGCACTCCATGCACGACGTGGTGAGCGACATCCTGGCCAACCCATCGGTGCCGCGCGATCGCAAGCGCGCCGAAATCGTGCGCGCTGGCCAGCTGTTCCGCGACGATACGTCGTACGTGATGCCGGTGGCGGGCTGGCTGGTGATGTCGCGCGAGATGGGCGTGGAGAACATGGGTGGTCCGTCGGTGAACTTTTCCATGGAGCTGCCGACGCCCACGGTCACCAAGGGTGCCGTGATGCAGCACAATCGACAGACGGGTCAGATGACAGGGATGAAGGTGGGCTCGATGACCGGCGGCTCGCACGAGGGCATGGATCATGGTGCGACCCCTGCGACTCCTGCGGCCGCGGCGTCGGCAGCAGGGCATGAGGGCCATGACATGCCGGCCTCACGCCCAGCGATTGCCGCGCCCGTACACGACGCCGGCACGCAAGCCGCACATCATCCCGCTGCCGCCGCGATGTCCGCCGCGCTGCACCGCCGTCTGCTCGACGATCCCGTCATCCGTCAGCGCATTCAGTCCGACACGACGCTGCGTCGCATGCTGCTGCAATCGTCGGAGAGCATGCCCGAGGCTGAACGTGCCGCCCTGCGGAGGCTGCTGATGCCGGCGGCATCCAGGCCCCGCTAAGCAGGACGCGACAGGCTCACCGTGCTGATGGCAAGGGCCCACGCCCACGCCTCGACACGCGACTTGGGTGTATTGTGGAGGACGTTCGTTTCAATCGCTTTCCGCACTGCCATGACTGCTACCACTGACTCGAATTCCGACGCTGCACGGAAGCCGCTGGATTCCGAACTGGACATTCACGGGCTGACGCATGTGGGTCTCGTTCGCCAGACGAACCAGGATCACTTTCTCATCTCGTCCCTGCGACGCGAGGTGGTCGTGCACCAGACGAGCCTTCCACCGGCTGACGCACGATCCACCAGCGAGCGGATGGCGTTTCTCGCGGTCGTCGCCGACGGCGTGGGCAGCAGCGTGATGGGTGGCGAGGCGAGCCGCCAGGCCGTGGAAGGGATTCTGCAGTACGTGTCGGAATGTTCCAAATGCTTTTATCGGCCGGACCATGGCGAGGTGGCCGATCTGCGCGACACGCTGGCTGCGGCGGCCATGCGCGTGCACGCCGACATCGCCCGCGCACGCGCCGAGGGGCCGCCTGACGCCCGCGGCATGGCGACGACGCTCACGCTCTGGCTTGGCGTGTGGCCGTATGCGTACCTGCTGCAGGTAGGTGACAGCCGCTGCTACGTGATGCACAGCGACGGCGTGCTGCGCCAGATTTCCCGTGACCAGACGTTGGTGCAGGATCTGGTGGACATCGGCGCACTGACGCAGGTGCAGGCGCAGCGGTCACCGCTTTCGAACGTGCTCTCGAGCGCCATTGGCGGCGAGGAAGCGGCCCCAGTGATCACGCGCTTCGATCAGCGGTGGGACCAGATAGGCCTGCTCTGCAGTGACGGGCTCACGAAGCACGTCAGCGACGAGCAGATCGCCGAGCGGCTGCGCACCATGACGTCATCGCGCCAGGTTTGCGAGACGCTGCTGCAGGATGCGTTGGACGCCGGTGGCACTGACAACATCACGATCGTGGTGGGTCGGCCGAGTCCGACAAAGGTCAACCATCCGCTGTTGCACGCGACTGTTCGCTAGCTCGTTTTGTCAGTGCGCTGTGCTGCCGGTCTGGGAGACCGTCGTGTGGTCGTACACACGGACTCTTTTTGTTCGTGGAAGACGAGGTGGCCAGTCGCGTCACCGAGCACTCAGGTGATCACGGTCGGCGCCGCGCGCCCTGTGCGCGACGAAATCTCCGAAACGGCGAGCGCCGCCTGCACCAGGTTCGCGAGCGCATGTTGCGGGTCGAGCTCGAGTCCGTCAGGGCCAGCCACATACGACTCGATGTAGACTCGAAGGGTCGCTCCCGCTGTGCCGGTGCCCGAGAGACGGTAGACGATGCGCGAGCCGTCGTCGAAGAGAATGCGTAGTCCCTGGTTCGCGCTGCTCGAGCCATCGACGGGATCGAGGTAGGTGAAGTCGTCGGCGGAGCGGATGGTGCGGCCGGCGAGCGTCGTGCCGGCAAGTGACGCCTGCTGGTCGCGGATGTGCTGCATCACGCCAGCCGCCGCGTCGCTCGGCACCTCCTCGTAGTCATGGCGCGTGTAATAGTTGCGACCGAACGTCGCCCAATGCTCCTGAACGATCTGCTGCACCGATTGCTTGCGCGATGCGACGATGTTCAGCCAGAAGAGCACGGCCCAGAGCCCATCCTTCTCGCGCACATGGTTGCTGCCGGTGCCGAAGCTCTCCTCACCGCAAAGCGTGATGCGGCCCGCGTCGAGCAGGTTGCCGAAGAACTTCCAGCCGGTCGGCGTCTCGAAGCAGGGCAGGTGCATTGCGGCAGCGACGCGATCGACGGCGGCACTGGTCGGCATGGAACGCGCGACACCCGCGATACCCATCGAGTAGCCCGGCGCGCGCGTCGCATTCGCGGCGAGGATTGCAAGGCTGTCCGACGGGGTCACGAAGAAACGCTGGCCGAGGATCATGTTGCGGTCACCGTCGCCATCCGACGCGGCGCCGAAGTCGGGTGCTGATGCGCCGAAGAGCTCTTCCACCAGGTCGTGCGCGTACGTCAGGTTGGGATCGGGATGCCCGCCACCGAAGTCGGGCAGCGGCGTACCGTTGATCACGGTGCCCGCTGCGGCACCGAGGCGTCGCTCCAGGATCTCGGTCGCGTACGGGCCCGTGATCGCATGCATCGCATCGAAGCGCATGCGAAACCCACCGGCAAACAAGGTGCGGATCGCGTCGAAGTCGAAGAGCGATTCCATCAGCGTCGCGTACGCGGCCACCGGATCCACGACCATCAGCGTCATGCCGGCCAGGTCATGCTCGCCGATCGTGTCGAGCGGAATCTCGCCGATGTCGCACATGCGGTACGAGGTGAGCGCGGCGGCGCGCTTCGCGACCTCGTTCGTGAACGACTCCGGCGCCGGACCACCGTTGCCCGCGTTGTACTTGATGCCGAAATCACCGTCAGGGCCACCGGGGTTGTGACTTGCGGACAGAATGATACCGCCGCTGCCGTGCAGGCGGATCAGGTGCGATGCAGCCGGCGTGGAAAGCAGGCCGCCCTGGCCGACCATGACGCGTGGAATGCCGTTCGCCGCGGCCATGCGGATGATCGTCGCCGTGGCCTCGCGGTTCAGGAACCGCCCGTCGCCACCGACGATGAGTGTCGCGTCCGACGGCAGCGCGGCGACGTCCAGCAGTGCCTGCACGAAATTCTCGAGGTAGTGCGGCGTCTGGAACACCGTCGTGCGCCGGCGCAGGCCTGACGTGCCGGGCTTCTGGTCCGGAAACGGTGTCGTGGGAACGTCGCGCACGAGAGGCATGATCTGGGGGCGTGGAGGGAGTGCCGGAAAGCGTTCACACGGCCGGAGATGTCACGGCGCCGGTGCCTGTCAATTGTAGCCCGTCGCACTGCAGTGGGCACCGCAGACCATCACCTTCTGCAACGCCGACACGCGCGGTACACTTCGCGCCGGACATACCAACCGGAGCTGCCTGCATGCGCGAAGCCGTCATTGTTTCCACCGCACGGACCCCGCTCGCCAAGTCGTGGCGCGGTGCCTTCAACATGACGCACGGCGCCGCGCTGGGTGCCACTGCCGTTGCGGCCGCGCTGCAGCGTGCGGGGCTTGATGGCAGCGAGGTCGAAGACGTGATGATGGGCTGCGCCTATCCCGAAGGCGCGACAGGCCTGAACATTGCGCGACAGATCGTGATGCGCGCCGGCATGCCGGCCAGCGTGTCGGGCGTCACGGTCAATCGTTTCTGCAGTTCAGGGTTGCAGACCATCGCGATGGCGGCGCAGCGCATCATGGCGGGCGAGGGTGAGGTGTACGTCGCCGGCGGTGTGGAGTCTATCAGCTGCGTGCAGAACGACATGAACACGAAGATGCTGCAGGACGCCTGGCTGCTGGAGCACAAGCCGACGCTGTACTGGCCGATGCTGCAGACGGCAGAGCACGTCGCGGCGAAGTACGGCATCACGCGCGAAGCGATGGACGAATACGGCGCGCAGTCGCAGCAGAAAGCCGCTGCAGCGCGTGACGCGGGCCGCTTCGACGCGGAGCTGGTGCCGATGACGACGACGATGGGTGTGCAGGACAAGGTGACGAACGAGATCCGGACGACCGACGTCACCATCTCCACTGACGAAGGCATTCGTGCCGACACCACGCTCGAAGGTGTGGCGCGGATCAAGCCCGCAATCGCCGGTGGCACGATCGCCGCAGGCAACGCGAGCCAGTTCTCCGACGGTGCCGGTGCCTGCGTGCTGATGGATCGCGCGACGGCCGAGCGTCGTGGCGCGCCGGTTTTGGGCATCTTCCGCGGGTTCGCGGTGGCTGGCTGCGAGCCTGACGAGATGGGCATCGGGCCCGTGTTCGCCGTGCCCAAGCTCCTGAAGCGCGCCGGGCTCACAGTGAACGATATCGGGCTCTGGGAACTGAACGAGGCGTTCGCCGTGCAGGTGCTCTACTGCCGCGACACGCTCGGCATCGACCCCACGATTCTCAACGTGAACGGTGGTGCGATCGCGGTGGGACATCCGTATGGCGTCAGTGGTCAGCGGCTCACCGGCCATGCCCTGATCGAGGGAAAGCGTCGTGGCGTGAAGTACGCCGTGGTGACGATGTGCGTGGGTGGCGGCATGGGTGCGGCCGGCCTGCTCGAAATCGCGTAGGCGCTGCCCGCTGGTCAAGACACTCTTCCGACAGGCATCACGATGGAAATGACAGGTCGCACCGCGGTGATCACCGGCGCCGGCAGCGGCTTCGGGCGCGAGTTCGCATACATCGCTGCCGCACGGGGCATGAAGCTGGTGCTGGCGGACATCAACGAAGCCGGGCTGAACGCGACGGTCGCCGAGCTGCACGAGCGCGGTGCCGAGGTGATCGGCGTGCCAACCGATGTGTCCAGCGCCGTGGCCGTGCAGGCACTCGCTGATGCCGCGGTGGCGCACTTCGGAAAGGTGCATCTGCTGTTCAACAATGCCGGCGTGGGATCGGGCGGCTTCGTGTGGGAGAGCACGCACGCCGATTGGCAGTGGGTGTTGGGCGTGAACGTCTGGAGCGTGATTCACGGCGTACGCATCTTCACGCCGCTGATGCTCGCGCATGGCGAGCCGGCACACATCGTGAACACGGCGTCGGCGGCGGGCTTGATCAATGCGCCAAACATGGGCATCTACAACCTGAGCAAGCATGCGGTGGTGTCGCTGAGCGAAACGCTCTTTCACGACCTGTCTGTGGTGAAGGCGCAGATCGGCGTCTCGGTGCTTTGCCCGGCATTCGTGCCAACGGGCATCGCGACCTCGCACCGCAACCGTCCCGCCGCGCTGGCGAACGACTTGCCGCCCACACCCTCGATGCTCGCCGCGCAGCAGGCCAGTGTGAAAGCGGTTGCATCGGGACGAATCTCGGCGCCCGAGATTGCGGCACTCACGTTCGACGCAATCGACGAGGGCCGCTTCTACATCGTGCCCCACGAGAAAATTCTGGACGTCGTCACGCAGCGCATGAACGACATCGTGGCGCAGCGAAATCCGTCAGACATGTTCGCGCACATGCCGTAATTGCTGCGAGCGCACGGAACGGCGTTCCGCACATGGATCATGTACTGACGATACGCAACCGGAATTCAGCGTTCCGCCGCTGATTCGAACCAGGCCTGGTTCAAGGCGTCGGTCAGGGCGGACGCCGGCTGTGCACCGCTCACGCCGTACTTCTCGTCGATCGCGAAGAACGGCACGCCGCTGATGCCGAGTTGTTGTGCACGCGCCTCGTCCTCGCGCACTTCAGCGGCGAAGGCATCGCTGTCAAGCATGGCAGATACCTCGCCGGCATTCAGTCCGACGTCTGGCGCGAGCTGCACGAGCGCGGTGCGGTCACCCATCGCCACGCCGTCGGTGAAGTAGGCTGCAAACAGTCGTTCCACCATCTCGACGCGCTTGCCCTGTCCGGCGGCAAAATGGATGAGCCGGTGCGCGTCGAAGGTGTTGCCCGAGATGGAACGGTCGAAGCGGAACGTGATCCCTTCTGCGGCGCCGGTCGCCGTCATCTGATCCATCAGGCCCTGCGCTCGCTCCACCGGCATACGGTACTTTGTCGCGAGGAGCTCGACTGTGGGCGTGTGCTGCACCGCGGGCGCGCTGGGGTCCAGCTCGAAGCTGCGCCAGATGATGTCAAGCGCGTCACGTTCGGGAAACGCACGCCACGCCTCCTCGAAGCGACGCTTGCCGATATAGCACCACGGGCAGGCAATGTCGGACCAGATTTCGATTTTCATCGTGTGTGCGGCAGGGTCTGTCGTCGGCTCGTTACCTTGTGCGTTCGTGCAACGCAAGATACCGCTACCCTGCCCATGACCGACAGTTCACCGCCGCGGCGCATCATCAGCGTGCCCGATCCGTCACTGCAGGCGCGCATCGTGCGCCGCGTGCCCATGCACTATGCCGACGGAGCGTGCACAGACACCGATCGTCCCGACCATGTACGCGCCGCATCGTCCATGGCCTGGGTGGGCAACCGCATCGCGCTGGTGCAGGACGACGTGAACTTCGTCGCGCTGGTCGATCCGCGCACGGGACTCGCCGATGCGATCGCGCTGCCTGCCGGCAAGAACGACAGGCGGCAGTTCGATGTCGAGCGCGGCAACAAGAAGCACAAGATGGACACCGAGGCGCTGACACAAGTGCCCCGTGATCGTGGCGTCATGCTGGTGGCGTTCGGGTCCGGTTCGCGGAAGACGCGTCGTGACAACCTGATCACGCTTGGCTTCACCCAGCACGACGAGCGGCCCGAACACGAGACGACGTCGGTGGTGTCGCTGCCGGAGCTGTATGCCGCGCTGCGAGCGGAGTCGGCGTTCGCCGGCAGTGACATGAACATCGAGGGCGCGCTGTACGTCGACGGCATGATCCGCCTGTTCGGCCGCGGCAATGGCGACGTTCTCGATGACCTGCAGCCGCTCGATGCCACATGCGACATCAGCTGGCCGGCACTGCAGGCACACATCGCACGCCCGGATGGCGACAACGTGCCCGACATCACGCGCATCACGCAGTACATGCTCGGTCACGTTGATGGCGTGCCACTGGGATTCACGGATGCCATCCTGTTCGACGACGCGCATCTGTTGTACTCCGCCGCGGCCGAGGCCTCGAAGGATGCCGAGAGCGATGGAGCGGTCGGCGGGTCTGCGCTGGGTGTCATTCCACATGCCGATGCGCCGGGCGCGCGATACGCGACGCTCGTGGACGAACGTGGCAAGCCGTTCGACGGCAAGATCGAAGGTCTCGTGCGCGATCGGTTCGACCATGCGCGCGTGCTGGTCGTGGTGGATGTGGATGATCACACGCGACCGTCGGAGCTCTGCGAGGTCGTGCTTTCGGGCCCATGGTCGCGGTGATGACGTATCATGAGCGTGCGCTGGCCGGTGATGGTGCGCGTTGCTAGCATCAAGTGAACGTTTGTGGTGCAGGGTCTTCGTGGAGGCGTGATGGAACGACGTGAGATGCTGGCGGTGCTGGGCGCAGCCTCGGCTGCGCAGGTAATTGCGGGTGTGACGCCGATAGCGGCTGATGCGATGACGACCGGTGCCGGCGCCGGAAAGCTCAAGCAGAGTGTCTGTCGGTGGTGCTACCAGTCCATGCCGCTGGACGTGCTTTGTCGGAATGTCGCGGCGATGGGTTTCAAGTCCGTCGAGCTGCTGAGCGAACGCGAGTGGCCAGTCGTGAAGCAGTTCGGTCTCACCTGTGCCGTCGCAAACGGTCCTAGCACGATTCCTGTCGGCTTCAACAGGCTGGATCAGCATGATCGGCTCGTGGCCGAGTCCGAGCGACTGCTGCCGCTGATCGCTGCGGCAGGGATTCCGCAGATGATCGTGTTCTCCGGCAACCGTGCCGGCATGTCAGACGTGCAGGGGCTCGCGAACTGCGCCGTGGGCCTCAAGCGCATCACGCCGCTGGCCGAGAAGCTGGGCGTGACGATCATCATGGAGCTGTTGAACTCCAAGGTGGATCACAAGGATTACATGTGTGATCACACCGCCTGGGGTGTCGAGCTGGTGAAGCGTGTGGGTTCACCGCGCTTCAAGCTGCTGTATGACGTGTACCACATGCAGATCATGGAGGGCGACGTGATCCGAACGATTCGCGACAACCATACGCACATCGGTCACTACCATACCGGCGGCGTGCCGGGTCGCAACGAGATCGACGAGTCACAGGAACTTTTCTATCCGCGCATCATGAAGGCGCTGGTTGAACTGGGCTATGACGGGTACGTGGCGCAGGAGTTCATTCCGGCGCGCGATCCGATGACGTCACTCAGGCAGGCATTCGCGCTCTGCAACGTCTGACTGTTTCTGCTCCCGGCTTTCTGCACATGCAAAGTACCTTACTCCCCTCACACGGAGTCGCGGAGCCGCGGAGATCGTGCGCGAGCAGGAAGTTCGCCAGTCATCGACACACTGCTGTTGCTCCGTGCCCCCGCGTTTCCGTGTGAGAGGAGTTGGCTGCTCGCGAGTGTGGACGGCAGAGGACCGGAGAGGTCAGATCACGGTGTCGGACGCCAGGTGGCAGTCGTGCGGTCCGTGGCCACGCTCGATCTGCAGCGTGGGGTGTGAGATGTTGAAGCGCTCGTGGAGCACATGGGCTGTGCTGATCAGCAGATCGTCGTCGTCGACGATGTCTGGACGAATGATGTGCGCGGTGAGGGCGACGTCGGTCGTGCTCATGCCCCAGATGTGCAGGTCGTGCACACCCGTGACACCGGGCAGCTGTCGCAGGTACGTGTCCACAGCGGCGGGGTCGATGTGTGCGGGGACTGCGTTCAGCGCCAGGTTCACCGAGTCGCGCAACAGGCCCCACGTGCCGATCGCGATGATGGCGGAAATCACGACGCTGATGATCGGGTCGAGCCAGAACCAGCCCGTCGCGGCCATCGCCAGGCCCGCAATCACGACGCCGGCAGAGACTCCCGCGTCGGCCGCCATGTGCAGGTAGGCACCGCGGATGTTGAGGTCCGACTTGGCGCCTGACATGAACAGCATCGCCGTCGCACCATTGATGACGATGCCTACCGCAGCGACCCAGATGACCGTGCTGGTGACGACGGCTTCCGGTCGCCCGATTCGCCCGATCGCTTCCCACGCAATGCCGCCGATGGTCAGCAGCAGCACCACGGCGTTCATCATCGCGGCGAGGATCGACGTGCTGCGCAACCCGTAGGTGCGGCGTGCGGTCGGACGCTGCGTGGCGAGCGCGCTCGCAGCCCACGCGATCAGCAGGCCGAGAACGTCACTGAGGTTGTGGCCTGCATCGGCCAGCAACGCAACGGAATTTGCGCGAACCCCGAAGATTGCCTCGGCGAGTACGAAGGCGATGTTGAGCACGGTGCCGATCGCGAACGCTCGCCCGAACGACGCGGGGGCATGGGTGTGCGCGGCGTGCTGGTGCGAATGTTCCGGCGCACGGTGTTGCGAATGCTCGTCCGGCAATTCGTTCCCCATTGACCTATCAAGAAAAATTGGTATATATCGTCGCATGACCGCTTTGGCCACGACCGACTTCGCGCGTACTGCCGCGCTCTTCCATGCGCTCTCCGACGTCGCGCGCGTCGAGATCGTTGCGGTGCTGCTGGACGGGGAACACTGCGTCTGCGAACTGATGGATGTCGTGGGCGCGGCGCAATCGCGGCTGTCGTATCATCTCAAGGTGCTCAAGGAAGCCGGGCTGGTGACGGATCGGCGCGAAGGTCGCTGGTCGTACTACACGTTGAACCGCAACGCTGTCGTCGAAGCCGAGTCTTTGCTGGGGCGCCTTCGTCCACGTGCAAAACGCGGCTTGTCCGGTGGATGTTGCGGATAGCGGGGACTCAGTACCGTGTGCCGCAGACTTGGCGCGCCGTTCGTGCTCGTGCTCGTGCGTTCGACACATCTCTTGTACGCAACGTATCAACATTTCCTGGTCAACACGGGAGCACGCATGGACGATCTGGTGAATGGCTCGACGGCGTCGGACAGCATCACCGACATTGCCGCACTGCGCGACAGCGTGCGCGAACGCTACGGCGCCGTCGCTCAGCGCGTGACCGACTCGGCCTCGACGGCTGGCGCGTCGTGCTCTGGACCCGCTGACGGGTCGAGCGGCTGTTGTGGTGCCAGCACGGAAAGCTGGGACCCGATCACGGCCAACCTGTACGATGCGGGTGAGACTGCCGGTGTGCCGGCGGCGGCACTGCTGGCATCGCTGGGATGTGGCAACCCGACCGCCCTCGCCGACCTGAAGCCGGGTGAGATCGTGCTGGACCTGGGCTCCGGCGGCGGCATCGACGTGCTGCTGTCGGCGCGACGCGTCGGCCCCGCCGGCAAGGCGTATGGTCTGGACATGACCGACGAGATGCTGGCGCTGGCCAACGAGAACAAGGCGCGAGCGGGTGCCACCAACGTGGAGTTCCTGCGCGGCAACATCGAGTCGATTCCGTTGCCGTCGAATACGGTGGACGTGATCATCTCGAACTGCGTGGTGAATTTGTCGGGTGACAAGCAGGCCGTGCTGGCCGAGTCGTTCCGGGTGTTGAAACCCGGTGGGCGGTTTGCCGTGAGTGACGTGGTCGTGCGCGGCGAGGTGCCAGCCGACGTGAAGCGCAACATGGAACTCTGGATCGGCTGCGTGGCGGGCGCGCTCGAGGAGCAGCAGTTCATGGGCATGCTGCGCGACGCCGGGTTTGAAGACGTCAGCATCGAGCCAACACGCATTTACACGGCAGAAGACGCAGCGGCGTTCCTGGCGGGCAGTGGGCTGGACGTGGCCACGATGGCGGCGCAGATCGACGGGCGTTTCATGGGGGCGTTCGTCCGGGCCGTGAAGCCGCTGAAGCCGCTGACGGCGCGGGCCGACGAGGCGAGCGTCGGCGCGCCGCGGCCGTCGAAGCTGCTCGAGCCGCGTGCAACGCTCGGTCAGGCTGCGGGTGCCCAGGCAAACGCCTGCTGCGGGCCGGATTGCTGCGCGTAGCGCAACTCGCGACGCGCAGGTCGTGTGAATGCATAGGGTCATCGACGACGCCCTGCTGCCGTGCGGCATCACGAAGGCCGGCAGCACCACATTGCACGCGCGTGGTGTAGCGTTCGTGCGAACGAGACGAGCCTGGCGGTCGGCACTCTGTTTTTCCCTGACTGAATCCGGTACGAGGCACCATGCAGAACATTCCGGCGGATGATGCCATGGCGGTCGCGATCGTGACGGCAATCCAGCAAGGCGACGCGGCATCGCTCGCGCGTCAGCTTGAACTGCACCCTCACCTCGCGACGGCACGTATCGTGGACAGGAAGGGGACGTCACGCACGTTGCTGCATGTCGTGGCCGATTGGCCGGGGCATGTGCCGAATGGCGCACAGATGGTCGCGACGCTCGCGGCGGCGGGTGCCGACATGAGTGCGGCCGCCATGCACACTTGCTCCGAAAGTGCACCGGAGACCCCGTTGCATTGGGCCGCGAGCAGCGACGACGTGCGTGTGCTGGACGCGCTGCTCGATCACGGTGCAGACATCGAGGCGCCCGGCGCGGTATTCACCGGCGGCCCGGCGATGTCGGACGCGGTGGTGTTCGCGCAGTGGAAGGCGGCGCGGCGCCTGCTGGAGCGCGGCGCGACCACGACGCTGTGGCAAGCGGCGGCGCTGGGGCTGTTGACGCGCGTGCAGCAGTGTTGCACCGCCACGCCGGCGCCCGCCGACACGGACATCACGAACGCGCTCTGGCATGCCTGCCGCGGCGGGCAGCTGGAGGTGGCCGACTACCTGCTGGCGCGTGGCGCGTTGCTGAACTGGGTGGGCTGGGATCGCAAGACGCCACTGGATGCGGCGATCGACAGTGGTTCCGAAGAACTGGTGACCTGGCTGCGAGCGCACGGGGCAACGTGCCGAACTCAGGATAACACGATCAAAAACGACAGCTAGCCGCGGGACGCAACGTGGAGTCGGGTGCGACGGCACGCACGGTGAACTCCTGCACGCCTGCCGGCTCGGTAGGCGCGAGCGTGATGCCGATTTCCAGTGCGCCGCGCGCGCACTGCATGCGCCAGCGGCCGCGCAGCGCGTTCTCGGCCAGCATCGAACCTGCAGCGCGGCAGTTGCCGCCTGCCGCGGTGCGAAGGGTGACGATGGCGGCGGCACGGCGCGGCGCGGATTCATCGAGGTAGAGGTTCATCGCGGCGATGCTGTCGGCGAGTGGCGTGCTCCACGCCTGCACCAGGCGCGTGACCTGCTCCTGTCGCGCAAGCAGCACCGGCGCGGGCTGCGGTGCGCGTGCGACGAGCCCTCCGGTACGCAGCAAAGCATCGCGCGCCTGATCCAGCACGTCATTCCAGCCGGTGTACGTGAGGTTGCCCAATGCGACGAGGCCCACGCCGTGCTCCGGCAGCCAGCGCATCTGCGAGCCGAATCCGGGCAGACCACCGGAGTGCGCGACGGAATGGCCGAACGCACAGGTCTGCGACACGCGCAGTCCGTACGCGTAGCCGCCGCTCGTCATGCTGAGCAGGTTCGTGACGGCGTTGTATGACGCGGTGGCCGGTGCCGATCGCGCGACCTGCTGCATCTCGCGCAGTGACGAGCGACGGAGCACCGGTGACTCTGCACCATCACGCGACGGCCAGGCCTCGAGCATCAGCGCAACCCAGCGACTCAGGTCTGCACTGGAGGTGAGCATGCCACCCATCGATCCGAAGGCGCCATCGGGAAGCGCAGGCTCCTCGATCCACGCGCCGTCCTGCAGCCGGTAGCCCAGCGCGAGGCGTTGTCGCGGTACGTCGCGCGCCTGCATGGTGGTGGATGTCATGCCGAGTGGCTGCAGCACGCGCTCCGAGATGTAGCGGGTGTAGGGCATGCCGCTGATGTTCTGCACGATGCGACCGAGGATCGCGAAGCCGTAGTTCGAGTATTCGTAGGCCACGCCCGGCACGTTGCTGAACGGGATGCCGGTGCGGATCATGCGCGCCAGGTCCTCGTCCGTCGCGGCGAGCTGCTGATCGCCCCAGGGATTGTCTTCGGGGAAGCCTGCTGCATGCGACAGCAGGTTGCGGATCGTGATGCGCGGTGCATCACTGGTGGGGTATCGCAGCGACTGCAACTCAGGCACGTACCGCTCGGCCGGGTCCTCGAGCGACAGCTTCCCGGCGTCGCGCAGCTGCAGGATCGCGACGGCCGTGAAGCTCTTGGTCATCGACGCAATGCGGAACACCGTGCTCGTGTCCACCGGCGCCTTCGCCGGCACATCGCGCAGGCCCAGTGCCGCGACGTGCAGCAGCGTGCCGTCGACGATCACGCCATAGGCGATGCCCGGCACGCGATTGGTGGCGGCGAACACGCGCATCAGGCTGTCGATCGTCGGGAGCGCGCGCCTGAGCTTCGCGACGCGATCGGGATCGATGAAGCGCGCGGGCGGTGCCACGCTGGACAGCGCGCCGGGTACCTGCGCTGTAAGCACCGATGGCGCCACGATTGCAGCGAGCAGCAGGGCGAGGCTGCGGCGCGCCGCACCGGTGCGATCACGCGAGGTGCGAAGCATGAGCTAGTCCTTTCTGGTCTGTCATTGCGCAACGTCGGTCAGGGAATCGAAAGCTGCATTCCGCATCAGGTGGGGGCAATGTGGCACGGCGATGCGCTGTGCAGCGCGCACCATCCATGTGGCACTGTATGGCTCTGCGTGGCTTTGTGTGTTTCTGTGTTTTTGTGTCCCTGAGCGACACGCGACGCTGCGAATGCCGCAGCCCCGGATGAACGCCTGAACCGGAGACTCGCCGGACCGAAGCCCACGCGCTACTCTGCCGTGCACATCTTCCGCCAGGAGCGTTCATGTCACGTCGTGCCACGGCCACCACACTCGCCGCCTTCGCGACCACGCTCGCCGCGCCGTCTGGCGCGGACGCGCAGCGTTCCACGACGATGGCTGGGCGTTCCACGGTCTACGCTTCCCGCGCGATGGTCGCGACCAGCCAACCGCTTGCATCGGCGGCGGGACTGGACGCTATGCGGCGCGGTGGGAACGCGATCGACGCGGCCATTGCTGCCGCGGCGGTGCTCAGCGTGACCGAGCCGCACATGACCGGCATCGGCGGCGACATGTTCGCCATCATCTGGCTGGCGAAGGAACAGCGGCTGGTTGCGCTCAATGCCAGCGGGCGCGCTGGTGGGCTGATGACGCGTGAGGCGCTCGAGCGGCGCGGCTTCACGGCGGGGTCGCAGCAGGGGGTGCTGTCGATCACGGTGCCGGGTGCGCTGGCCGGTTGGGACATGCTGGTGCGCACGCACGGCCGGCTGCCGCTGGCCGCAGCGCTGCAGCCGGCCATCGGGTATGCGCGCGACGGGTTTCCGGTCACGCCGATCATCGCCGCGCAGTGGGCTGAGGAGACGACATTCCTGAACAGGGATTCCGCTGCCGCCGCGACGTTCCTTCCTGGCGGACGCGCACCGAAGGCCGGCGAGTGGTTCCGCAATGCCGACTACGCCCGCACGCTGCAGACCATCGCCACCTACGGCATCGGTTCGTTCTATGGTGGCCAGCTGGGCGAGCGGATCGTCGCGCGTCTCAAGGCACTCGATGGTTTCGTCACGCTCGCCGACATGCGCCGCAACAGGCCGGACTGGGTCACGCCGATCTCGGTGCCGTTTCGCGGCTATCGCGTCTGGGAGATGCCGCCGAACAATCAGGGCATTGCCGTGCTGGAGATGCTGCGCATCCTCGAGCCATATGACCTGAAGGCGATGGGCCACAACTCGGCGCCATACCTGCACCACCTGGTCGAGGCGAAGAAGCTCGCGTACGCCGACCTCGATCGCTTCGTCGCGGACGCCGATCATCTCGACATGCCGTCGGCAGAGATGTTGACCGACGCGTTCATCGCCGAGCGCCGCAGTCATCTGAATGCGTCGCGTGCGCAGGAGCGTGTGGAACCGGGCCCGATGCGCACGGCCAGCGAAACCATCTACCTCACGACGGCCGATGCGGAGGGGAACATGGTCTCGCTGATCAACTCCAACTACGACGCGTTCGGGTCGGGCATCGTGGTGCCGGGCACCGGCTTCGCACTGCACAATCGCGGCGCCGCCTTCACGCTCGCGCCGGGCATGCCGAATACCGCCGCGCCGGGCAAGCGACCGTTCCACACGCTGATTCCGGGCTTCGTGACGCGCACGGCGGGCTCGCGAGAGGAAGCGTACATGAGCTTCGGCCTCATGGGCGGCGGCATGCAGGCACAGGGACATGTGCAATTTCTGCTCAATCACCTGCTGTTCGGCATGGACCTGCAGTCGTCCATCGATGCCGCGCGCTTCCGTCATGTCAGCGGACAGCGACTGGCACTTGAGCAGCCCGTGGGTGATGCGATACGCGCGACGCTGACGTCGATGGGGCATGCGTTGATCGACGAGCGTCCGGTGTCGTTCGGTGGCGCACAGGCGATCGTGCGACTGGCCAAGGGCTACGGTGCCGGCAGCGATTCACGGAAGGACGGCATGGCGGTGGGCTATTGAGCATTGCGCGCGGCGTCGTCACGACCGCTGCGTGCGGTGGGATGTCGTCGAGCGACGTGCCCGCTCCGTCGACATCGACTATGACATGCGACCGACGATAGTCTTCCCGCCAGTACTGCCGCAGGAGGTCGGATACGCATGACACACCTTATCATCGGAGACTGCAATGTACGACATGTTCGAGGCCAGCTCGATTGCGTGGCTGTTGTTCTTTACGCTTGTCGTGTACAGCGTGCCGGTGATCGGCATCATCTGGGTCTTCCGAACGCTCACGCGGATCCAGCGCGGCCAGCAGGAGATCCTGCTTCGGCTGAACGCGATCGAGCGGCGTATTGGCGCCAAGCCCTGATGCCCGGGCCGGCGGTGGTACGCGTCGCCTGAACGTGTATCGTTTCGTAGTATCTCATTTATGATGTCCCGCCTCAGCATCGGTGTGCTGCTCGCGGGTGGCTTCGCGCTGCTGTTTGGTGCCGACACGATCCTGCCGCGTCTTGCGCCCGGCGTGCCGACGTCAGTCGCCTGGCTCGGCGTGTTCAGGTCTGCCGGTGGGTGGCCCGAGGAACACTCCGACGTCCCGCCGCCCAAGTCATCAGACTGACGCGTTCACCAGTCGTGCGATGGCGCGCAGCCCAGCATCGCCGATGTCGAGGCTGAACTCGTTCACATAGAGCGCAATGTGCGCGGCGCACACCTCGTCGGAGAGTTCCTGCGAGTTCGCACGCACGTAGTCGATGCTGGCATCCGGATGATCGAAGGCGTACTGCACCGACGCACGAATGGCCTGCTCGATACCTGCAACGGTCTCGTGATCCAGGTCGGCGCGGGCGCAGATGCCGGCCAGTGGCACTGGCAGCGCCGTCTCCTGCTCCCACCAGTCGCCCAGGTCAATCACTTTCACGAGCCCGTGATCGGCATACGTGAAGCGGCTCTCGTGAATGATCAGGCCTGCGTTCACCTCGCCACTGCTGACAGCCGCAAGGATACGGTCGTAGCGCATTTCCACGGGCTTGTTCACCTTTGGCGCGGCCAGCCGGAGGAGGCGGTAGGCGGTCGTCTCACGGCCGGGAATGGCGATGCTGCCGCGTGCAGCCTCGGCCATTGACATGGCGGTACGTGCGACGACCAGCGGACCCACGCCCTTGCCCAGCGCCGCTCCGCTCCGGATGAGGCGATAGCGATCACCGATGTCTGTGAACGCACCGACGCTGAGCTTCGTGATGTCGAACACGCTGCTGTGAGCGCGGCGGTTGAGCTCCTCGATGTCCAGCAGCACTGGCCGTACGGCGAACGGCACCTCGACGAGCCCATGCGTGAGTGCATGAAACGCGAATGTGTCGTTCGGGCATGGCGAAAAGCCGAATGTCAGTTCGCGCAACGTGCCACTCCGTGCGGTGCAGTGCAGCGAGAACGCCATGAAAGGCGCTAGTCGCCGTCAGGGTCGATGTTCATGCGGTTGTAATGCTCGTGCAGCTGAGCTTGCACACCGTGGATGGAACATACGATCATCGCCGCCGATTGCCGAGGGTCGCGCATGTGCAAGGAGCGGGGCCGGCAGCACGCTGCAGGCCCCGCTCCACAAGTCCACAGCGCATGAATCGACTCAAGCCTGACTGAGACATCAACTCGATCAGGCGGTTGATGTGATGCGTGTCAGTGCTTCCGGTCCGCGTCATCCAGATTCTGCTGGACTTTGCCGAGCTCGCTCTGAGCCTTGCCTTTGAGCTCCTCTGCCTTGCCCTTCAACTGCTCGCTGGAATCGCCGGTCACGCCGCCGATGGCATTTCGTACGCGACCCTTCACCTGCTTGGCGCCGCCTTTGATGCGGTTCTCGAGTCCGTCATTATCGTGGTCAGTCATGAAATGATCTCCGAGTGCGTGACACGTTCGTATGCGCCAGCGTTTCGCGACCTCACGGGGCCTGTGATTGCCGACACACGGGATGTGATAAGGCAAAGCATTTCCCGTGCCTCGCGAGCTCGACTACCGATGTACCAGGAGCGCGCGACCTGCACCGACGAGCGGCCGGCCGGTGTTGACCACACAACGGCGGGCTGCGTGGAACGCGCGCGAGCGCGACAGTGCACACCGCGACGCACGCCGGCCCGGCTTCGAGCACCGAACGACGACCTCCAGCCGCCCGACGCACGCTCGACTCACGCAGACGTCTGCCGCACGTTCTCGGTGCGCTGGCCCATGGTACAGAGAAGGCGCTTCGTGACGCGCCGTCCGGATTCGGCGACTATCTCTCCGTCATCAACGCGCGCACGCCGCACGAGCTGCGCTGGCACATGACGGGCGTGATCGGCTACGCGCGCTGGATGTTGCATGACGGCGATGTCGAGCCGCCGCGCATCGCGACGCTGGACCTGAAAGTCGATGGCACGGCGACGTACCGCGGCATGACGGGCGCTGCACGCACGCGGCTCGCCGTGCACTCGGGCGTTGACCACATTGTTGACTGCCGGCCGTGACGCGCGTACCGTGAAAAGTTGAAGCGCCACGTCGCGCCGCGAAAGCTCGCGTGACCGGCGGAGCGCGTCGTCGCGCCGGATCTGCACCCGCCACCCCGTTCACGTCTTTCACGCCGTGCTTCGAGCCGCCAATGTTCAACAAGCAGACCACGCCAGTCACGGCGGAGCGCGAGCCCACCTTGACGAAGGCCCCGCTGGCACAAGAATCAAAGCGTTCCTTGTAAATCACATCCGACCAGGAGTCCTCATGCGTTCAATCCGTCACGTCATCACGCTCGGCCTGTCACTCGCCATTGCGAGCACGTCAGGTGCACAGATCCCGAAGTCGGTGCTCGTGGATGTGGTCGAGACGCACAAGGCGTCGATCCTGCGCTACCTGGACGCCGCACCCGACTCGATGCTCGGCTTTCGCCCCACGCCCGGTGTGCGCACGTTCGCCGAGCAGATCGAGCATGCCGCTGCCGCCGACGTGTTCATCGCGCATGTCGCGATCACGGGCAGCAACAAGTTGCCGAGCTTCGGCGACACGGCGGTATTCCGTCACAACAAGGCGGCGCTGCGTGCGTATGTCGTTGCGTCAATGGACCACACGCTCGACATGCTGCGGGGCGTGACGGATGCGTCGCTCGCGCAGCCGATCACGATGATGAACATGTCGAAGCCGCGCTACCGCTTCCTCATCGAGCTGCTCGATCACTTTCCGTGGACGCTGGGCCAGACGGTGCCCTACCTGCGGATGAACGGCGTGACGCCGCCGGCGTACACGCCGTTCTGACCGCACTCTCACCACCGCGTTCACCGTCTCGCGCCCGAGTCTTGGACAACATCACGCATTCCCTCGCCGGCCTTCTCCTGGCCGACGCCGTCGTCCAGTTCGCCTCGCGTGACCGCATCGATTTTTCTCGCGTGGAATCGATGCCGCAGCCGGCGCCCGAGACCACACGGTCATTCGCCAGGACCGCCGCATTGGTCGGTGTGATTGGCGCCAACCTCCCTGACCTCGACGTGCCGTGGGGCATGCTGCTGCGGGCGCTGGGCGTGTACGACGATATCCTGGTCCTGCTGCACCACCGGGGTCGCACGCACACGCTGATTGCGTGCGTGGTCGCGATCCCGCTGCTGTGGGGCATGGCGCTGCTGCTGCGGCGATGGCGGGTGCGCCGCGACGCCGCCGTACGCAATTCTTTGGGCGAGTCGACGCGCGAGGCGCATGCGCTGCTGCTGCTCGCGACACTCGCGGTCTGCAGTCACCTGCTGCTGGACTTCACGAACGATTACGGCGTGCACCTGCTCTCGCCGTTCAGCAACCAGTGGTCCTACGGCGACGCGATCTTCATCATCGAGCCATGGCTCTGGGTCGCGGCAATTCCGCCACTGTTGCGCACGGCGATCTCGCGCGGCGCTCGCATCTTCCTCGGTCTCGTCTTGCTGCTGGGCCTCGCGCTCAGCTGGCTGGTGCCGCAGGTGTCCACGGCGGCGGCGATCGGTGTGAGCGTTGGTGCCGCGCTCGCCATGTTGCTCGTGTGCGCGCTGCCCGTGCGCTGGGCGGCGTGTTGCGGCATCGGGGCATGGGTGGCCGTCACGGCCAGCTTTGCGGCAGGCACGGGCACTGTGCGCGCCAACGTGATCGCGGCCATGCGTATGCGCAGCGCAATCGCCGACGCTGTGCCTGTCGCGGCTCCGGCGCGCGGCGCAATCGCCGACACGGTGCCGCCGTACGCCTCGGAGCGCATGCAGCTGATGGACGTCGTGACCGGCGCGAACCCGGCCAACCCGTTCTGTTCGCGTGTGATCACGGTGGAAGCTGACGCGTCGCGCTACCGGCTCACCACGGCGTGGGCATCGGCGGTGCCGCAGCTGGTCAGCGCCCACTGGTGCTCGCGCGCCGCACACGCCGACACCATGCGCGGTGCCCAGCACCTGCCCATGACGCGATCACGCACCCCCATGACCCGCGCGATCGAGTGGACCTGGACATGGACCGCGCCGCGCACGCCACTGGCCACCCTCGCACGCGAACACTGTCAGGTGGCGGCATGGCTGCAGTTCGCTCGCGTGCCGTTCGTGCTCCCCGCCGGACCGGATTCGCTGCTGGTCGGCGACCTGCGCTACGACCGTGATGCGCGCGTCAGCGTCGCACGGTTCACACTGCCACGCACTCCCGCCCAGTGCCCCGCGTCAGACGTCCCGTGGTCACGCCCGCGCGCCGACATCTGGCCGATGTGACAGCGACGAACTACTGCCGACATCAGACCTCGTCGTGATGCCGGCAGCACCTGCGCAGGTCGTCGTTCCGTCGTTCAGATCATCGCGTGACTCGCCAGTCGATCGCGGCGTCAGGTCGTCGCGATGGCGCAGGCGACTGCATACGTCACGTCGGCATTCGTCACGTCACCGTGATCCTTGATGAAGCCACCGCTGCCGTCGATGTTGTTCACGACGTTCGGCGCATACGTGTACTGTTTGCCCGCGGCGCTCATGGGCTGCGTCGTGGATTCGACGCACTTCTGCGTGCCGTTGCGACCGATGCCGCCGAACTGGTCGTCCTTGTCGCCGATCGCCTTCGTGTTGTCACCTGCCAGGCGTGACGAGATCGCATACGCCTTGCCGACCACGGTGTCCTGATACGAGAAGGTCGAGATGAACGGGCCCTTCACCACCTGCTTCTCGATCACGTCGCGGAAAAATCCGCGACCGCCCTTGCCGTTGTTCGCACTGAGACCGTAATGCGAGAACGCCGCCTCGAGCAGCGAGACGGAATCAGGCTGTATCATGGGACTCGCGCTGAGCGCGTTCGCACAGGCGGTCATGCAGCGACCACCAAGGCTGTGGCCTACCAGATGCACGCGCAGCGCAGGATTGCCCTGCTTCAGCGTGCGCACGGCCTTCGCCACGCCCTCCGCGCCGACGATGCCGGACCGCTTCTTCATCGTGTACCAGAGTCCCATGTTCAGGAACTGGCCTACGCGACCGGCGATGCTCTTGAACAGCCCGCCGATGAAGAGCGGCCGTCCGTCGCCCGATGCGTCACCGCCACCGATGGCCTGCACGCCACCATCGTCGTCACTGCGGCGTGTGGGCAGGATGATCGGCGCACGCAGCTTCTCGAGCAGCTCCGAGCCACGCTGCGACTTCAATTCGCTGAATCCCTCGTTCGGGTCATCTTCGTCGGCATCGATCACCGACAGCAGGAGGGCCACGAACTCGTCCTGCTTCGCCGCGTCGTCCTCCAGCTGCGGCAGCAGTGCGATGGCCTGGTCCACGATGGTACGCTGCTCCGGCTTCACGTCCTCGTCGCGCATCGTCACCAGCTGCGCGCGCGCGGCCTCCAGCTCGTCCGCCGCATCACCCAGGCTCTGCGCACCACCCTCGTCCATCTTGTCGCCCTCGTTGAAGGGCTTCGACGGCCAGAACACGCCACCAACGGCGAACGTGCGCGGTGCGAGCCGCGCCGTGAGCTCCGGGCGCACCATGTTCGCGCGGAAGGTGCCGAGGAAGTCGCCGTACAGTCGGCGCGCGTCGGTTGCATTGTTGCGGAAGCCGTGCGCCATGAGAATCAGGTCGGTCGTGCCGTGGCTGGCGACATGCTGCTGCAAGTCCGTCAGCGCCGTCGATGTCGGCTTGCCGTCACCGTCGTAGTCGAGCGCGACGAAGTCGAATCCCGAAAGAGTGTCCATGTGGTGCTCCGTGCAATGAATGGTCAGCAGGCCTGCAGAACCTTCATGAGATCGAGCAGGCCCTCGCCCTGGAACGCACGTTCGCGTCCGAGGTCGATGGCGTTGGCGAGGAACAGCGCCTTGACGCGTTCCGGCTGCCCGATGAATTCCGTGCGGACCGACAAGAATGCCGCGACGGCTCCCGAGACGTGCGGCGCCGCCATGCTGGTACCGGTCTGCTCGCAATACAGCACCCTGCCATCTTCCGGCGCACTGCCGGGCGCAATTGGAGTCGTCAGCGTGGCACCTTCGGTGGCATGTGCCGTCGTGCCGGGCGCCTCGGGCAGGGCATCGGCCGCTGCCACCGGCTCCGGCGTGGTCTCTGCAATCTTGTAGCGATCCTGCTCGCGTCCCGCTGCACACGAACGGATCCGCTCACCGGGTGCCAGCAGGTCAGGCTTGCGTCGGCCGTCGCCGGTGGGACCGCGTGACGAGAAGTATGACACGCCATACGTGTGCGGCATCTCGCGATGTGTGGACCCCACGGTGATGGCAAATTCCGCGTTGCCCGGATCGGTGATGGTGAGGTTGCGATAGCTGCTCTCCTCCATGCCCCCGCCGGTGATGTACGACGAGTAGCCACTGTTGCCCGCTGACACCACCACCGAGACGCCGGACTTCACCAGCCGGTTCACCTCGACGCAGATGGGGCTCTGGCCGCACGCGAACCAGCGGGGGTCGAAGTCGTAGCCGATGCTCATGTTCACGCCATGCACCACCAGGCGCTTGCCATGCTGATTCCATTGCTGAATGTCGTCGAGCGCGCGCAGGACCCAGCTCACCTTGCCCTGTCCGCGTGTCTGCTTGTAGTCATCCGAGCGCGTCACGTCGGCAATCACCTTCAGGCTGATGATCTTCGCCAGTGGTGCCACGCCGCTGATCGACTTGAGCGCTTCGCGTGAGGTGAGGAGCTTGTCACGGCTGGTGGTCGCTGCGGTCTCGTCGCGGACCTCGGTGCCGATGACCATCAGGCCCTGCGGCGCTTCGGTCGTCCAGTAGCCGGCGATGATGCCCGCAACGTGCGAGCCATGGCCGAGGCGATCCATCAGCGCACTCGGTGCACCAAGGCGCTTCACGTCGGGCGTGGTCGTCGTGGCGGCGAGCTCCTTCGTCTGTGCAACACCATCGGGCGTGTAGTCACGATGCTCCACGGGGGCGCGGACGCCGAGCGTGTCGATGCGGCCATGCATCGACTGCTTCTCGGCAAAGTGCACGTGCGTGCCATCGACGCCCGAATCGAGTACCGCCCAGACGATGCCCTCACCCAGTGCGTGGAACGAGCGCTGGGCCGCATCCGCCTTGATCGTCGTGAGCGAGCGCGTGAGTGTGACGGCAATGTCGCTGTCTTCCCAGATGCGGTAGACGACCGCCTCGTTGCGACGATTTTCCGAGTTCAGCTGCTGCGACTCCACGGCGAGCTGCTGGATTTGCGGAGCCTGCAGGCGGCCGAAGATGTAACCCGATACCTCGGTGAAGCTCACGTTCCAGAGCGTAGCACGCTCTTTCACCAGCACCAGCGCCGCCGCGAGGCCACCACCAAACAGCTCGTTGAGCGAGATGATCACATCGAACGTCCCGGTCGGATCCATCTGGATCTTCGACAGCAGTGGTTCGGTGATGATGGAGCGGAGCATGTTGCGCCGCAGGTCTTCGCGTGCCTCGAGCTGCCCGGGCTTCAGTGGCGCACCTGTTGGCGATGCGGTGTCGGCGCTGGCCGCTGCCGCGTCGCTCTGTGCCGATGGTGGCGCATCCTTGGCGCGCCTGGTGCGCGTTCGCTTCTTCGGTTCCGGCATGGTTCTCTCCGTTCAGGAACAACTTGCACGCGGCTGCGTGATCCGCGGGGGCTACGGCAGTCATGACGATGTCGTGCGCGTCAACTTCTCAGTCGTTGCATACGGAGTGACGCGGCCCCGCCGGATTAGGCGCGACACGCTCTGCGCTGCCGGGTCGCGCCTGCCGGACAATGGTGTCGTTGAGCTCGCCGCATGCGCTGCCGAAAGGAGCGGCGACTAGCTGATCTGCTCCGGCTCCATCACGCGCTCGGTGACGGTGCCGTTCACCACGCTCACATGGTAGACCTTCGCCGTTGGTGTGGTCGCGATGACGCGCGTCACGGACGTGCCCTCGAAGTAGATGCCGGCGTTGTTGTCGCAGGCGTAGCCGGGCTTCATGGTCCCCTCGCCGATCAGTTTCTGGTAGAGAGGTCGTCGCCCAGGCTCGGCGTCATAATGCGGCGAGTGGCTACCCGGCAGGAAACCGAGGCACTTCACGATTGACAGTGCCCTGGGTCGCGAATCCGTCGTGCCTTCCTCGAACCAGCAGAGCGAGCCGGCGCTGGCACCGCCCAGCACCACGCCCTTGTCCCACGCGGCCTTGAGCACCACGTCGATGCCCTGCGCCTTCCAGATTGCTTGCTGGTTCAGCGTGTTGCCGCCGGAGACGACGATGCCGTGCATGGACAGCAGCACCTCGTCCCAGCCCTGCGTCTGGCTCAGACTCTCGATGAAGCTGCGCTGCACATGTGGTTCCACGTCGAGTGCCGCGCACTGCTGGTAGAAGTTGATGATGCCCTGAGGATCGTCGGCCGATGCTGTCGGCAGGTAGCAGATCCGTGGCCGCCTGGCACCGGTGAGTGCCGCCATGTAGCGAATGAAGGCGCGATTGAATCCCCCGCCCGCAATCAGGATCCTGCGTGTACTCGCCATGGAGGAGGAGGTGGCGTCGCGTGCGTCGTCAGTCATGTCGCGCGGGATCAGGTGAGCGAAAGGCAGCTCTGTGGCGCCGAGCGAGGCGGTGCCGGCAGCGGTGGCCGCGATGAATTCTCTACGTTGCATGGCGTGAAAGCTGATGTATCGCGCGCGGTGATGCATTGGCGCAGATTGCGACGCTAGTGCAGGGCAACACATCCGCTGTCACCACTTCCGGAGTTCGCCATGTCTGCATGTTCCCGTCGCGTCGGCCTCGCACTCGTGATGCTGGTGGGCGGCGTCGCCTGCACGCCGAAGCCCACCGCGGAGTCAGCTGCGTCGTACCTGTATGTCTGGGCCGGCGATTCAGCGGGCAAGGCAAGTGATTTTCTGGCCGTGATCGATGCGGCGCCCGACTCGCCGACGTATGGCGCCGTCGTCTCGAGGGTCGAGGTTGGCGAGGCCGGTGCGCACCCGCATCACACCGAGGCCGAGATGCCCGCGAGCGGCCACCTGCTCGCGAATGGCTTCGGTGCCGGGCGCACATGGCTGGTGGATCTCACCACGCCACGTGCGCCGAAAGTGCTCACGCACTTCGACGACCGCGCCGGCTTCAGTCATCCGCACAGCTTCCTGCGGCTCGCGAACGGCAACGTGCTCGCGGCATTCCAGTACGCGGCGGATTCGG
>ENA-OFCF01000191-OFCF01000191.1-metagenomes-genome-assembly--contig:-NODE-191-length-30102-cov-9.087297_pt1 | contig 30102 bp, 21 predicted proteins | sample MGYA00153387_OFCF01 | MGnify analysis MGYA00153387 | reverse complement strand
TCAACACCAGCCCATTTTTTCACTCTAAGTTATGCTTTCCTGTGGGACGGCTGTGTTTTGTTTTTATTTGTTTGTGTGTTTTTTCGGGAGAGTTTACGGGAATAACTTTTTGGCGTGGGGTTTTGGTGTAAGTGCATTTCATGAATTGAGAATCGCAGTTTTTGTTCTAACGATCTGATTCACTTTGGTCAGAATAAGGCTTCATGAGGCCCAAGCCTATTCCCCATTCGGGTTATTTTTTGAAGGTGGGAGGCGAATTTTTTATTTCCTGCCTTCTGCATTCCTTGGCTCGTGAAACTCGAGCCTCTAACCCAACTATGGGTATTTCCCGCATTTCGAGGAACTAAATAAATCCTTGTTGATGGAACTGAGTCACCGCCTCCGTGCGGGTGCTCACGCCGAGTTTTGCGAAAATGTGTTTAAGATGCACTTTGATCGTCTCGCAGGAAACAAAAAGTGCTGTCCCGATTTCGTCGTTGGTGAGTCCTTTGGCGAGATAGTGAAGGACTTCCAACTCTCTTGGACTCAGGCCGCATGAGTTCTCGGATAAATCCGTTGCGGGAAAGCTCATGCCGCCCGCCGCGACTTTTTGAATCGCAGTCAAGAGCGCAGAAGGATCTGCGGATTTGCTGAGAAATCCAGCCGCACCATTGCGTTTGGCGAGTTTCATTTCAGCAAGACTGTCATTCCCGGTGAAAATAATGACGCGGCAATCCGGCCATGATTTCACGATGGCCTGGAGCGTGCGATGCCCGTCCATCACCGGCATCCGTAAATCGAGGATGACTACATGTGGCTTGAAGCGGGCGCATTCCCTCAGGGCAGCTTCCCCATCGTTGGCCGTGGTGATTTTCAGAATGCCGGGAACTGCGGAGAGCATGCCCTGCAATCCACCCAAAACCACGGTGTGGTCATCCACAATCAGGATGCGGATATTCGGCAGCGTCTTCGAAGGGGCGCTGCCTTCGGGATGGCTCTGATGGGAAGATGATGGGTTCATGAGGATGGTTCTTTAAATTCTATCGCGTCTGGGGATTCTTCCGCTTTTTTTCTCGATAAGACAGCGATCAATTGGGTGCCTTCGCTTGGCCTACTGTTCAATTGAAATTCACCACCCAGCCAACGCAGTCGATGCCGCATTGATTCCACGCCGAAATGGCCAGCAGATGAATCCGGAGCGAGTGCGGGATCGAAACCGCCGCCGTCATCTTTAATGTGCATTTCCAAGCGATCCGAAAAATAGCCCAAATTAACCTTCACATGGCTGGCCGCGCCGTGTTTGAACGCATTTTCGACAGCCTCCTGCATGAATAGCAGCAAGGTGCCCATCACATGGCGAGACAACGCGAAGGGTTCACCCGTGACGGTTATTTCCAAGGCCTCTTTGGGCCAATGTTCCATTTTATGAGCCGCGTGGCGCAGAAGGGCGGAGAAATCTGCTGGGCCTTCCTCAAAAACTCGGAGGCCTAGCAGGCATTCCCGCAAGCCGGTGCGCGTGCGCTCCAAAGCCGCGCGAGCAGCGGAAAATTGTTCCTCCACCTCCGGAGTCTGATCGCCGAGTCTCAGCATCGCAGCTTCGAGGCGGTAAGAAGCACCCGTGAGATGCTGCTGAAGGCCATCGTGCAAATCACCGGCAAGCCGATAGCGCTCTTCCCTTGCGCCCTTCATTTCAAGTTCAGAATCGCGATGAGCGCAGAGAACTTGCTCCCAACGGCGAGTTTGCCTCCGTACCAATCGTCTCAGTTGGTAAATCCAAAATCCACCAAGTACCAATGCCAGAGCGAGAAACGCCACCGCACCATACAAACGCCGTGTATTCCACCAAGATGGTGCTTTCAATATAAGTAGATCATTCCGATCCCGCATCAGCACATCAAGCCGCGACGGGAGCGGGTGAATATACTCTTGCCCGAGAACTGTGTATTGTACCTCCGCCACCCCGGTGACACGCACCTCGCTGCCGGGCATCACATTCAATTTTTGTTCCCGCACAAATGCCGTGCTAATCGATTCTCCCGTATCGATTTCCAAGCGTATCATGCCATCTGCCGATGGTCCTTGCTGACTGAGCAGATGGCCTTGAATACTCACTAACAAACCATCGATCCCCGGATGACGCAGCGAAAGCCCCCTGCGTATGCGCTCGCGGTCCTGCCTGATTTCCTCTAAAGAGATCGGTAATGGCAGGGGGAGCTTTGCGTTTCCCAGTTTGCGGATCAGAGCCCCTCCCAAACCTGCGATATTCTGCGTGGTATCGATAAATCCAGCGGCCTCAACTTGATCTCCAGGCAAGAATCTTTCTTTGGTTATAGCTTCCACACGGACTCCGTAAGCGGCGTCTTGAATATAGATGATGCCTGCTGAGTCTTGATAGGTCACTGTGCCTTCAATGCGCTGGCGGTGCAAAGCGCGACCCTCAGGAGAAAAAGTGCTCATTTCACTAACGGGTCGTTTAGGCGCTAAAAATGGATCCTTGATTGGGGCCTTTTCTACGACGATGTCCGAGTCATGCGATAATAATAAAAGAGGACGAGAGATTTCTCCACGCCAATTGCGCGAGCAGACGGCTAGCCCAGAGACGGTCACTTGAGCGTCCACCCAGTCCTGAGGTTTCAAACGAGATTCTTTATCTAACGAAATTGAAAAACTCCCAGCTTGAGTCGCTATTTTGATCAGCCAATGACCCGCATCCACAATATTCTGAACGACTCCAGAAACCTGCAAGCGCTGGCAATCTGCAGCGCCACTCATGAATTGAGCTAGCGGCACCTGTGACGGCGGCGGCAATTCTTTCTCGCCCAGAACGCGCAAGTGCTGGGGAAGGATGGTCGGGGAATAACCTCTTGGATCGAGCACGCCTTCTAACTCGACCTCTACTCCTGGGCGCAAACGGGCCAAGAGCGCGTCGTCTCCCTGCCAGATCTTCGCCTCACGCGCCTTGTCCAAAGAAATCCAGATGCCCGCCGATTCGCTTTCTACGGTGAACGTCTCGGCCCTCTTTGAATTCCATGAAACGAGACCTCGGATTCTTACTCTAGGATGGAGGGCAGATTCCGCTCGCGAGGTGTGGCGTAAATCCGCGATCCGGTGCAATGGCAGCTCCTCAGCTATGCTCGATGCCACGACCACGAAATACCCGGCGAGAGCGATGAGCCATGCCGCGAACTCTCTATACTTCAGGACCATGATGCCCATCCCGAGAATTCCAATGTTCATCGTCATAAATTTTTCGAGTAACACATTGCTGCTCAGACGCAATCAAAATTTTCTAACATAGATGCAAAGTGATTGGAGCCATCGTTGAGCCAGAGTGCCCAACTCATCCGCGGCAGGGCGGGCAACAGCGTGCCGTCCACGAGTTTGATCGAGCTTCCTTCAGCAGGCAGGGATCATGCCGAACAGTTCTGGGGAAATCTGTATTCTACAGGACTGGGCAGCAGGCCGTTGAGAATTTTTGCCCAAGTTATTCACAATGAAGATAATTCATGTTTTTGGCGGACTGCAGAAAATCACAGGTATGGGAATCCCTTAGAGGTCGATTCTGGAATTGGAATGCATTTTCCTGTCAACCGCATCGAGCTGAGACGGTTGGATGACTGTGAAATTGCCGATTTCATTTCTGTAAGTTGCTTAGATTCAACAAAAAATCAAAGCATCAGTCGACTGAAACTTCCTTGGCAAGATTGGATAGTCAAAATCCGGTTAGTTTATAGATCGAAGCCGCAAACCCTCGCTTTTGGTTGACCGCCAAAGAGTCCGGGTTTTCCCAATCCTTGAATTCTCGGGGAAAAATCCTGTTTTCCGCAAGTTGTTCACAATCGATCCTCAAGCGGGTCATTTGCGTGACAATTTCATAATTGGATGGCCTTTGGTTTGACGCTTGGCTCAGGCTTTGCTCTTTTCGTGCAGATCCACACACCACCACATGTCCACTTACGAACACCTGACACCACCTGCCGGCGAAAAAATCACGATCAAGAAAGGCAAGCTGACCGTTCCAAACCATCCGGTCATTCCATTCATCGAAGGCGACGGCACCGGCCCCGACATTTGGAAGGCATCGCAGCGAGTTTTCGATGCCGCAGTGGAAAAGGCATACAAGGGCGAGCGCAAAATTTCTTGGTTCGAAGTCTATGCTGGTGAGAAATCTTTCGAGCTCTACAAAGACAGCGTCAAAGATCTCGGCAAGGCTTGGCTGCCTGATGATACGCTTACCGCGTTCCGCGAATACCTCGTGGGCATCAAGGGGCCGCTAACAACACCCGTGGGTGGCGGCATTCGTTCGCTCAATGTTGCGCTGCGGCAGATTTTGGATCTTTACGTTTGCCTGCGCCCGGTGCGTTGGTTCACTGGCGTGCCTAGTCCAGTGAAGCGCCCGGACCTCACCGACATGGTGATTTTCCGCGAAAACACCGAGGATATCTACGCAGGCATCGAGTTCCAAGAAGGCAGCGACGAGGCGAAGGAATTCCGCAAGTTTCTCAAGAAAGCCTTCCCGAAGGCCTATGAAAAAGTCCGTTTCCCGAAAACTTCGGGTTTCGGTGTCAAGCCGGTCTCGGAAGAAGGCACCAAGCGCCTCGTCAAGGCCGCCATGGATTACGCGATTTCCGCCGGAAAACCCTCCGTCACGCTGGTCCACAAGGGCAACATCATGAAGTTCACCGAAGGCGCTTTCCGCGATTGGGGATACGAACTCGCGAAGGAAGCCTACGGCGCAGTCGAACTCGACGGCGGCCCGTGGTGCGTGATTCCAAAAGGCAAACCCGGTGCCGGCATCATCATCAAAGACTGCATCGCAGACGCATTCCTCCAACAGCTTCTCACCCGTCCAGCCGATTACAGCGTCGTCGCCACACTGAATCTCAACGGCGACTACATTTCAGACGCCCTCGCTGCTTGCGTCGGCGGCATCGGCATCGCGCCAGGTGGAAATTGCAACTACGATACCGGCCATGCCATTTTTGAAGCCACTCACGGCACCGCGCCGAAGTATGCCAATCTCGACAAGGTCAATCCCGGCTCGGTGATTCTATCCGGTGAAATGATGCTGCGTCATCTCGGCTGGATCGAAGCTGCGGACCTCATCATCAAGGGCGTGAACGGCGCGATCAAGGCCAAGACTGTGACTTACGATTTCGCCCGCCAAATGGACGATGCCACCGAGGTGAAATGCTCGGAATTCGGCGATGCCGTGGTGAAACACATGGATTGATCTGCTGCGCCATGGCGTGAAATCCGCAAAAACTGACCGAACCCTCATTTCGGTTAGTCGAGCGGAAACAGCTTTGTCATTTTTCTTTTTTAGATCAACCGCTGCTTATTTCGTAGCGAGGATCTCGCGCAGTTTGGTGGCAGACATGTTTGATACAATCGCAGCTTCTTTGATGTCGCCATCGGATCGTTCCAACAGTCTGCCAGCCACCTCGCGAGAAATCCAATCGATCAGATTTTCACCGGCGGGGGCAATATTGATTAACTGATCCAACGCGTTAGAAGTAGCAGCAGGTGATTTCCCCGGAGCAGAGGCGAGCGGGATATCAGCAGGTAAGAGAATGTCAGAAGTGGCGAGCGCGCAGGCCCGAGCGATGGTGTTTTCTAACTCTCGGACGTTGCCCGGCCACTGGTGAGATTGCAGCGCGTTGATGGCCTCCACTGTGAGCCGTATGCGTGCCATGCCATTTTTCTTGGTGATGCGTTGAAGGAAATATTCAGCTAACAACGGGACGTCCTCTAGCCGTTCTCGCAACGGAGGAATGCGAATCTCTACCACATTGAGACGATAATATAAATCCTCGCGGAATTTTCCTGCCGCCACTTCTTCTGTCAGATTCTTGTGGGTGGCGGCGATGATGCGCGCGTCGGTCTTGATTGTTTCATTTGAACCAACCCGTGAAAACGTGCCGTCTTGCAGCACTCGCAGCAGTTTGACCTGAATGGTGAGTGGCATGTCGCCAATTTCATCGAGAAACAACGTGCCGCCATCCGCCTGCTCAAAGCGCCCGGAGCGCCGCGCAATGGCACCTGTGAATGAGCCTTTTTCATGACCGAACAATTCACTTTCTAGCAAGTTTTCCGGGATGGCTCCACAGTTGATCGTGATCAACTCCCGCTGCCGTCGTGGGCTGTATTCGTGAATCGCTTTGGCCACCAACTCCTTGCCCGTGCCGCTTTCCCCGGCGATCAAAATCGGCGCATCCGAGCGGGCCACGCGACCCACTATTTTAAAAACTTCCTGCAATGCGCGTGAGGCACCGATCATTTTCACACGTCCGTCGTATTTTGGCATTTCGGACGTGGGATGATCTGCGCTACGGCGTTCATCGCGCGTTTGCAATGCGGATTCCACCACGGCACGAAACTCAAAAGCCAGTGATTCTTTGCGCAACACGTCATGCGCGCCACGCTGAGTGGCCTCAATGATTTGGCCCGTGGTGGGAAATCCAGCCGTCAAAATCACCAGTGTTTGCGGACTGACTTGGCGGATCCTATCTAGCAGCTCCATGCCATCGAATGGACTCAACTGCATTTCCGCCACCACCACTCCGATGGGTGTTTTCTCGACCACCTTGAGCGCGTTTGTCGCATTGTCACAACGCAGGATTTTGAGATTTTTCCCGGTCAAATGTTTCGTCGCCCAATCCAAAAAATCCAGATCAGGATCGACGAGCAACAAAGTATCTTCCGATGAATCTTCAGGCATCACAGGCGCGGACGGATTAAAACAGCCCGTCGCTGGAACTCACGCACAAAATCAATGGGCTCTCTACTTGCGCTGACGAGCTGCCTGCAAAGTATTTTTCATCAGCATCGCGATGGTCATCGGCCCGACACCGCCCGGCACTGGAGTGATCGCGGAACAAAGCGGTGCGACTTCGTCAAAAGCGACATCGCCCGTGAGGCGGAAACCAGATTTTTTTGAGGCATCCGCGATTCGGTTGATGCCAACATCAATGACCACTGCGCCGGGCTTCACCCAGTCTGCTTTAACCATTTCCGGTCGGCCAACAGCGGCGATCAAAATATCTGCACGGCGGCAGATGGCGGGGAGATCCTTGGATCGCGAATGTGCGATGGTGACCGTTGCGTTAGAGTTCTTGGAAACTAGCAAGAGAGCCATCGGCTTGCCGACGATCATGCTGCGACCGATGACAACGGCTTCTGCACCATTGGTAGAAATGCCAGCGACTTCTAGCAACTTGATGCAGCCTGCTGGCGTGCATGGCACAAAACCCGTGGGATCTTCTAACACTAACTTGGCGACGTTTTCCGGGTGGAATCCATCCACGTCCTTGCGAGGATCGATCGCTCGGATGATAGCCTCTTCATCAATGTGTTGAGGTGGCGGAGATTGCACGAGAATGCCGTGGATGGCTGGGTCTGCATTGAGTTCGCGCACCACCTGCAACAATTCTTCTTGGGTGGTTGAGGTTGGTAAAACGATTTTGCGTGAGTGAAATCCGAGGTCGGCACAGGTGCGCACTTTCGATCCAACATAAACCTGCGAAGCTGGATCTTCACCCACCAACACCACGGCGAGGCCGGGCACGATGCCTTGGCTGATCAAAGTTGCTGCCTCCGCGCGGCATTCTTCGAGAACTGCGGCGGCGATGGATTTTCCATCAAGAATGCGAGGTGTGTTCATAAATTTTTTTGGTTATAATCTATCAATTATCGTCCGTGCCGTTGACCAAGATCGTCTCGATGGCCAATCTTTTGTTTTCAAATGCGGCCTCGTCAAGATCGCGGGCCACGTGAATGCCCTCAGCGAAGGTGACCACCACTCGGCTGAAGGGTTTGGGTATCACAAAACGGTCCCAGGTTTTCAACCGCCATGCTGAGGAAAAATGCACGTGAACCGGTACTACCAGCGCACCAGTGCTCTGCGCGAGTTTGATGAAACCTGGCTGAATTTTGTAACGCGGCCCACGTGGTCCATCTGGTGTTAGGCAAACATCGGAGCCCTCGGTTAAAGCGCGCTTCAGTCCTACCAGAGCGGCCACTGCGCGGCGCGAAGATGAGCCACGCACAGCGCCTAAGCCAAAAACTGCCATTGCCCGGGCAACCATATCGCCATCATGGCTGGCACTGGTGAGCGTGACGACTTTGCGGTGTGCGCCGCAGAGTTTCCGCCATGCGGCGGGCACGGTAAAAAATCGATTGTGCCAGAGAATGTAGATCACTGGCGGCACGGAGTTAGTTGCTGAGCCAATGCCACATTCATCACGGACTTGAAGCCGAGTTGCAGCAGTTAGCAATTTCATCAGATTACCGATGATAGAACCTAGAATAATACTTTTCCGACTGCTGCGGACCTCACTGCTTTTTTTAGAACTCATCGGAACAATTAGAAAAAATGCCTCAAAGAAATCCTGCTGGATGCAGAGTATCGACCAAATATTGCTGGCGAGACATAATATGTTGATAGATTTCGTGATTTTTCAGATCCGGCTCGCAGCGAGACTCGGCATCGCCGAGCACCAAGTAGGACGTTTCACCGGATCATTGCCTGCCAACCGCGCGGGACGCACGATGCGATTCGCCTCATCTAGCAACACCAAGCCGCGCTGTGGCCCGGCCACTCCGATCGCCGCAATTTTATCCTGCTGGCCGCCCAAAGCCGTGACGCACTGGCGCACCGCATGGTCCACGGCATCGATCCATTGCGCTGGATTTTGCTCACGGTAGCCAGCCGGCAGTCCTTCGATCCAATCATGCGCCACCCAAGCCTCGGTCCGAATGACGGAGGCCTCTAAGTCTAACACTGCCGCGCGAGTCCCGCTGTGGCCAATCTCGATTCCAATGAAATGCATGAGAAAATTTTCGCCGATCCTTCCCCGTTCAGCGAGTCGGATGGCCGGATTTTCTCCAATCGACGGCGTTTGACAAGCCCGCAGCGCGATGCCCAAGTTTTGTTCGTTGTATGCCTAGTTTCCGAGATAGGGCATTCAATACCTCAAATCCACGCTCTGTAGTGAACGTCGGGTAAGTGGGGCTTACCCAGCTCGTTGGTGACGAAGATGCAACCCTGTTAGCACAAATCCCAGAAAAAATCACTCAGGGATATCGGGTAACTTCACGCGGAAGAATTCCGCCTTTTCCCCCGGTGTGATGGGGATGCGGATGTTCTCATAGCTGCCGGTGGATGTCGGCGGAGGCATTACTGGATTCCATGGTTCCCAATCTCCATTGAGCATTCTGCTCCGTTGCATGCCGTAGTTGAGGTCCAGTCCGCCTCCACTCTTTCTGCGCGTGTAGGCAAAATCCATCCCGCTGGACGTCTTTTCGATGTGTGGTTCTCGCCCATACGCGCTGTCGTAAACCTTTGCCTGTGTCCCGTAGATGAACTCTTCCCAGTTGTTGCGACCGTCCATGTCCCAGTCACCCGTCGGGCCTGCGGAACTTCCTGTCAGATTTTGTCCAACCATCCAATCATCAAAAGCCTGCGGACCTTTTCGATCCGTGATCTTGAACCACTCGACCAATGCCGTGTCCCCAGAAACCACGAGGAGATCTTTAGTCCCATCACCATCCATGTCTTTTTGTGCGAATTGATCTCGTGAGGATAACTCGACCCCTGCGAATTCCACACTTGTTCCATTGGTAAAACTTGGGCCGCTGCCCTGATTTTCATACCAAATCAATCTCTGAAATCCCCTCACTTGGAAAGTGGGCGCAGAAAGTAAGCAGTCAAAATCGCCGTCAGAGTCAAAATCGAAAAGTCCCCAAAAGTTGTGATCAAAGGAACTAAGATCCGTATTCTCAAAGTGAAAATCCACAACGGGATGGATTCCACCAGAGTTGCCAAGCAGAGCGGTGGCTTCGCGGATGCCATCTCCATCGGCATCGAAGAGGAGAAGATTCAAGGGAATGTTAATTTTACGAAATGAAAGGATTTCTCCTCCTGCGCCGCGTTCTGCCCAATAAGCAGTGTTAGGGCCAAACAACGATCCCCGGCCGTAGATATCAAGGTCTCCATCTCTGTCCATGTCCAGAAGTGCAAAATCACTCGGTTGTGGACTATAAGGCGAATCGATGGGAAATACCATGATTTGCTGGCGATGTCCGAACTGATAACCCGTGCGCTTCGACCAACTCAGAGCACCACGCCAGTCGTAAAAAAGAAGATCCCTAGCGCCATCTCCATCCCAGTCCGCGTAGTAGATGCGCGAATTCGAAGCCTCTGAGGCGACCGATTTCACATGGAACTCACCCTCGGAACTTTGAAACGCAAGATAAACTTCAGAAAGCCCTGCGCTTGCCCCCTGGATTGAGTGGTCAGCGCGAATGATGAAGTCTTTTCTGCCTGAAGGTAGAACGAAGGGCAAAGCTGTTGCCGGATCACCATGATTGACGGATTGGGTGACAAAATCCTCAACCCCTAGAACGGATTGTGCTTTCCCCGGAACAGCGAACGTCTTCTTTTTAAAATCGATTCCATTTCCATCATTTGACCAGACCGCAATACGGCTTACATCATTGGCTCTGTGACCAGAAGAAATCAGACCAAACATCAAGTCCACATCTCCGTCTCCATCGAAATCATCTGCGACCTGCAGGCGCCTTTCATATGCAGGCGCAACCACCGTCGCAGGAGCTTCTTGGAAACTACCGTCCACTTTGCCTGAATACCAAAGGATGTGATCCTCAGCGCTGCCTGCGAAAAGAATCCATGGAATCATGACCACAAGATCCTTGAACCCATCACCATTCAGATCCGCTTCACCTGTAAAATCAAAGCTTGTGAAGTCTTGATGGGTGCTCAGGAGCTTTATGGCAAATCCCTGAGCGCCGTATTTCAGCTCATGTAGCTGACTCTTGCCTCCATCAATGAAATTGCCACTTAGATTGCATAAGAATGTGCGAGTAGATGACGGCTCTGGACGGACGAACCACCAATTCCGAGAATCCTGACCTTCTGCCTTGGGTAATGTGATCTCGTCGACCTTGAGAGAGGTTCCGTCACTTTGTTTCGCATACAAGAAAAGCTTTTGATCATTTGTCTCGTCGTTCTCCACAAGAACGACTAACCGGGGCGGGCTGCCGTTGATTTCTGAGTGGACAAAGGCATAGGAGTTTATTTCTAGATCTGGAGGAAGATTGAAAAAGACTTTTGGCGCTGCGAACTGGCCATTGCCAGTGTTTTCAGAGTAGCGGTAATCGCCAGTGAACAAGTCCAAATCGCCGTCCGAATCGTAGTCATGAACTTTGATTCTCCATGAAGACTCCAAGTCAATATCTGGATGTATGGGAGTAGGGGCTGCGAAGCTTCTTGCCTGATTACCCAGAAAAACAAACCGACTCCCTAGAATGTCAGTGAAACCATCTCCGTTGAAATCCGCCACCAACGAAAAGGATTCGCTGTTACTGTGATATGGAGTTTCCGCGACGAGAATTGGCAATTCAAATCCGCCGCCTACCCGCCCTTTGGCAACGAGATACCGATAACGGCGTTTGTGATCGGCATCATCGTCATACCACATGAGCCAAACATCCTGCCTGCCGTCACCATCGTAATCCGCGATGCCGATGATGGTCTGGGAAATCAATGGTTCCGGCTTCCACTCGTGTCTCGTGAAGTTTCCATGGCCATCGTTTTCGAACCAATCAAACGCGAGAAGATAGCTCCCAACTGTGGCAACATCGATGTCACCGTCGCCATCCATATCCAGAATCCTTGAGGATTCGACCCGACTGATCGGATTGGTTAGCTTGATACGTGACCCAAACTCCAGCTGCCCAAACGCTGATAGAGACAAGGCGAAAACTAACGACAAACATTGATATGCATTTTTCAAGGAATGATCTGAGAGATGATGGTTAGTAAAATTGGGTGGATAACAAATGTTTGTATGGATGCTAGATTTTTTATTAGCAAGTTTTAAAAGACTGCCAAGTTGGCTTATTGTCGTAAACCCAGTGGTAATAATCTGCTCGTTTCAGCTTGCTGGCGGCGGCTTTATCCAAACAGACCTTAACAGTCGGGTGCATTTGCAGGGCGGATGCCGGGTTGATCGAGGTGATCGGACCCTCGACGGCTTCGGCTACGGCGCTGGCTTTATTTTCGCCGAAGGCTAACAACAAATTGGTTCGCGCTTCCATGATGGTGCCGATGCCCATGGTGATAACGTGATGTGGGACTTCGTTTTCGCTGCCGAAAAAGCGGGCATTGTCCGCACGCGTTTGGCGGGTGAGTGTCTTGATTCGAGTGCGCGACGCCAGGGATGAGGTCGGCTCGTTGAAGCCGATGTGGCCGTCGGTGCCGATTCCTAACACTTGCAGGTCAATGCCGCCAGCATCGCGGATGCGTGCTTCGTAATCCGCGCAAAACGCTGGAATATCCGCCGCGTTGCCATCGGGAATGTGAATGCGATCCTTGGAAATATTGATGTGCTGGAATAGATTTTCCCACATAAAGCTGTGGTAGGTCTGTGGATGCTCACGCGCCAAGCCGATGTATTCGTCGAGGTTGAAAGTGGTGACTTTGCTCCAGTCGAGATTCATTTCGATGAGTGTGCGGTAGAGCAGTAGCGGAGTGCTGCCGGTGGCGAGACCCAGCACGGCATCAGGTTTTTCACGGAGCAGCTTGGCAATGATGTGTGCGGCGATGCCGGTCGCGCTCTCGGCGGTTTCTTGAATGATGATTTCCATTAGATTTTACCCAGACGGGCAGTGAGTTTGGTTCTAACTTCCTGTTGGAATCGGGAAATGAGTCCGCATGTATATTCTACGATGTCGATTGACTCGTCGGCAACGAGCGGTGTGAGGTCCAGTCCGAAGATGAGTTGGGTGGTGTGGTCAGTGGCGTGGGAGTCGAAAAACGTGGCGTTGGCGGCGCGGCGACCAAGGGTGGCGAGGTCGTAGCGTTTGCCCCCGGCGATCTGGGAATCAAAAACGCCGTTGAGTGCAGCTGCTAGATTGTCACGACCGCTCACGTCCATCAGAACTTTGTCTGCGTCTGGCAGCCAATCGAGATTGCGCCAGACTTCGCAGCCGATGACCTGCTTCGGTCGTCGTGCTGGTGGCAGCTCGCGCATTGCCTGCAAAGCGGCGATGGTGACGCCGATGTGCGTGTCGTGTTTATCGGCTAGATTATGGGTGTAAACGACTTCTGGTTGGGTGGCAGTCAAGATTTCCAACAGGTCATTTTTGAGCGCGGGATCGGTCGGACTTTTCACCCCGCTGCTGGGATAGCCGAGTTGGAACATGGCCGCATAGCCACCGATCACCGCCGCAGTGTTCTGCTCTTGGCGGCGGATCGTCATCATGTGCTCATCGGTGAAATCTGCATACAAGCCAGTGCGCGAGCTGCCTGCGCCGTTGGTGCAAGTCACGCCACCAAACCATTTTTCCGTGCTGGCAAAGCAAGTTAGAATGCCGTGAAATGCCATGAACTCGAGATCGTCTTGGTGCGCACCGATCCCGAGGTGGGTGATGCGTTGAAGTGCGCCCGCTACGGGCATACCGTCCGGGATGAAAAGTTTGTCAGTGAGGAGGTGTGGTTTCATAATTGATTTGATAGGCATCAGCTTAAGCTCGGGATGCGCCAGCCCTGACGATAATCCCTGCGGACAAATGAATTCGCCTCGGCAGAGTCAAATTTTAACTCCTTGCTGTTCCATTTGAGTGTGGTGTTCTGGAAACGAGTCGCGATGCCACCGATCAGGATGGCCTCGGTGAGTGGACCAGCGTAGGCGAAGTCCGCCGAAGTCTTGTCATTGCCGCGACAAGCATCGACGAACTGGCCCCAATGATTGAGTCCCTTGATCTTGGGCAATTTGTAATCCTTGAACTTTTCTGCCGGGAAAAACGTCGGCAGTTCATAGTGTGGAAGAAGCATCACTCCCTCCGTGCCGATGAGGATGGAGCCGGACTCCGGGAGCTCGGTTTTACCGGTCTGTGCAATGATTTCAGCGGGCGGTTTGGCCGCACCATCATACCAGATGATGTTAAAAGTTTCGCCTTCTGTGAGTGGCGTGCCTTTGAACTGATAGATCACTTTGCCATCTAACGACCAGTTCCATTTGTTGGGAGGTGGACCCTCGGAGCGCGCGGAAATCGGCGCGCCTAGGCCGAGGCCCTTGAAGAGAGGGTCGAAAATATGACAACCCATGTCTCCCAGCGTGCCGGTGCCGAAATCGAGACGCTTGCGCCAGCTTCCCGGATGATAATATTCCCCGCCGATGAAAGGACGGTGCTCGCAGACCCCGAGCCACAAGTTCCAATCAAGCCCCTCGGGCACCGGGTCGGTTTGGTCTGGTTTTGCAGTCATGTCGCCCCACGATTTGGCGCACCATGAATGAACTTCGCGGATTTTTCCAATCACGCCATCTCGCATAACCTGTGCCGCTATCCGATAGTAGGCGGATGAGTGGACCTGGATGCCCATCTGCGAAACGAGCTTTTTTTCCGCAGCCAACTCGGTCATCCGGCGTGTTTCATATAAGTTATGGGCGAGTGGCTTCTGGCCATAGATGTGTTTGCCGAGCTGCATGGCACTCACGCCGATGGACGCGTGCATGTGATCAGGTGTTGAGACATTGACCGAATCAATATTTTTCCCTTCCTTGTCGAGCAACTCACGCCAGTCCTGATAGAATTTTGCGTTAGGAAACTGTTTTCGTGCTTCGATCATATTGTTGAGATCCACATCGCAAACCGCGACAATCTCGACGTTCGGGCAATTTGCAATGAGTGTGAGGTCAGACCACGCCATGCCGCCAGCACCGAAGCTGGCGTGGCGAATGGTGTTGGCGGGCGATTCTGCTCGCGCCCTCATGGAGATGAAGGGCGCGCCTGCGGCCGCGGTGCCTAGCAGCTTAAGTGCGGAGCGGCGTGAGTAAGGAGCAATGTTTTTCATCATATTTTTTAAGGTCTAGTCGAGAGGTTTGATTGAAATGTTGCGGAACATCACCGGATCGTTGTGTCCAGCGAATCCAAAATACCCACTTTTGCGATCTCTGCCTGGGTGGGGACTGTTATCCATGAACTCGGTGACTTTTGCTAGATCAGCATCGAGAATTTGGGTGCCGTTTAATTCAACTTTTATCGTCGATCCTTTGACAGTGATTTCCTGATAGTTCCACTCGCCTATCGGGTGATGATAGCCGCGATGCGCTGGGATCATGCCATAAGCCGAGCCGTGCGCCTGACGCGGATCAATTTTATAGCCGGTGGCCGCTTCAAAATGGTCGTCGAGGATTTGGCATTCGGTCATGGCTTCGTATGCCGGATTGCCCGTGCCGGGATAACGAATGGCGAGACCGTTGTTACTGCCGGGTGGCAGTTTGAATTCAAGTCGAACGATGAAATCTGCAAACTCCTTCTCGGTGTGGAGCACACCACCCTTTTCTGGGAGCCATTCGATGGCGGAGTCTATCACGCGGCAGGCATCGGTCGCGCCGGTCCATCCGGTGAAGTCCTTGCCATTGAAGACCGACTCGAAACCTGTTGGATCAGCGCCTCGCAGAATCCGGTTAGACTCTTCACTGCCGATTTCCCGAATAAAAATACTCTTCCATGAAATCTTGCCGCCGTGAGTTTGGAGCTGGATTGGACCACGTGGCGGCACAGGTTGCTTTCGGTCGAAATCATTTTCTATCACCGTGCCATTCACCGTTTGCTGGTCATTCAGCCACACCCAAACCCGCGTTCCCACCATGATCACGCGGAGTTTGTTCCATTCGCCGCATGGCTTGTCCGCCTTGACGAGCGGCTCTTTTCCAGGTGCACCGGGCGAGTTGTTCCACAATCCGCTAGAACCTTTGTCAGCGCCCACGGAGAACTTTTCTTTATCAGTGGAATCCCAGATTTGCACTTGCGGGCAACCACGCAGATAGATGCCGCTGTCGGCGAGCGGTGCCGTCTTGTAGTCCACACACAGTTCGAAATTGCCGTAAACTTTATCAGTGGTTAGATATAAGCCTTTGCCGTCATTCGCGAGCTCGCCATTTTCCACACGCCAATGTTCGCGGATGTCCGCGCGCGATGCTTCCTGTTTGGTTTTAAGCTCGTCTGCGGGCAACGCGAGATCGTTGCGCAAATTCTCGGGTGATGCCCCCCACCAGCCGCTCAAGTCCGCGCCGTTGAAAAGCGCGGTAAAACCTGTGGGAGTGATGCTCTCAGCAGATCGAGCAGAGGTCACTAACATCAAAGTGACGGCGAAGAACAACAATAAGGCAAATAAATGGTTTTTCATAAATACAAAAGGAATGGCCACGGCTTTAATGTGGAGTGTTAGTTTCATCGTCGGCAGGCTGGATATTGTCGTGGAAGAACAGCATAAAAATCACGGCAATGACCGCAGCCATGCCTGCTGGAAATAGCCAGTAGAATTTCCACTCGGTCATCGCCTTGACGACGAGTTCAGGGTTCACCCCGGCGGGGTAATCCTTGCCGAACATGCCAGTGAGGGATTCGAGGAATGATGGTGCGGGCTGGTTGCCAGCGCTTGTTTTGATGTTTTCCATCAACGCGCCGTGGTTCACGGGAGCGGCACCATAAACACCGAAAGCAGTGGGAAGCGGCGTGTTAGTAAATGGCAGGTTGCCACCGAAAGCCATGCGAAAGCCGAAGAACATGCCCAAGCCTTGAGTGAAAAAAACCAGCAGACTCTGCGCCTGATTGCGAGCTTTGGCAGGCGCTGTTTTATCGGTATAAATAAACCCGGTGACAAAGAAGAAGTCATAACAGATGCCGTGAAGCGCCACGCCCATTAGTAGCATCCAAGTCACTTGTTCAGGTGCGCCGAATGAGAATAAAACGTAGCGCAACACCCAGCATCCCATGCTCACAAGCAACATGAGTTTCACTCCAAGTCTGCGGAAGAAAAACGAAATGAGCAGCATGAAGATAATCTCGGACATTTGTCCTAGAGCCATAGTAGATGCTGCTTGTTTGAAACCCGCGGCACCCAGAAATGCAGAGGTTTGCCCGTAATAATAGCCGAGCGGGATACAGATCAGCATCGAACACACAGCGAACACCAGAAATGGCGGTTTTCTCAGCAGTTTGAAAGCATCCAACATGAACAATGAGCCGATGTCGATGGGTTTGCCTTTGGCAGGTGGCGGCGTGTGGGGAAGCGTGAAGCTGTAAATACCAAGTGCGATACTCGATGCTGCGGAAAGCCAGAAGATGTTTAGCGAGCCGGACCATCCGGCGATGCCGAGAGTGAGTCCGGCGACGATCCAGCCAATGGTGCCCCAGACGCGGACTTTCGGGAACAATTCCTGTGGCAAATGTGTGAAGGTGATGGTGTTACCGAGTCCGAGCGTCGGCATATAACAAAGCATGTAGGCGATCATCAAACTAACGATTTGAGTCCCTTTTTCTGCGCCTTGCGGTGCGATCATGGCAATGGCGCACATGATGCCGCCACCGAGCAGCATCAACACGCCCACCACACGTTCTGAGGGAAATAAGCGATCGGCGATGAGGCCGAGGAAAAGCGGGGTGACCATGGCGGCGATGGGCGCGCTTTCGTAAGCGCCGCCGGTGAAATTCGCTAGGCCGTTGTTGCCCATCACGAGTGCCAGCGTGGCGAACCAAGAGCCCCACGCGAAGAACTGCAGGAACATCATCACGGAAAGCCGGGCAAGTGTGAAACGTGGCGGGGAAGTCATGATTTTGTTATTTCATTAATGAAGTTAGAGTTTTACAGGCGCGCCGCTGCGGATTGATTGTTCCTCAGCTTCGCAAATTTCCAGAGCCGTCACACCGTCGTGGGCGCTGACAATGGTCGGCGCCTTGCGGCTGGACACGCAGTCGATGATATAATTGATTTCCATGGCATAGCCATCGCCGCCCTCGTGCTTGACGGTGCGCGGGGCGTCACCTGTTTCACTAACTATTAGCGCGTCCGCTCCGCGTGTTAGATCGAAGTCGAGAGTGGCGCGCTCGCACAGCAAGGTGTATGACATATTGAATCCTTGATTCAGCAGCCAGCTTCCCTCGGCATAGACGGATGGTCCGCCGGGATAATCATATTGAGTGACCACATGATTGATCACGCCGCTGGTTCCTAGCACGCCGGTGGAAAAAACGCCTGCAGGCCGACCGAAAAGATGGTTTACAAAATCCGTGTCGTGGATGTGCAAGTCGAACAAGGCACCACCGAGGTCGGTGCTGCCAGTGTAGGTGCCTTGTTGGCTCCACGCGGGCATCGCAGAATCACGGCGGAATCTTGCTGCTAGAACATTGCCATAGGTTTGTTCCGCTACCACTTGTTTGAGCCAACTCCAGCCGGGCCAAAATCTCATGCACATCGCAGGCATCAAAATGCCGGGCGAATTTGCCGCAACTTCCAAAATCCCACGAGCTTCCGCTGACGTGCGGGCCAGCGGTTTCTCACAAATTACATGTTTGCCTGCATTCAGCGCGGCGATGACTTGCGCGGCGTGCAGCGGCGTTGGCGTGCAAAAGTCCACGAGTTCAACATCGGCATCGGCTAACAATTCCTCTGTCGTGCGGTAAACCTTCACCTCCAAGCCAAGATCGATGTCATCTGATTTTGTGATGTTGCCGGAGACTCCTTCGAGCACACCGTTCACCGGAACGCGCGTGGCGTCACAAACGGCAACCACGCGAGCTAGAGGATTTGCAAGGTAGGCGCGCAGATGAGTCACTCCCATGAAACCAAGGCCTACGACTGCGACATTCACGGGTTTTGCGGCAATAATGTTAGATGACATATATTTAAATTTAGCAAATGGATTTCAGGATCACTTCCCGCGCGGTGCGGATATCATCTATCCGCTTATTTCCTGCTTCACGTTCAATGACGATATCGCCAGCGAAATCAATTTCCGCGAGTGTCGTAAAAAAAGCGCGCCAGTCCACCTGCCCGCTACCGACGGCGACTTCCTCACCCCATGTGCCGGGTGCCAGTGATGCGTTTGCATCTTTCACATGCACTTGACCGATCCACGGCGCGAGCACGCGCAGCGCCTCGATCGGATCGCCCTTGCCGTAAAGCAGCATGTTAGCCGGATCAAAATTGACGATCACGTTCGGCTGTTGGAGTTTCGCTAACAGCAATGCCAATCCATCGGCTGTTTCCTGACCTGTTTCAAGACCTAGCAGCATATCGGCGGCAGCGAAGATTTCTGCCACAGCCTTGAGTCGGTCGATCATTTTATCGAAGCCAGGATCTGTTGGATCATGTGGCACGAATCCCGCGTGGAAAGTGACAAGCTTCAAGCCGAGCTTGGTAGCGATGCCGACACAGGCACGGATGTTTTCCAGATTTTTTTCCCAGGTTTCATCTGGCGCGATGCCGCCAGTCATACGGATCGAATCGAGTGTCGAATAGTCTTCGCCCACGCAGGCAAACATGCCTGAGATGATCGCGATACCCGCTTGTTCTAGGATCGCTTCGGTATCACACCAGGTCGTCGGGTTTTCGCGTATCGGATCAAGCGCGAGTTGAACGCGGGAAATTCGGGTAGCTAGCAATTTTTCTGCCAGTTCCTGCGGACTAGTCGCCTGTAGCGACCATGAGCAAACGGCCAGTCGTTGGTGGATGATGTTTTCAGTCATTAGAATCGGGGTAAACTTGCAGCGGCCACGGCTTGGCCCACGCGGCGGGTTTTTTCGTCGGGCACGTGGATGGTGATGCTGGGTGCGATTTCGCCAAACTCGGATTCTAGCACTTCACGCGCTTTTGATAGAACAATATCTCCTCCAGTGCCGGTGGTCACCCGACCAAGAATCAGCATGTGCGCGAAGTCATAAAAATCGACGTAATGTGGAATGGTGTAACCGAGATAGACGCCAATGGTTTCGTAGATCTTTGCGGCTCGTTCGTCACCGGCGGCCATCAGTTTCTGGACTTCCACTAGGCGTTCTGGTAGATCCATTTTTGCCGACATTTTGATCTTGGCTGCGGGCAGAAGTTTGTTGACCGCTTGTTGCGAGAAATACAAAGCACCTACGCCACTATCGCCAGACCATTCGTCGCATGCTGCCTGCGGGTTGTAATCGACAGGGGCGAAGGCGAGCTCGTTGAGCCAGCCGAGGATGCGCCCCTTTTTATCCATGAAACCAGCGGCTTCGCTGGACCCCATCGCGATACCTAACATGCCTTTTTGTTGGATCGATAATGCGCCAGCAAGAGCGGTGACATCTCCGTCATTCATCACTACGATCGGCACCTTCCATTCTGCTTGAATGCGTTTGAAAACAGCGGCGGCTTGAGGGAAAAGTTTTTTGGGAATTGCCCGCAGCAGCGAGGCGACACGAATTTCGTTATCGACGATGATGCCTGCGGAACTGCCGCCGATGGCGTCCACCCGCGGCATGCAGGCGGCGGCGCGATGCAGCGCTGCGGAGATGTGGTGATAGTGATATTCCGGGTTGGCCTGGTTTTTCGGGTCCCACGGGGTTTCTTCGGTGAAAACAGCCTCGCCATCGATCACTGCGGAAACTTTGTAATCACTTGCACCGAGATCGAATCCGATCCGGCAGCCCTTGAGATAGCCGCCTGCGGCGACTTGCATGTCCTTGGCCGCAGGAACGTTGTCCGGTGTCGTTAGGCTAACTTCAAATTTTTTCCCGTATGCGATTGCCATCATTTCACAATCGAACTTGCGTTCGCCGCGGGCCGAGTAGGTCTTGCCGATGTGCTCGCCGATCACGTTAGGTCCACCAAAATGGAGTTTCCAACCACCGCGTGACCAGATCAGGAATTTCACGATTCGCTCGACGTAGCGCAGGGTCTCCGCATCAGCGTGAGGACGAACCATGGTTTCAAAACGCGAGACCAGCCCGCATTCGCGCTCAAGGCCGATTACTAATGGAACTGCTTGTTTGGATGCTCGGGCGGTTTCTTGGTAATGGCGGTTGAAGAGAATCGCTGGCAGGAAACCAGGATCGAGCGGGGCTTTGATGGCGGGCTGAAGTGCGTGCGACATAATGAATGAGATATGCAGTTAGGTAGATTTTTTGGTTTCGAAGAATTCTTCGATCTCCTCGAGTGTCTTGCCCTTTGTTTCTGGTAGAAAGAAGGCGGCGGTGATGAAATAAACCACCGTGCAGGCGGCCCAAAAACCGAACATCGCAGAGTAGCCGTAGTTGCCGACGATTGGCAGGAAGAACGCGGCGATGCCGGTGGAAACCCCTTGGTTGATGAGTAGCGCAAATCCCATGCCGACTGAACGAATGCGCGTGGGCATCAATTCGGATAGAGCTAACCAAACGCAGACACCGGGCCCGACCGAGAAAAATGCGATAAACACCGCGAGGCAGATCGCGACGAGCATACCGGTTTGTTGGGTTGGCACGGGGCCAGCCTTGGCGCGGATGATTTCCAATGGCTGGCCAACGTTTTCGTTGTCACTAGCAGGTAATGAAATAGCGATGGTGCTTACTTTCGGGTCGTTGCTGATGCCCACGGCGATGCCTTGATTTTTGCCGTAGGCATAGAGAATGGATACTTGTAACGGCTGTCCATCATCAACAATTCTGCCGAGATCTGTGGCCGGCACATCCAGCGTGAGCTTGTTGTCCACAATCAAACTTCGTACTTTTTCCGCGACATCCACGCGCTTCGATTCAAATGAGTAGAAAACTGCGGAACCGAGCAACAGCGAGACGATGATGCCCCCGGTTCCCAGCTTGAGAAGAAACTTGCGGCCTTTTCTATCGACTAACATCACAGCGACGACGGTCATCACACAGTTGAGGATTTTGATCCAGAGACCGCTTTGCGAGGCGGCCTCTGCGGCGAGGCCGGCCTGCTGGAGAATGGTGGTCATGAAGCCGAGGATCGAGTTGATACCGGTGGCTTGGTTGCAGCCCAAGATGATGCAGGCGATCAGAAACGGGGCGATGTATTTCCGCTGGGTGAAGATTTCTCCAAACGATTGCAGGAGTGTGATCTTTGGCTTCGAGTGTTCGTGGACGAGGGAGGTCTCTAACTCTGCGAGTTCGAAATCCGTCTCCGCCACGGTGCGGGAGCGCAGCATCGCGGCTCGCGCCTGCTGCTTGCGGCCTTTGCGGTAAAGCCAACGTGGCGATTCAGATAGAAAAATGCCACCAACCAGAAATAGAATGCCCGGGTAAATCACTGATAGAAACATGCCGCGCCACGCGTGGTTAGCAGCAGCGATGATAGCTTCTTGATTGCCCTTGGCGAGGTCGATCGCGGCTTCCGCATTTTTAGTATAATGATCGCCGATGAATGCTGCCAGAACGATGCCGAAGGTAAGCATGAACTGAAAAATAGAGGTGCCTTTGCCGCGTGCATCGGCCTTCAAGCACTCTGCCAAATAAAGCGGAACCACCACTGCGATGACCCCACCGCTCATGCCCTGGAGAATGCGGCCTAGCAACAAGGGAATATAAGTTTGCGAAGTGAAAATGATCGCAACACTGGCAACAAACATCACTGCGCTGACCAGCATCATCAACTTACGGCCTAGCAGATCAGCGAAAAACCCGGCAATCACCGAGGCGAACATCGAGCCGCCGAGCACTGCTGCCACGATGATCGACTTGTTTTCCTCGGTCATGGAAATCGTCTGGCCAAGATAACCGAGTGCGGGATCGATGATGCCAATGTCGATTCCATAGAGCAGTCCGCCGAGTCCGGCGACGAGGAGAAGGAAGCGGTTATAGCCCACTTGCGAGCTGCTTTTTGGTGAATCGCTCATACGGATAGGTGTGTTCAGGGTATGGATTTCTGCTAGACGCCTAGAAATACCGAAAGGCATTCTATTGTGCGATGAAACTGCCTGAGCATCGTGATCAGAGTCAATGCCCAATTTCAGATACCCTGATCGTGATCGCTGTCCCGATCCAGCCAGAAATCAACCCTGCGTTATTCGCGGAAGGTCATCGGCGAGAAGTCGTTTAAGTTGGAATTGAAGCCGGGAAACTTGGCGTTCAATTTCTGGGACTCGCGGATATTTTCTGGGCTGTTGCCGTTGTCGCTGATGCGATTGCGGGTAATCTGTGCAGACCACGTTGCTCCAGTGCCAGCGCGCACGTTTTCCCCCAACGCCTTCAGCGGAATGTAAACTTCCATCGTCCAGCAACCTTGTCCCAATTTAGACACCGTCTTGACGCCCTCCGCATTCCACGAACCAGAACCATTTTTGATGTCTTGCACCGCTCCGTTAGAGTTGACGATGAGCTGCACGAAATCTCCCATATTTTTGCCAGATGGATCCAGATAGAGTTCGATGCCATCATCCCAATAAGTCATTCCATGATCGCTCGTCTTGACCTCACGTTTCAGTTTGTCCGGTGAAGGCTCGGTCATCTTGATGCCGAAAGTGATGCCATCCAGCGTGAACACCGAGCGCACTTCAGTCGGGTATTTCACCGGAACTTCCATGCCATCTTGGTTTTTTGCTAACATCACCGGTTCAGCCTTCTTCCATGCTTCATCGCTCAAATCACCATCGATCACAGGGTTAGCTGCTACCTTGAAAGAAACCAGTGTGCGTTGCCCGGCACCTTCCATCACCGCAGCGTATTCCTTGAAAAAATCATCAAAACAATAGGAATAATAAGCCAATCGCTTGGCCGTTAGTTCGTCTCCAGCAGCTTCTGTCTTGGCTCTGGCCAAAAGCGTTTTCACCAACTCCACTGTGGCTTTGGGATATGACTCGGTGTAAATCGACTTGGGTGCCAGCCGGCCGCCCGGCCAGCGACTTTTCTCCCATCCGTCCATTTGAATCTGCATCAATTGTCGGACGGTGGCAGCCGCAGGGCCATACATCCGCTTGCAGTGTTCATCAATCGCCGCATCCACATCGAAATCCGGGTTCCACAGCACTTTCATCCAAGCATACAGCGTGGTGTGAAAACGTAGCCATTCATCAGGCTCAGCACCATTGATGAATGATCCGACCGTCTTGTTGCGATTCGCCTGATAGTATTCCTTCAACACATGAGGATAGGCAAAGGGCGCCTGAACACGATCCGCCGGCCAACACGAATAATGCCAATCCTGCATTTTCTGGCCGGTCGCAGCGATCCAACTATCAATTGTTGCCTGCTCTTCTGCCATAATCGTTGGCTCTTTGTATTGTGCGATTCCAGGCATCCCACAAATTTGAACCTGCACGTTGTTAGGTAATTTTACGCCAGCTGGCGCTCGTGTGTAGTTCATGTATGCTAGAAACAAAATCATTTTACCGGGATACCGGGCGTTCACTTCATTTGCCAGCTTGGTGACAAAGGTCGTCAGTATCGACGAGGCCGAAGCGAGATCACCGCCATTTTTGTCAAAGAGTTTCTGGCAGTCGGGGCATTGGCAATTCACGCCAATATCCGGCGGTGAGACGGTGATTGCGTTGCCTTTTACAAAACCCACGTCCTTCCCGTGGAGATAATAATCGTCAATATTTTCCAGAAAAGTCGCAAGGGTCTTGGGGTTTGAATAGCAATACATGTGGTAATCACGAGTTCCATCAGGATTGAGTTGATAGATTTCAGGGCGATTCTTGCGGTATTCTTGGTGATTGAGCCAATCGGGCTTGTGAACGATTAGATCCAGTGGCCAGCTGTTCGCACCGCGCAAGGTTAGAGTTAGCTGGCCGAAATGCTGATTTTTCCCACCGTTGATTCCTGATGGGGCATAGGGCGGATAATAAATGCGTTTGCGGAACACTGGAGAATCGGCCAGCCATGTCGGCTCAATCTTTAGCGTCGGTTGTTTGATAATGGAGCGCCCGCCCTGGTTGGTGGACCAATACCAGCGGACGCCGACAAATCGCTCGCAGAATTCCATCACCCCCCAAGCTGAACCGGTCGATAAGATGTTAGCTGCCGCATCCACCACGCCATCGTTGCCGACGATATAAACATGGTCGGCAGCGGTCTTGATCTCAAATCCCTCCACCGGCATCTTGCCGCCTTCCAATCCAACGCCACTTGCAGACGGGCAATCGCCGATCACAATGGCCGGTGCTACGATTTTTCCCGTAACAATCGGCAGAGTGCTGCCAGTGGCCTCGGCAATGCATTCTTGCAGTTCTATGACAGCGCGATTCAGGGTCTCACTTGGATTTGGCGTCATCACACAAATCGACACCGGAGAAACACCATTTTCGGCCAGCATGAAGGGCGCGTGGGCATTTGCTTGTTTGAGAGTCACCGGATTGAGATCACCCGCCACAGCTGCGGGTATGACCTGAAGAATGCACGAGATCGCCAGTGAAAAAACAGTGGATAGATGATAGATTTTCATAATTGAGTGATGATACTAGTTCGATGAAACGCACGCTTTCAAAAAAAGTTTATCAGTTGGAGTGCCGGTGATGTTGCCAGTCACCGTGGTGGTGCCGGATGAGGGAGTGTTCGGTTGAATCACAAAACTAACAGTTGTTGAATCGCCGTCTGCGGCACCCTCCGCGTGGAAGCTAGTTAGATCCTTAGACCAGCGGTAAAACCCCGTGATATCGCTGGCGGGTGTGGCGGCTTGAGGATGTGAAAAAATGAAGGAATTGCCAGTTTTCACACCCGACAAAAGTCCGGGACTGAATTGGTCTGGGGCTGTGCCGAAGAAGTTCTCAACGCCGTTGTCAGTCCCATCGCCGTCTGGGTCTTGATCAAGTCCGGTTTGATTTCCCACCTCGGGATAGTCGCTGATCCAATTTTTGAAAGTGTTTGGTGCGAGACCTAACGATTTAATGCCATTGAACCAAACCTGAGCCATTTTCTCATAGCCGTCGTTGTCTGGATGATTAATACCGTTAGAAAAAAGCGTCTGATCGATGCTGGTAAGATTCGTGGGATTGGTTAGAAAAGGCGCGTATTGATCCACCAGCGTGACCTTTTTTCCTTGTGCCTGATAGTTAGGCACCAGCGTGTTGCGGATGTAGTTGTTATAGTTCACTATCGCAGATGAATAGGGGATCGTAGGCATGATCTCGGCGATGATCAGGTGCGCGTTTGGTTTGGTCGTGACAATCGTATTGACCAATGTGTTGAGATCGCCGGTGCTCTGGTCGTTCGTGCCAATTTTCAGCAAAATGATGTCTGAGTTATCAGAATTTAGCCAACTCACGATATTTCCCTGCAAGTAACTAGCAGTTCTACCACCATAACCACGATGGCCGTCTTGGCCGAGGGCACGAAGGTCGAGCGTTGGTGTGTAAGAGCCGCTGCGGCTCGGATCGCCGAAGGCATTGTTCCAAGGCTCGCCAGATGCACCGACGAAAAGGAAGTTGTAATCAGCATTTGTTAGTCGTGTGTAGAGTCCGCTGCGGTAGCCAAATTTGAACAGGTGATTCAGTGTCCAATCGGGATTGTCAGTGTAGCCAGCAGTGATCGAGTCGCCTAGGCACATGATGCGCAGCGGCGCGGGGTTGCCGATGCCCGCAGCCGTGGCGGATCCGAAAACGTCGATCTCACGCATCACCACGCCGCCGCCGTCATTGCTGACGGTGTCGAGAATATTGAAACGAATTGCATCGACGCCGGCCGCCAGCAAGCCCGAGCTATCCGAGACATTGACCTTTGTCGCTCCGCCCCGAGCATTGGCTGCGTCTGCGGATACCCATGGCGCGGGCTGGTAATCCACCGTGGTCAGTAATGTGAACGCGGGGTTGCCGACGGTGCTGATATGAATCTCGTATTTTTGATTCTGAAAACCCGCTCCCTGCCACGCCGCGATGGATTGGATTTCAGTGATGTCGAATCCAAAGCCATTGGCACCCGTCCCGAGGGTGAACTCACGAAAGGAACCAGTGCCGTCCACAGACCATGCCGCGCCATTGAGGGCGTTGATTCCGACATTGTCGAAATCGCCCCCGTTTACACCATCATTGAGGCCACTGACGTCGGATGGACCGGAATTCCATGATCCTCCAGACCCGGTGAGCCCGTGCAATAGATCGGTGCTGCTGACATCAGCGGCAAACGCGACCTCATCGAGCGCAGTTGATGGCGTGTTAGGGCCGCTCTGCGCAGTGGTGAAAACAATATCTCCATGAGCCGTAGCCATGATAATTACCAAAGCGACGAAGTGGAATCCGGACACGAGGAATGATTTCATGAGCATCGTGGAATACTGGTGTCGCATTCCGTGGTGATACTCAAACATTAAAGGCTCAACCTAGGCCATCAATCTTCCAGCCGTCTCGGTAAGACCTGCGTAACATTCCACTCGCCTTGGGTGAATTGGTAAACTTGAGAGCCACAGAATCCCATTCCAAGACCTGACCGGGATTTCGCACCGCCACAGAGCCTAGAATCACCGCCTCGGACATTGGGCCCGCAATTTCGAATGGCGATTCGAGCGGCACTCCGTCGAGGATGCTGTTCACGAAGCCTTCATAATGATTTCCACCCTTGACTTGTGGCCGCTTGACGTCGGCGAACTTCTCGATTGGAAGGAGCCGCGGACCGCTGGTGTGCGGCAGCAACAGCGCGCCCTTTTCTCCGATGAATAACGCTGCCTCCTCTGGAAACTTCTCGCCGGGATACAACTTGCGGAACTCCTCCGGGATATAAAAATCTGGCTCAATTCCATCAAACCATTCCATCGTTAGAGTGGACTCAGCGGTGCGAGAGTTGCCGGGAAACACCCAGGTGACATGGTTCGCCTGTGGCCACAATTGTGACTGCAATTCGGCGGAATCTAGCCAGCCTTTGTTCACGCGAGCTTTGATGCTGATAGGTGCTTTAAGACTCAATCCCTTCCACGGGGCATTAAAAATGTGGCAGCCAATGTCTCCAAGCCAACCGGTGCCAAAGTCCAGCCACGACCGCCATTTGCTCGGATGATAAACGTCCGCCGCATAAGGCCGCTCGGGGGCGGTGCCTAACCACAAATCCCAATTCACGCTCGCTGGCACGGCTACCTTTGGGTAATTGGTTTGGTTTAAACGATACGCCATGCCTGATTCGCGGTTAGAACACAAATAGACATGTTTGATTTTTCCGATCACGCCCGCTTGCAGCCAAGCCACCGTCATGCGCTCGCCTAGGCTAGACGCGTGTTGATTGCCTAACTGAGTTTTGACTTTTTTGCGCGCAGCCAACTCGGTCAGGGCACGAATCTCTGCCACATCATGGCACATCGGCTTCTGGCAATAAACATGTTTGCCCGCCGACATCGCCGTGTGACAAATCGGTGCGTGCATGTGATCCGGCACAGAGGCATTGAGTGAATCAATTTTGTCACCCTCCTTGGCCAGCATCTCGCGCCAATCTCGATAAACCCTGGCATGAGGAGCCTCTTTCAACGCCCGCTCAATATCGGTTTCATCAATATCGCAAATCGCCACCACGTCGGTGCGTGAATTTTGATTGAATAGCTGGAAATCATTATAACCCATCATGCCGCCCACTCCTACACAGGCATGTTGCAGCCGACTGTTAAGATTAGCAGCCCGCAATAGATTAGGAGCAGCTAATGCCCCTGCGATGGGCGCGAGACCTTGGAGGAATTGGCGGCGTGTGGTGATCATAACGTTAAGTTTTTAGCAAGTGGGTTTTGTGGCGGAGGCTGTGCGCTTGTTTGAGTTCTCCGCAAGCGACGCTACTACTGACCAGCGGCCAGCAAATGTTTCAAAACATAAAATTCGAGTGCTTCGTAATCACGCGCATCACGGAATTGCTGAACGAGTTTTTGATCAACCGAGCGGACCTTGTCCACAAGGTGCAGGAACATCGCGCGGCTGTTGCTGAGGTGAGCCGTGACCGGACAACCGGGCTGCGTGCGCATCGCTTTCACATCTAACCCAACAAACTCACCGCGCCGACCATAGCCGTTCTCTTCAAGCACCCGAACCTGATTGAATGCTCCACGCAGATTGGCTCCACCGAAGTTTTTGTCTTGATCGTATTTGAGTCCGTTCTGGTCGTTCAAGTGGACACTGGCAAGTTTGTCATGCGCAATTGCAAAGGCCATTTCGTCGCTTGGATCCAGCCCCGCTAACATCGCGTGCGCGGATTCGATCAGGCCCTTCACTCGGTTCGGTGAGTTGGATGCATAGGCGAGCGCAATGGCATGACCGATGGTCGGCACATATGCCTGATCGGTAGGCTCATTCGGCTTTGGTTCAATCCAGACCTCAATCTCTGGGTCGTAGTCGAGCATTTGGTTGAGAGTTTCCAACAAGCGATCATAAGCAACTTTGGCGTCTTTGGCCTCGCGCACGTAGGTGCCCTCGCGGCTCAACCACAGCACGATCGCTTTGCAATCGATGGCGCGGGCGATATCGATGCACTTTTTCGTCCGATCCCATGCATAAGCGCGGTCTGCGGCACTGTTGGACGTGTATGCGCCATCGACTGTCTGCTCGGAAAACCACAAACGGGGGGCTACGAATTCCGGAGTCAATCCTTCGTTAGCCAAAATGGTTTTGAGGTGGGTCGCCTGTTGTCCGATTTGTGTGGCTGATAGATCATCGAGGCCGGGCACAACGTCATCATCATGGAGCTGCACGCCTTCAAAGCCAAGCGGACGATAAAGGGCGAATTTTTCTTCATGAGGAAACATTGCGCGAGATTCGGGACCGAACGGGTCTCCGCCTTCGCTGATGTTCCAAGGGCCAAATGAAAAACGATATGTGGTGGGGTCAGTTGAATGAGTCATCGCAGGATCATTCACATATCCCGCAGGTTAACGCTACGCTCCTTGTCTCAATTTCTGAGATGATTGTATCATTTTCAACGCGATTATTGAAATAGCCAGCTACCAAAGTGCCATATGCGCCTCTCAGTTCTAACTGGCATCTACGGCGATCCAGCTAGAGATTGTTCAACCGTAGCGCACACAAATGGACGCAAATAAAAATGGTTTCTGCATGAAACGCCTGAGTTTAATCACCACTCAATTTTAGACAAAATGCGGGTTTTTAGGCACCGTGCTGCCCGACTAGGGGCCTGTGAATTCGACGTTCATGAACCCCCTTCCCGCAATCGGCGTGGGATAGCGGAATCGATAAACATTGAAATCGCCATCCGCCACGGGCGTGCCGACTTGAACCGCCGTCAGAGGGCTGATTGCCAATGAAGCTAGGTCCGAGGAAGCGTTCACCTGCCAAGAGAATCCAGACGGCAACGCGCGACGGACGCGAAATTGCAGCGTTAGGGACTACGCCATAATTAAATCGCCATTAATGAAAGCATTGCGGCAGCGTCGAC
>ENA-OFCF01000189-OFCF01000189.1-metagenomes-genome-assembly--contig:-NODE-189-length-30269-cov-5.008671_pt1 | contig 30269 bp, 23 predicted proteins | sample MGYA00153387_OFCF01 | MGnify analysis MGYA00153387 | reverse complement strand
CCGGGTGGCGCGCGCGTCGTGAGTGTGACGTCGGTCGCGCTGCCCGAGCCGATCTGGACTGATGCCGACGGGCAGCAGCCCGCCACGACGCCCCACGCGCTGACCGAGGCGGAGATTGCGACCGTTGTGCAGGAGTTCGCGACCGCTGCCCGCAATGCGATCGCCGCCGGCTTCGATGGCGTGGAGCTGCACGCGGCGAACGGCTACCTGGTGGAGCAGTTCCTGAACGCGAACCTGAACACACGCACCGACAGCTACGGCGGCAGTGCAGAAAACCGGAATCGGTTCGCCCTCGACGTGACGGCGGCCATGATCGATGCGATCGGCGCCGACCGCGTCGGCGTGCGCATCTCGCCGCACGGGACGTTCAACACGACGGGTGCGTTCGACGGCGTGGACGAGCAGTTCGTTGCGCTCGCCGCGGCATTTGGCAAGCTCGGCGTCGTGTACCTGCATCTGGTGAACCATGCATCGATGGGCGCACCAGCGTTGCCTGAAGCATTGCCTGCGCAGCTGAAGGCTGCGTTCGGCGGCACATTCATCGCCTCGGGCGGACTGGATCGCGCGCAAGCCGACGCGCTGCTATCGAGTGGTGCGGCGGACCTGGTCGCCTTCGGCCGTCTGGCCTTGGCGACGCCCGATCTTGCAGCGCGTCTGGAAAGTGGCGCCGAGTTGAACGCGCCGGATGTCGCAACGTTCTACACGCCGGGCGAGAAGGGTTATACCGATTATCCGGTGCTGGCGGAGTAAGTCGGCGCGCGCGCGAGACGGTGCGACGTCGCACTTTTCGCACGTGCGCACAATCGCGGAGTGTCCCACGCAGATTGAACGTCCTGACACTGCGACGAGCGCGTCGACCATGCTGGTCGGCGCGCTCGTGCTGTGCAGACTGCTGCTGCCGCTGCTTACGCGACATCCGGCGTGGGGCATCCACCGCAACGAGTACCTGTACTTCGCGATGGCGGATCATCTTGATCTCTTCCGCATGCAGTTCCCGCCATTGATCGCGGTGGTGGCAGCGGCTGGTCGTGCCGCGCTTGGCGAATCCGTGCTCGCGTCGGGCCGTCTTCTCCAGTAACGCCAGCTGCGTTCGTGCGCACGGTGTCCGAGTCCAACACCGTCTCGCGATCGAGTCGTGTCGCGAGCGACTCGCCGCGCACGTAACCCATCACGAACCACGCATGCTGACGCGCAGGTGAATTCGGCGCAGGATCGCGCCCGGCCCCGGCTCGCGGAAAATGGTTCGTTCGATCGGTATGTTTCCGCCATGCCCCATTCCATCATCCTCGCCGGCGTGCCTGTGGAGCTGCTGCCGGAGCGCGCGATCTTCGTTCCCTCACTGCGTGCGCTGATCGTTGCCGACGTACACTGGGGCAAGGCCGCCGCATTCCGCGCGCAGGGTGTGCCGGTGCCGCACGGCACCACGCAATCAGGCGTCGAGCACCTGGACGCGTTGCTGACGCGCACGAACCCTGCGCACCTGTACGTGCTGGGCGACCTGCTGCATGCGCGGGCCGGCATGGTGCCCGCCACCGTGCGCACGCTGGAGGCGTGGCGCGCCACGCGTGCGACGCTGCCCATCACGCTCGTGCGCGGCAATCACGATTACGGTGCCGGCGATCCGCCCGCATCGCTCGGTATCATCTGTGTCGATGCGCCGCTGCAGGTGGGACCGTTCGCACTCTGTCATCATCCAGGAACCTGCGATGGCGGCTACGTGCTCGCCGGACACATTCATCCCGTCGTGCAGCTGCGCGGTCGCGGACGACAGAAACTCACGCTGCGCTGCTTCGCGTTCGGTGCGCAGGGTGGACTGCTGCCGGCGTTCGGTGAGTTCACGGGTGGTGCAGTGATCGAACCGCGTGACTTCACCAGCGTCTACGTCGTGGCCGGCGACGATGTGGTACCAGTGAACGACGCACCGGTCATTCACGCGCCGTACGTCACGCCTGGATAGAGCAGTGCCAGCGACCCGTTGAACAATGGGCGAAAGATGTAGCCGAACACCTGCCAGGCCAGGAAGTAGCCCACGAAGTTCAGCGCCGGCGTGCGCCAGATGAGGTTCTGCCACACGCGCCCGTTCTTCTCGCCCACCAGCAGCGGAATCGCGGCGCTGCCATCCATTGGTGGAAAGGGCAGCAGGTTGAATGCAGCCAGCAGCAGGTTCATGGAAAACATCGTTCCGAGGAAGAATGCGACCGCCTCCATCAGCCCACTGCCGCCGACGGTACCGACGATGTGACCGAAGGTGATGCTGCGCGGCGGTGCAAAGATGCCGGCTGCGTCGCCCAATCGGATCGCGATGCCGGCCAGCAGCATGAGCAGCAGGTTCGCGCCCGGTCCGGCCAGCGCCATCCACGCCGAGCGCTTCGGATAGCGCTGCGCCCAGGCGGGATCGTAGGGAGCACTCGCGAAACCGATCGGGAAGCCGATGGTGAGTGCCGTCAACAGCGGCAGCACCACCATGCCGAACGGCTCGCGCCGGATGTGCGGTATCGGGTCCAGCGACACCTGACCGCCATGATACGCGGTCAGGTCACCACCCAGCTTGGCCGCCCACGCATGGGCCGCCTCGTGGAGTGTCGTCGAGAACAGGAAGACCACGTAGAAGGTCAGTCCTTCACCGATGTTGTTCATTCAGCGTGTGTTGTGTGAGTCCGGCATCGCTGAACGATAGTTGGCCAGCCTAGCGGCCCGCCCCCGCACCCACCGGGACGGCGACCGGCGCCGTCGTCTTCTCACCCTGCAGCCAGTAGCCGAACCACTGCCGCAGGCGACCCAGCCGATCCACCAGCAGCCACGGCTCGCCAGCGCGTGACAGGTCGTGATTGGATCGCGGATACCGCACGAACTCCGCCGGAATGCCACGCTTCTTCAGCGACTCGTACCAGATCTCGGCGCTGCCCATCGCGGTACGGAAATCGTCCTCGCTCTGCACCAGCAGCATCGGTGTCCGCACCTTGTTCACGTAGCGGATCGGCGACAGGCGATCGTACAGCGCCTGGTTGTCCCACGGCTTGCCGAAGAACTCGTACTCGGTCAGTCCCTGCGCATCGCTGGCGCCGTACCAGTAGGTCCAGTCGGTGATGGTCCGATCGGTCTGGATCGCGGCGAAGCGATTGGTCTTCGTGGCCATCCAAGTGGTCATGAAGCCGCCGTAGCTGCCGCCGCTCGCACCCATCTTCGTGCTGTCGATGTCGGCGCGCTTCGCCACGATGTCGACTGACTTCATCAGGTCATCGTAATCCTCCATGCCCCAGCGACCGCGCGTGCTGTACGTGAAGTCGGCACCGTAACCGCTCGACCCGCGCGGGTTCGTGAAGAGCACGAACATGCCCTGTGCCGCGAGGTTCTGGAATTCGTCGAACCACCCTTCGTTGTACTGCGAGTGCGGACCACCGTGGATGTACAGCACCACGGGATACTTCTTTCCGGCCACGTAGCCGTAGGGCTTCATCAACCACCCTTCGATCTCCAGGTTGCCCACGCTGCGATACGTGAACCGCTCGGCATCGCTCCACGTCACGTCGGCGTTCAGCGCATCGTTGAAGTGCGTGACCTGACGCTCGTTCGCACCGCGGCCATCGGACAGGAACAGTTCCGTGGGCTTGGTCATCGACGTGGAGACGTACGCCATCACCGTCGCCGCATCGTTCACCGACATGTTCGTCGCGCGACGGCGTCCGCCGACCAGCTCCGTCGGTACGCCGCCATTCAGGTCCGCATCCAGGATCGCGGCGCGACCGCCGATCGACGCGGTGAAGCGGAGCGCGCCGGTCGAGAGCCATGCGATCTGCTCCGGCTCGTACTGCCATGTGCCCAGCAGGTTCTTCGGCACACCGCCCGCAACATCGACGACATAAATGCGCGCCGACTTCGCACGCGCCGGACGACCGATGAACGCCACGCGCCTGCCGTCCGGCGACCACTCCAGGTCCGACTCGCCACCCATCCACTCCGCGACCTTGCGCGGTGTGCCGCCGCTCACGGGCATCACGTAGATGTCCGTCTCGTTGCGCTCTGCCTCGTCACGCACCTTGTCGTACGGCAGCGTACCCAGCGAATCACGTTCCCTGTCTACCACACTGTCGGCGCGAAGGCGCGAATCGGCCACGAAGGCCACCGTCTGCCCGTCGGGCGAGACCACCGCGCTGCGATGCGAGTACACCCCGCGCGTGACCTGCACCTTGGCCGTGTCGCCGACCGACTGCCGCCAGAGCTGCGCCGGTCGCCAGTTGCGCGCCGCGCGACGGCTGGCGACGAACCCCGTCGCGTTGGACTTGAAGTTCATGTCCGTGAAATGACGGCCATCGAAGCGCGCGGGATCGGCAGGCATCGTGATCGCCTCGAACGGCGGACGTGCCAGTGCGGGCATCTTCGCAAAGGCATCCCGCAGCGGAGTGGTGTCCATCGGCGCAGGTTCGGCCCACACGGCAAACTTTCCGTCGCGTGGCATCGTGCCGCTCGACGGCATCGACGGCATCTGCATTGCCTCGCCACCCGGCGCATCGACGCGGATCACCCACGTGTTGCCCTTGCCCTGCGGCCGCGTGGAATTGAACAGCAGGTAGCTGCCATCCGGCGACCAGCGCGGCGCGCTGCTCTCGTAACCGGGTGACGTCCAGCGCTGCGGCGTTCCGCCATCCGTGGTCGCGACCCACACTTCCTGGTGCCGCTTGTTCTCGGCTTCGCGCACGGTCGTGACCGTGAATGCGACATGCCTGCCACTGGGGCTCACAGCCGGCTGGCTGACCGTGGTGACGCGGTACCAGTCGCGCAACGTCATGGCGCGCGGCGTGGCCGACTGGGCGTGCAGGGCGCCGGTGACACAGAGGCTGGCGACCAGCCCCCGGACAGCGTGAGATGAGGCGAGAGACATGGCTCGACGGATGCGCGGAAGTGATGTGGCGGCGGTCAATGTGCGGATTCTACGGCCCGCTCATACCCACCGCTGGTGTGTCACTGCGGCGGAGCGACGGGCTGTGGACGGTTCCGCGTCCCGATGCGCGTGAACGCACCGGTCATCAGGTACAGCAATCCCAGAGGCAGCAGCGCGAACTTCACGAATGCAAAGAGCTTCGCGAGCATCGGCCAGAGCGGATTGCCCACCTCCTGCATGCCCTGCAGCATCACCAGGTTCTCGGCCGCGTCGCAGGCGGCGGCGACCAGCACGAGAATGCTCGCGAGCGGACCAAGAGCAGCCATGCGCACCGACCGGCGCGCCCACCACCCCGACGCCAGCGAACAGCCGATGGACACGGCGATCCCGTAGCTCACGAGATACAGAAAATCGATGGTGATGTTGAAGCGCGCGGCGTCCATGCCCGTCCGTCCCCACGCGGCATACATGATCTGCGCATTCTCGGGCGTCCCGGCCAGCTGCAGCGAGACGATACCCAGCGGCGTCACCGTCGTGCGCAGCACGTCCCCGGTGACCGCGACGTAGTACGACATCGCGAAGGCGATCAACGATGCAACTCCGAATACGCGCAATCGCACGCGCGCGGAGACCCAGTTCCAGATGTCAGTCATCGACGGTCGGTGAGGCGCATGGTGACCGACCGCACCGGGCGGGCGATCGCATGCCCGAAGTTAACCGCCGCCCGTGACGGCGATGGTGCGCGACATGTGATGACGCGTGGATTGTGACGGCACGCGTGCATCGGCCATCGGCAACGATGGACGTGCCTCGACGGCGCGCGCGGCCGGCACGCCAGGCCCGTCGATCGTGCGCCAGATGTTGATGATGAAGGCAAACGCGCCCGCGGCCGACAGCAGCCCGCCGATGGCCAGCAGCCAGCCACCCGCGTCGTGCACGTGCGGTGTCAGTGCGAAACCGGCGGCGAGCAGCAGCAGTCCGCTGTTCGACAGCCACCAATTCGCCGCGGCCACGCGACCGCTGAAAAGCGGATGTCCGGTGAAGCGCGGCACCACGTGATATGCCACACCGAAGATCATCATCGACACGAACCCCAGCAGGTTGAGATGCAGGTGCGCGGGCCGGTAGATGATCCATGCAGGCATCGCCGCCATCGCGAGACCAAGTGTGACGCCGAGCCCGAGCCAGGTGAGGCTGGCCTTGAAGAAGGCGCGTACGAACCAGTCCATCATGCGGGCACCTCCTCGGCGGCGTGCAGGGCGCGCAGCAGGACGTCGGTATCGACCCGGTGACGTGCAGCAGCGTCGCGCAGCGTGAGCGCGCCGCCGCAGCAGGCGTCGATGCCGAACGCCTTGAACACGGGCAGGGTGGAGGGGCATTGCAGCACCGTGGCGTTCACGGTGCGGTCGAGATCGCGCAATGGATCGGTCGTCATGCGAGTGAATCCTCGTGAGTCCAGAAGACCAGCACCGCCTGGCTGGTGTGTGCAGTCTTGCGCGCGACGTCGAGTGATGCCGTGACGGTTGTCGCATCGTTGCACGGCGCGTGGAGCGAGCCGTGGCATGGAGCGATCCGTGGCATGCCACGCGGCGTGGCGTCGGAAGTTGCAGAGCCATATATCCCGTCATGGATATCGCCGACCTGCTTCGCCATATCCCCGTCTTCAGTCGGCTTGCCGACGACGTGATCACACGACTGGCCGCGGCGTGCGTGGTGCGCACCGTCCCGTCGGGCACGATGCTCTTCACCGCCGGCGACGAGTCGCGCGGCCTTCACCTCGTGGCGAAGGGCGGCGTGCGCATCTTCCGCGTGAGCAGCGAAGGCCGCGAACAGGTGCTGCACCTGGAAGGTCCGGGACGTCCTGTGGCCGAGCTGCCGCTGTTCGACGGTGGACCATATCCGGCGTCGGCGATCACGACCGTGGAGTCGCAGCTGGTCTTCCTGCCACGCGCGGCGTTCGAGTCGATCTACATGTCGGACCCGGACGCGGCACGCATCATCATCCGCGCGCTGGGGCAGCGACTGCGACATCTGGTGCAGGTCACCGAGACGCTGGCCTTTCGCGACGTGGCCTCACGCCTGGCGCTGCTGCTGGTGCGGTACGCCGAGCTGGAGGGGCAGCAGACGGACGCAGGTGTGGAGATCGTGATTGGGCGCACGCGCGAGGCACTGGCGCTGGAGATCGGCACGGCGCGCGAGTCGGTGTCGCGCGCCTTCCGGCAGTTGCAGGCGAAAGGCCTGGTGCTGCCGGCCAGCGGCAAGCGGCTGGTGATTCCCGACCTGCAGAAGCTGCGCACGATCGCCGGGCCGGGTGCGCGGGCGCGGGCGTAGCGCCGGTCCGGAAGCGCAGCGAGTGCCATGGAAGCGCACACAGTTCGCGAAGACAACCGTGCATCTGGCAGCCACGGTGCGCACCGTCGCGACAGTGGATGACGACTGTCGCCTTGCTTGATCTTCGGTGTCTGTTCGGTATTTTTCCCTGTCCCCCTTCTGGACGAACCGGACGATGCCTGCCCCCGCTGTTGCACTGGAAGCCCTGCGCCACGCACTCGACACGGTGGTGGAACGGGAGCGCCCGCGCGATGATCCGTCACTGCCCACGGGGCTTGGGGCACTGGACACGCTGCTGGGTGGCGGCCTGCCGCGGGGACGGTTGTCCGAGCTGCAGGCCCCGCGCGGACAGGGGCGCACGACGCTGCTGCGGGCCTTGGTGGCGCATACCCTGGCCTCGGGACGCTGGGTGGCCATCGTGGATGCGCAGCGCACCCTGGCCCCCGCCGACTGGGCGCGGCTGGCCAGCCCGTCGGCCAGCGGACCCGGGGCGATCGGCACCACGCCGGCCCCGTCACGCCGCGGCACGCCCCCCGCCCTGGAGACCAGCCGCCTGGCCGTGATCCGCCCCACCGATCCGGCCAGGGCCCCCTGGTGCGCCGACGTGCTGCTGCGCTCCGGTGCCTATGCGATGGTGGTGCTGGATGGCGTGCCCTCGCTACCGCGCAACGTGATCCTCCGCCTCACTCGCCTGGCCCATGACCGGCAGGTGGTGTTTTTGCTGGCCTGCGATGCGGAGCAGGCCACGCCAACGGTGGGCGCATCGGTGCGGCTGGGCATTCGCGTCGAGGCGAGTGATGCGGCGCAGATGGCTTTACGGTGGCGCGATGCCGGTTCCATGAAGCGACAGATGCGACTCGTGGGCAAGGGCGTGGCCGCGGTGCTGGACGAAGCGACGCCGCCGGCGGCTCCTTCCATGGCGCTGGCCGTCACCGTCGCCAAGGGCGGCCCTCCCGCCACGATGCGGCTGCCCTACGTCATCACGTCGCCACGTCGGCTTGGCTGTCATGCGGAGGTGCCGGATCGCCGTGGCGTTGCGCGGCACACCCCTGCTCCGCCCACGGCTGCCGGCGCCGGTGCGATGACGGCCGGCGTGAATCCGGTGGCGCGCGCGATCGGTCGGGTGGACCGGAACGCGCATGGCCGACGGGCGGCGGAGTCGCGATACGGGCATCGCTGACAATGAAATCAGAGCCTGAAACCCGCAAAATCACAAACTACGGAAAAACCAGTTGACAAAACTTCTACCTCACCTCATACTACGGAGAAACCAGTAACAGAGGAGCTGCCAATGGATGATCCGCTGTACTTCCCGCCCCGGGAACTCGCCGTCATGAGCATTCTCTGGCGCATGGGCTCGGCAACGGTCGCCGAGGTGAAGGATGCGCTCGAGGAACCCCTGGCGTACACGACGGTGCTTTCCGCGCTGCAGACCCTCGAGGAGAAAGGGTACGTCATGCATGAAGCGGAGGGGCGCGCGTACCGCTACAGCGCACTCGTGGCAGCCGAGAAGGCCGGTGACAGTGCGCTTGCACGGGTGCGCGAATCCATCTTCCAGGGGTCGGCCGAAAAGCTGTTCGCGCATTTCGTGGCCGACGAGCGGCTCAGCCGGCCCGAGTTGGAGCGTATGCGTCGGTTGCTGGCCCAGCGACTCGGGGAGGCACCGTGATCACCTGGTGGATCGGGCAGCTCGCGCTGCTGGGCAGTCTGCTGGCACTGGCCGCGCTCGGTGCGGAATCGGCGTTGAAGGTGGCACGTCGTCCCACGCGCTGGGCCTGGATCGGCGCCCTGGTGATGACGGTCGCACTCGGCATCATGGCGCCGTCGCGCGCCGTTGGTTCGGCTGTGCCTCGCAGCTGGGAGACTACCTCGATCGGCAGCGGCATCACCGCCGTCGTGCCCTCGGGTGCGTTCGACATGCTGCGCGCTGCGTGGATCGACGCCGGCGCCGCGCTGTCGGGCGGCGTGCAGACGATATGGAGCGGCTGGCATCGTGTGGTGCCCGCATCGATCGGCATCTGGCTGCTGCTTGGGTGGGCCGCAGCCAGTGTCACGCTGCTCGTCGCCTTTGCCGGCGTGCATTGGCGGTATCAACGCCTGCGGGCACGATGGCCGCAGGCCGTGATGCATGGCACGACGGTGCGCATCGCGAGCGACATCGGCCCGGCGGTGGTAGGCGTGACCAGCGCCGAGATCGTGGTGCCGCAATGGCTGCTGACGCGCGACGAGCGCGAGCAGCAGCTCGTGGTCGCGCATGAACTGGAGCATGTCCGCGTGTATGACCCGTTACTGCTGGCCGTCGCGCAGCTGGCGGTGATCCTGGTGCCGTGGCATCCCGCCGTCTGGTGGATGGCGGCGCGGCTCCGCCTGGCCGTGGAGCTGGATTGCGACCGACGCGTGCTGGCCCGCGGTGCCAGCGCCCGCGATTACGGCACGCTGCTGATCGACCTCACTGATCACCGCACCGGGTTCGGTGCTGCATTACCCGCATTTTCCTGTGGTCCTTCCCATCTCGAACGGAGACTTGTCGCCATGACCTCGAAGCCCCTGCGGTACCCCCTCGTCCGTGCACTGTCCACCGGCGGACTGGCGTCTCTGGCGCTGCTCGCCGCCTGCGAAGCAAAGCTGCCCACCGCCGACGAGATGGATCGCATGACCGCATCGACGGCCACGCAGGCTGCCGGGCGCGTGGCATTCGTGACGGCCAGCGACATGCGCTTTTTCGTGGACGACAAGCCGACCACCGCCATCATTGCCAATGCGATTGTACCCGACAGCATCGGGAGCATCAACGTCATCAAGACGCCGGACGGCTCGGGCGAAGTCCGCATCGTGATGCGCAAGGCTGGCGATGCACCGAGCAGCATGCGTCAGAGACTCGGGCTCGACTCCACGATCGTGATCAACGGCGCACCGTCAGCCAGTCTTGGCTCGACACGCACGGTGTTCACGGGCCTCATGATCGTCGATGGTGTCATCACTGACCCCGCCGCCGCCGCCAGCCTCTCGCCCGACCAGATCGTGAGCGTGGATGTGATCAAGGGTGCAACCGCGACCGCTCAGTACACCGATCCGCGCGCGGCGAATGGCGTGATCCGGATCACGACGAAAAACGCGAAGCCGTAGTGTTCTCCTGGCTCCGCGTGGGGTGAGAGGTCGTCAACTCTTCTCACACGGAGTCGCGAATACACAGAGAAAATGACAACGGCTGTGGGAACAGCGTCTCGCGAGCGCAGTTCCCACAGCCGTTTTTCAGTCCGGTGCGGCGTCGAACTTCGTAGGCGGCATAAAACCCTCCGCGGCCCTGCGACTCCGTGTGAAAAAAAATTGACGATCTCACACAATCACAAAGCCGCGACGCTGTGCAGCCTCTACACCTTCGTTCCGCTGCGTGCAAAGCGTTGACGACGTCCCACCACGCGCAAAGCTCAGCCCGTGAGCACCGACCAGCCGAGCATCACGCCGACCACCATGCTCGCCGTCGCCGCCAGCACGCGGATGCTGGTCGCCCAGTGCTTGCTGCGCGAGACCGCCATGCCCGCCATGCCGCTCACCAGCAACGTCACCAGGCACATGCCGCCGACCGTGCCGATGCCGAACGCGAAGAGATACGCGAACTGCATGCGCACCGACGACGCGGCAGCGACCAGCAGCACGATCACGGCGCCGCTGCCTGCCAGCCCATGTGCGACTCCGAAACCGAAGGCACCACGGGCGTTGCGGATCTGCTCCGGGTGCACATGGGCTACATGCGCGTGGTGTGCGTGTGCGTGCGCGTCGCCCAGCACGCGTCGGTGGCGGCGCGCCTCGGCCACCAGCGTGGAAACGCCCAGCGCGATCAGCATGGCCGCAACACCCAGCTCGAAGACTGCATAGAACTGCGGTGGCACCTTGATGCCCAGCACCGTGATGATCAGTGCCACGATCGCGACGCTGCCCGTGTGTCCGGCACCCCAGGCAATGCCGAGTGTGGAGGCGGACTTCCAGCCACGTTCGCGCGTCGCCAGCGTGCTGACGGCCGCGAGGTGATCGGGCTCGAAGGCGTGCCGGAAGCCGATCAGGAAACCGATGCCGACGAAGGCAATGAGGCCGGAATTCATCTGGAACACGGAACGTGTGAATCGAACGAATGGACCAGAACGGCGAGGTGCGACGATCGGTGCCCGCGACAACTCGACCTGAGGCCGCATGTGACTGAACCCGGTAATCTACCAGACCCGAGCACGCGCAACATGCCGCGCTCGGGTCTCGCGGCACCGCTGACCGCGCACGGGGTCAGCGCATGGGGTCAGAGCACGGGGTCAGAGTTCTCGCGCATGCGCCGCCACTGCAGGGACGCCCGCGTACGCCGCTGTCACCTGGAGCGGTGAACCGCCGTACGTTTCGGCTGCTGCTCATCGCCCTCCAGCCCAGCCCGCCCATGGCCACCTCGCTGCTGACCCCCACTGCGTCGCGAACCGCCGCACCGGCGCGGGACATTCCGCTCCACCTCACGGCCGTCGTCCTGGGCGCCACCAGCATCCTGGTCGGGCTCATCTGGGACATCTCGTGGCACATGACCATCGGCCGCGACTCGTTCTGGACGCCGGCGCACATGGCCATCTACTTCGGCGGCACGCTGGCCGGCCTGTCGTGCGGCGCGCGCGTGCTCGCGAACTCGTTCGGCGCCGGCGGCGCACGACGCACCGATGGCGTGCGACTCTGGAAGTTCTTCACCGGTCCCATGGGCGGCTGGATCTGTATCTGGGGCGCGTTCGCGATGCTGACCTCCGCACCGTTCGACGACTGGTGGCACGGTGCCTACGGACTCGACGTGCAGATCCTCAGCCCGCCGCATGTCGTGTTGCTCTGCGGACTGCTGGGCATCCTGATCGGCGCACAGGTGATGGCGGTGTCGGCGCAGAACACGGAAGGCCACTCCACGTCGCGCTCGACCGTGGTCGCATTCGCCAGCGGCGTGCTGCTGACGCTCGCCGCGATCGCCATCACCGAGTACAGCGACGTGCAGATCATGCACCGCACGCTGTTCTACACCGTGACCGGCGCCGTCTTCCCGCTGTTCCTCGTCGCGGCATCGCGCGCGTCGAAGCTGCGCTGGCCGGCCACGGTCACGGCGGCCTTCTACATGGTCATCATGGCCGCGCAGGTCTGGATCTTCCCGCTCTTTGCGGCGTCGCCGAAGCTTGGCCCCATCGGGCACGAGGTGACGCACATGGTGCCGATGTTCTTCCCGCTGCTGCTGGTGGTGCCGGCCGCCGCCATCGACGTGGTGTTGCGTCGCATGCAGGGCCGCAACGAGTGGTTGATCGCGCTGGTGCTTGGCGTTGCATGGATCGGGGCGTTCGCCGCAGTGCAGTGGCCGTTTGCATCCCTGCTGGCGACCGAGATGGGCCGGCATCCGTTCTTCGGCGGTGGCTTTGCGCAGTATTCCGCACCTGCTGAATGGCTCACCGGTGCACGTGAATTCTGGACTGACGAGGGTGGTACGGTCGCGACGCTCGTCGGCATGCTGACCAAGTCGGTGCTCGCCGCGATCATTGCGTCGCGCGTGGGACTCTGGTGGGGCGGTTGGCTGCGCGAGGTGAAGCGATGAACGTGCGGCGCAGGCTCGCGTCGCTGCTCGCGATCACCGGTGTGTGGCTGGGCGGCAGCGCGCATGTGGGCAACACGCTGGTGGTGCAGGATGGCAGCGCGGGTCCATACGGATTGCGCGTGCTGGTGCGACCGCCGGCCGTGATCCCGGGCCTCGTCGACGTGGTGATCCGCACGACGACACCCAATGCGGTGCCGAGCGCCGTCACGCTGCAGCCGGCACTCTGGCGCTACGGCACCAAAGGCGCGCCACCAGCGGAACCGGCGGTCGCGGTCGCGGGCGAACCGGGCACGTTTCAGACGCAGGTCTGGATCATGAGCAGCGGTTCGTATGCGCTGCACATCGCCGCCAGCGGTCCGGCGGGCAACGGCACCTTCATCGTCCCCTACACCAGCGTCGCCACGGCCACACTCGGCATGCCCGACTGGCTTGGCTGGGTGCTGGCTGCACTGGGCGCATTCCTGATGCTTGGATTGGTGTCGGTGATCGGCGCCGCATCGCGCGACGCGACGCTGCCACCGGGTGCTGTGCCCGACAGACCGCGGCTTCGGCGCGCACGCGTCGCCGCCGCCATCGGTGCCGTGCTGACCTCCACCATCGTGCTCGGCGGATGGAACTGGTGGACCGCCGTCGAACGCAATTACCGCCGCTCGCTCGATCGAGCGCTGGATGTCGAGACGACCGTCACCGCCGGCAATGCGCGCACGTTGACGCTGCATGTCACCGACAGCACCTGGCGCTTCGCAAAGCCCGGTGAACGGTTGCGCGGTTCGACTTCCACGCCGTTGATGCCCGATCACGGCAAGCTGATGCACCTGTTCCTCGTCGGCGCGGGCGCGCGTGGTCCGGTTGCACACCTGCATCCCATGCGCACCGACGAACGCACCTTCACCACGCCGCTGCATGGCGTGCCGGCTGGCACCTACTGGCTGTACGCCGACGTGGTGCACGAGAGCGGGTACACCCGCACGCTGGTGGACACGGTGAACGTGGCCGCTGGTGATGCCCCGCCGAATGTCGATGGTGACGACGCCTGGGCCGCCGATGTGCCGACGGTCAATGCCGCACCGGTGACGGTGTCCGAGGGTGCGCGCTTCGCCATCAGCATCGACAGTGCGCCGCGCGCCGGCCACGACGTGGTGATCCGCGCCCGCATCACCAGCGCCGACGGCACGCCGGTGACCGTGGTGCCCTGGCTCGGTATGGCCGGTCACGCGATGCTGGTGCGCACCGATGGACGCGTGTTCATGCACCTGCATCCACTGGGCACCGGCTCCATGGCGGCGCAGGACCGGCTGCAGCGCCGCGAGGCTGGCGACACCGCACTGCATGGCGACGCACAGCCCGAGTCGATGCCCGCCGACATGCACGCGATGCATGCGACGGCACCCAGGGGCGACATCAGCTTCCCCGTCGCGTTCCCGTCGGCCGGCAGCTACCGCGTGTTCGTGCAGGTGCGACGCACGAGCGGCGTCATCGAGACGGCGGCGCTCGATGTGACGGTGCCCTGATGAGAAGACACGACGAGCACGCGTAGTCAGCGTCAGTTCATTCGGACATGAGCGGACGTGGCTGACCGGCGTCGAAGCTGTCGCCCTTCGCGCCCCGGCCTTTGCCGCCCTGCCCGGGCGCTGTTCCGATGCTGCCTGACGCCCCCTCGGACAACCAATTCAGCGCATCCCGCCAGCACTGTCGCCTTCCTTGTGCTTCGGTATCTGTTCGGTAATCTCCTTCCCTCACCCCTCCTCCGCATCCGCCTTCGCCCTTCAACGTGTCGCCTGCCCCATGTCGTCCCTCTGGCGCGTTGCCTGTGTCCGCATTCCCCGGTTTCCGGTCGGCGCCGTCTGGCGCGCCAATCAGGGCCCGCGGCAGTTGGGACTGGGGCTGCTGGCCGAGCCGGCGGCGGCACCGCAGCCTGACGACAGGGCGACGCACTGGGACGAGCGCCTGCTCGCGCTTGCGGAGGGGAACAAGCTCCGCGCAGTGACCGCAGCGGCCGGCCGGGCCCGGGTGCGCGCCGGCATGACCGTGACCGAGGCCCGCGCCCGCTGCACCCGGCTCGAGATTCTGCCGTGGGACGAGATCGCCATCACCGGCGCCCTCACCCGCGCCACCGCGGCGCTGATCCAGGCCAGTCCGCATGTGTCGCCTGCCGGTTCGGCCAATGGCACCTGGTGGGTCGGGGCCACGGGGTTCGAGGCCATCGGCGGCGAGCGCACCCTTGCCCGCACCCTGCTCACCATCGCGCAGCGCTGGCATCCCGAGGCGCGGGTGGCAATTGCCGACTCCTGCGCCGCCGCCAGGGCCGCCACCTGGCAGAAGGCACTGTCCGGCCAGCCCAACACCGTCTGTGTGCCCTCAGGGGGCGATGCGGCGTTCCTGGCCCCGCTGCCCCTCGCCTTCCTGCCGCTGAACGAGGAGCTGGTGGCGACCCTCGACGCGCTGGGCATCCGGACGGTCGGCGCATTTGCCGCGTTGCCGGTGGCCGACATCGAGCGGCGCTGGGGCGAGTCGGGGCTGAACGCCTGGCGGCTGGCGCATGGCGACGATCCACGCCGCCCCGTCCTTGCCCGCCTCGATGCGCAGCGCAGTGTCACTGCAGAACTGGGCGGATCGAGCGACATCATGGAGCCGGCGCTCTTCCTGGTGCGCGCCGCGCTCGAAACGCTGGTGCGCGACCTCGTGCGCGACGGCCTCGCCGCCGGTGCCGTGGCCATCACGCTGCACCTGGATGGTGGCCGCCAGCAGCGGGACGATCTCACCCCCGCCGAGACCATCACGCGCGAGGTGCGTCCCGCGCATCCGCTGGCGCGCGTCGCCCCGCTCTTCGAACGATGCCGCGCGCTGCTGTCGGATTGGGCGCTTGATGCACCCATTTGTGGCGTCACGGTCACGCTCACCAACACCGTGCCGGCGACGGGTGAGCAGGGCGACATGCTGGATGCGGGCTGGCGCGACCCGGGCGCGGCGCTGGCCGCACTGGAACGCCTGCGCAGCACACTGGGCCCCGGCACCGTGATGCGCCCCGTGCTGCGCGACGATCATCGCGCCGAGCATGCCGGGGCGTGGGCCGAGCTGGTGGATGGCGACGATGCCGCGATGGCCGCCGACAGTGCCGTCGAGCAGAACGCCATCACCACGCGTCATGACGACGCCGCACCCATCGCGCAGGCTGGCGCCTGCCTGTCACTCTTCGCCGGCGAACGCAATGCCACACCCGCCGCGCTGCGCCTGCTGGAAACACCACAGGCGCTGCGCATGACCTGCGACGCCGAGCACCGTCCCATCGCGGGTGTATGGCAATCGCACACCTTCACCGTGCACGACAGCATCGGCCCCGAACGCCTCACCGGCGCCTGGTGGCGCACACCATTCGCGCGCGACTACTGGTATCTGCGCACGCGGGAAGCGGGCACGTTCCTCGTCTATCACGAATCCGACGCCTGGGTGCTGCAGGGCTGGTATGACTGATCGTCGTATCAGCAACTGCCACGGCTTCAACGCAGCACGGCACAGCCGCGGAACGGCCTTGTTGCAGAACTGCAACTACCGCGAACAACTACCCGATCGGATTCCCTTCACGGTCCGAGATCATCACCCACACACTCCGCGTCCGCTTGCTGTAGAACAACCGCACCGTCACGTCGCGCGGGTTCTGCTTGAAGGCGAAATGGAAGGAGAACGTGGTGTCCAGCGATTCGCGCAGCACGCCGTCCTTGAACTGCCCGTAGAACTGCTGGACCTTCGTGCAGGGCGCGATCTCGCTGAAGAACTTGCGACCCACCGTGGTCGCCTGCGGCAGCTGCGCGAGGCGGCTCTCGACGGCGTTGTACTTCAGGATACGGCCCGTCGCGTCCAGCTGGATCATGCCGTACGGCAGCGTGTCCAGCTCCTCGCCGGACATGGTGTCGGCCGCCGACAGGATCTCGGCCTTGTGCGCCTCGTGCGCATGGTGCGCCTCGTGCGACGCAGGCGTGAGACGCAACACGTCGCGAGGTGGTGTGTCAGGGGTGTCCATGCACTGGAACATAGTCGCGCGGGTCGCGCATGAACGCCGCCGATTACGTCGAGCTGCACTGTCACAGCGCCTTCTCGCTGCTCGATGGTGCATCGGCGCCGGAAGAACTCGTCGCGCGCGCCGTCATCACCGGACAGACCGCCATCGCGCTCACCGATCATGATGAACTCGGTGGTGTCGTGCGCTTTGCACAGGCAGCCGATTCCGTCGGCATCGCCGGCATCATCGGCGCGGAAGTCACCGTGCACAGCGAGGGCGCGTTGCAACATCTCACGCTGCTCTCCATGTCGCGCACCGGCTACGGCAACCTCAGCACGCTGCTCACCCGCAGCCGCATGGATGTGCCGGAACGGGGATCGCCCTCGGTGCCGTTCTCGGTGCTGTCGGAATACCGCGAAGGGCTGTTCGCGCTCAGCGGGTGCCCGCGCGGCGCCATCGCGCAGGCGCTCGCCGCCGGCAACACCGTGGAAGCGCACCGCGTGGCCGGCACGTTGCGCGACATCTTCGACGACGCGTTCGCAATCGAGGTCTGGGATCACCGGCTGCCCGAGGAGCACCTGCTGGTGCGGCAGCTCATTCCCGTTGCGCGACGCATCGGCGTGCCGTGGGTGGTGACCAACAACGTGCACTACGCGACGCGCGAGGGACGCGCCACGCACGACGCACTCACCGCGCTCCGGCATGGACGGCCACTGGATGCCATGGGCACGCGCCTCCGTCCCAACAGCGAGTGGTACCTCAAGTCCACTGCGCTGCATCACAAGCGCTGGCTGGGCCACGAGACCGGCCTCCGCGCCACGCGGGCCATCGCCGAGCGATGCCAGTTCCGCATCTCGCAGCTCAAGCCGTCGCTGCCACGCTTTCCGCTGCCACCGGGCGTGAGCGAGGACGACTACCTCGCGCAGCTCGTCGAGATGGGCGCCACCGAACGCTGGGGCCCGACCCGCACGCCGCAGCAGGCGAAGCAGCTCGCGCATGAACTGGGCATGATCCATCGGCTCGACATGGCGGGCTACTTCCTGATCGTGTGGGACATCGTGCGCTTCTCGCGCCGCGAAGGCATTCTCTGCCAGGGCCGCGGCTCCGCCGCCAACTCGGCGGTCTGCTACTGCCTGGGTATCACGGCCGTGGACCCGCTGCGCATGAACCTGCTCTTCGAGCGGTTCCTCAGCGAGGAACGTCGCGAGCCACCCGACATCGACATCGACTTCGCACATCGCGAACGTGAACGCGTGCTGCAGTACGTGTACGAACGCTACGGACGCGAGCATGCGGCGATGGTCTGCGAGCAGATCACCTATCGCGGCCGCAGTGCGGTGCGCGACGCGGCGCGCGTGCTTGGCTTTTCCGTGGAACAGGGCGATGCGCTGGCAGCCGTGAGCGATCGCTTCAGCGCGCGCAGCACCGCCGCCGCCCTGCGGGCAGGCATCGGCAATGCTACCGCGGACGACCTGCGCCGAAGCAGCTTCGTCGAAGCCACACCCGGTACCATCGGCGCGAGTGGTCCGGTGCATCGCGCCGACGTGCCCGATGGCGAACGCGCGCACATCAAGCGGGATGCAGCGAAGAAGGCCTTCGCTGCCGATGCAGCGAACGTACCGCTCACCGTCACGCGTCCCGCCATTCGCACCGCATCGGCCGATGTGGATGGCTTTGATGGGATGGGAGGCGACGGAACTGCGGGACGCCCCGAATTCCGCAAGCGACTCGAGCGCGACGAACGTCTCTCGGCCATCGTGGACATCAGCGCGGCACGCAACACACCAGCCGGCTGCGATCCATCGCGCGAACCCACGACCGACGATGTCGCCGCACGCGTCGCACGCATCCCTGCCGAACCCACACGTCACACCGATCCACGCAAGGCGCCACCCGTCGACATCCTGCAGCGCGCCAATCTCGACCCCGCTGATCCGCGCGTGCGCGCACTCGCGGACATCGTCGACGGGCTGCACCAGCTGCCACGCCATCGCTCCATCCATGTCGGTGGCTTCGTGCTCACGCGCGAGCCGCTCTCCTCCGTCGTGCCCATCGAGCCGGCCTCCATGCCGGGACGCACGGTGATCCAGTGGGAACGCGACGATCTCGATGCGGCAAGCCTCGTCAAGATCGATTTGCTGGGCCTCGGTATCCTCACCGTGCTGCAGGATTGCCTGGTCTACGTGCGACAGACGCGCGGCGTGACCATCGACCTCGCGCTGCTCGACACCAGCGACCAGGCGGTGTACGACGACCTCTGCGCCGCCGACACCATCGGCGTGTTCCAGGTCGAGAGTCGTGCGCAGATGAACACGCTGCCGCGCCTCAAGCCGCGCTGCTTCTACGACATCGTCGTGCAGGTCGCACTGATCCGTCCGGGCCCCATCCAGGGCGCGATGGTGCATCCGTACCTGCGACGACGCGCCGGCACCGAGGAGGTCGTCTACCCGCATCCGTCGCTCGAACCGATCCTCAAGCGCACACTGGGTGTGCCGCTCTTCCAGGAGCAGGGCATGCAGGTCGCGATCGCCTGCGCGGGCTTCACCGCCGGTGAGGCCGACACGCTGCGACGCGCAATGGGGCACAAGCGCAGCCACGAACGCATGGAGGCACTGCGGCAGAAGATGCTGTCGGGCATGCGCGCCAACGGCATCGAGGATGATGTCGCGAACCGCATCTTCGCGCAGATCAATGCCTTCGCGGACTACGGCTTTCCCGAGAGCCACGCCGCCAGTTTCGCACTGCTGGTCTATGCCTCGGCATGGCTGCGGCATTACTACCATGCCGAGTTCCTGGCGGCGATGCTGAACGCGCAGCCGATGGGGTTCTATGCGCCAGGCACGCTGATCGAGGATGGCAAGCGACATGGCGTGGAGGTGCGGCCCGTGGATCTCACACGCTCGTCGTGGGACGCGACGCTGGAGCTGCGCATGCCGCAGTCGGCGGCACCGGCCGTGCGGCTTGGCGTGCGCAGCGTGCGCGGACTTGGCGCGGCGGCGCGTGGCAAACTCGAGGCAGCGCTCACGGAAGGGCCGTTCAGTGACGTGGGCGACGTGGTGCGTCGTACGAAGCTCGACCGACGTGCGCTACGGCTGCTCGCCGAGTCAGGCGCGTTCGATGACATGTTCGCGCATGAGCCGCTGGCCACGCGTCGTCGTCGCGCGTTGTGGGAAGTGCTGGCCGCGGTGCGTGGCGATGCGGGCCCGCTGGCGCCATCGGTGATCCTGCCTGATGCATCGCTGCCGCGCATGTCGATGTCCGAGCTGACCGAAGCCGACTATCGCGTCACCGGCATCTCGCTGAACGGGCATCCCATGCGACACCTGCGCCCGTTGCTGCAGCCCAACGGCGTGCGTACCGCGCGCGACCTGCAGGTCAACGGGCGCGACACCGAGCAGGTCGCAATCGCCGGCCTCGTGATCTGCCGCCAGCGTCCCGGTACGGCCAAGGGATTCGTCTTCCTCTCCATCGAGGACGAGACCGGCATCGTGAATGTCGTGGTCACGCCGCAGCGCTTCGAACGTGACGCGCTGAAGATCTCCACCTCGCCACTGCTGCTCGTGCGGGGCACCCTGCAGGTGGAATCGAATGTGGTGACGCTGCGCGGCAGGCTCTTCGTGCCGCTCGACGCACAGCTCGGCGCCGAGCATGTGCGGAGCCACGATTTCCGCTGACGTGCCCGCATGGTCGATCTCGCGCCTGCGGGGGTACGAGCATCGTGTCCCGGCATATTCTTGCAGGATCGATCATCATCGTGCCCATCGGGAGACTCCGCATGCGAACGTCGCTCCTGCTCGTCGCACTCGTCATGACGGCATGCACGCCGCCCGTCGCACTGGCACCCACGCCCTTCAACGACGGACCGTTGCAGGACGAGCTCTTCGCCGCGGATCGCGCCTTCGCGCGGGCGGTGGCCGACAGCGGGGCACCAGCCTGGAATGCGCGCATGGCCACCGACATCGCGAAACCCGGTGTCGGCGGGCTGCTCCTCCTGCGCGGAGTGGATCCGGTCTCGGGCAACGACAAACCGATGTTCGCCGACCAGTCACGCCTGCTGACCTGGGAACCAACTGACGCCGTCGCGTACTCGGATCGACGTACGGGCGTGACCATCGGGCGATCAGCCTGGGTACGCAGCGGTGCACGCACCGACACCATCTCGCGGGGACGATATCTCACGCTCTGGCGCAAGCAGGCCGACGGCCAGTGGAAGATCCTGCTCGACACGGGGTGGTCGGACAAGGAATAACCCGTCACTTTCCGACCATGCTTCGTGACCTGCTGCCCCTGGCGCTCCGCGACCGCTACGACGCCGCGCGCTCCGACCGTCGGGTGATCAATGGGGTGCAGGTCTGGTTCCGCAACGAGCGCGCCGACATCGACAACGCGCTGCTCGAGGCGCGGCTCACCGAAGCCCTCGCGCTGATCGGTCGCTGCATGCCGCACAACCTGCGGCGACTGCGCTCCGACGTCAGCGCCATCTGGGTGAAGCGCTGGCCGAATCGTGGCGTGTTCTTCCACGACACGCGCCTCATGGTCATCGACACGACCTTCGTCGTGAATCCCACGTTCACGCTCGCGCAGGTCGCCGCCACCATCCTGCACGAAGGCGTGCACGCCCGCGTCACCGCCATGCGCGTGAATCGCCGTTACACCAGCATCGCCGACGAGGAGCGTCTCTGCCGCCGCGCCGAGATCGCGTTCGGCCGGCTGGCACCGGGGGGCGCACCGGTCGTGGCGCGCGCCATGGAAATCCTCGGCATGAGCGATGCGGACGTCGCACCAGGCATCGATCTCGCCGTGGCCGACGCCAGGCTGCGTGCGCTGCGGAGAAAGGAAGGGGGTTCAGGGACTGCATCGTGACGGCTACGATTGTCGCATGGCGCACATCGCACTGCTGACACTCGAAGACCGCACGGGCTATGTGATCGACGATGCGCTGGTGGTGGAGGAACTCGTGCACCGCGGCCTGCACGCCGTCGAGATTCCATGGTCGGCGTCCGATGTGGACTGGCACCGCTTCGACCTGGTGATCGTGCGCACGACGTGGGACTATCACCTGCGTCCCGCGGAGTTTCTCGAGCGGCTCGCCGTGATCGAGGCGAGCGGTGCGACACTCGAAAATCCGCGCGACCTGATCGTCTGGAACTTCGACAAGCGCTATCTCCGCGACCTCGCCGCGCGTGGCGTGCCCATCGTGCCGAGTGTCTGGAGCGATGCGCCGGATACAGGTGATTTCGCTGCGCTCTTCGCGCACCTCGGCAGCAGCGAGATCGTCGTCAAGCCGGTGGTGAGCGCGAATGCCATGGACACGTTCCGCCTGCGTGCCCCCATCGACGCGGCGACACTGGCGACGCTCGAGCGCACCTTCGACGGTCGACCATGGCTCGCACAGCCGTTCGTCCAGTCGGTGCTGACCGACGGTGAGATTTCGCTGTTCTACTTCGGCGGCACGCTCAGCCACGCGGTGCGCAAGGTGCCCAGATCCGGCGACTTCCGCGTGCAGGAAGATCATGGCGGCGACATCACGCCGCACGAAATCACGAACGAGATGCGAGTGACCGCCGATCGTGTCGTGCAGGCCATCACACCGACGCCGTTGCAGGCGCGCGTGGACCTCGTGCGGCTCGCGGATGGCACGCTCGCGCTGATGGAGCTCGAGATGATCGAGCCGTCGCTTTATTTCCGCTGCGACGCCGCATCGCCCGCACGCTTCGCCGACGCGGTTGCGACGGTGCTCGAGCGTCGCGTCGTGCGCGCGTGATGCAGGCGCACCCGGCGCTTGTCTGTTGATGTTACGGCCGACCGTGGTACGGTCATCCAACCCGCGCCGGATCTTCATGCTCGGCGCGACCGGCACCATCGGCCGCGCGACCGTGCGTGCACTCGTGGCGCGCGGGCATGAGGTGGTGTGCTTCGTGCGCGCGACGTCAATACGCAGCGACGCGACACGTGACCTCGCGGGCACCACCGTCCGCACCGGTGATGTCACCGATCCCGCCTCGATCGCGCGCGATGGCTTCCGCGGCGAACGGTTCAACGCCATCGTCTCGTGCATGGCCTCGCGTACCGGTACACCGACGGATGCGTGGGCCATCGATCACCAGGCACACCTGCACGCCCTGCACGTAGCGCAGCAACATGGCGTGACACAGATGGTGCTGCTCTCGGCCATCTGCGTGCAGAAGCCGCGGCTTGCGTTCCAGCACGCGAAGCTGGCGTTCGAGCAGGCGCTCATGGCGTCCGGCATCACGTACTCCATCGTCCGCGCGACGGCCTACTTCAAGTCGCTGTCGGGACAGGTCGAACGGGTGCGCCGTGGCAAGCCGTTCCTGCTCTTCGCCGACGGAACGCTGACCGCATGCAAGCCGATCAGCGACGAGGATCTCGCGGCATTCCTCGCCGACTGCCTCGACGATCGCACGCGACACGATCGCATCCTGCCCATTGGCGGCCCGGGTCCCGCGATCACGCCCCGTGCGCAGGGCGAGCGACTCTTCGCGCTGCTCGGGCGCACGCCCAGGTACCGGCAGGTGCCGGTCGCGATGCTCGATGTCATCATCGGCATCCTCGCCACGCTTGGCCGCATCATCCCGCCACTCGCCGACAAGGCGGAGTTCGCGCGCATCGGCCGCTATTACGCCACCGAGTCGATGCTGGTGCTCGATCCTGTCACGAAACGTTACGACGCCGGCGCGACACCGGAAACCGGCACCGAGACATTGTTCGAGTATTACGCCATGCTCGCACGGACTGGCGCCGACGTGCAGCGCGGAGAGCACACGGTGTTCTGATTTCGTGACGCGACTCGCGGTGCGACTGCGACTTCGATACAGTTCGCCGTGGCCGTTGGCCGCAACTGCCTCGACCTTCACTCTTCAGGAGTTCGCATGTTCAAGAAGTTCGCTTCCGAGGCTTTCGGCTTAAGCGATATCGGCGTCATCATGGAATCGAAGGATTTCGACAAGGTCGACGCCGACGACTACCTCTTTCACGAAGACCAGGAGAAGATCTATTTCCTGATCAAGTCGAAGAAGGACGAGTACTGCTTCACGAACCTGGCGCTCATCCACGTCGACGGCGAGTCCGCGATTTCCGCCAAGCGGGTCATCCGCCGCTACGAGTACGCGCAGCACGCCATCACCAACGTCTCGATCGAGACCGCCGGCACCGTGGACCTCGACATTGAACTCAAGTTCACGATCGGTGAGAAGCATTTCGACATCGACGTGCGCAAGAGTCATCTGGAGGCGCTGAAGGACATGTACAAGGCCCTTCACACGATCGGCAAGCTGCAGAAGCGCGACGAAATCGGCCGCTTGCACGCCATGTCGGCCGCGTCGGTTCTCGGGTCGATGCTGAAGCTCAACACCGGCGTCACGGATCCGGCCACGGTGGTCAGTCATTACCGTGCAATACTCGACGCCATGAATGACGCCGTGCGTGACGATCACACGCGCCGGGACTTCAGTACCATCTTCGAGAAGTACATCCACGCATAGCCGTCCGGCTGCTGCGACGATCACGCCGTCGCCAGCAACCGCACGGTACGCTCGCGCTGCGGGTCACTCCGTGACGCACCTCGCCGCCATGCGACCGATACAGGTGCGCATGGCGGCGAGCTGCGTCGGGTCAGCGCGACGGGTCGAGGACTAACTGCGCCCGATCGGCGATGTCCAGCCAGTGCGCCTTCTGCATGCCGCTGGCGGCCGCGCTGCGTACGCGCGCCGTGGCGGCAACGCTCCGCAGCTGCGCACGTGCCGACGCCGAGATGTCGCTGCGGCGTACGTTGACCTGCGGTGCATTGAAGCCACCGCCACCGCCACCCGGTGCTGCCGCAGGCGCCGCCGGTGGTTCGATCAGCGCCTGCAACCGCTCCAGATACACGCGATGCAGCAGGCGACGGTTCGCGTCCGGCGCACTGGCGCCGACCACGGCGCTCGTCAGCTCGCCCATGTAGCCGCTCACGTCGTACCCGACACCTGGCTGCAGCGACGCCCCCTGCGCCATTCGCTCGAGGCGTGCTGGCTGCGTGAGCGAGGCCAGCACGTTGGCCTGCCTCGTCGCCAGTGCGCCCATGCCCGAGGCGGCCGGCCCGATGCGGCTGATCACCGCCGCAGGCACCAGCCACTCCGGCGCGTCGAACGCCTGCGCGGCAAGAAACTTCAGCGCCGCACGCTGTCGCGCGACGGGCAGCACCTGCCACACCGCACCCGGCTGGTCCGACACCTTCTGGTCCACGCGCATGCCACCGACGACGTTCGTCACATGGCCCATGTACGTGGACCACATGCCCAGCAGCTCGCCATGGATCTCGGCCAGGTCGCCGTAATTCTCGCCTGCGCGCGAGGTCCATGCCACGAGTTCCGGAACCACGCGCTTCAGGTTCGCGAGCGCATACGTCGTCGCGGTGACGGGATCATCACCGAGATCTTCGGTCTGCGCACGCGGGTCGATACCCACGAGCTGCTGCGGCAGGTAGCGATACGCGAACATCCCGGTCGACTGGCGCAGCATCCGCTCCAGCATCGGGCGCTCGGCCGCCGGCGTTGCGGCCGCACTCAGCACGCGGTAGCCCCACTCGATCACGAAGTCGTCGAACGGTCCGAGGCGCCGGATGAAGTCCTTTGGTGCCAGCCCGTCGCCAGGCTGTGCGACGTAGTTCTGTCTCGCGTAATCCATGATCGTGCCGGACACACCGTACTTCGACGTGAAGCTGCGCGAACGTAATGAATCGGTCGGGAACGACGCCGACGCGATCATGTTGTGGGGCAGGCCAAGCGCGTGCCCCACTTCGTGCGTGATCACCTGCGTCATCGTCTCACCCATCACCTCCTCGGGAATCTCGAGCGTGCGTACCGCCGGATTCGCCGCACCCGTCTCGATCATCAGCCGGTTGCGGTACGACCGCATGTGGTTGTGGTACCACGTGATGTCGCTCTCGATGATTTCACCCGTACGCGGGTCGGACGTGCTCGGGCCCACGGCGTTGCGTACCGTCGATGCAGTCCACCGCACGACCGAGTACCGGATGTCCTCCGCGTCCCAGTCCGGATCCTCGGCCTTCGATGGTGCATCCTTGGCCTGCACGGCATTCCGGAAGCCGGCACGCTCGAACACTGTCGCCCACGCGTTCACGCCGGCGCGCACGTACGGACGCCATCTGGCTGGCGTGGCCGGATCCAGGTAGTACACGATCGGCTTCACCGGCTCCACCAGTTCACCGCGTGCGTAGGCCGCCGGATCCTTCGGCTCCAGGCGCCAGCGGCGAATGAACGTCTCGGTCGCGGCCTTCTGCTCGTCCAGTCCGTAGTTGATGCGATTGACGCTGAAAAAGCCGACGCGATCGTCCGCAATGCGCGGACGCATCGGCACCTTCGGCAGCAGCACCAGCGACTGGCGCATCGTGAGCGTGATCGTCGCGGCGTCGGCATCAGACGGCGGTGCGCCTGCATCGAACGTCTGCGTGTGCGACACCTCGACATTCATCGGGAAGCTCTTGATGCCATCCAGCGACGAGCGCGCGGCGTCGAAGCGACGCACCTGATACGTGCGACGCTGCGCCGCCGAGAGGCCCGACAGCGCCGGCGTGTCGCTGGAGAAGAACTCCGTCACGTCCAGCACGTATGACGCGCTGTCCTTGCCGAACGCCTGGATCGGGAATGCCGCCAGCACCGCGCCCACGTTGTTTGCACGCACCGAGATTGCAATCGCGAGCGAGTCGTCCGCATAGGCGCTGGTGCCGAGCGCGCGCAGGATCACGCGATCGCCGGCGCGCTCGAACCGCACCAGCCGCTCGTTCAAGCTCGTGCCCGCAGAGATGAATCCATCCACGCCCGCGGGGATGCCGGCAATGCGGCTCACGAGCAGCTGGTCACGTCGGAGAATCGAGTCCGGGACTTCGAAGAACCAGCGGTCGTCCACGCGGTGCACGGCGATCATGCCGGCGTCGGTCACGGCGCGCGCGGTGATGACCTGCGCGTATGGACGCGGCCCGCGGCGTGCCCCGGCTGCCGCGGGGGCACCCGCCACCGCCTCGGGGCTGACGGGTGGCAGAGCGCCCGTCGTTGGTGGGCGCTGCTGCGCGCCAAGTGCGCACGAGACCGTCAGCAGGAGCGCGAGCGCAGGTGTTCGCATGGATCGGCAAGGGAGCTGTGATGGCGCAGGGTACCGCGCTCGACAGGAAGGGGCTTCCGGCCGTCAACTTAGCGAGCCGACGAGCGCGGAGACGATGCCGCCCTCGTCTCCGTGCCAGCCTGTGCGCAGTGACGCGTTGCACCGCAGAGCACTCGACCGCGCCACTGCGTATGCTGATGAGCACCACCGACTCTCCAGCACACCCAACATGCACAGCTTCCGCACACTCCTGCGCGCCGCCGCACTCGGCGCCACGCTCATCGCGCCGCTCGTCACGTCGGTCGACGCGCAGGCCCCTGGCGGCGTCGACCCCCGCGCCACGCAGGCGCTGCGGTTCCGCAATGTCGGCCCGTTCCGCGGCGGCCGCGCCACCACCGTGGCCGGCGTGCCGCAACGGAAACTCGAGTTCTACCTTGGCTCCACCGGTGGCGGCATCTGGAAGACCACCGACGCCGGCAACCACTGGAACAACGTCTCCGACGGCTTCCTGTCCACCGGCTCCATCGGCGCGATCCGCGTTGCACCGTCCAACCCTGACATCGTCTGGGTCGGCACCGGCTCAGACGGCATCCGCTCCAACGTGATCGTGGGACGCGGTGTCTATCGCTCCACCGACGCGGGCAAGTCGTGGAAGTTCGTCGGCCTGCGCAACATCGGGCAGGTCGGCGCGATGGTCGTGCATCCCACGAATCCCGACGTCGCATTCGTCGCCGCGCAGGGCATGCCGTTCAGCAACTCGAAGGAACGCGGCGTCTATCGCACGAAGGACGGTGGCGTATCATGGGAGCTGGTGCTCTTCGTGAACGACTCCACCGGCATCACCGACATCGTCGCCAAGCCGGACGACCCAAACACACTGTACGCGGCCGCCTGGCGCGGCGTGCGTCGTCCGTGGGCAATCGTCTCCGGCAGCCGCGATGACGGCGGCATCTATCGCAGCACCGATGGCGGCACCACCTGGACGAAGCTTGGCGGCGGCTTGCCCACGGGCATCCTCGGCAAGTCGAACATCGCCGTGTCAGCGGCCGCACCACGCCGCGTTTACGTGCTGATGGAAGCCGAGAAGCCGAAGGCGGGCGTGTACCGTTCCGACGACGCGGGCGAGACCTGGACGCAGGTGTCAGGCATGAACGCGCTGCTCCTGCGGCCGTTCTACTACACCAACATCGACGCCGATCCGCTGAACGCCGACGTGGTATACGTGCAGAACGAGACGATGTGGAAGAGCACTGATGCCGGCCGTACCTTTGCCGCCGCCGAGACACCGCACGGCGACAACCACGACATCTGGATCAACCCCACCGATCCGAACTTCATGGTGCAGTCCAACGACGGCGGCGCGAACGTCTCCATCGATGGCGGCACCAGTTGGAGCACGCAGTACAACCAGGGCACACCGGAGATCTACCAGGTCTTCGTGGACGACAACTATCCGTACAAGCTCTATGGCGCGCAGCAGGACCAGGGCGGCACGCTGATCGTTCCGTCGCTGCCGTGGCTGAGCAACCGCCCCGACCAGCCGGCGCAGTACTGGATGGCCGGTCCGGGATGCGAAACTGGCCCGGTGCTGCCCAGCCCGTGGAATCGCGATGTCGTGTACGGCGCGTGCAAGGGCCAGTTCTCGCGCCTGCACATGAGTACGGGCCAGGAACAGAATTCGTGGATCGGCGTGGAGTCGCTGTACGGCAACGACCCCAAGGACCTGCAGTACCGGTTCCAGCGCGTGGCCCCGATGCTCGCATCGCCGAACGTGCGCGGTACCGTGTACTTCGGCTCGCAGTTCCTGCATCGCTCGCGCGACGAAGGCGTCACGTGGGAGCGCATGTCGCCCGACCTGACAGCGAACGATCCGCAGGCACAGGGCATCAGCGGCGGCCCGATCACGCGCGACGTGACCGGCGAGGAGTACTACTCCACGCTGTACGCGATCAAGGAATCGACGATCGAGCCGGGCGTGATCTGGACGGGCGCGAACGACGGGCCGGTGCATGTCACGCGCGACAACGGCCTCACCTGGACCAAGGTCACGCCACCATCGATGCCGCCCGGTGGTCGCGTGCAGAACATCGATGTGTCGCGCCATCGCAAGGGCACGGCGTACGTCGCCATCTACCGCTACCTGCTCGGCGATTTCAAGCCGTACGCCTATCGCACCACTGATTACGGCCGCACCTGGACGCTGCTGACCACCGGCACCAACGGTGTGCCCGATGATTCGCCGACACGCGTCGTGCGAGAGGATCCCGACCGTCAGGGCCTGCTCTACCTCGGCACCGAGTTCGGGCTGTACGTCAGCAACGACGATGGCGCATCGTGGATGCAGATGCAGCGCAACCTGCCGGTCACGCCGATCACCGACATCCAGGTGCATCGCGGTGACCTCGTGCTCTCGACGATGGGTCGCGGGTTCTGGATTCTCGACGACCTCTCGCCGCTGACGCAGTACAGCGAAGCGAACCTCTCGAAAAAAGCCGTGCTGCATGCGCCGCGTACCGCAATCCGCTGGCGTCATCAGGCCGTGCCGGCCGTGAGCGGAAGTCCCGAGTATCCCGGTCCGGCCGCGACGATCGATTATTGGCTCGGTGCTGCACCAACCGCCGCGCCAAAGCTCGAAATCCGCAACGCCGCGGGCGTGATCGTGAGCAGCTTCAGCACCGCAGGTGCTGCCGCACGTGTGACGACAGAGCAGGGCATGCGTGCGCCACGTGCACGCGCCAGCGCCGCGACGGCGATCAGTGACAACATCGGCGAGAATCGTTTCACGTGGGACCTGATGCACGCCACGAGCCCCGGTGGTCGCGGGCCGATGGTCGCACCGGGACGCTACAGCGTGCGCCTCATCGTCGATCAGGACACGCTCGTGCAGCCGCTCGTGGTGCAGGCTGATCCGCGCGTTCGCATCGACGGCATCACGGACGCGGTGCTCGTCGCGCAGGAAGCGCATGAACTGGCCGTGCGCGCGGCCATCGCCGAGGCGCGCAGCGCCACCGCGCGTGCGAAGGACGTGCGCACGCAGGTGCAGGCGCGTGGTGCGCCGATGCTGCGCGAGGCGGAGGATATTGTGCGGGCACTGGAGAATGTCGAGGGTCGCTATCAGCGACCAATGCTCCTTGCACAGCTCGAGTATCTCTACAGCATGACGCTCGGTGCCGACCAACGCGTACCGCGCGATGCCGCCAACCGGCTGGTGACGCTCAAGGCCGAACTGGCGGAACTGCTGTTCGACCGCCTCGGGCTGAACAAGCGCGAAAGCAAGGACATGGTCGAGGCCTTCTTCGAGATCGTGCACGGCACTCTGGTGCAGGGCCAGGACGTCAAGCTCTCGGGCTATG
>ENA-OFCF01000188-OFCF01000188.1-metagenomes-genome-assembly--contig:-NODE-188-length-30280-cov-4.520529_pt1 | contig 30280 bp, 31 predicted proteins | sample MGYA00153387_OFCF01 | MGnify analysis MGYA00153387 | reverse complement strand
CAAAGATTCTATTGACTTACTAAAAGCTGCGATGTAAAATTACAACAATTTACTAAAATCATGTGAATAGAGGCTGTGTCAAGCCAAGACTACCCGAAAGGGAAAGGGGCTGACACCGAAGGACCTGGTACCGGGATAGGATTGAAGAATCCTGGGACCCTTCCTTCACCGTTGCCCAAGGGTGGCGGAGTGCGCTTTAACATGGTTGGACGACTTCAAGCAATTTATAGCAGTGAACATTCGCTCACGGCTATACTTTTTTATGAGGGTGTTATGGATGAGGAAGCTTAAAGAGAAAGCGCTGGAACATTCAGGTTTTGCTCAAGGTAAACCCAGGCATTGACGCCCAAATCCATAAATACAACTAACCATCAAGAATGATTCAAAGTACGGTTTAAGGATGTTTATAGAAAAAACCACGTTGCTGATCACGCTGGATGTGGTCCATGAAGGGCTGAAGGGAGAGAAGGATGAAAATTGAAGAACTGTATGAGACCGTCAGGGATCTGAGGAGGGACCTTCATCGGATTCCTGAAATATCCTTCGAACTTCCCCTGACCTCTGCCTATGTCAGGGAAAGGCTCCTGGAGTATGGGTACGAGCCCATCTCCGTTGCAGGCACAGGATGGATTGCTGTGCATCCGGGAAAAAGGCAGGAAGCCGTGGCCTTCAGGGCCGACATGGATGCCCTGGAGGTGACCGAGGATACAGGTGGAGGGTTCAGTTCGCTACATGCGGGCAGGATGCACGCCTGTGGCCATGACGGTCATATGGCGTTACTCCTTGGCTTCGCCAAGTACCTCAAGACACTGGGACCCCTTGAAAAAACGGTGGTTCTTGTTTTCCAGCCAGCGGAGGAAAGTCCCGGTGGGGCCCGAATCATCATGGAGACGGGAATCCTTCAGGGATTCCATGTGGAAAACATCTACGGCATCCACCTTTATCCCGGACTTCCCGAAGGCATCCTTGGCCTGGCCAGGGGACCCCTGATGGCCAGAAGCGGAGAGTTCGACATTCTTGTTGAAGGCGTCAGTTCCCATGCCGGACAGCCACAATTGGGAACCGATGCCCTCCTGGCCGCCACCCAGATCATCACAGGCATCCAGAATATCATCAGCCGGTATCTTGACCCTCTGGAACCGGTGGTGGTGAATATCGGGACCCTTCATGCGGGCGAAGCGAGAAACATCGTTGCCGGCAAGGCATTCATGAAAGGCACCATTAGAACATTTGATGATGGGATATACCTGAGGGTGAAGGAAAACCTGGGGAAAATTTGCGAAGGGGTGGAGAAGATCAGCGGAGCGAAGGTCAGCTTGTCCATCAGGGATTTCTACCCTCCGGTGATAAACGACCCGCAGATGGTGGAAAATATCATGGCTGTGCTGCCGTCAGAAGCATACCAGATACTGAAGCCGCTCATGCTCTCCGAGGACTTTTCCTTTTATCAGAAGGAGTTCAGAGGCGTCTTTATGATGCTGGGGACAGGGAACCCAGACAGGGGATGGACACATCCTCTGCATAGCCGTCATTTCAATTTTGACGAGAAGGTCCTGCTCAGAGGAATCGAGGTCTACTCAGAAATTCTCCAGGTGGAGAAAATCTGGTGCCCATAGCATAAGTCCAAAGGAACTGTCGTTATCACAGGCAGGTGGATGATCCTGGAACCATAGGGGAATCATTACCAAATAAAAAATTGAGGAACTTCAGGTGAATCAGATGAGATTGTCATTATCCTCTTATGGCTGACAGTGAAATAATAACTCATTTTGTGACAATTTAAGCTTTTAAAGCATATATGTTTAATGTGCTAAGATACTTAAGTGTTGACCTACAATTTATTCAATGTTATTATAAATTACAATTAAGAATAATATTGATAAATATTAACAGATTTTGTTAATTGAAGTATCATATGATTAGTAACTGGCATACAATAGTATGAAAGGAGGCCCAACCATGAAAATTTTATCACCTGAAAAATTGGCTGAAACAGTGAAAAGGTTAAGAGAAGAAAAAGGATACACGAAAGAAGTTCTCGGTAATTTAACGGGCATAAATAGAATAATGATTGGTCGCATTGAGAAAAAGGACTTCACCCCATCTATTGTACAATTTGAAGCGTTATCTAGTGCTCTAGGCTTCGATCTTACAGAAATGTTTGTGGAAAAAGAAAGAACTAACTCTTTTGTAGCACTTCGAAGCGAAACATTAAGTGAGAGCGAAAATGAAGGCGTAGAAAAGTTATTCACAATGATGTTGACCCTTAAACAGCAAATTCAGTTAAGGAACTCATTTGAAAATGAATCCAGTCATGCTTAACGAAGTGCAGATCGATGAAATACGAAAACTAGTCGGAGAAAAACGCCGCTCTCTAGGCTTTATAGGTGAAATACCAATCGCCAATGACATTTTAACCATTCTTGATAAACTAAATATCATGTTGCTGGAATATCCTATCGAATCAGAAGGGAATAGACCGGCTTTTTCTGCTGCCATTATGTATTCAGAAGAAGGCGATAATAAACTCACTTTCATCGGACTTAATACGGCAGATTACTATGATAAGCAAATCTTTGCTATCGCGCATGAATTGTATCACTTTTATTTAAAAGCCGGTACACATCTTAGTCGTCCAGATGACGAAGAAAATAATCTTAGAGAAGTGAAAGCTAATCGATTTGCTGCAGAATTCTTGTTACCTGAAACTGTACTGGAAAGTATCGTTCTTGATGAGTTTAAAACATCTTCATTAGATTCTATTCACCATAAAACACTGATGCGCTTTATCGCAAGGCTTCAATGTACTTGGTGGCTCCCATATCGATCTTTAGTAAAGAGGCTATATGAAATCGAAGCGATTACTTCAAAGCAGTATACAGAATTATACAACGTGGATGAAAGAGACTTGAGTAGGAAATATGGAAAAATCGGTCAGGCAATTAATAGTGATTTCTTTCTTAAACTAAATATGCCAACCAAGAATATCGGTGCATCCCCAATTGAAATTGAGGTCATCATTCGGAACTTTGAAGACAATCTCATTGATGAAGATAAATTCGCAGAAACATTAAGTCTCTTCAATCGAACACCTGCTGAATTTGGCTATGAGATAAAAGTCTCTCAAGAAGACTTGGATGAACTTGAAGCTTTCTTCAGTGGGGAGGATTGATCTAACACTCAGAACCAAGCATTAGTTAGCATCATTGAGAATCCGGACCAAATCATCACTTTGGATGCAAATTTTCTGATTCCTCCATACCGGGATGGATTGACTACTCAAAGAATCGGATTTGATAAGTTTAAAGAAATTTGGCTAGACCCAATCTTTAGCGCTTTTCCAAACCTGGCAATCCATGAAACAGTATATAGAGAACTAGTTGGTACGGCTCCTCAAACCCATATCTATACAAAACTAGACAGTAATCCACCGGGGATTTTGATTCACAGAGATTCATCATTGAACGAAGTAGAGGTGATTTCAAGAGCCTCTTTCTTTTTGCATTTTATTGACAAATTGAGAGCGTATATGCTATCTTAATAATAAGAAGAAATAATATATGGAGCTAAAAAGATGTTTATTGTTGAGTTTTACGAAGATGAAAAAGGCAATTCAGATGTTTGGGAATTTTTAGAGGGACTTAGAGAAAAATCAAAGAGCAATAAAGATGCCAGAATACAATACAAGCAAATAATCCTTCAAATTGAACTATTGGAAATAAATGGAACTCGTCAATCACCAGACAATGTAAAACACATTGAAGGCGATATCTGGGAAATAAGACCAGGACACAATAGAGTCTTCTTTGTTCATGTAGAAGATGGTAAATTCGTATTATTGCATCATTATAGAAAAAAGGCACAAAGAACTCCAAGAGAGAAATTGTCAAAGCCAAATCTGAATGAGATGATTATATTCAACGTATGGAAGGTGATAGAAAATGAGAACATGGAAGGATTATAAAGAACATGTCAAAGCGGTAGATGTTGAAGGGAAAAGCATTATAGAGGAAATGGAAGGAATTGCAGATATTGTTGGAACCATAGTCTCAAAAAGAAATGAAATGGGTATTTCCCAGCGTGAATCGGCTCATAAAACTGGGTTATCTCAATCGACGATAGCGCGAATTGAATCTTTTAAAATTACACCTAATATCGATACTTTATTAATTCTTTTGAAAAGTTTGGGATTAAAGCTAAAAATATATAGTTAATATTGAGAAACATTAAAATGATTCCCCTCATGGGAGGCAGTGAAAAATGAAACTGTCAATCATGAGGGGAGTGTTTTTGATAAAGATCCATATATGGTCAGTAGATGAACTGGAAGGGGTAAGAAAATACCCGGAGGGGAATTCATCGAACTGTGGTCTTTAACATGAGGTAAGGCTTCGGCCAGAGAATGGTACTATTCTGGGTCACATAATACCAAGGCCTGGCTCCTCTAGAAGCGAGGAACCAGGCCTTGGAAGAATTACGCGAAATTACCTTATTTTCACTGTCCACCAGACTGTGAGCAGTTCTGAACCAGGGTAAAGTGACTACGCTTTTTAGAATTGTATAAATGAAGGAGATTGATTGCGATGGAGATTTTTTCGAATCAGTTGAGATAAACCGTAGAACCTAACGGCACATTGTCGTAGATGTACTTCGCATTTTCAAGGGCAACCCGAACGCATCCATGGGAGAGTTTCTTTCCGAGCCGGCCATCCACAAGCTTGTCGTTCACGTCATAGACGACGGAATGAATCAGATAGTTTTGGTAGAACTGGGTATAATATTTGCAAATCCACTCCTCATGGTCCGGAACGGTAAAGTAGCTTCCTTTCCCGATGACTTTGAATGTCCCGGTGATCGTAGGGGTCTCAGCACTGCCCACCGTGGATCTCATGCTCCTGACGAGGTTCCAGTGGCCCTGGTAGTTCGTGAAAACATACGTGTATATGGCTTTGGTGTCCACCCAGATCAGGTATGAAGTTGAGCTCGACAGTCCCGTTATTGACAAAATTCTCGATGGTCGTGTCGCTGACTGTCGTTGTCGTTGGAGGTGGAGGGGGCACATAAATAGTTTCCTTCGTCGGCTGCAGACTCAGTTTCTCGAGGACTCTCTCGTCGACGATACCGTTGGCGGGAAGCTTGTTCTTCGTCTGGAAGTTCTTCACCGCCCAAAGCGTCCTGGATTCGAAGCTCCCATCGGCTTTCAGGTTGTAGTTGAATTTGTTCAGGCTGGTTTGAATCCCTCTGACGGCCTCGCCTTTATCCCCAATCATATAGACGATGGCTTCCGGCACGACTTCCACAGGGGGAATTTCTTCAGCAGGGGCTGTATTCGGGGGAACGATATCCTCAAGATTCAGTGTTTCAACAATCACAGGCGGTGTTTCCACGGGGGATTCGACAACAGGGATTTCAACGTCCGAAGGAGTTTCTATGGCAGGCTTCTCTACAGGGTACGTCGAGATGTCAGTTGTTTTTGGCGGCACGGGAACCTCCGCTCTACCGATATTGCTGCAGCTGGAGACCAGAATCAGAAGCGCAGGGATAATCATGCAGACAGCAATGAGATCTTTTCTGACTTTCATCTTTCTCACCCATCCTATCCCATATTCATGGATATCTGTCTTCACAACAGGGACGAAGGCCGAAATCTTTTTGAATTTTCAGACTATGTTTCTTTTACTCATCGTATCTTCAATTAATGAGAAAATAATTTCAAAATGATAACAAATGAATTAGTTGGAGAAAGAACGGAAAGTGCATAATGATTCTGCTATAATATACAGGGAAGTAATGGATTGCAAAGATAAAAATCAAAAGAATTCCTTAAAAATGTATATAGTTGCAGAATACTTGAAAATTCCTGGGAGGAACATATGGAGTACAAAGATATCTTGGATTTGCTGGATAAGGAACTCATCGTGGCGCTGGGATGTACGGAACCGGCGGCAATAGCGCTTGCGGCAGCGGTGGCAAGGAAACATCTGAAAGGGGCCGACCTGGTCACTTTGGAAGTCATTGCCAGCGGCAATATCATCAAAAACGCCATGGGTGTGAACATCCCGGGGACAGGCCAGGCGGGGATGAAACTGGCAGCGGCACTGGGCTCCCTCGGAGATCCCGAAAAGGGCCTGGAGGTACTCTGTGGCCTCAGCAAAGAGGACATCGAGAGGGCAGAGGAGATGGTTCAAGAAGGCAGGACATCCATAAGAAAGGCCGATTCGCCGAAGAAACTCTACATCGAGGCGGTTGCAAGGTCCGCTGAGGGCTATTCGAGAGTTGTCATCGAAGACCGGCACAGCAACATCACCCATATTGAAGCGGACGGTGTGTCGTTTCTCTGTGGTGGCGATATTGAACCGGTGGAGGACAAGTCTGCAGAGCCTTTCCTTAGCATCGACGCCATCTGGGACTTTGTGGAGAAGGTGGATACAAATCTCCTGGGTAAGGTGGATGACAGCATAAAGCTCAACACGAAGGTGGCGAATGAAGGACTGAAGAACAGGTATGGCCTTCAAGTGGGAAAGACCCTCTTCGAATCTATGGCAGAAGGTCCCCGTTCCAACGATGTGGTGAACTACGCCATCGCGCTGACAGCGGCAGCATCCGATGCCAGAATGGATGGGTGTTCCCTGAGCGTCATGAGCAATACCGGCAGCGGAAACCAGGGGATCACAGCGACGATGCCTGTGGTCGCATTCTGGGAAAAGCTCGGGCTGTCCTATGACAGCCTCCTGAGGGCGGCAGCACTCAGCCATCTGATGACCATCCACATCAAGTTGAAGTTCGGGCGCCTTTCGGCGCTCTGTGGCGCAAGCATCGCCGCCACGGGAGCAAGCTGCGGGATCACCTATCTCATGGGTGGAGGAAAAGCGGAGGTCAAAGCAGCCATCCAGAACATGCTCGGCAACATCACCGGAATGGTCTGTGACGGCGCCAAGAGCGGGTGTGCACTGAAGGTCGCGACCTGTACAAGTGCAGCCTGCATGTCCGCAACCCTGGCCATGAAAGGTCTGGGCATCGGGTGCAAAGATGGCATCATCGAAAATGATGTGGAAAAGACCATAGACAACCTGTGCAAAATCGGGAATGAGGGATCCCTGGAAATTGACAGGATCATCCTCGACATCATGCTGAACAAGAAAGGGTGCAATAACTAAAGGGAATCAGGAGGGAGAAGTTTTGAACGAAACAATCAGGTGTATTCTAGGGAGAAGGTCCATCAGAAGCTACGAGAAGAGGACGGTGGAGAAGGAAAAGACAGAGCTCATCGTAGAATGCGGCCTGTTCGCCCCATCGGCAAGGAATACCCAGCCCTGGTACCTTTCCGTGGTCACCGACAGGGCCATCCTGAACAGGATTTCTGAGGAGAACAGGAAGATCATGCTCCAGTCGGACATCAGCTTGGTGAGGGAAGAGGCTAAGAACAAAGACTTCGACAGTTTTTGTGGAGCCCCCATGGCCATCATCGTTTCCGGAAGAAAGGACCTGGACAGCAGCAAAGGCGACTGTGCCAATGTCATGGAGAACATGGCCATTGCCGCCTATTCTCTGGGCCTTGACAGTCTTTACATCGGTTCCTTCAGAATCGCCCTGCAAAGGGAAGAAGGAGAGTATCTCCTGGAAGAGCTCAAAATTCCCCAAAGCCATGAACCTTTATACGCATTGGGTCTGGGTTACGGCAACGAGGAACTGGGCGAACGGGCACCAAGGGTTGAAAACAATGTGGTCTACCTTTAATTTGAACAGACAAACGTGGACAGGATAGGGTTCGATAAAAAGAAGGGCAGCGCACCCATGAGGTGCTCTACCCTTCTTTTGGCTTGTATTATTTCGCTTCACCAATTCTAGCGTCAGGGCCACTTCTTTCCCTTATTTCTTGTTGGCCTTTTTCCACTTCCTGAGGGTGTTTTCAATCTCGATGAGTGCCCTGAAACTTTTGGTCATATTCTTGGAAGATGAAAAATTCAGGATGATGTAGGCGTCGTTTTCCGCATCATAAAAAAGTTGGGTGGATGTGACGCCAAAATGGCCCGTGACTCGGGGCAGGTCCTTGAGAAGGACGAGAAAATCCTCGAAATGGATCTCCATCATGCCGAGCCCGCAATAGATACCGCTTTTGAACTTGTTTGTGAAATTCTCCAAAAAATGGAGCGTATCATTCCTGATGAGCTTTTCCGTCCTGAGGGCCATAAAGAATTTCAAAAGGTCCTCCATGGTGGAGACAATCCCACCACCAGCCCAGTCATAGCTGAGGCTCTGCAGGGTGCTGAGGTCAATGCCGTCGAGATAGGCTGGCCCGATGGGGACCTTTGGCCCTTTCTGCGGCTCAGTGTAGAACATCAGGTAGGAGTCATCCATGCCTAAAGGAAGGAAAATCTCGCTCCTAAGATTCTCGCCCAGGGATTTCCTTGTGACCTTCTCAATGAGATAGCCAAGGAGGACATACCCCGTGTCGGAATAGCTGAACTTCTCGCCGGGTTTCCCCACGGCCGTCTGGCGGTTACGTGTGAAGTTGAGGAGCATCTCCGGGGTCCAGAAGGCGTCCGTCTCTGTGGTGACCGCTTCTCTGAAGGGGATGCCGCTGGTGACTTTCCCTTCAAAATAATCTGCAATTCCCGAAGTGTGGCCGAGCAGGTGCTCCACCGTGACCTTCATGCTGTGGTCAATGCCGTTGACGACAAAGAGGCTGCTTAGTTCCAAAGGGGTGAAGTAGTCCGAAATGGGGCTCTTCCATTTCAGAGAGCCTCTCTCGACGAGCAGCGAGACCAGCGTGGCGGTGAACATCTTGCTGATACCGGAGATGTGGAACGGCACGTTCTTTTTGCTCGTCGCATAGTGGTAATCCATGGGGATCCGTGTGGAACGGGCCATGACCTCGAAGTCCACCCGGTTTTCGTCATCATTATGCAGGAGTTTGAAATACTCATCCAGATGAATCGTAACATCTTCCAGGGCAAAAGGTTTTTTTCTGAACATATAGGTACCTCCCTTACAATCGCATTGGTTCGCGGGGAACAGGGGATTCTGTTATATAACTAACCTTAACACAGTAGAAATCATTCTACAATGCAGGGAATCCTTGGAGAAATGGAGCATTCATGGGGCTGGATGCCTACGGGAATCGCCCAAGAAAATACCGGACAGCTGCGCGAGGGATGACGAAGAATTGTTGAGGATTGTAACATTTTTGTTAAGATACAAATAGATATATATGATATGTTTATTTTATGAAAGTTAAGGGGAGGGGATATTTTTGAAGAGAATGATGGTTGCAGTTCTGGCAATGATCCTTGCTGCTGCCAGTGGAGTAGAGGTCTGGGCGAACTCTTCGCCCGTGAGGGTATCCGGCCATCCCTCCTCGGAGCTCTTTTCCGTTGAAGAGTCCTCTCCCATTGCAGTAGAGGACGAGGTTCTTCTGTTTGATTTCTCGGAGAACTTCATCGGTTCGCACAGCTACAAGGGAAAGGTCACTGCCTCCTACAACATGATGAATACTTCAGATGAACGGACCGTCTCAAAGATGGCCTTCCCTTATATCGGGAACATCATGGAACTGGACGAAGATGAGCTTTCCATCCGTGTGGATGGAGAGGAAATCCCATATGACCTTTTCTATGGGGATAAAGTCGAGGTGGAGTTCAACGCCGAGGACGATGAAGAACAAGCAAGCGTCGATGTCTCCTCCATCCTCAAGGCGCTCACAACAAAACCCTATGAACCCAGGTATTTTGACCTGGAGGATGTCGGGACCCTATATCGCATTGACGTCAAGGGAAGCGGGGACAGCAATTTTAATATGGATGTGGATTTTGATTTCGATTCCACAACGACGAAGGTGCTTTCCAAGGGATTCAACGGCTACGGCCTGACAGGCAGTAGCGCTGAACTTAGCGGGTGGATCAGCGGGGACACGACCCTTGAGGTCTTTGTCATGGGAGAGGACATTGACCTGGTTGTTTCGGGATATACGGACGGGACAAAAGAGGAAGCCCTGACGGCCATGAACTACACCATCGAAGAAAGCGAAGTGGCCTTTGAATCCTATTTTGAAGGATACCTGACGGAAGGATGGCTCAGCGGTCTGGGTATCCGCGCCAGGGACCTTTACCTTGCGGCTATGGATGAGAGCTTCTCCTCCATGGTCGGCATCGCTGCAGAGGATGCCTTTTATGGGGTAGAAGGCCAGGACAGGTACATCTTCATGGTGTATGACGTGGCCTTTGATGGAGAAGAAAGGAAGAACGTGGAGGTCAGCTACAGCACCACAGGATCCATGGACAGAAGTGAATCCACTTCAGCCACCTACACCTACACGTATCTCCTGGGTCCCGCCTCCCACTGGAAGGAATTCCACAATCTTGATGTGGAGGTAAGGACACCCGAAGGTTCCCCCTTCATCGTCGAAAGCAGCATTCCTCTGACCCTGAAGGAAAAAGGGAAATATGGAGGAAACTTTGAAGAACTTCCTGATAGGGACCTGACGTTCACCCTCTATGAGAAGGAAGGCATCACCTGGCTGGACAAGACCAAGGGAACAATCAGCAACCAGTATGGGTACACCCTTATCTTTATGGGTTTTGGGCTGACTGTCCTGGGAGGATTCGTCCTTTCCGTCGTTGCCATCGTGAACCTGTTCAAATGGATCAGAAGAAGGGGAGAAGCCTTGTAAAAAAACATGAAGAGGAATGAAGGAGGTAAGTTGAGATGAAGTTATTGATGAAACAAAAGATGTTTTCCTGGGTGGACAGGTTCAGCATCAAGGACGAGTACGGGAATGACAAGTACCAAGTGGAGGGAGAGTTCTTCTCCTGGGGAAAGAAGCTCCATGTCTATAACCTGGCGGGAGAAGAAGTAGCGTTCATCCATCAGAAGGTGTGGAGCTTCCTGCCAAGATTCTTTGTCTATACAAACGGCAAGGAGGTTGCAGAAATCGTAAAGGAGTTCACCTTCTTTAAGCCGCAGTATTCCATCGAAGGGTTGAACTGGAAAGTTGAAGGAAATTTCTTTGCCCATGACTACCTGATCACCCATTCCGGTTATCAGATTGTCAGCGTCCAGAAGGAATGGTTCACCTGGGGGGATTTCTATACCCTGGATATCAGCAACGAGCAAGATGAGATTATCGCCCTGGCAGTCGTATTGGCCATCGACTGTGTCATGGCCGCTCAGAGAGGGGCAGCGGCGGCCTCCTCTTCCAACACGTGATTTGTGTAGACATGAAGATTTGTCTGTCATTTTGAGGAGAGTTAATCCGTTATAGATAATAGGTAAGAACCTAAATGAAGAAGAAAAAAGGGTGATTGAATCCCAAATGCTTTCCACTTGTGAATTCGTATCCATGAATTATTGTCCTGAAATTTGATTTAGGATATAATACTTCTGGAGACCTTTTCAGAATGGATGTTTTCTTGCGTGAGGTCAGGGATTAAAGTCCGGATTTCGGGGTTTATCAAAACCCTTTTGACAAGAAATACAAGGAATTATTGAATCTTTGGTACGCTTTGAAATGGGCGTCCTGAATCAGTTGCGAATGCCTGCGTGGCATATCCGCTCTGGTTCCAGGACTTCAACCATTCAGGGCGTTTCTTTTTTTCACCCTGACATTTGTCTAAGTGCTTTCCCGGGATTGACCTGAAAATGATTGGAAAACAATGTACTGCTGACCTGCCTGTAATGGATATTTGGTGCTTCGTATGAATCATCAGTCTTCCTGGTCCTTGAAGTCCATGCAAAAGGGAATCTGAGCTTTCAATTCCATTTGCTCCCTGAAGGTTCGATACGAGGGTTCGAGGATTGTCAAGGGAAGCAAGAAGGATGAAGTTCAAATTGGTTGAACAATGGAAACATCAGTGGTTTTCCGGGTTTGTTAGGAAAACGTTTAGATGAAAATGATTACACTGGAAACTATAATAACAAATAAGGGGGATGATTATGCAACTCAAATATCGGGAGTATCAGATTTTGGAGCAATTGCTTCTAAAGCGTTCTTCTACGGGAAATGAACTTTCTTTGCTTCTTGGTGTCAGCGATCGGACGATTCGTAATGATATACGGAGTCTGAACCAGTTTCTAAGGAATAAGGGACTGGAAATTTCCAGCAGCAACCTCATCGGATACTATCTTGAAATGACACAGGAAGAACGGATCATTTTAGAAACGTTGCTTCACGAAGAACTTTCCGTAGCCATGGGCGAACCGGAATACAGAGAAAAGTACATCCTGATGAAACTCATTCAAGAGGACACCATAGATTTGAATGACGTGGCAGATGAAATCTTCATCAGTGTCGGATCACTATTGTCAGACCTGAAGCGCATCGAACATAAGCTCACGCAAATTGACCAAAGCTTCACTCTGGACAAGAGAAACAGCATAGTGTCTATGGAAAAATGTGATGAGAGGCATATCCGGCTTTATTTCACATTGCTGCTCATCAATCGATTCAGTCCCCTGGATGTCGAAGTGATCTCTAAAATGCTGGAAGAGAGTGTGTCTTACGAAGAGTTTAAGAGAGGCATCTATAAAATCCTCAACAAACATGGTGTTGTGCTCAGCAGTCATGATCTTCTCTATTTTTACACTTACATCATTGTTACGATTCTTCGGTCAAAAGAAGGCTACAAGATAGCGCCCATGGTTTTTGAGGAACGGTCATCCCGAACCACGAAAATCCTGGAGGAAGTGGCAGAACTGGTAAGGGAAAGCACAGGGGTTACCTTCCATGAGGAAGACAAGATGCTTCTGCAAGAGCTTTTTAGCAGTTTCAATACGCTAAAGAGTGAGAATGAAGTTAACTATATCCTCATGGACCAGATAGAAACAATTTTGCTGGAACTCGATGGCCTCTATGGGACACGGGTTGCAGGTGATATTCAGTTTCTTTTGAACTTTACGCTCCATCTGGACTCCTATATCAGCAAGAATCTGTTGAACATCCATTTTTCTGAAGGCATCATTAAAGAAGTCAAACATATTTATCCTTTTGCCTTTAACCTGTCCAACTGCTTTGTCGATTTATACGAAAAGAAGAGAGGTCAGGAAGGAGAAATCGGCGACTATGAAAAGGCACTTATTGCAGTTCACTTCCAGACTTCTTTGGAACGGCACTACCTGAATAACAAAGTCAAGGCCCTGTTGGTCTGTTCCTATGGCGTAGGAACGACAAAACTCCTTGAAGTACAACTAGAAAAAGAAGTGGAGAATCTTGATATCATAGCTAATGTCTCCTCCGTAGCATACGAGATTATGGATCTGGAAGGGATTGAACTGATCATCACGACAGTGCCGCTTAAAAATACAGAAAATGTTCCTGTGGTTAAAGTGGAAGTGCCACTGGATTTTCAATCTATCAAGGCGATCAAAGCCATGATTCATTCCAAAGGGTACATCAGCAAGGGAATCTACCCCTGGATAGTGGAGATCCCGGAAGAAGTGGGCAACATTGAAGAATGTTTTGACTTCATGGCGACATTCATAGCTAATCACGAAAACATCGAACTTGATATCAGGGAAAAGTTTAGGGCACGAGAAAAGCTTGTTACCACGAATCTTGGGAACGGCATCGCCATGCCGCATGCACTGTTTGAAGGTGAGTTTATGCACAACCTGTACCTGTTCAAGCAAAAGAGTGGAATCGCCTGGGGGGCATCCAAGGTCCATATCGTGGCAGCAATGCTCGTAAACCACCAGATCCAGGATTACCTCAATGAGTATATGAAGTTTATCATCGATGTCTACGAAAATGTTGATGTCAGGGACTTGCAGTTTACGACAGTCTCAAAGCTCATTGAAAGTCTGCCAAGTTAGAAATAATGAAAAAAGACAAAAGAAGTAGGAGGTATTCCTTTGCTAAAGGATATTTTAAATATAGATATGATTAATTTGGGGCTAGAGGCTAAGGACTGGCAAGAAGCCATCAGCATGGCCGCCCTTCCCCTGGTAAAGGGAAAAAAGGTCGAAAAGGAATATGTGGACAGCATGATCAATGTGGTCAAGGAATTAGGACCCTATATCGTAATAATGCCCGGGGTTGCTTTTGCACACGCAAGACCTGATGCCAGCGTCCATGAAACCTGTATCAGCCTGATCACCCTAAAGGATCCGGTGAATTTCGGAAGTTCAGCAAATGATCCTGTCAGCATCATCTTTGCGTTTGCAGCGGAAAACAGTAATTCCCATATTATGGCACTTCAGGAAGTGGCTGAATTCCTATCGATAGAGGAGAACGTCGAAACGCTCAAGACTTCCACAGACAAGAGACAGATTCTCGATAAAATTCTTAATGGAAAGGGGGTGAAATAACCATATGAACAGAAGAATTAAAGTTTTGGCCATTTGTGGCTTCGGCGTCGGAACCAGTCTCATCTTGCGGATGAACATTGAAAAGGTCCTTCGGGAAAACGGCATAGATGCAGAAGTGACGAACGTAGATGTTACCACTTCAACTTCACTGGAATGCGATGTTGTTTTTACATCAGAAGAACTCTACCCACTCCTTGTCGACAAAATGAAGGCACCAGTCATCGTCATCCATAACTTCATGAGCAATGATGAAATCGCAAAGAAGGGAATTCCAGTAATCAAGGGTATCCAATAACAATCTTCAATAATTTTAGGGGGGAATTCTAATGGCTTTTATTAATTACCTGACCAACAATATCTTCAAGCAACCATCTATTTTCATGGGTCTGATTGCCCTGGTAGGGCTTCTTCTTCAGAAGAAGAGCATTGGAGATACCATCAAGGGGACTTTCAAGACCATCATCGGCGTAATCATCCTTTTCATCGGCGTCAATCTCATAGGTACGGCAGCAACTCCTTTGTCTGCAGGATTTGCGACGCTCTATGAGCTTCCCCAATCCAATCAGTTCAATCCGAATACAGCTTGGGAACTTCTTGGAACACATGGTTCCACCATAGGTCTGGTAATCATAATAGCTTTTATTGTGAACCTTGTTGTGGCAAGATTTACGCCGATCAAGAACATCTTCCTCACCGGCCACATTTTTTTCTGGATGTCCTACATTTTTGTCATGGCAGGCGTTCAGTCAGGCTTAAGCGGAATTAACCTTGTCGTGTTCGCTTCCATTTTCTTGTCGCTCTATATCATCGTGCTCCCCTGGATTACTCGTCCTTTCGTCAGAAAGATTACAGGGTCCAATGACTTCACCATAGGACATACCGCTTCCCTCTTCATCATTCTGGGTGGACTCATCGGAAAAGTCATTGGCAATAAGGAGAAATCAACTGAAGACATTAAGATTCCCAAGTCTTTGGAGTTCTTCAGGGATGTGACCATTGCAACATCGCTGATCATGTTTATCATCTATATCGTGGTAGGGCTGGTCATCGGAGAGGCAGGACGCACAACCGCATTTGCACCTCTACTTGGAACAATCAATACCATTCCAGGAATGCAATTCGACCTGTTTTCCTTTAGTCTGATGGCAGGACTCACCTTTGGCGCAGGCCTCACGATACTCCTGACAGGAGTCAGGCTGATGCTCAGTGAACTGATTCCCGCCTTCAAGGGTATTTCAGACAAGGTCATCCCTAACGCCATCCCGGCGCTGGATGTCCCTATGATTTTCCCTTATGCTTCCAACGCGCTTCTCATAGGCTTCGTTATCAGCATGATCTCCAGCATTGCGACCATCCTGATCCTGAATGCAACGGGTTCTCTGATGTATGCTGTAATCCCTCTGGTGACCTCATGCTTCTATGATATCGCGCCTGGTGCGATATCCGCGAATGCTGAGGGAGGTAGAACTGCTGCGATTGTAACCAGCGTCTTGGGAGGAGTAATCCTGGTCTTCCTGGTTGCATTCTCATTGCAAATCATGTTTGACAGTTCGGCTGCCTTTCTGCAGCTTTATGGAGGAAACGATTTCTCCCTTTGGGCGATCATTTCAGGCCTGATAGGTAAGATTTTTGGCTGATCCAATATGGAAAATATAACCTCCAGATTCCCGTAAAGGAACTGTCAGGTGAAACTTCATCACCCTTCGTGAGAACAGGAAGGATAGGGTGGAATAGACAGGAAATAATTAGAGTGATAATCCTTTCAAGGGTTATCACTTTATTAACAGGAGGAGAAGCATATGAAATTTGGTGTACATCTATCCACCTACTGCAAGACCTGGGGAGAGGACCTGAGACCTTATGTGTCTCTGTCTGGGGAACTGGGCTACGACGGGGTGGAGTTTCCACTTCTTGACCCACTGAACTTCCCGGTAATTGGGATGAAGAAACTGTTGCAAAAAGAAGGCCTGGGCTGCACCCTGGGTACGGGACTAAGCGAGTCTAAAGATATCACCTCCTTGGATCCACGGGTGAGAAAAGCGGGTATGGACCATCTCATGCGTTGCATGGAGATTGCCCACGATTTGGAGAGTGATTGCCTGGGTGGGGTCCTATATGCCCCATGGGGAGAAACTGGAGACAGAAATGCGAAAAGTGAGCGTCTTCGAGTGGGGAGGGATGCCCTGATGGAACTCTCTGAGAAAGGCAAGGCACTCGGGGTCACCATGGCCCTGGAGATGCTAAACCGCTATGAGTCATCCGTCATCAATACCGTAGAGGAAGGCAGGACTTTCATCAAGGGGCTACACGGTGCGCCGGTAAAGCTTCATTTCGATACCTTCCATGCGAATATCGAGGAGAAGAGCATAAGGGAGGCTTTGATCCTGGGTGGGGAAGACATCTATCATGTTCATGTGGCAGAAAACACACGCGGAATTCCCGGCAGCGGGAGCATCGACTGGAAAGGCTTCAAAGAAGGGATCGGAGCCATCGGTTATGACCGGTGGATTACCCTGGAATGTTTTGTCATGCCTAATACTGAAGTCGGCAATGACACGTTTACTTGGCGAAAGATAGAAGAAAACGGCGAAAAGGCCGCAAGGGAAGGTTTGGACTTTATGAAGAGGCTTCTTGGCGCCTAGCCTGGAAAGGATACGACTTTCATAAGGATCCGGACAGACAGACCTGACACAAGGAAATACAAATGAAAAATTGCAGGAGGGACGAACATGCTTACAAACATAGAAGTCAAGAAAATGCTCATCGCCATTTCAGAGATGTACGGTGAAAGGGAAGAGGAGCTTTCTCTCTATGATGCCGTCATCGGGGACGGGGACCATGGGGTAACCATGGCAAGAGGAGCCAGGGCAGCGATACAGAAGATGCAGTCCATGGAAGAGGGGAGCGTCGAAGACTTCTTCAAGGCTTATGGAAGGACGCTTGTTTCCACACTGGGAGGAGCCATCGGTCCTCTATTTGGGAGCTTGTTCCTGGAATGGGCCAAGGCTGCCAAAGGAAAAGAGATGTTCGATGTAAATGTTCTTTGCACGGGACTTGCCAGGGGAGAAGAGAAAATCATGTCCCTGGGCGGTGCGGTTTTAGGAGACAAGACCATGCTTGACGCCATCCATCCGACGGTGTTAAGCCTCATCGAAAGCCTGAACAATAAGGATACCCTTACTGAAGGGCTTGAAAAGGCTAAGATTGCGGCGAGAAAAGGCAGGGATGCCACTGTTCCGATGATGGCTCTGAAAGGCCGGTCCCGCCATGCCAAAGAGCTTTCCGTAGGGCATGTGGATGCCGGGGCAGCTTCCTTCTACTATCTGATGGAGACCATGGAGAATTTTGTTGCCAGCAGGTAAGACGGGAAATCAACCGAAGCTATAGTAAAGGCAATTGGGAATGGGGACTGAAGTTACGCGGACCTCAAGGAAGGAGCATATCAATGAAAACCAAGAAATTCATCAATGAACCACATGACATCACTAAAGATACGGTAGAAGGGTTCCTGGAGGCTTTCAGCCATAAGATTGAGAAACTGCCCACAGCCAATGTGCTGATCCGCAAAAACCTTCCCATGGGGCAGGTGGGGGTGATCATCGGTAACGGATCTGGCCATGAACCTGCCTGCATCGGTTTTGTCGGTGAAAACATGCTCACAGCAAATGCTTATGGTGAAGTGTTCACGGCACCGGGGCCTGATACCATTTATGAGGCCATCAGGGCCAGTGAAAAAGGGAAAGGCGTGCTGGTTCTTATCTCAAACCATGCCGGTGACGTGATGAATACACGGATGGCTATGGATATGGCTGAAGAGGATGGCATCCTTTGCAAGGAAGTCCTCCTTTATGATGATGTGGCTTCGGGACCCAGGGACAAACCCTGGGAGAGGCGTGGCACAGCCGGAACGCTTTTCAGCTATAAGATTGCTGGAAGTTATGCCTCGGAAGGGCATGACTTGTCCAAAGTGGTGGAGATGGCAAAACGGGTCAGGGACAATACCCGAACCCTTACGGTGGCCACCCGGCCAGGAACTTCTCCAGTCACCGGAGCTAGGACTTTTGAGGTCGGGGAGGAGGAAGTCATCCTCGGCATCGGGGTTCATGGAGAAAGCGCCAACACCTCGATGGTAATGGCTTCTTCCAGGGACATTGCTGAAGTCATGTGCAGGACCCTTCTTGAGGACATGGTCATCCATGAGGGGGAGGAAGTTGCGGTACTGGTCAATGGTTGCGGTCAGACAACCCTGATGGAACAACTGATCTTCTTCGGAGATGTCAAGGCAATCCTGCGTCAGCAGGGAATCAGCGTGTTTCGACCGGCCATTGGTAATTTCATTACCACTCAGGAAATGGGGGGCATAGCGCTTTCCTTTCTGAAGCTGGATGAGGAAATGAAGGACGCCTGGGCCAAGGAAACCGATGCCCCATACTTTAAGGTTTAGGAGGAGAAGAGAATGCTGGAGACAATGAAAACACTACTCAGCGAGGCGGAAAAGACAGGAAAGGCTCTGCCGGCTATCAATGTGAGCAATATGGAGTCTTTGCTGGCATTGCTTGATGCAGCAGCATCCAATGATTATCCGGTGATTATCCAAGTCTCTCCCATTGAACTTGATCATAAGGGAATCAGTTTTTTTGAGTATGCGGAGATGGTGAAACTCTTCCTGGGTCGATATCAGGTGGATGCGGCAATCCATCTGGACCACGCTACAACAGTGGAGCAATGTCTCATGGCTATGCAAGGTGGGTTCACCTCAGTGATGTTCGACGGCTCATCCCTGCCCTTTGAGGAAAATCTCAGAAAGAGCGCTGAAGTGGCCAATCTTGCGAAAAAGTGGGGAGCCACTGTGGAAGCGGAACTTGGCAAGGTCTCTGGCAATGAGGGGGAGAAGGGATCATCGGACAAAGGATTCATGACTGATCCGGGGCTTGCCCGCTCCTTTGTGACAGCGACTGGAATAGACTGCCTGGCCGTGGCCATTGGAAATGCGCATGGTTTGCATACCACATCACCTAAGCTTGACTTTGAACGGCTTCTAACCATTTCAAAAGAAGCCGGAGTCCCTCTGGTGCTCCACGGGGGCACGGGAATCCCGGCTGAAGATATCAGAAAGGCCATATCCAGAGGGATCAGGAAGATCAATTTCTTCACGGAGATTGACCGGAGTTTTGTGGCTGGGTTCATAGAGGCATTGCAGGAAAACCCCTCAGCGTATCTTATGGAAGCTGCAAAGGCAGGACAAGAACGCATGCAGGAAGAGATAGAAAGGAAGATTGAATTATGCAGGAGATAGGTAGAAATATTGATAAAAGGGTTCCACTTCTTGTGGGGGTCCTTTCCATCGGGTTTCCCAACTTCAAGTATAAAATTGCTGAGGGTTACCTGAAGAAGACCCTTGAACGCATGGAGCAAAAGGGCGTTGAGCTCCTCTGTGGCAAAAGGACACTGGTGACAGAAGAGGAAATCAATGCTGAGGCAGATCGCCTGGCATCAGCAGGCGTGGACCTTCTGGTGGTGCAGAACGGTACCTATTCCCACGGGACATGCATGATGCATATCATTACGACTTTTCGTGACACACCGATCCTGTTGTGGGGATTCACCGAACCCCTAGTCGAAGGATTTACAGGCCTCCCCCTGAATTCGCTGTGTGGTCTTAATATGTTCGGAAGTTTTCTTCATAAGGTGGGCAAGACATATAGCTATGTCTACGGGGACGTCGATGATGCAAAGGTCTATGAGAAGGTTCGGCTCACTTTTGTAGCACTACAGGTGAAAAAGCAGCTGAAGCAATCCAAATTTTGCGTCATTGGTGGCCGGGCTCCGGGATTCTACCTGTCCAGTGCCGATGAGATCAGACTCCGCCATGAAGTGGGTCCGGAAATTGTCCACTACAGCCTGGCCAGCCTTCTTAGTGACATGGAGAAATTGCCGGAGGAAGAGGTCAGAGAAGAAAAGCGGAAAATGGACGGGGAGGTGTTCCTCGTAACCTCGACAGGAAAGATGATGGATCGTACGGCTCGCATCTATCTTGCCGTGAAGGGATTCCAGAAGAAACACAATATCGACGGCTTCGCCATCAAGTGCTGGCCTGAGTTCCAGGAACTGGCAAACTGCAGTGTTTGTGGTGTGGTATCCCGTTTGAACAACGACGGGACCATGACCTCCTGTGAGGGGGATGTCACAGGTCTTTTGAGCATGTACATCCAGTACCTGGTCACAAACAAGAATTGTTTCTTTGCTGACCTGGTGAACATCAACCCCAACGGAACAGTGAAAGCCTGGCATTGTGGCCCTGCGCCTCTCTCCCTCACTCGAGACTTTGAGAGCACGAAGTATACCGAACATCCGACCATCAGGCAGGGAATGGGGATTGCCCTGGATTTCAAGATGATGCTCGGACCTGTGCTGATGCTGAAAATGAAAGAAGAGACCAAAGGATATACGGTCTTCATGGCAAAAGGCGAAGCTGTGGAAGAGGACCGGGTTGTGGATGCCAATCAGACAGACATCCGTTTCGAGGTTGGAGCAGAGGCTTTCCTGGATGCGGTCATGCAGCATGGTATCGAACACCACTATGCGGTCGTCTATGCAGATATCCGGGAGGAACTCAAGGAACTGTCCAAATGGATGGATTTTAACGTGGTGCAGCCTTAAAGGACAGCTTTTATGATGAAAGAGACAGACAGAGAAAAAGAGAGAAGAGACGGAAGAGAGATCCGATTAAAATGAATGTTGGAACTTCCGAAAAAAGGAGCAGGTATGGAGAAGAAGATGATATATGCGGCAGGATACTACCCCATGATGCATGACCGGGAGGATTGGGAGAACGATCTGAAGAGTATGAAGGAGGCGGGTATCAATGTGGTCCGCACCGCGGAGCTTTTCAACGGATGGGATCAGATCGAACCTGTAAGGGGACAGTTTGAGTTCGGATTTCTCGATGATTTCTTCGACCGCTGCAAGGACTATGGTATCAAAATCTTACTTGGAACGGGAACGGCATCGCCGCCATACTGGGTCCATGAGCGTTATCTTGATGTGAACATCGTGAACAACCATGGCGAAAGCTATCCCAATAATGTGTCATACGGTTGGGCGTGTGTGGACCATCCCGGATACCTGGAGGAAGTGGAGAGGTATCTCAGGGTTCTGGTCTCGAGGTATCAGCACCATGAGGCGCTGTTTGCCTATCAGATCCACAACGAGATCAGTCTGCCTTTCATGCCCCTGAACCGGGAGGAAATTGACCTCTACTGCTATTGCAGCCACTCGGAAGCTAAATTCCGCTCATGGGTGAAGAAGAAGTATGTCACGCTGGATGCCCTGAACTACGCCTACCGCTGGGGGGCGACCAATACCCGGCACACAAAATGGAGTCAGGTGATTCCGCCAAGGACCAAGCCGGAAAGCTGGTCAAGCATCACACGCTGGATGGACTGGAGGCTTTACTGGATGGAGAACCTGGTCTCCTTTGTGGGATTGCAAAACCGGATCATCAAGGAGATGGACAGGGAACACCTGACCACGACAAACATCTTCTTTCTCAAGTCCCAAGACCCTCTGGGGGTGCTTACAGCATTGGACCAGTTCTCCATGGCAGAACAAGTGGATATTATAGGATATGACCTGTATCCTGGCAGCGGGGACAAACTGGAGAAATTCCCGGAGTTTTCCTCCATGTTTCTGGATATGGCCAGAAGTACCGCTCTGCCCATGAAGAAGCCTTTCTGGCTTCTGGAAACGGAGAGTGGCCCTATAAATGGCTGGGTACTCGGGCCTTCCAGAAATGTCAGGGGATCTGACCTCATCCGGAATGTTTTCGAGGCTGCAGGCCATGGGGCCAAGGCAATACTGTATCAGGGCTGGCGTGAATGGGACTTCCAGCCGATCCACTGGGGCGGGATTATGGACTTGGATGACGAGAAGACAGAACGCTATGCTTCGGCTGCGGTCATCGGGAAAGCCCTGGAGAATGAAGGCAAAGCATTGCAGGAATCATTGGTACCAGAGTCAAAGGTAGCGATTCTCCTCTCCAAGGAAAATGCCATCATTATTAACGGCATGGGCCAGGAGCAGTTCCTCCTCAAGTCCCTTCGGGGTGCCTACCGCTACTTCTGGGAACGCGACTATCCGGTGGACTTCATTACCCCGGAGCTGCTTTTGTCTGGAGAGGCTAAGAAGTATCCTCTTCTGTATCTTCCTTTCTCTTCGTATATTACTTTGGAAATGGCTGATGCACTGTCTTCCTATGTCAGGGACGGGGGTTGCCTTGTCGGTACGGCAAGGTGTGGCATGCTCGGTGAGCATGGGTGGTATAACCACAAGATTCCATGCTTCACCCTGGGAAAAACCTTCGGTGTAGAAGCCATCGAGGTGGAAGCCAAGGTCAATCCTGAAATTTCCATTGGGAGAAAGACATTCTCAGGTCACTGGCATAGGGAAAAACTTTCCCTGCTATCGGACAAGACTGAAATTCTTGGCAGGTATGCAGATGACACCCCGGCAGTGACATTGAATCATTTTGGAGAGGGGATGGCCATATATTTTGGCACCCATCCAGAAGTGGCTTATCTGGAAGAAGGGTCATTACTGCTCGATACAGTGATGGACCGAGTCATGGGAGACCTGGGTCTGAGGCCTCTGGTGGAGCTGGATTACGCAGGACAAAAGGTGAAAGAGATCGATGCGCACCTTCTTATGGGAAATCAGATGGACTACCTCATTTTGACCGCTTATGTCCCGCGACAGCATACCGGATTTTATCCCCAGGGCAAGAAAAAGATCAGGGTGTGCATCCGGACGGAGGCCTCCTACTTACAGATGAAGGATGTCCTGACTGATGTAAACTATGACTTCACGGAAGAGAAGGGGAAAACCTCTCTGGAACTCACGGTCATGGAAAAGGAAACCAAGCTTATCAGGCTCGCAAAGGGAAAGGAGCATCAACATGGAGAACAGGCTTAAGGCGGTCAAGTGCTTCCTACTTGACATGGATGGGACCTTTTATCTTGGAGAAGAACTGCTGAAAGGTTCACTGGAGTTTCTGGACATCCTGGCTAGAGAAGAGAAGGAGTTCATTTTTCTCACGAACAATTCTTCAAAAACCCGCTACCACTACCAGGAGAAATTGAAGAACATGGGTTGTCAGGTGGAGGCGGATAGGATCTTCACTTCGGGTGAGGCCACCACTATCCATATCAAAGCCCTTATGGATAATCCAAGGGTATATCTCCTTGGAAATGAATTCCTTGAAAAGGAATTTGTCGATTCAGGCATCCAGCTGGTCCGCGACAAGGATGAGCCGGTGGATTTCGTTGTCGTCGGTTTTGATACCACCCTGACTTACAAGAAACTCTGGGATGCCTGTGACCTTATTCGGGAAGGGATTCCTTATCTTGCCACGCATCCTGACTTCAACTGCCCACTGGAAGGAAAGAAGGTCATGCCGGATGTAGGTGCGATCATCGACTTCATCGAAGCCTCCACAGGCCTGCGTCCATACATCATTGGCAAACCCAATGCAGCGCTGATAGATTGCATCTGCAACAAGTATGACCTGGAGAAATCGGAGCTCGCCATCGTCGGGGACCGCCTGTATACCGATATCCTCACAGGTTTGCATTCTGGAATCCCATCGGTTCTGGTACTTACCGGAGAGGCAGGCCCAGAAGACGTCAGGAACTCTCCGATTCATCCCGACTATATCTATCCTTCCCTTTTGGATCTGGGGAGAGACCTGGAAAGGTAGCCCCTTGAGGGGTAGCGAAGGATGCAGAATAGGCGCCATCGCAATCCATAATCCCACAGGAACTTAAAGGTATAAAAGTACAGGCGGGTCCCATAGCAATAAGAGCATTAGCTCGCTCATTCTCAGTATCAGGACCCCTTCTGTGATGGTCCTTTCAAGTCATTATAACCTGTAGCTTTTCAATTTTTGGTTTGATGTAACAATGTCTGAAACATGCACCCCTATCTTAGAATAAAAGGCATAGAGAGTCATATCTTTGAAAAGCTATGGGTTTTGATTATAGATCAAATAATATTAATGATAGACAAGCCTTCTGCACTCCTGATTTGTCAGGTCTTGCAGAGGGTTTGTTTAATGAAGACCATTAAATGGAAGTCAGTTGAATATGGAAAGTTAATCGAATGGCTATGGATTTTCTCAATCAGGTTAACATTCTAATGATAAGATTCTAAAGTCGAATGGAGGGTTATCATGCTTTATGATTCCAAGACCCCTGATGAATACATCAGCGACCTGCCTGAGGACAGGAAGGAAACTGTCTCGAAGCTCCGGAAGATCATCCTTAGGAACCTTCCTGAAGGATTCGAAGAAATCATGTTTGGGATGCTTGGCTATGTGGTACCCCTAAGGACCTATCCGAAGGGTTACCACATAGCCAGGGGAGCCGTTGCCTGGCCTCCCAGAAGAACCACATTGCCTTATATCATATGGGAGTCTATTTTGCATCAGATGTCAAAGCCTGGTTCGTGGAGGAATATGCCAAAAGGGTACCCACTAAGCTCGATATGGGAAAAAGCTGCATCAGGTTCAGGAATCCGAAGAACATCCCCTATGACCTCATCGCTGAACTTTGCACGAAGATCAGCATGGAAGACTACATCAAAGCCTATGAGAAATCCCTGGAAAAGCTTTCGAAGAAGCAATAGGGAAGAGACAAAAGCAAGACTCAAGAAGGGTATGGGAAAACCATTAAATCTTTCAATGATCAAACCCATTAAATACCGATAAGGTGAAGGGAGGACTATTATTATGCATTATGATTCCAAGACCCCTGAAGAATACATCAGCGAACTGCCTGAAACCAGGCGAGAAATGATGTCGAAGCTCCGGGAGACTATCGTCAAAAATCTTCCTGAAGGATTTGAAGAAATCATGTCCTACGGGATGATCGGATATGTGGTTCCCTTGAAGACTTATCCGAAGGGATACCACGCCACCCCGGGGGAGCCGCTGCCCTTCATCAGTCTGGCCTCACAGAAAAACCACATCGCGCTGTACCATATGGGTATCTATTCGGCACCGGATGTCAAAACCTGGTTCGAGGAGGAATATGCCAAGAGGGTCACCCCTAAACTTGATATGGGAAAAAGCTGCATCCGGTTCAAGAATCCGAAGAACATCCCATTTGACCTCATCGCCGAACTTTGCACGAAGGTTACGGTGGAAGAACATATCAGAGCCTACGAGACATCTCTGGAAAGATAGACGTAGACGCGAGAGGGAAAGAATTGTACTCGAGATTCATCAATGGAATGGAAAAAACCTTCATGATTTCAGCTATGGAATCATGAAGGTTTTTTTGTTGGAGACAGAGTCATCTCATGCGATTGGTCTATGTAAGTTATCCACGGATTTTTCCAGCAACTCTAAGAAACTGAAGATTAAAAAAGCAAAAATTAATCGAGGACTCATCTGGCTTCCGTAAAAATCGGAACTTACTTTAGAATGTTACCCAATATTTAAAAAGGAATGTTATACTATGTAACATTAATATAATGTTGCTAAGAGCAAATGGCAAGGTAACCGAGAAGATTTATAGTCTCTACCTTTCACGAAATTTCTCTATTATAAAATATTTGAGGAAATTTTGTTTTATTGAAACTTTTATAGCAAACAAAGACACTTATATAGTGTAAGGCGGTGAGGAAAGTGGTCGACCAAACTATAACCACCTTTTTTAACAAGATATATGACGAAACATATAGAAAGACACTCTTATATGTAACATCAAAATGTGGAAATACCGATGACATATCGGATATCATGCAAGAAATTTACATAGAGGTATACTCTGTAATAGTCAAAAAAAACATAGACTATGTCAAAAATGAAGAAGCTTTTGTTATGCAAATAACTAAATCAAAATTATATAAGCATTACTCATTTGGACAAAAAGTTAAACACATTATTCCTCTATTTTCACAAAATGACAAGTGCGAAGAAGTAAATATCTTAGATTTTGAAACAGAAGATTACTCTGTTGAAAATCAAACAATAAACAATGATTTATCGAACGAAATATGGAGTGTTGTAAAATCAAAATCAAAAGAAGTGCAAAAGATCTTTTACCTTTTCTATATGGGAGGACTGACAATTCCAGAAATAACAAAAGAGCTTTCTTGTAGCGAGTCAAACGTTAAAAATAAGCTGTATCGCACAGTCAAAGAAATCCGGACCATTTACAAAAAAGGTGGTGACTCTAATGAATGAGAAGGATTTATTTAAAAAAGTGCTAGAAGAAAATCTGTCAAGAAAAGAAGACATTCGAAGACGAGTCATAAATACAGTTGAAATGAAGAATAGAAAAGGAGCATTCTTTATGGAAAAGAAATTGGTGGTTTCCATTATGGCAATAGCAATTCTTACAACGGTTTCTCTGTCAGTTTATGCAGCTGTAGACATTTATGAATATAACCAAGCGGATAGTTTCTTAGGTGAAATCGGTATTGAGGCAAGCTCACTTTCAAGAAGCGTTGCAAAAAAAATATACAAGGATATCAAATCAGATGCTTTTGAACATGAAACTACAAAAGATGTTTTATATCAGGAAGCGAATGAATTAGGAATAGAGGATATTCCGCAAAACGCAAAAGCGATATATGACAGCATCGTTGAATACAATGGTTTGGTTTATACTGGAAAAATCACATCTGCTCAAATTATGGCAATAAAAGCAGGTACCAGCTATAAAGATATAATCAAAGTGCTCGGAAATACCAAAGATATTGGCAGTGGCAGGCATGTTTTGCAATATGCAGTTGATGGAGACAAAATATTCTATTTGTCTTTTGGTGATGAAAATGATATTTGCAACCAGTCGGGCGATGAACTTATTACAACATTAGTAGATGCAAAGCAAGACAGTAAAGATGAAAACACTTTCACAGCGACTCTTACTCAAAGGTCAGGGAATTCTATACTGGTATCCTGTCCGACCTTTAAAGATTTTGATGTGATTAGTCTTTCAGTTACTGAAGATACTGAAATTCAACTTGAAAACGGAGAAAAGGCAACACTTGATGACATCACAGGAAGTAGTAAGCTAGTTATTACCATAACAGGACAAATCGCAGAAAGCTATCCTCCACAGGGTGTTGCAACGAAAATTATTATTAAACGTGAATAGTATGCATTTGTACAATCATGAGAGGTAGCAGCATTTAGAGAAGATAAATCAAATAAGTTATTACACGAAAGACCACCAGTTCACGACAAATGTACTGATGGTCTTTTTATATGCGCATACTATTTCACGAAAATATGATTTCTTCAGCGCTATCATCGATGTTTTATCATTTCAATTCAAAGCATTGTCTTCTTTCGGAAAGTCAGATCAGAGATAAGGTATTTGCTAATTTCAGTATAAGTTCCACCAAACCTTTCAAATAGAGGTTTTATTATGTAATCATCCAAATGATTCAGTTCGTTATAATTTTATATTTGGCTTATTACGCAAAATGGCTTTTTATCCCTTCAAAAACAATAGTGGAACAATCTTTGAAATGTATATAGCAAGCTCTCGAAATTAAATTCCAACGATGCTTTGAGGGAGGAACGGATGAAGATCAAAGAAAGCAAAAATCAATCGGGGTAATGAATTTCCCAATTGGACGCTTACGGTTTTCAGTTCTAAAGACCTGTTAGTACCCAGGCGTCCCTGATATGATCTTCGACGATTCTCTTGGAAAGGTTCAACCAGCTAAGGCATGCGTCCAGGATGACGGAATCCCCGGTGACAACCCTTTCCATTTTTGAAAGAACAACATCAGGATTATTGACAACTTCCACTTGGACTGGAATTTTCCAGATCTGGGCATGTGCCAGAATCCTCTCTCTGAGTCTCCCAGAATTGGAAATCGGCGCATCCAGGAAGAATTTCACATTTGGCACCGAATGTTCAACTAAGGTTTACCGATGAGCTCTAGCGCCTTGTCTGTAAAACCAATTAGGCTGTAGGAACCTCTTAATCCCGCCAAATCACGGAGGACATGGTCTTTTCCCAGAAGAAGAAGGCAGCCAGAGAGAGCCACCTCCAAAGTAATGATCAGGTTGAAACCGTCAATATTGAGGCAGCCTTCCTTCGCTGATTCGAAGGGTAGCAGCTTCCTCTTTCGTTGAACATATTGAAGCGTAGAAAAGCTCGTCCGCTTCAGGGCATTCCGCTGCCTTGAAGAAAGCTGGTGATGGTTTCCGACGAACTCCACCACCCCTTCGGGTTTGTACCCGCAATCAAGCAGCCATTGTATTTCTTCATGGGCGGTCTTTAATTCAGACAAGCCTGTTCCGGTAAACCATTTGACATCGTCCGGGTCAAAACCTCTTCTTGTAGTTTCAGATGACATGTTCAATCACCTCCAGGATGGCTTTAAAACAATGTATCAGGGCATTTTCTGATGCAAATTGCATCGCTCAGGTCTATTGTACTCGTTCCCAATGTTTGTGAGCAAGTAAGCTAAAGTCTCTGGTAATGACATGAATCAGGATGCTTTAAAGAAGAGGGAATTGAAAGGCATAATCGCAAGTGCGAATGTAAGTTTACCGGTGTATCCTCAAATGAAGATATACCCTATGAGGGAATTGAGCTGAGGAAATCAAACATGTTGATTTGTGCAATCGAAAGAACTTAAGCAGATGTGATTGAAAGAGAAAGATTCAAAAGGGTAAATATAATTTTAATCGGCAAAAGGGAAACCATAACAAATCATCAGGGTTTCTCTTTTGCAATAGCGCTAACTGTCAAGTTAGTTGTCAGTAAATCTACAAATTATTAGAGGATTATGAAGCTGAAATTTCAGCCTCAAATTTGTCTTTCTCAGATTCAGATTTCTCTGGATTGAGCCAGACCAAATCCGAAAGTGTCCAGTCTCTTGTTGACGCAGACCAGCGTTCCGGATGCTTCGCTTTTGCAGCCTCGTAGACCATTCGACGCTGCTCAAGGATTTGTTGTCCTAACCCGCTATGACGTTGGGCAGGTGTAAGGAAGTTGATTCCGCTATGGCGGTGCTGGGTGTTGTACCAATAGACGAAATTCTTGCACCACTGTCGCGCTTCTTCAAGGTCTTTGAAGCCTTTAGGCTGATAATTGCAGTTGTATTTCAAGGTTTTGAACAGACTCTCCGCATAGGGGTTGTCATTGCTTACACGAGGCCGGCTGTTCGATGGTGTGATTCCTAAGTGGTAAAGTGTTTCCAGCATGGTCGCCCCCTTCATGGGGCTTCCATTATCGGAATGGAGGACAAGCGGCTCCTTTCGGAGCGCAATCTGTTCGGAAATCACGCCTCGCCGAACCAGCTGGCTGGCATGTTCAGCCGATTCTTTAGACCAGACTTCCCAGGCGACGATCTTCCGGCTGAAGAGGTCCGAGAAGAGATATAGGTAGTAGAACATCCCCTTGATGGGACCGTTCAAATAGGTGATATCCCACATCCAAACCTGGTTGGGTCCCGTTGCACAATGGGTGGAGATTTGACGGGGTTTGCTTTCTGTCGTTCGGCCCCGGTGGTGCTGCATGTCATTTTCCCGAAGGATCCTATAGATGGTCGATTCGGACGCGAGATAGACTCCTTGGTCAGCCAGTGCAGGAACTATTTCGCACGGTGCTGAACTTTTGAATTCAGGACGGTTGACCACCTGGAGGATTTCTCTTCGCTCCTCTTCGGTCAGCTTGTTTGCTGGTTCAGGACGCTCTGCGGTCTGTCTCCGGTCAGCGTAGCCACCGGTAGACCTGTAGAGCTTCATCCAGCGATAATAGGTGCGTTCTGTGAGACCCACTTCCTCACAGGCATAAGAACGTCTGGCTCCGCTTGTGACGGCTTCATCGATTAACTCCATGGCTTTGCTGCGGTCTGAGACGTTAATCATTCTTCCTCGTCGTCCGTCAAGTTTCCCCAAATCGCATTGGCTTTTTTTCGTAAGACCAGTAGTGCCGCAGTTTCAGCAAGAGCC
>ENA-OFCF01000187-OFCF01000187.1-metagenomes-genome-assembly--contig:-NODE-187-length-30425-cov-5.618604_pt1 | contig 30425 bp, 27 predicted proteins | sample MGYA00153387_OFCF01 | MGnify analysis MGYA00153387 | reverse complement strand
ATCCAGTTTTTTCTGCGCTTCGCCTTGAATATTGCCAGTGCCAGCATCTCCCAACACACCGCCCAAAGCGCCTTTGCCAACCGCGGTGGAAATGGTTTTGCAGGCTCTTGCCACCACTTCCAACAACAAACGTAAATCGGCATTGATGTGCCCCTGATGCTGTGCTTCGATGAGATAGCGCGACAAAGCAATCGGTTTCATACACAAGATCCAGGCAAAGTGGTTACAGTATTGTAATGCGAGTGTTCAAAACGGACGACTTTTCGTGGAAATATTTTCAAGCTACCCGTTGTTGCCAGCTGTACTCACCGCCTTAGGCGTGGGCCTGATGATCGGTGTGGTGCGCGAACGGCAGCACTACGACAGCTTTGCTGGGGTTCGAACGCATGCCCTAACGGCCTTAGCCGGGGTTCTAGCGGCCACACTCGGCGCACCTGTGTTGCTGTTGCTGCTGTTGTTTGTGGCGGGCTTAACTGGCTTGGCGTATTGGCGTAGCGCCAAACACGATGCCGGCGTTACCGGCGAAATTGCGTTGATGTTAACGGCCTTGCTTGGTGCGCTTGCTGTAACACAACCAGCCATGGCTTCTGGCTTGGGCGCGTTAACGGCGGCTTTGTTGTATGCCAAGACACCCTTGCACCGTTTTAGCCGCGAACTACTTAGCGAAGCTGAAGTGCATGATGGCTTGATTTTGCTGGCCAGTGCCTTAGTCATTCTGCCTTTGCTGCCCGATAAAAGCATTGATCCATTCGGCGTTTTGAATTTAGCCAAATTATGGCGTTTGGTGGTGTTGGTGATGCTGGTAGGCGCTGTGGCACATATCGCTTTGCGGATGGTGGGCAATCGCTTTGGCCTGCCGTTAGCCGGCTTTTTTTCTGGCTATGTATCATCCACGGCAGCAACTCTTAATTTCGCCCAAATGGCGAAGCATAATCCCACGCTGGTATCGCCAAGCTTATCCGCCGCTTTACTGGCCAATGCCGCATCCGTGAGTTTATTTATTCCAATATTAATGGCGATGTCGCCGATGTTTTTAACGGCCATTTTGCCTGAGCTTATTGTTGCAATAAGTGTATTGGTGGTGTTGAGCCTATTCGGCTTACGCAGAAAATCTGAGCATGAGCCAGAACCCGCAATGGTGCAAAAACGCATGTTTCATCTTGGCCATGCCTTGGGATTGGTGGCTTTAATAGCAGCCATTCTTCTCGGCACAGCTGCCTTGGGCCAGTGGCTTGGGCCGCAATGGGCAATTGCAGTAGCCATGCTAGCCGCGGCCGCTGAATTGCATGCCGCATTGGCCGGCATGGCACAATTGGTACAGGCCGATGTATTGAGCCTAGCGAATAGTCATTGGGGTTTGTTGGGTTTGCTTGTATCCACTACGCTTGCAAAAAGTATTATTGCTTGGTTTGCCGGTGGTAAATATTTTGCTTGGCGGTTTATGGTGGCCATGCTTATTATGTTGCTGGCAGTCACTGCTACGGCTTTGTTCTATAAATAATTACACATCACCATCATGCAGCCAACCCTCGCCGGTGCCCTTGTTGAACACGGTGTCGGTAGCTAACACCTCGCCGGCTGGTATGGCGGTGTTGCCTGATAGTTGCGTATATATTGGGCCGAAATCGGCAAATGTGGCTTCAAATAACTGCTCGAAATTGTCGATCACGAAATAGCTTTTTTGGTAGGTGTCAATGCGATAGCGGGTGTTCATCACCCGTTGTAAATCGAAGCCAACACGGTTCGGCGCAGACGAATTCAAGCTGTAATCGCATTCGCCTTTCGAACTCAGAATGCCAGCACCATAAATACGCAAACCGTTGTTGGTATTGATTAGGCCAAACTCAACCGTATACCAATACAAACGGGTTAATTGCGCCAAAGCATCGGGGCCAATGCCATGCGCACGTAAGCCGCCTTGGCCGTAGGCTTGCATGTAGTTGCCGAATACCGGATTCATCAGCAGCGGCACATGGCCGAATAAATCATGGAATAAATCCGGCTCCGACAAATAATCCAATTGTTCAGGGCGGCGAATCCACCAGGTTACCGGGAACCGTTTGTTGGCTAAATGCTCAAAAAAATCTAACTCTGGCAATAAGCCTTGCACGCCGATAATTTCCCAGCCAGTGGTTTCTTTCAATACAAGGTTCAGCTCAGAAAACTTCGGGATCTGCGCTTCATTCATGCCCATTTTGGCTTGTGCTAGCAAAAACTCGTCACAGGCCTGCGGCCCAAGCTGTGCTTGTTGGCGTTGAAACAATGTGCGCCAAACCTGATGGTCGGTTTCGGTGTAGCTATCCCAAGGCTGCTCAACCACGCCAGTGGTATACACCGGCACATTGCCTTTGTCGGTTTGCAGGTGTTGCACGCGCTCTGGAATATTCATGGCAAGGGTTGCTTGTTCTAGGCTTGCTGATATTTTAGCGCCATTAGCTGGCAATACACTGATTTAAATCAATCGCGCTTGCGGAAAATCAGCACCTTGCGCTCAGGCAGCGCATTCTCACGTTGCCAAAGCACCGGCACATCCACCGGCCGTGGCGAATCCAGCTCGTTATCTTGCAGCAAGTCTTCAGGCTCTGGCTCAATATCCCAGCTATACAGGCGTTTTGGCGCTTGTGTGTCTAGGCGTGAAAACAGCAGGCCGGTTAGCATGCCAAAGACCGCGCCAGAGAAATGGTATTCCCACGAAATGCCTTGCTGTTGCGGCAACACCGAAAGCAGCATGCCGCCGAAAAAAAATAACGCCATCAGCAAGGCAACCATCGAGGTTCTATCGCGGCGCATGATGCCTTGTCCAATCAAGAAAAACATTAAACCTACGGTTACACCACTGGCGCCAATATGCTGCCCGCCAATACTAATAAACCACGTGCCAAAACCCGATCCCAGCCAGATAATAGGCAAAGCCCGCAAGCTGGCGCGCGGATACAAGCTGGCCGCCAAGGTGCCTAAAATCAGGATGGAAAAACTATTACCAGCAATATGCTCAATTGAGCCATGCAATAGCGGTGCGCTTAAAATGCCAATAAGGCCTTTAGGCGATTGCGGAACAATGGCAAATGCGGCGGTGCTGAATAGTGTGTCTTGCGCGATAAATACCGCGCCCAATACCACCACCCACGCCATCATCAGCGTGAGCGCCAGATTGAACTGGTTTTTCAGTTGGCTTAAATACTCGCCATAGGTTTTTAGATACAAGCTGTTTGCGTCCATAACCACTACATGGGGTTGGCCTGTAAAAGCACAAGCCCCATTTCAGGCACGGCCGAGTTTATTCGTCTTTGAGCAAGTATTCCTCGCCAACGGCGGCTTTCTTTTCCTTTGGCTTAATAAGTAAACTAAACACCATTGCCGAAACAATCAAGGCCGCTACCACGCCTAAAGCCACAGCCACTGGAATTTTGTAGAAATCGACAATCAACATTTTCACGCCGATGAAGATTAATACCGTGGCTAAGCCATACGCCAGCAAGTGGAATTTTTCTGCCATGCCGGCCAGCAAGAAATACAGAGCGCGCAAGCCAAGCACTGCGAAAACGTTGGAAGTTAGCACAATGAACGGATCAGTGGTGATGGCGAAAATAGCTGGGATAGAATCCACCGCGAAGATCACATCGGTGAACGCCACCATAATAATCACCACAAACAGTGGCGTGTATTTCTTAATGCCATCTTCTTTAACCACAAAGGCTTCGCCTGCGTAATGCCGGGTGAGCGGTAAATGGCCAGTCATCCAGCGCAGTATGGGGTTTTTCTCAAGGTCGGGTTCTTGCCCGGCGGCCCATAGCATTTTTATGCCGGTGACTAATAAAAATAATCCGAAGATATACAGAATCCAATGGAACTGGGCAATCAAGGCGGCGCCGATGAAAATCATAATAGCGCGCAGCACAATGGCACCCAACACGCCGTAGATTAGCACGCGTTGCTGCGATTGCACCGGCACGGCAAAATAATTGAAGATCATCAGGAATACGAAGATATTATCAACCGCTAAGGCTTTTTCAACCAAATAGCCGGTTAGAAATTCCATGCCAATACGATTGGCATCGGGGTTGCCGGTATCGTTTAGATACCACCACAAGCCATAATTAAACACGGCAGCAAGGCCAATCCAGCACATGCTCCAGAGCAGTGCTTCGCGGGTAGTCACTTTATGAGGCCCGCTGGATTTAAGCATTAGCAGATCAACTGCCAAAGCAATGATAACGAATAGAACAAAAGCGGCCCACATACTTGGGGTGGCAATACTAATCATGTCAGTTCCTAATAATTCGCAATGAGTGTATTCTCGAACATGTCGAGTGTTTGCGAAGGTCTTGCTGACAGATGGACTGCCTATCGAACCGGAGGTGATAACCTCGTGCTGACGACGCGATAGCGGGAGCTACTCCCCTTCGCCGCCCATGATATAGGTGTTTAGGATAAAAGTCATTAAACCATTTTGGGCTTACAATAGGCACATGAATACTCAAGAACTGCCCGTTGTTTATCTTAAAATAGAACGTAAATCCACCCATCCGTGGATTTTCCAGAAAATGGTCGAAAAGCCGGAAGTAAAGCCTAAGCCCGGCACGATTGTCGATATCGTCGATTCCACCAACCATTGGGTGGCGCGTGGTTTCTATAACGGCCATTCACGGATTGCTTTGCGCGTGCTCACCGAAGATTTTGATGAAGCAGTTGACCAAGCATTTTTTATTCGCAAAGTGCAGCAAGCAGTTGCCATGCGCCGTGAGTTATTGAAGCTCGATGAAGTGTCCAATGCCTGGCGGGTGATTCATTCTGAAGGCGATGGTCTTTCAGGCTTGGTGGTTGATCGCTACGGTGATTTGCTGGTGGTTGAATTTTTCTCAGCCGGCGCATTTCGCTACCGCGAATGGATTTATGAAGCACTGCGCGACTCCTTCCCAGGCTGCCGGTTTTACAGCTTCGCGGTTGAGAATGTGCAGAAACAAGAAAGCTTCGATTTCAATTCCGCCGATGCGCCAGAACCGAGCGTAATTACCGAGCACGGCTTGAAATTCAATGCCAGCCCGGGCTCTGGCCACAAAACCGGCTTCTTCGCTGATCAGCGCGATAACCGCGAATACCTGTCAACGCTCTGCAAAGACAAAACTGTGCTGGATATCTGCTGCAATTCTGGCGGCTTTGCGATTTACGCTAAAGCGCGCGGTGGCGCTAGTGAAGTGACCGGCATTGATTTGGACGAAGAGATTCTTGAGATTGCCAGAAAAAACGCTTTTCTCAACGATGCCAAAGTGAAATTCGTGCAGTCGGATTTATTTCCGTTTTTGCGCGAGGCAACCGAGCGCGGCGATCAATGGGATGTGGTGATTCTTGACCCAGCCAAATTGACCCGCGACCGAGAGCAAGTGATCTCTGCATTGAAGAAATACAACGACATGAACAAACTGGCGATGAGCGTGGTTAAGCCCGGCGGCATTTTGCTGAGCTGCTCGTGCACCGGTTTGGTGAGCGAAGAAGACTTTTTAGATATGATTCGCCGTGCAGCGTTTTTCGCTGGCCGCCGCGCACAAATTCTGAAAGTATCTGGCGCCGGTGCCGATCATCCGTATATGGCGCATGTGAAAGAAAGTCGATACTTGAAAGCAGTATTTTGCCGTATTTTCTAATTCATTTAATTCACACACTATTGAAAATGTACTCCATGAAAAAAATCCTGCTAGTTGTTGCCATGTCATTCGCCATCAACACGGCTTTTGCACAAGGCGCCAAAGAATCAATGCCGATTATAACCCCGGTGGAATCTTTGAAGCCGGGCGAATGGGTTTGGTATGCCGAAACTGTGCCGGAAGGCCCGATGCTATTGATGGTCAGTGTTACCCAACAAAAAGCCTACTTGTATCGCAACGGCATCCGCGTTGGTGCAAGCACGGTGAGCACCGGTAAAAAAGGTTATGAAACACCAACCGGGGTGTTCACTATTTTGCAGAAAAACAAAGACCATAAATCCAATCTGTATAAAGACGGCAAAAACAATGCCGCCGCAATGCCCTATATGCAGCGCTTAACCTGGGATGGCATTGCATTGCATTCCGGCAATTTGCCCGGGTACCCCGCTTCGCATGGATGTGTGCGCATGCCCGACGGATTTTCCAAGCGGCTGTTTGCAGAAACTAATTTAGGAATGACGGTAATCGTCAGCAATGATAAAGTTGCCAGCCCTGAAAACCTAGTCGACCCAAGCGTGTTTGCGCAATCAATGGATGACAAAGGCAATGTAGTGACGGTCGAGCCTTTGTCGGACTATGAAGCTTTTCGTTGGCAGCCAGAAAAATCGCTGTTCGGTCCAGTCACTGTTTTAATCAGCACCAAAAATCAGCTGGTGATTGCCTTGCGTAATGGCATTGAAATTGGTCGCTCCAAAGTTGGCGTGGTTGGAACAGGAGCGTTTGGTAGCCAAGCGTATGTGGTGCTAGATGGTCTTAGCGTAGAGAAAAGCCGTATTGTGCCTGATCAAATGGAGCTCAACTGGATGCGAATTAATGTGCCAGGCAATGCCACACAATCTATTGCAATTGGATTAGATCCTAATTCAATTCGTCGTATTGTAGTGCCGGTTGATTTTGCCAAGTTGGTGTATGCCGAATTGCAGCCTGGTAGCTCATTGCTGTTAACTGATGAACACATCAACTTAGAAGCGACCACCCAAGGCATGACCGTACTCAGCGATGAAACAGACGAAGAACACGCCGAAGAAACCGATTAGGACACCTGTGATTGACCAGAGTAGGTTTCAGCCGGCGCGCCGTGCGGCACTGATTTTTATTTTCTTTACGGTGTTAATCGACATCCTTGCCTTTGGCTTGATTATTCCAGTGTTGCCGCATTTAATCAAAAATATTGGCAACTACGATTTCGGCCAAGCCGCGATGATGTCGGGTTGGTTCAGTGTGGCGTTTTCAGTGATTCAATTTGTGTTTGCGCCACTATTGGGTGCGCTGTCGGATCGCTATGGCAGGCGGCGAGTAATTCTGATTTCTTGTTTCGGGCTCGCTGTCGATTTCACCTTTATGGCATTAGCTACCACTATTCCCATGTTCTTCATTGGCCGAGTGATTTCCGCGATGACCTCGGCCAGTTTCAGCACCGCCAATGCGTACTTGGCCGATGTGACCGCGCCTGAAAAGCGTGCTGCAGCTTTCGGTCTGCTGGGTTCAGCATTTGGCATAGGCTTTATTATCGGCCCGGCGTTAGGCGGGTTGCTGGGCGGCATCGATTTGCGTTTGCCGTTTTGGGTGGCATCGGGTTTAGCCATGTTGAATTTTTGCTATGGTCTGTTTGTGTTGCCGGAATCCTTGCCGGTGGAATCGCGTACCAAACGTTTTGATTGGAAGCGTGCCAATCCCATCGGCGCATTGCTGGTCTTGAAACGCTACCCAGCTGTGCTCGGCTTGATTGCTGTAGCGTTCATGAGCCAACTCGCGCATTTCGTGTTGCCTAGCACGTTCGTGCTGTATGCTGATTTCCGCTACGGCTGGGGCGAGCAACAAGTGGGTTATGTACTCGGTTTAGTCGGCATCTGCAATGTGCTGGTGCAAGCCTTTTTGATTCGCCGTTTAGTGCCAAAGATTGGTGAGCGCAAAGCGCTGTTGTTCGGCCTATTTTTTGGCATGCTCGGCTTTGCTTGGCAGGGCTTGGCCAACACCGGCATGCTGTCTTTGTTGGCTATTCCATTGCTGGCCTTATGGGGCTTGGCGAATCCCTCATTGCAGGCCATTATCACCAAACAAGTGCATGCCGACGAGCAAGGCGGGTTGCAGGGCGCTGTTGCCTCAATGACCAGCCTAGCCGGCATTTTTGCACCCTTTATTTTCACCCATACCTTTGCTTTGTTCATCAGTAACCACGCACCCATGCAATTACCCGGCGCGGCATTTTTACTGGCCAGCCTAATTCTTTGTATTGCCATCGGCATGGCGTATCATTTAACGCAATGGATGAAATCTTCACACGCAGTCGAGCACACTGTTGGTTCAAATTAAGGAGTAGCCCGCATGGCTAAGAAAATACTCACCGATGTTTCCCAACAGCAGGCTGAAGACGCTATTCGTTTGCTACTACGTTGGGCCGGCGACAACCCAGAACGTGAAGGCTTAATCGATACGCCAACGCGAGTAGCCAAAGCCTACAAAGAATGGTTTTCCGGCTACGATGCCAAGCCAGAGCAATATCTGAAACGCACCTTCGAGGAAGTGGAAGGCTACGACGAAATGGTGATTCTGCGCGACATCGAATTCGAATCGCATTGCGAACACCATATGGCGCCCATTATTGGCGTGGCGCATGTCGGCTATATTCCGAACGGGCGCGTGGTCGGCATCAGCAAATTAGCGCGCGTGGTGGAAGCCTACGCCAAGCGCTTGCAGGTACAAGAAAAAATGACTGCGCAAATCGCCCGCTGTATCCATGATGTGTTGCAACCGAAAGGCGTGGGCGTGGTGATTGTGGCCAAGCACGAATGCATGACCACCCGTGGCGTACACAAAACCGGGGTCAGCATGGTTACCAGCAAACTATTAGGCAGCTTCCGCGACGACGCCAGCACCCGCGCCGAGTTTTTACAGTGCGTGGGGATGAAATGATGTTGTAGGGTGGGCCTTGGCCCACCGTCAGGCATGAATGAATTTCGTAAGGGCGATTCATGAATCGCCCTTTTTATTGGTCGCACCGAAATGTCTGTTTCGTAGGGGCGATTCATGAATCGCCTGTTTCAAATTAACGCAACATCTGGGTGACCGCGAGGGTCACCCCTACCTGCCACACGGGTTCATGGGCGCGGCAAGCAGCGCCCCTACTTATGATCTAGCAAAAGCAATCAAGGCTGAAATATCGTTTTGGTCGGCGAGGCGCAAGGCCGCAACATAGTTGTTCCGATTCGTTCCGGCATCTACGAGGCTGCTGCGCCCCCAGCTGAAACGCGGCTGCCCCAGTTGCATGGCAAGATAATCGGCAACTAATCGAGAGTGTCGTCCGTTTCCATTGGCGAAGGCATGAATCCAAACCAATCGGTGGCTGAAGCGTACTGCGATTTCATCGTCTGGATAGCTTTTGTGCGCGACTTGATAGCGCACATCACCAGCTAATTGCCGTATTTCGATGCTGATTTTGTAAGCATCAACTCCAATATTGCGCGCGCTCATCCGGTATTGCCCAGCCCAACGCCATACCTCTGAAAACATTCGGTAATGCAGTTCCTGCAGCAAAGCATCACTGGCTATATCGCGTTTGCGGGCGAATAACCAACGGGAAGCTTGCGCGATGCCAATATGTTCGGCTTCGTTGAGTTCGGCGCGAGTGGTGATGTAGCTGGGAATCAATTGTTCGCGCTCTTCGCCGGTGAGCGGCGTATTGGCATCATCGTCTTCATCGCATAGCACATCGATCATTTGTTGTTCCATAGCTTGCGTGGTGATCCGACCAACAGCTCTGCGATGAGTCGTTTCCGTTCGGCACTCAGATTATCAACCGTCATGCCCTGATTCTCGAGCTGCATACTGTGGTTCAGATGGCGCAATTCATCCTCCGCACGCATTTCTGCCCGATGGTGCAGTGTTTCGGAGAGAGATTTTGTGGGAATCAGTGCGTATACCAACGTGCAGTCCATCGCTTCTGCGGCTTGGCGCATGGAATTAAGTGTTGTATTACCCGTCACTTCGGCCTTTTCCAATACCGAAATCCAGGATTGGGATGAACCCATGCGTTCGGCAAGCTGCCGCGTTGAAAGCCCAAGTGCTTCGCGGATGGCGCGAATCCAACCCCGTGGCGGCACCGTCATAGGCACTTCACGCATCAGCGCAAAGCGTTTATCGAGGTTCTTTCTGGCAAGAGCTGTGCGGTCCATAGTGAACATCCAATTGGGCTATCGAGAAATTAAAATATCATATATATATGTTCAATACAATATAAAATGAATATATATAAATGTTCAAAATATATAGTTATTACCTTTTATATATAGTCAAACTCAAAATTTCTAACTCTCTTTAAGGCTGGCTTGGGCATGCCTTGGCGCACCGTGTTGTGTTCATTAAGGATGAATTATGGGGTTGCTCAATAATAAAAAAGGTATAATATATATACTATGAGTCCATTTGAATTCGATGCCGCCAAAAGTGAAGCCAACCACATCAAGCACGGCATTGATTTCATTGAAGCGCAACGGCTTTGGGATGATTCCTAGTTGTTAGAGGTTCCGGCCAAAACCGAAGATGAGCCGCGTTATCTGGTCATCGGGCTTATTGACGGCAAGCACTGGTCAGCAGTGATTACCTACCGCGAATCGGCAATCCGGTTGATTTCGGTTCGCCGCGCACGTACAGAAGAGGTGTTTCTATATGAAAGCTAAAACATTTGAACAACAGTTTGATGATGGCGTTGATCTTACCGCTTCCCTGGATTTGTCCAAAACGCGGCGTGTGCAGTTGGCGCAGAAGCGCGTCAATGTCGATTTCCCAACGTGGATGATTGAATCCTTGGATCGTGAAGCCAGTAAACTAGGAGTAACCCGGCAGTCTATCATCAAGGTGTGGCTGGCCGAGCGGCTTGAGTCGAGTTCAGTCGCTAAGGCGCGTTGAATGCGCGCACTCGCGCCGAGTTTTTGGCTTTTTTGGTTGTGAATTAAGTATTAGATAAATTGCGGATATGAGAGTGCTCCCATATGGGGGCGATTTTGCATTTAAAGCGTATTAAGAATTAATGACACCATTTAGAAAATATAGAAATAGCCTATGATGCTATAGTCAAACAAAAAAATTTCAACTATGAAAATCGGAATCAAAATAGCACTTCTTTCATTTGGCTGCTTTGTGTCGATGGGCGGTGCTGCTCAAACAGTAAAACTTACCTTGCTGCCTCAGCCAGGGCGAATTGTAGATATCCATAATGAAGACAGTAGCAAGATGATCCTCAATTTGATTGGTGATTCGGAGCTTATTGAGAATAATCGTGCTCGCGGTGTTACATTTCCACTTCAAATTGACACTCGAAGACGAAGTCATCAGGAAATGGTGACATCCCCCAAAAAAAATGACGCAAGTTTCTCGTTTAGATTTAACTTTCTTGAAGCAAGCACAGAGTCGGTAGATAAAGATGGTAATGTTTTGCCGATTAGGGATGCGCAATCCGAATTCATTGGTTCGACTCTCAATGCTGAAATTGGTGCAGATGGTGAGTTCAAATCTATTGCCATAGAAGGCAAAAATGTTACGCCAGAGTTGAAATCGTTACTTCCGCAGATAATTGAGAGTCTTTCTGGCTCAAATAAATCTTTAGAAGGAGCGCAGGTCTCACTTGGAGAATCAATTAATCAAGATTTTTCACTTGATATGCCTATGCCAAAATTACAGCCGATTAAGCTTTCAGGAACAACTACGTACACGCTCATCAGTGTTAATGATGGTATTGCACAGTTTCAAATGAAAACTATATTCACACTCGGCAAGAATCCTGAAGAAGTTCAAATTGAAGCATCTGGCTCAGGTACAGGAACAATGGAATACGATGTTAAAAAGCAACTGATGAGAAAACTTTTATCAGTAACCTCAATGAAGCTAAAAATAATTGCTGGCCAGCTTCAAATTGAGAGTGATGGGGTTATGCAGCAAACCATGACGCAGTCATTAAAAACTAAATAACATACTGCAGGTTTGTCGTGTCAATTTTACCGTCGCATCGCAATTTCGTATATCTCGTTTCGATTTCGTTTGCCTACCGCAATAACGGTTACTGTCACGGTTTTATCTTCAACCGAGTAAACCAGCCGGTAACCCGCTTGCCGTAACTTAATCTTATAGATATTTTTCGCGCCAGAAAGAGCATCGCCGGGAACATGTGGATTTTCCAAGCGCTCGGTTAACTTATTTTTCAATTGCTCGCGTAATGTATGGCCAAGCTTCTTCCACTCTTTTAGTGCCGATTCCTTGAACGCCAGCTTATAGCTCATCGAGCGACACGCGCACGGATTTTTCGTGTTGCCGTTGCTTGACGATTTTTAGCAACTCTGAATCGTCAATCAAATCCATCATCGCCTCATAAGCGGCTGCTGGCACGCAATAAAAAGCTGGCGCATTGCGGTTCAGCACAGCCACTGGCATGCCATGGGCGCTGGCGACCACTTTCATGGGGTTCGCCTTCAGCTCGGATATGCTGGCAGCTGTTTCGGCAAGTAATTGATAGGACATGGTATTTGCCTAAATGTGTTTAGAAGACCTAATAATAGGTCATTTAATAGGTCTTTACAATAGGCTGCAATTAAACCGGTTTCCGTAAGGGCGATTCATGAATCGCCCTTACAAAATTACGCAAACTTCGCCATCAACTCCGCCCACTGGGTTTTCACTTTCGCCACGTGTTTTTCTTTCACGTGCCCAAAGCCGCGGATGTGTTCCGGCAGGCGCGCGAATTGCACGGCCTGCACATGATTGCTGACGGTTAGTTTCGGCAAGATGGTTTCAATGCTTTGCTTATAGTCTTCAATTAACGCACGTTCCATTTTACGTTCGTCGGTTTTGCCAAATACGTCAAACGCCGTGCCGCGCAGGAATTTCATGTGCCGCAGGGTTTTGATAGCAGGCAAGGCCCACGCGCCAAATTCTTGTTTAATCAAATGGCCGTTAGCATCTTTCTTGGCGAACAGCGGCGGTGCCAGATTTAAATGCAGTTTAATCTCACCTTCGAAGGTGTCGCTAATCTGTTTTAAAAATGCTGGGCTGCTATACAAACGCGCCACTTCGTATTCGTCTTTATAAGCCATTAGCTTGAACAAGTATTTCGCTACCGCTTCGGACAGGCCGGTGAATTCATGCGAATGCTGTTGTTCTGCGGCGCACACTTTGGCAACAAAATCGGTGTAGCGTTTGGCATACGCACTGTTTTGGTATTCGGTTAAAAACTTCGCACGCAAGGCAATGCTTTCATCTAGGCTTTGGCTAACTTTGCCTTCACCAACAAACGCTAATTCGGTGGCGTTATGCGCTGCGCCGATGTATTGCTGTGCGTTTAATTCTTGACCAAAGCCTGCGGCAGCCGTTACTGCCGGCATATCTTGTGCGGCCATGCGGCCCCAGGCGAAGGCTTTCTTATTCATCTCAATGGCAGCGCCGTTTAATTCAACTGCACGCATAATCGATTCAAACGAGAGCGGCACTAAGCCTTTTTGCCAGGCGTAACCGAGCATCAGCAAGTTGGTGGCGATGGCGTCGCCCATCAGTGCCAAAGCTAAATCAGTGCCTGCCACTTGCATGGGTTGTTCGCCGTTCAAAGCCGTTGCAACTGCGGCGATGATGTCTTTGGCGGGGAATTGCATGTCAGTATTGCGGGTGAAGGTGCCGGGCATGGCTTGGTAATCGTTCAGCACCACGTGGCTGCGTTCAGCGCGGATTTTCGACAGTGCCCAGTAATCGTTGACCACCACCATGTCGCAACCAAGCACTAAATCGGCTTCGCCGGCGGCAATACGCACCGCGTGGATGTCATCAGGGGTTTGTGCAATGCGCACGTGCGTGGTTACCGCGCCGCCTTTTTGTGCCAGGCCGGTTTGGTCGAGTACGCTACTGCCTTTATTTTCTAAATGCGCAGCCATACCAATTAATGCGCCGATGGTGACCACGCCGGTTCCGCCGATGCCGGTAATCAGAATATTCCACGGCTGGCTTAAATCAGTTTTGAATTGCGGTGTAGGCAAGGCCTCAAAATCGAAGGCTTGTGCGCTGGGTTTGCGTTTCTTCAAGCCGCCGCCTTTTACCGTTACAAAGCTTGGGCAAAAACCTTTAACGCAGGAGAAATCTTTGTTGCAGTTGGATTGATCAATCTCGCGCTTACGGCCGAATTCGGTTTCAAGTGGCAAGATCGACACGCAGTTAGATTTCTCGCCGCAGTCGCCGCAGCCTTCGCACACTGCTGGATTGATGATGGTACGTTTGGCAGGATCAACCGCTTTGCCGCGCTTGCGACGCCGGCGTTTTTCAGCAGCGCAGGTTTGATCAAAAATTAATACGCTGGTGCCTTTCACTTCACGCAGGCGTTTGGAAATTTCATCCAAGCGGTCACGGTCGTAAAATTCCACGCCACTTGGAAATTGCGAATGATCGCTCCATTTGTCGATGTCGTCGGACAGCACCACAATGGTTTGTACACCCTCCGCACGTACTTGCTTGGTAATGTCAGGAACCGTTAATGTGCCGTCCACCGGCTGTCCGCCAGTCATCGCTACGGCATCGTTGTATAAAATTTTGTAAGTAATATTTACTTTGGCAGCAACCGCTTGGCGAATGGCTAAAGAGCCAGAATGGAAATAGGTGCCATCGCCGAGATTTTGGAACACGTGCTGTTCTTCGGTGAACGGCGCTTGACCACACCACGTTGCGCCTTCGCCGCCCATTTGGGTAAAGGTGTCGGTGTTGCGGTCCATCCAGGTCACCATGTAGTGGCAACCAATACCGCCTAGCGCGCGTGAACCTTCCGGAACTAAGGTGGAGCTATTGTGCGGGCAGCCTGAGCAATAATGCGCGGCGCGTGGGAAATCGGCGCGCGGTTTAGCCAGTTCTTTTTCTTTGGCGGTTAAAAATGCAAGGCGATTATCGATGGTTTCTGATTGGAAAAAACGCGCTAAACGTTTAGCAATCACCCGTGCAATTCTCGCCGGAGTTAGTTCATGCGTACTAGGCAAAATCCACTCGCCGGATTCATCGTATTTGCCGATGATGCTTGGGCGCCGGCCCTGAGATGTGGTGTCCCAGTTGTACATATATTCTTTCATCTGCGATTCGATGAAGCTACGCTTCTCCTCAACCACAATGATATCTTCTAGGCCTTCAGCAAATTCGCGAATGCCAATCGGTTCTAGTGGCCAAGTCATGCCAACTTTATAGACACGAATACCAATATCAGCGGCCATATTTGAATCAATGCCTAAATATTCCAAGGCCTGCAACACATCCAAATACGATTTTCCGGTGGTCACAATGCCTAAGCGCGCTTTTGGCGAATCAAACACCACTTTATCAATACCGTTAATACGTGCAAACGCCTGCGCAGCGGCCACTGCGTATTGGTGCAGGCGCATTTCTTGATCCAGTGGTGGATCGGGCCAGCGGATGTTTAAGCCGCCATTTGGCAGGGCAAAATCTTCAGGCAGAAGGATGTCGAGTTGGTGCGGATTGACGTTCACTGAAGCCGATGATTCGACGGTTTCAGCAATGGTTTTGAAGCCGACCCAGCGCCCAGTGAAGCGGCTCATCGCCCAGCCAAGCAAGCCCATATCCAGAATATCTTGCACACCAGCTGGGTTTAGCACCGGCATCATTGCTGACACAAATTCCAATTCCGAGCCGTGCGGCAAGGTGGACGAACGGCAAGCATGATCATCGGCGGCTAAGGCCAGCACACCACCAAACTGCGAGGTGCCGGCGGCATTGCCATGCTTGAATACATCACCGCAGCGATCAACGCCCGGGCCTTTGCCATACCACATGGAAAACACGCCGTCGTATTTGGCGCCCTTGAATAAATTGGTTTGCTGTGTGCCCCACACCATAGTGGCACCGAGATCTTCATTTAAGCCGGGCGTGAACACAATATTGGAATCGGCCAGATGCTTTTTGGCTTTCCACAGCTCTAAATCGAAACCGCCCAAAGGCGAGCCACGATAGCCGGAAATAAAGCCAGCGCTGTTGACTTGCGCAGCGCGATCGCGCATTTGCTGCATCAATGGCAAACGTACCAAAGCTTGCACGCCCGATAAGTAAATTCGGCCTTGTTCACGGCTGTATTTGTCGTCGAGGGTGTAATTGTAGTCAACGCCAGGGTTGAGAGGAGCCATTGAAGACATAGGAAAGCCAGGGAGTAAAGACTCTAAATTATAACAGGCTAGGCCCAATCAGACCTTAAATTGTGCAAGGCTCAAACAGTGCAACGCTTGCAGGTACACAGCACGACCTTATCAGCACATAGTCAATTTAACGTTTTGGCAGTGCAGAAATCTGCCGATTATGCCAGCGTGATAATAAAATCAACATGCATAGTGCACCGATCAAGGCTAAAAACATATCCGATTGGGTATCCCACATATCGCCTTGAGTACCTAGAAATTCATCAGCACCTTGGCCCATCACCAACGCTGCCGCCCATTCCACTAGTTCATACACGGCGCTGACCATCATCACCACACAAACTACCAAAAATACCAGCCATGCTTTTCCGTTAATCACCTTGTGCCGAATGAATAGTTCGCGCGCAGCTAATGCCGGCACAAAGCCTTGCATAAAATGGCCAATTTTGTCATATGGGTTTCGATTTAAATCGAACAGTTCCTGCAACTCAAAACCCAGTGGCACTCGGGCGTAAGTATAAGCGCCGCCAAGTATCAACACGCAGGCATGCAGAAAAATACCGATGTATAGCAGGTTAGTTAGTGGGAAGCGTTTATAGCTGAACCACAAAATGGGCAACAAAACGATTACGGGCAGTACTTCCATTAGCCAGGTAAGTCGGTCGTAAGGGTTCCAGCCGGAAATTGCTAGCAGCACAATTAGCACCAACAATGCCAGAAGCAGATTTCGCGTGTGGGTCGAAACGCTACTCATAAACGGTATGCGCTGCGTAACGCGTGCCAAGTCCATAGCGCTGCAACTGCGTCCACTATGGCAAATACCATCAGCACTGGTGGCGCCAATTTCAATACCACAAATGCCCCGAAAAATCCGAGTACGCTCAAGCGAGCCGGCACGCTCAGTCTTATCAGTGAGCGTAGGTTGGCATTGGCGGCATGCCAATAATACACGCCGAGAAGAATAGCCAACATACCCACCACCCGAATCCACACATCGGTAACCGGTGGTAGTTTAAATATTTCCAGCAAACTATTCGGCGCAATAATTAACACAGCACCTAGAGCCAGAAGATACATGCCGAAAACGCGTATGGTTTGAGCAGCAGTTGCCATATCAGTCACTTTCTATGGTGGTTGAAAATCGATTATAGCCTTTATTGCTTGGTATCAAAATACGCCAGTTTTTTACTGCGCGGCAATTTCTTAAGTGCGGCTTCAGCGCGTGATGCGGTGCTACGATTTGCAAACTCCTTACTGGCTAAAATTCGCAAGGGTCTATTGGCTTTTGTGAAGCGTGCGCCAGTGCCATTTTGGTGTTCGCAGAAGCGGCGCTCCAGATTGGTGGTGATGCCTGCGTAATACACCGTGCCCAAGCTGCGCTGGCATTCAATCAGATATAGGAACCACACGCGCTTAGCGAAAAGCCATTGAGCAATTGAACGCGACGGTGATGCGCTCGCCTTCGCCATAAAATGGCATCACCTGATGTGCAAGCCACGATGGAAACAGTATCAGCTCGCCGGCTTGTAGATTAAACGCATAATTGCCCAGTTGGTAGGGCGCCTGCTGCTGTGAATTGCCAGCATCCAGATACATCTGCGCCAAGGGGTTTACAAAACTTAGCTTGCCGCTTTCAGGCTGATCTGCATCGCTGATGCCCGGGCTAACGCAATACACGCCCGACCAAGACGCCATCGGATGATTGTGCACACCGAAAAAGCCGCCGCGCCGAGTCACATGAAACCAGGCGTCGGTCACAATGTTCAGACGCGCCATGCGTGCGTTATCGTATTGGTTGAGTTCGGCCACTGTGCGTGCAACACGTGCTAAACAAAACTCGCGTAAGGACGCAATGGGCGCATCTGGCCAGGCAAATAAATCGAAATTACTTTCGAATAATTGCGTATTGCGTGGTGTGTATGGGTTTGGGTTAGCAAAGCGCGCCCCTTGGCTTTCACGGCGAATGAACAATTCAGCTAACTGCTGGTTTAAACTGGCACAATCGGCAAGTTGATCGAAAGCGAATGGTACGCTGAAAATCGGATTAATCTGCATCATAAGTATTTTCTGGGAATTCTTTATGCCATTGTGCCAAAAATTTTGTATGTTGACAGCATTGCTATTAATCACTGGTCCGGTCGCCTCTGTCGATCGCTTGGCCAGCAAACCATTCGCCACACGTTCAGAGGTAATCGCACCGCATGCTATGGCAGCTACATCCCATCCTTTAGCTACCCAGATCGCCTTGGATGTGATGAAGCAGGGCGGTTCAGCAGTGGACGCGGCAATCGCCGCCAATGCTGCTTTGGGCTTGATGGAGCCGACCGGTAATGGCGTGGGCGGCGATCTGTTCGCCATGGTGTGGGATCCAAAAACCAAAAAGCTATATGGCTATAACGGCTCCGGGCGCTCACCCGGCAAGCTCAGCTTGAAATGGTTTGAAAAAAACGGATTCAAATCTGTGCCTTCTTATGGCCCCTTGCCGGTAACAGTACCGGGCGCTGTGCGAGGCTGGTCCGATCTGCATGCCAAGTTTGGTACGTTATCTATGCAAAAAAACTTAGCGCCAACTATCGCCTATGCCCGCAACGGCCATCCGGTGGCGGAAACTATTGCTTACTATTGGAACTTGTCGGTGCCGCGGCTCGGTAAATATCCAGGTTTCAACGAGCAATTCACCATCAGCGGCAAAGCGCCGGTGAAGGGTCAGGTCTGGAAGAATCCTAATCTTGCCAACACTCTGCAAAGTATTGCTGATGGTGGGTCGGACGCATTTTATAAAGGCCGTATCGCCAAGACCATCGCCGATTTCATACAGTCCCAAGGTGGCTTCTTATCTGTTGAGGATCTGGCCGCACATAAAGGCGAGTGGGTTGAGCCGATTTCCACTACCTATCGTGGAGTGCGGGTTTGGGAATTGCCGCCCAACGGCCAGGGTCTAGCAGCGCTGCAAATGCTGAATATCCTTGAACTCACCGATTTCTCCAAAATCGCCTTCGGTTCGCCCGAGCATGTACACACGTTTGTTGAAGCCAAGAAGCTGGCCTTCGCTGATCGTGCCGCGCTGTATGCTGATCCGGATTTTGTCAAGACACCGGTCGAAAGACTGCTGTCGAAATCCTATGCCACTGAACGCTCGAAATTGATTGATCCGAATAAAGCCATGAAAGCAGTTGATGCTGGTGCGGCCTTGAACCAGGGTGACACAATTTACCTTACCGTCGCTGACGCCAATGGCATGATGGTCAGCCTGATCCAGTCGAATTACCGCGGCATGGGCTCCGGCATGGCGCCGCCGGGGCTTGGCTTTATCTTGCAGGACCGCGGCGAGCAGTTTGTGCTTAAGAAAGGTCATGCCAATTCGTTCGAGCCGAATAAACGCCCGTTTCATACCATCATCCCTGCATTCATCACCAAAAACGACCAGCCTTGGATTAGCTTCGGTTTGATGGGCGGCGCCATGCAACCGCAAGGCCATGTGCAAATTGTGATGAACTTAATCGACTTCGGCATGAACTTGCAGGAAGCCGGTGATGCACCGCGGATTCAGCACGATGGCTCTACCGAACCCGACGGCCAGAATACGCCGATGACCGAGGGCGGCGTAGTTAATTTGGAATCGGGATTTGCCTACCCGACCATCCAGTCTCTGATGCGCAAAGGTCATGTCATTGAATTTGCCGACGGCCCGTATGGTGGTTATCAGGCAATCATGCGTGATGCGCAATCTGGTGTGTATTACGGTGCTAGCGAAAGCCGCAAAGACGGCCAAGCCGCCGGTTATTGAAGTAATCCATCGTGATTAATAATGAACTGAACATCAATCTGTATCGGCAACGGCTAGTGCAGAACACCCGCGTACAGATTCCGAGCTTTCTGCAGGAAGATGCCGCTGAAAAATTACACCAGTGCTTATTGCACGATGTGCCATGGGCTTTGGCCGAGCGCTCGAATGGTGTTTCGCACACACTTGATGCGAATAGCTATGCCGCAATGACGACTCAACAGCAGCAGGCGTTGTTAGAGAAAGCGTATGCTCTGGCGAAATCTGAATTCCAGTTTTCCTACGACAGCTACATGATGGTGCGCGCCGCCAAGGAAGGTTGGAACCCAGGCTTAATGTTGCATGCGGTTTTAGATTTTTTAAACTCCTCAGAGTTTTTGCAATTTGCGCGGCGTTTAACCGGTGAGCCCAGCATTAAGGCGGTGAGCGCACAAGCCACGCGTTATCGCGCTGGGCAATTTTTAACCCGCCATCAAGATAAAGAAGTGAATGAAAACCGAGTGTGTGCGTATGTTATTAACCTAAGCAAACATTGGGACAGCGATTGGGGCGGCTTATTGCAGTTTCATGATGAACATAATCGCTTGCTTGAAAGTTTTGTGCCGTATTGGAATCATTTGTCTTTATTTCGCGTGCCACAATCGCACAGCGTGAGCTTGGTTTCACCATGGGCCGGCGAACCGCGTTTAGCCATTACCGGTTGGTTTTTGGCGAATTAATCGAATCATGACAAAATTCAACATTCCCGCCACGTTTATTGGCCGACCATACGCTGAAAAACATTTCACGCAAATTGTTCAGCATGCGTTTGCACACAATCCGTTTTATCAGCATTTTTTTGCATCGAGCAGCGCAATCCCTTTGCTCACTCGCGAAATTCTGCAAGAACACAATGATGAACTATTAAATGGCCATCCGGTGTCAGGCAAAACATCTGGTTCAACGTCCATTCCGGTGCGCATTCATTGGGCGCAGCCACGCTCGGCTCTAGACAACCGCGACAGCACAAACTATGCCGAATGGTTTGGTGGGCGCTTGCCACATATGAAAATTGTGGCGCTAACTGCACATAAAGCTGCTGAAAACACCTTGGAAGTGGCCACAAAGGTACCTGAGCAGTTGCAGTTTATTCGTCGGCAAGTGACTGAAAATGGCGTGCGTTCGCTGATTAGCTACCCAACCAATCTTGAACAACTCGCACAATACTTACTGCAATCCGGTGAGCAGATTATTGAATTACAGCGCATCGTCTGTATGTCGGAATTGTTTGAACCCAGCCAAGAAGTAGTGATTAGGCAGGCATTTCCCAATGCCCAAATTGCAGCCACGTATTCCAGTACTGAAGTAGGCATGATTGCTGGTCGTTGCCCGCACTTTCCTGAAAATTATCACATCATGGCGCATAAGCTTGGCCTTGAATTTCTGAATGCCGAAGGCAATCCTTGCAGTGAGGGTGAAGTGGGTCAAGTTGTTATTACTGACTACACAAACCGGAAAATGCCTTTAATCCGCTACGCCATTGGTGATTTAGCCGCTCCTATTACATGCCCATGCGGAAAAACTCCGTTGCCCGCGCTCACCCAATTGCTGGGCAAACAGCGTGGCATCTTAAAGCACCCGAATGGTGGCAATGTATTTAGCACCCAGCTTTCGGCCGAGATTCGCGATACGCCCGGCATTCGGCAGTTTCAAGTGATTCAACTGGCAAGCACACACATACAACTCCGCCTAATAGCACGCCCTAATGCAGTGATTGCAGATGCAGAGCACGAAATACGCGCCTTGTTTGAGCGGGTATTCGGCCAAGCCATGCAGCTTGAATTTGATTGGTGCCACGAAATTCCGCGCCTACCAGGTGGTAAGTACATGGAATTTATCGGCTTATCCTGAAACGCCGGTTTTTTTGCGCAAAGTTAGTGTAATTATTCTATGCAAGGCTAAAAGCACAGTTGCAAGTGCTTAAAAAACAAGCAGCTTAAAATTGACATGCTCAAACTATTGCGAATATTTATTCAGCTAACTGAATAGACTAAATTGTCCCCGAGGCCAATATCTACAAGATATGTATGCTGAAGTGGGTTATCGGGTTGAACGAAACCCTACAAATGTCCCGATTTATTCAGCTTACTGAATAAAAATAGTTTCAATCACATATTGACCCTAGCCAAAAAAGTGTGTTCACTATCACAGCAAGGTATCCGATTTCTCATTTTTTTGGGAAGGGGCGGAAATCTCAGCTAATTCACATTTGTAACACCATATTTTCAGGGGATAAGGCAATGACACGTAAGTCGAAAGCTCGATTTGGTATGACTCGCACCTATAAACTCAACCCAGCTGTGAAGGCGCTACGCGCCGCACTGTTCGCGGGTGTTGCCTTAGCCGCCGTTGCGCCAAGCGCGCAGGCCGCCTGCGTGGTGGTTGGTAACTCCGTTACCTGCACCGGCTTTTTTGACAGAACCGTTAATAATGGTGATGAATGGACAGTGGTAACGCCAGCTGATTTGGCCAGCATTTTGTTCGACAGCAATTCTGATATTTCTGTATTTAACTCGCAATTCGGTGTAAATGCCTCCAATGCTGGCAGCATTTCTGCCATAAACGATGGCCATATTACGGTTTACAACCAACTTGGCTTTGCAATTGGATTTGCTATTTCCAGTCCCAATGGTGATGTGAAAGCAGAAAATAATGGCTTCATCAATGCCATTTCAACCGTCAGTTATGCGCGCGGTATTCTGGCAACATCCACCAATGGCGATGTAACAGCATCGAACACCGGTAGCATTTATGCTTCGGGAGCAACGAATAGTTTTGGTGTGTTTGCCACAACCACTAATGGCAATATTACCGCCTATAACAGTGGCGATGTAACGGCGTATGCAGGCACCGGCACAGCGAATGGCTTCAGATTAGAAACCACCAATGGCAATATCGATTTCACCAGCAACGGTGGCAGTATTACCGCACAAAGTGATTTACTCCAAGCTATCGGCATTATTGCAGTAACTTCTAATGGCAATGTCACTGTCAACAACTTCAGCGATATACTGGCTGATTCGGGCGCTTCAGGAAGTACGTATGGCATTTTGGCACGAGCAGTTACAAATGGTGATGTTTCTGTTGTAAATGATGGCTACGTTCATGCGTTAGCTTTAAATTCTCAATCGACCGGTATTGTTGCTGTCGCTAACAATTTTGATGCATATGTCGGCGGCAGTGGCAACGTGACTGCGGAATCCATAAACGGCGCCGCCATTGGTGTTCGTGCATTAGCCTTTAACAATGGCTATGCCGATATTGTGGTATCTGGCGACATTACCGCCTCTAGCGTAACGCGCAATGCAACCGGCATATTGGCAAATGGCGGCGCTGGTGTTTATATCAATAGCAGCGGCACAATCAGTGCTACCACCACCACGGGCACAGCCATCGGCATCCAGGCCGATAGCCCAAAAGATATTGATATCTTTAATTACGGCGATATTCTCGCTCAAACAACCACAGGATTTGCCAGAGGCATACAAGCTCAGGCCACTGGCTTCCTTGCTGAAGTCTCTGTTGAGAACAGCGGCGACATAACTGCGACCAGTTTTACTGGCGGCAGTGCCCAAGGCATTCGCGCTATAGCAAACCGCGGTTATACCTCAGTCACAAATACCGGTACTATTTTAGCCTCATCCACCAACAGCAATGCCTTATCCATCGTGGCCGTGGGACAATACGGTGTGGATGTTATCAATAGTGGCGATCTTAGCGCTGATACTAACGCACTTGCTTATGGTATATATGCCAACGCCCGTTTTTATAATGCCTATGTGAAAAACACAGGCGATATAAGCACGCATTCCACGTTCGCTAGCACGTCTGGTATATACGCAAAAGGTGGAAACTATGCAGTTATCGTCAACGAAGGCGATATTACTGTGGTATCAGATAGTTCCGTTGGCTATGGCGCATATGCCTATGCATTGAATTATGATGCAATCATTGATAATTCCGGTGTTATAAGTGTTAGCGCGCTAGGCGATTCTACTGGTTTATTTGCTAAGTCAATCGAAGGAGACGCCTACATTTACAATACTGGCGAAGTCTCAATCAGCTCGCAAAACGGCATTTCGTATGGCGTATATGCCTCTGCTTTCCAAAGCAGCGCGTATATTACCAACTATGGCGATGTGAGTGCGAGTAGCCAATTCTCCGATGCTTCGGCAATTGTTGCCGTGGCTAATAATGTTGTTGCCGTAACAAACACCGGCGTGTTGATTGCTACTTCCGGCTACGGCGATGCGATTGGAATTGTGGCAGCTTCCAATAACGGCTTAGCATATGTAGAAAATAGTGGTGAGATTTCTGCCTCATCTTATGCCGGCAATGCCTACGGCATTTACGCCGACAGCGATTTCGGCAATGTGGCCGTATATAACGATGCGCAAATGACCGTGACTTCGACATACGGATCGGCCTACGGTATTTTCGCGCAAGCCAACTATGGCGGTGCCATGGTAATAAACTCCGGCGTACTGAATGTTTCGGGTGACGACTTTGCCGCCGGAATTTTTGTCTTTGCGCAAGACGGTGATTATGCGTCAGACGGCAATGCTGTAGTAATAAATAGCGGCGACATTTCATCTACCGCAACTTCCGGCGAAGCCCTCGGCATCGTGGCGATCGCCTCGGATGCGTCTTACGTCAAAAACTCTGCGGTGATTGATGCCAGCAGTTTTGGCTACACAGAATATGGTGGAAACAATGCCTATGGCATCATCGCCGCCGGTAATTACAGTGCACGGGTAACCAATACCGGTGCGATCAATGCCTATTCCGAATTCGGCGATGCAAGCGGAATGGATGTTTTTGGTAACGCACACGCCGTTGTTTCAAATACTGCGGCCATTACAGCCAATGCCAATGGTTCAGCGAAAGGTATTAATGTGTTCAGCGCTGGTTACACCAGCATAGTCAACTCCGGCACGATTACAGCCACATCCGTTGATGGACAGGCTGATGGCATTTTGGCCGAGAGCTTTTTTGGCAATACGGTTGTTAACAATTCCGGTGAGCTTATAGTTAACGGTTACACCGGTGCTTTTGGCATCAGCGCGGAATCAATTCTAAACGGTAATGTGTCAGTCACCAACAGCGGCGTGATCACGGCTTCGACCGATTACGGCACGGCCACCGGTATTTACGCCAGTAGCAAATACGGCGCAATCACAGTGAGCAATACCGCCAATATGTTAGTAACCAGCGCCTATGGTTCAACTGGCATTGAAACCAACACCGAAGGCAGTGGCCTGACCACCATTACCAATAGTGGCGACTTCGTTGTGAACTCACGCAGTTATGCAGCTGGCATCAATGTGTATTCATACGGCGGTGATATCGTCATCATCAACACTGGCGATCTGCGCGCCACTGGCAACTACAATGCGCGAGGTATTAGAGCAAGTACCAATGAATACGACAGTGACATCACCATCAGCAATAGCTTGAACACCATAGTGGCAAGCGCCAACGTAAATGGTCAGGCGTATGGCATTTACGCGTACTCCGACGGCTCGGGCGACATCTACATCACCAGCTCGGGCATCATCACCGCTACCGGCGGCGATGCATACGGTATTTATGCCGCTACCGATAACGACACCCTTTACAGTGAATACGGCGCAGCTGGCGGAAATATCAACATCACGCTTGGTAGCACCAGCAACATCAGCGCCACCGCCACAAACATGGGCGGCTACGGCGAATATGGCAGTAACTCGGGCGGCAATGCCTATGGCGTGTATGCTCGGGTTGAAGAAACGACTGGTAATGTTAGCGTTACCAACGCTGGCCGCATTGTGGCCACAGCCAATGGTATCAATGCCACAGCGGCTGGCATCCAAGCCACCGATGAACAAGACGGCAGAGTAAGCGTAACCACAACCTCCAGCAGTGTGATTAGCGCCACTGCCAATGGTTTAGACGGCTATGCCTATGGCATCAACGCTATTGCTGAGTATGGTGATGTGCTGATTACCAATGCCGGTAGCATTACGGCTGGCGCGTCAGGCTCTGGCGGATTCTCGGCCGGTATTCGTGCCGAAAGTGCATTCGGCACCAGCATCAGTAATTCAGGCACCATTGGTGGCACCGGCAGCAACCCATGGGCGATTGTGTCGTACTCGGGCGGCAATACCGTCATTAGCAATAGCGCAACCGGCACCATCAATGGCGCGATTTATACCACTGGCGGCAATGACTCGCTCACCAACAGTGGCCGTTGGAATGTTGGTAATGCCAATTCATCCTATTTTGAAGGCGGCAATGACACTATCATTAACAATGTCGGCGCCCGTATCTTCATGGATAATTCCGCCATTTATATGGGCAGCGGCACCAATGCGTTCTTGAATAACGGCAGGCTATTCGCCAACAACGACAACGTCATCAACATGGGTAATCTTGCCTCGGTGTTCACCAACAACGGTAGCTCGATTCACATGAACGATGGTGTTGCCAACGATAGCTTGACCATCATTGGCAGCTTTGCCGGTACCGGCCGAATTTATGTGGATGCAAACGGCACCAGCATGTTGGCCGATCGCTTGTACATTGAAGGCAATGTGGTAACCAACACCGCCAACGTGATTGATGTGTACTTGTCTGGTGTACCTAGCCTTGCGGATATCGTTGACGGTGAACAAATCGACATCGTATCTGTAAGTGGTGTGAGCTCAGCGGCTAACTTCAGCCTTGGCGTGGTGACCTTGAACGACAATGAGTTGTTCGCGCTCAGCGCCCAGTTGAACAAAGCTATCAACTACAGCGGAACCAACGATTTGTTCTCGCTCGGCTTCACCATTGATGGATTAAGCGGTAGTGGTATTGCGGTAAGCTCGGTGGCTCCTGGTGTGCAAAGCTTATGGCACATGGGCAACGGCACCTTGTTCCAACGCGAAGGTTCACACCGTGAATACAAAGAAATCGGCAACGGTGGTTTTGTAGCCGATTACAAAGGTGGTGTTGGTGCCTGGTTCCGTGGCTTCACCAGCGGCGGTGGTTTATCGCCGGATTCGAGCAACAATAACTTCGGCGCCAACGACAACCACGGGTTTGACTTCGACGGTTCCGGTATTGAGTTTGGCTTGGGCTATGCGTTCAACAACCAGTGGTCAGCCGGTATCTTGGGTGGCACCTCGGACAGCACGCTGAAGCCAGATAACGGCGGGCGTATTAAGATTGATGCTGATACCTTGGGTGGCTATGTGACCTATACACCGGGCAACGGCTTTTATGCAGACTTGAGCTACCGTGCGATGGATTTTGATGGCTACGGCAACGGCGGTGCGGATGAGTTCAACATCAAAGGCAACGCTGATGGTTTCAGCTTGGAACTTGGCTATGGCTACAAAACAGCTAGCGGTTTGGTGATTGAACCACAATTCCAATACAGCATGGTTGATGTTGATTTAGACAGCATTGCTTACAACAGCTACGACTATGAATTAACCGATGGTGATTCCACTGAAATGCGCGTTGGTGTGGCTTTGCGTAAGTCATACAAAACATCCGGCGGCAACTACTGGACTCCATACGGCGCATTGAGCTACTTGAACGAAAGCGATGGCTCTAACACCTACCAAATTGGTGGTTTGTTGGATGGCACCGTAGATACCAGCGGTGGCAGCACCTTGCTTGAACTGGGAGCAACCGGTTTGATTGGTAAGTTCGGCATTAGCGGTGGCCTGAACTGGCGTGATGGTGGTGCCTATGAAAGCGTAGTTGGCGGCCAATTGAGCGTCCGTTACGACTGGTAATTCTTGTATCAGAAAAAAGGCCGGCGAAAGCCGGTTTTTTTTTGCAGAAGCCATTGTTGTACTGCTAGAATTAAATCATAAAAATACAAGCGCGCACTGCGCAGTCCTTTCATGTTGGAGAAAGTTTTGTCTAATAAAAAACCCCCTGCCGAAACCGTTGAAGCCAGCCTAGAGCAAGATGTAGCGGCAACACAGCCGCTGGTGAATGCCGATGCACCAGCGTCTACGCAGCAAGTTCAAACCATCACCGAAACGCCATCGGCAAATGATGGCAAGCCCAAAGATCTGACACAACTTAAAGTTGAGAAAAGTTGCTCGCGTGGTATGGGCTCATGGCTTGCAAGTCACAGCATTTCATTGGCCATAACCTCCTATCAAACTGGCCGCGTGTATTTGGTGGGCAGCGATCCGAATGGCCGGGTGTCGTTCTTCGAGCGGATTTTTGAACGTGCCATGGGCATTGTGGGCAATTCGCAGCGTATTTTTCTGGGTGGTCTATATCAGCTTTGGCGCTTTGAAAATGTGTTGCGTAAGAACCAAGTAATTCACGGCGTGTTTGATAAGTGTTATGTGCCGCGTAATGCACAAACCATTGGCGATTTGGACATCCACGAGCTCGGTATTCGCAAAAATGGCAAAGTGGTGTTCGTGAACACCAAATATTCGTGCTTAGCTGAATTGGATATGGTGCATAGCTTCAAAGCAATATGGAAGCCGAAGTTCATCAGCAAATTGGCGCCCGAAGATCGTTGCCATTTAAACGGTTTGGCCATGAAAGATGGCGAGCCCAAATACGTTACCGCCGTGTGCCGCAGCGATGCAGTGGATGGCTGGCGTGATCGTCGCAAAGATGGCGGTGTAATTATTGATGTGGATACCGATGAAATTGTCTGCGAAGGGTTGTCGATGCCGCATTCACCGCGTTGGCATAACGGCAAGCTATGGGTGCTAAATGCCGGCACCGGCTATTTGGGTTGGGTGGATTTTGACACAAAATCGTTTGTGCCATTCACTTTTTGCCCGGGTTTTTTGCGTGGCTTATCAATGATTGGGAACGTTGCGGCAGTTGGCTTGTCTAAAGCACGTAACGGCCGTTTTTCGGGCTTGGAATTGGATGATGAACTCAAGAAGCGTGACGCCGATGCATGGTGTGGCGTGCAGATTGTGTCACTCACCAATGGCGATGTATTGCAATGGATTCGCTTTGAAGGCGACATCAGTGAAATCTTCGACATCAGTTTCTTGCCAGGCGTACGCAACCCAATGATGGTTGGATTGCGCACAGCTGAAATTCGTGAGCTGATTACCTTTGAATCGGACATCCCCACCACTGAGGAAATTGCACCATGAAACAAATCACTCAATTACTTATCCTAAGCGTATTTATGTCTGGCGCGGCATTCGCGCAATTAAGCACGGCAGCGAAACCGGCGGCTAAGCCAGCTGCGCCTGGCGTGAATATTGAAAAAGGCATTGATCAGATGTTTAACAGCCTTGATAAAGACAAAAATAAGCAATTAAGCTTTGAAGAATTCAAAACCGGGGTTATCGCTGAGCGCCGTCAATCGATGATGCTTCAGCAACTAAGTGGCATTTTTAATTCAGTGGACGCCAATAAAGACGGTGCACTTGAAGCAGCTGAATTCAATAACCTGCCGGGCATGAAACAAGCCAAAGATCCGAAACCTAAATTTGCCGAGTACGATGTCAATAAAGACCAGAAACTCACCTTCCGCGAATATTTGGGTTTCGTTGAAAAAATGAGTACGCCGCCTAAAAAATAAGCGTGCAGATAGTAAAAGCCCCGCTTAAGCGGGGTTTGTTTTTGCTGCGATTAGTGGGCTTGCGTGTTGCGGTTTTGTGCCGATTGCCGTTGCCGTAGTGGCGCAGGTTTCATTAATGCAAAGTTTGGAAAATAATGTGCCCGCAAGATTAAACCACGCGGCGAATAACCGATGAAACTGAATCCGGTTTGCGGCCAAAATGCTGCATTGTAGTGGCCAGCAATCATTTGATTCTCGATTTCGATAAAGATTCCAATGGCTTCGGGCTTTTCAAGGCCAAGATTATAGTTGAGCAGCGCTTTTTGGCTGGCCTGCATCATCGGGATGCTGGTGTTTTTGCCACGGTATTTTTCGGCGCAGAAAGTCCGGTAGTAATACAACGGTTGGCGCAAGCGCGGCGTAACTCGCAGCACCGCAGTGCAGACAGCGGCTAGTTTTCCTTGCTCGTCACGCATAGCAATCACCGCCTGTTGTACGCGCAATTCCGGTTTTTCAGTTTTTGGCAAAGCGTTTTCTGCGGCCCAGAATTCAATGATTTCTTGCGAAAGTTGAGGAGTGATTTTTTTCCAAACAGCATCGAATGTAAACGTCATGGCGAATCTCTTAGTGTCATTGAATTGCCGTATTGTGATGCTACAGCGCAACTAAATTTTAGTATAAAGCACAAAACAGAACAGTGCTAAATAGCAGCAAGCAAAAACATCCCAAAATGAGGCTTATCCGCTTAGCAAAGTACCAACTAAAGCGGGTGAAGATTCAGCTCACCTTGATTGCGGAGTTAGACCCGCTGCTTAGCATAGTAGTAAGCGACACTGCCAACGATTAAGCTACCCAACGCAATAAGATCTGCTACGACAACATGATTGATTTGCGTATTATAGTTGCCTGTTGACCAAGCTAACCATAAGAATGAGATGACACTAACAAAGCCCGCCAAAAATGCCAATGGTTGAAATGTAGGCCTAAAAGCAGCGAATATGAAAAACAACCCTAGTAGGCCAAATAGCACAGCACGATGTCGCATGAGGATGACAAGATTCGGATCACTGAGTGTTGTTCCGTAAAGTGCGGATAGTCGGTCGGCACCGAGAACGCCTGAAAGCGGCAGAAGGTGAATAATTCCCGCGATGATTAGTGTTACAGAAATTAGATAACGCATGAACCCTCCTGCGGGTCTAACAACCAAAATAAGG
>ENA-OFCF01000186-OFCF01000186.1-metagenomes-genome-assembly--contig:-NODE-186-length-30457-cov-4.590981_pt1 | contig 30457 bp, 23 predicted proteins | sample MGYA00153387_OFCF01 | MGnify analysis MGYA00153387 | reverse complement strand
CCGCGCCGCATTGAGCGCGCCGAGGGCCATCATGTCGTTGGCCGCGAACAGTGCGTCGAAGGCGATTCCGTCGCGGTCGAGCTGAGTAACCGCGGCGGCCCCGGCTTCCTCGGAAAAGTCGCCGTCGATGACGATTGGCGACCAATCAGGCGCGATCCGGGCCATTGCCGCGCGGTAGGCGTCGGCGCGTTCGATCGCGTCGATGTTGCCGGCGGGTCCGCCCCCGATGATCAGGAACCTGGTTGACATCAGTGATCTCCCACGAACAGACCATCGTCTTGGTACAGCCGCGACCGGCCGACCTCGCCGTTGTCGAGGGCAAGCGCGCCGGAGGCGACATTGGGACAGAACCTCGACGGATACGCGAGGAGGTCGCGACGTTCGCCGACCCACTCGAAGTGCATGCCGTCGGGGGTCAAGAAGTTCCCGCCCCACGCGAAGCCGTATCTGCGAAAGATCTGCACGGTCCGGCAGCCACCTGGAATCGTCGCGAAGTCGGGCGGGGCGCACCCCTGGCACGAGCCCTGCGTGTTGGTGTCGAGTGCCATGCCCCACGAGTGACGCGACAGGAAACCGAGCGAGCTGTCGGGCGTGAGCCGGTTGAATCGGGCGAGGTGACAGCCACCAGCGGTGTTGGCGTCGCCGACATTGATGGTGCGATCCAGGTGCGGCTGGCCCGGCCATCCCACCTCGAGCAGCCCGCTCGCATCCTGGATCACCGCCTGAAAGATGCGCAGCCCACGACGCGTGGGAATGACGCCCTTCGAGATCACGCGGCCAAGGACCGTGACATCTTGACCGGGCTGCGCACGCGCGACGGGCAGCACGGTGGTCGCATCCTCGTAGCGGCGCGGCACGTGCATGAGCAGGTCGCCGGCGGTCGTGATACCGAGCTTCGCGAGCAGCTCCGCGCGACGTGGGCCCACCCCTTTCAGGTAGGTGACGGGCGTCAGCAGTGTGACCGGCGGCGCCACGCCGCCACCTCGCTTGTCGCGCCGTGCCGTCGCATCGCCGCTCACGAGTCGAACAGCGCCTCGGCAAACTCGGTCGCATCAAAATCATGGAGGTCGGCCGCCGTTTCGCCGGTTCCGATGAACTTCACCGGAATGTTCAGCGCCTCGTGCACGGCGACCACCACCCCGCCCTTCGCGGTGCCGTCGAGCTTCGTCACGACCAGCCCCGTCAACGGAACAGCCGCAGCGAACGTCTTCGCCTGCTGCACGGCGTTCTGTCCGATGGTGCCGTCCAGCACCAGCAGCGCCTCATGCGGCGCACCAGGCAATCGCTTGGTGATCACGCGCACGACTTTCCTCAGTTCGTCCATGAGCGCATCGCTGGTGTGCAGCCGGCCGGCGGTATCCACGATGATCACATCAACACCGCGTGTCAGTCCGGCGTCAATCGCGTTGAAGCCGACCGCGGCCGGGTCCGAGCCTGCGGCCCCGCCCACGAAGTCCGCGCCGCTGCGCTGTGCCCAGATACGCAGCTGCTCGATGGCCCCGGCACGAAACGTGTCGCCCGCCGCCACCAGCACGCGCTTGCCGTTCTGCTGCAGCCGCGACGCGAGCTTGCCGATGAATGTGGTCTTGCCGGCGCCGTTCACGCCAAGCACCAGGATGACGGTCGGTCCAGTGTCCTGGTAGTGCATGGCTGGATCGGAGTTGCCGGTACGCAGCGCAGCCGCGATCTCCTCCTGCAGCGCCGTCGCGAACTCGTCCTCGGTGCGAATCTCACCACGACGCGCACGATCCTCGACCGCTGCGACGAGCTTGAGCGTCACCGCTACGCCGAAATCGGATTCCAGCAGCACCTGTTCGAGCTGCTCAAGTGATCCCTGATCGACACCACCGCGAATCGCGACGCGCCAGTTGGTGGTGACGACTGACTTGACCTTCTGCCAGAAAGACTTCTTCGGGAGGTCGCCGTCGCGACGAAACAGGCGCGCCATGCGAATGACTCGGGTGTTGACGAGAAAGGAAAACGGATCAGCGCAGACCTGCGCGACGCCGGAGCAGCCATTCCGCTGCGAGCAGCAGCACCGTGGCAAGGTAGAGCCACCCCAGCGACCGCGCACCGCGGCGCACGGCACGCGCCTCGCCGTTGAGCAGCACACTGCGCATGTCGGCGACAATCGGCAGCCACTCGCGCGACGCATTGACCGGCAGCACGATCGCGCTGCCGTCAATCGTACCACGCCAGACGCCGTCGCTCAGCGCCGGTGACGTGATTTCTGCGGCATCGCCGAAGCGCAGTGAGTCGCGACGCGTGGCGCGATCGCCATCACGCACGAGTGACACGACGGCCCGTGGCTGCGCGCCGCGACGCCAGCGCACGGGCGCACCGGCACGCTGCACCATGAGCGCCGGCACGGGAACGGCCGCGCGACCACGAGCGGCCATCAACCAGTCGGTCGCGCCACCGACGAGTGCCTGGAACGCCATCTCGCTGACGCCCCCACGCGCACGCCACCGGCTGTACCCAGAGGCGGACACCACGACGCGGCGAACGTCGCCCTCGTGCGCAGTCATGATGGGTGTACCGCCTGCGGCACTCATGCCTGGCGCGGCGCTCAACGCGGTGATACCACCCCGTGCGGGTGCGGCGGCGAGCAGCGGCGGCAACGATTCAACCGCAATACCTGCCAGCGACGGCTGCAGCGGCGAGGTCGGAGCGACGCGAACCAGCAGCTCGGGCGCATCGCTGCCCGGTGGCGCGAGGAGCAGCAGCGCACGCGTGCCAAGCGACGACGGCGACCCCATCGCAGTGGTGTCGCCATGCAGCACGGCAAGCGTTGCCCCGCGCACTGCGGCACGCACCGCGCTCTCGTCCACCGGCGTGAGGTTGCCATCGCGGAGCCAGCGGCCGGGTGCGATCCGATAGTACGCATCGGTCGGCAGCGCGACATTGGCGCGTAGTGCGGTCGCCACGTCGCGAACATCGGCATCCGGTGCGGTCGAGACGATCACGACGCGTTGCCGCGCGCCGCGCCGGAAGGCAACGGCCACGGTGTCATTCCGTGACTGCACGTCGGAGCCCGCGGGCAGCGCGGCGCGCAGCACCGCAATGGAGTCACCAGGCGGGATCACCACCCGGCTCTCGACCACGGCCTCGCCCGCCGACTGCAGCGCGGGGACGGTGACCGCGGCAACGGAGTTCGCGTCGATCAGCCAGCGCAACGTGGTGGCTGCGGCCGCGCCATCGGTCATGACGCGCGCGCGCAGCGTCACGGTGTCACCGACGCGTGCCTCGGTTGGTGCACTGACGTCGGCCACGGCGCGATCACCGACGGCACGAACGGGGATCACGATCACGCGCGAGCCGGCAACTGCCTGCTGCAGCGCGTCCGGATCATCCAGACCTCCGTCCGTGACGACGATCACGCGCTGCCCTTCCGCCGCGGCACGCTGGATGAGCGGCCCGACGGCCGACGCGGCATCACGGGGCCTCTCAAGGTCGGATCCGGTGCGCACCGAGTCGCCGAACAGCTGCACGGCGACCGATCCTGCAACCCGGCGGGCGGTATCCACGGCGGCGCGCCAGGCACTCGTGTCGCCGTTCCGTATCCAGCTGGCCGACGCATCGAGCGCCACCAGCGGCGTTGGCGGCGTCGCGATGCCAATGGGGAGGTCGAGCAGCAGCGCGGCGACGAGCGCGACAGCCGCGACACGAAGCAGCGCCAGCGGAATCCGCGGGCGCGTCAGCGACGGATATGCAACCCACGCCACGACCACGCCGGCACCGAGCGCGAGCCCCCAGCCAGTCACATCGTTCACTTCGTACCGCTCACGCGCGTTCCGGGTCTCGTGATGTCGAGTGCGTTCGGTCTGATCGTCGTGGCACTTCCGGTGCTCTGCGGAGCGACCGGTCGCGGCACGGCAAATCCGAGTCGTGCCGCCACTGCGTCACGAGCGCCGGCGAACGCGGTCAGCGCGGGTCCCGTGAGCGCCACACCGCTGGCGTTGCGCAATGTTCGTGTCGGTTCTCTGGACACACCGTTCACCAAGGTCTCGAAGTGCAGATGAGGGCCCGTGGAGAGTCCCGTGGACCCGACGAAGCCAATGACCTGTCCCTGCGTGACGACCTGACCAGCGCGGAGTGCCTTCGCAAATCCGCGAAGATGTCCGTACCGGGTCACCATGCCGTCCCTGTGCCTGATCTCGATCACCCGTCCGTAGCCGCCCTCATAGTCCGCCTTGATCACGGCGCCGTCGCCGACCGTGCGGACCGGCGTGCCAAGCAGCGCCGCGTAGTCGATGCCGTCATGCCGACGGCGGATGCCCAGCAGCGGATGCAGCCGCATGCCGAACATGCTGGACATGCGCCTGAACTCCAGTGGCGCGGCCAGGAATGTGGTACGCATGGGTCGGCCTTCCACATCGTAATACTCCCCGCTCCCCTCGCGGGTTGAGAATCGGATCGCGCGCACCCAGCGCCCGTCGTGCCTCAGCGCGCCCGCCAGCAGCGGCCCCACGCGTTCCGCGCCGAATGCAGTACGGTGACGCTGGATGACGGCGACGACCGAGTCCCCGCGCACCAGGTCCGAGCCGACGTCGAGCTTGTACTCGAAGGCCTCGGCGACGGCATACGCCATCTCCAGTCGTCCCCGGACACTGATCTCGCCGCGGCCGCCATCGCGCAGCGACTCGACCAGCGAGCCCTTGATGACGGCCCGGACTGTGACGGTATCCGCGCGCCAGAGTTCCCGTCGCTCGACTGCGGTCCAACCGCTCAGGTCCGACCGCTGGACCCTGAGGCTGCGATCGTCGGCGAGTTGCAGCTCGACTTCGCGAATCTGCGCGGCAGCGCTGTCTGCAAACACCGCGATCGGGATGGTGCGCCGCGCGGTCGCGCGTAACTCGGAGGCCTGAAGCACGCCGACGGCATCTGCGCGGCTGAGACCGGCCTTCATGAGCACCGCGATGACGCCGTCACCCCGATGGATCGTATCTCGCCGGGTCACTGGTTCAGCGGATCGAGTCTGTACCATGACGCGCGGCACGGGCGGCTGCCGCCTCGGCAGACGCCAGAGCGCGATGGCGGCAGCAGCACAAACGCACATCGTCACGACAGCGCGCGTTCGGCGCCGTTTCCGGCGACCGAGCGCGCGTTCACGTCGAGTCCTGTCTGCGCTGTCAGTCGAAGCGTCGGCCATCGATCATGATGACCGGTTCCCGCTTCGGACTCAATCCATCTGGCGGCGCATGAACGTCGGAATTTCCAGATCGTCCTGCGTGGCAGTGCGCATCGGTCGCGCCGGTCCGGTGAACGGACGGGCGGCCGGGGGCTGGTTCGCCTGGACGGACTGCCCCGGCTGACCGTTGCCCTGACCGGGACGGACGATGCTGCTGGGCTTCGGCACGACGATCTGCGGCGGCACCCAGCTCTTCTGACCTGCGCCGTTCGGCTGGATTCCCATCCTCGTATCCGGAGCGACCTGCCCCAATGCGCGGTCGAAGCCCGTGGCGATCAGCGTCACGCGGATCTCGCCCTCCATGGCTGGGTTGCTCGAATCACCACCGAAGATGATTTCCGCATCGTCACCCACCGACTCCTGCACGAGCTCGGCAATCTGCTGCACTTCGCCGAGCTGCAGGTCCGGACCGCCGACGATGTTGATCAAGACTGATTGCGCGCCCGAGATCGACACGCTGTCGAGCAGCGGACTCGCGATTGCCTGCTGCGCCGCCTCCATCGCCCGGTTCTCACCGCGGCCGATGCCCGAACCCATCAGGGCCGAGCCGCCATTCTGCATGACCGTGCGGACGTCTGCGAAGTCGACGTTGATGGTGCTCGACGTATTGATGATGCCTGAAATACCGGAGGTCGCCTGCAGGAGCACCTCGTCGGCTTTCTTCAGTGCGTCCTGAAACGGCATGCCGCGGCCGACGACCGCCAGCAGACGCTCGTTCGGGACGACGATCATGGTGTCCACATGCTTGCGAAGCTCACTGATGCCGAGCTCTGCCTGGCGCATGCGTTTCCGGCCCTCGAACAGGAATGGCTTCGTGACGATGCCCACCGTGAGCGCGCCGGCCTCTCGAGCGAGCTCCGCAATGACGGGCGCAGCTCCCGTTCCGGTACCGCCGCCCATGCCGCAGGTGACGAACACCAGGTCGGCACCCGCCACGATGCGGCTGACCTCCTCGCGGTTTTCCTCGATCGACTGCCGTCCCACGTCGGGCCGCGCTCCGGCACCCAGACCGTTGGTCAGCTTGCGGCCGATCTGGATCTTGATGTTCGCCCTGGAGTTGTGGAGCGCCTGCGCGTCGGTGTTCACCGAGATGAACTCGACGCCGCTCAGGTGTTCCTCGATCATCCGGTTGACGGCGTTGCCGCCACCTCCACCCACGCCAATCACCTTGATGACGGCATTGGACGAATTGCGTTCCTCGAACTCGAAGGTCATGGCGGACATGAGGCGCTGCGCTCCGCTGTGGGACTGGGGATGAACTCGCGGTCCACGGGCGACATGACGAGGAAACTCGCTGGCCCGGAGACACGTTCTCCGATGGGGTGTCGGACACGCGAAGAGTATAGCAAACCACCACCTGCAACGCTACGCTGAATGAAAGCGAAGTCAAGCATGCGTTCACGAGGCGCATTCCGCGCATCGCTCGCGTGCTCGTGTGCTGGAAGGAACGCTACGATCGGCACTTAGCTCTCACTGGCTCACGCGACAGGCGAACGAGTGCCTCACGCGAGAGAGGTGTAGCGTGCACGGCGGGGGTGCTTTTCTTTGCTCGGAGTCACTGGAACCATTCGGCTGAGTTGCCTTGACTCACGATCTCGCCGCATGCGCTGGAATTACTTGCGTGCATTCGCGTGCGGCAAAAGGACGTCGGTTCTGCCAACGTCAGGTGGCCTGCGCGCGACGAAAAAGCGGACGCAATCCGTTGGGATCGCGTCCGCTTTTTTCGTGATGCATTCCCGCAAGAATCTCAGCGTCCTGCAGAGGGGTCCGGAAGTCTGATCGCGCAGCGCGCGTATGCAGCCTCACCCGCCCTTTCTCCGGGGGCGGCCGAGACCGGAACTGGTTCTGCCTCGGAATTCACGATCGCGTGGTCGTGGATGGCCTCAGAAAAAATCCTGAAACCACTCCTTCACTTTGCCGACGATCTGGTTCATGCCGGCCGGCGTGCCGGTTGCCGAACGCTTCCCCGATCCAGCAGGCTGCAGCATATGCGCGATTGCCACACGACCTGCCGCGAATTGCGCGAGACCCACCACGCAGCTGAACCGGGGCGACGACACCGCCTCGTGCAGGCCATCCAGTCCGTCCGGCGCACCGATGCGTACCGTCTGCCCGAACAGGTCTGACGCGAGTTCAGCAATACCGGCGGTGACCGAGGCGCCGCCGGTCACGACGACGCCGGCGTTCAACTGCTTGGCAAAGCCAGCGCGCTCGAGCTCCCGCTGAACATGGTCGAAGATCTCGTCGGTGCGCTGCTGGATGATGTGTGCGAGCAATTCATACGGGATCTGCCGGTCGCCCTGCGTGACCGTGCTGGGCAATGTGATGAACTGGCCGGGCTGGATCATCGGCTCGTAAGCGCAGCCAAATTCTTCCTTGAGCCGGTCCGCGTCGACCGGGGAGACACCGAGGCCGTGAATGATGTCGGCGGACACGTTGGCTCCGCCCAGGTTGATCGTCGCGACGTGCCGGATCTTTCCTTCCAGGAACACGGCGATGTCGGTGGTCCCGGAGCCCATCTCGACCAGCACGACACCGAGTTCCTTTTCGTCCTCGGTCAGCGTGGCAAGCGCACTGGCGAGGGGTGAGAGCACCAGGTCCTTGGTGCGGTAGCCGGCTTTCTCGACAGCCTTGCGCAGGTTGTTGGCCGGTGACGCGCCGACGGTTACCAGGTACATCTCCGTCTCCAGCCGGGTGCCGACCATGCCGACCGGGTCACGAACGCCAAGGTTCTTGTCGACCGTGTACTCCTGCGGGATCGCGTGCAGCAGTTCGCGTTCGCGAGGGATCGACTGGGCCCGTGCCACGTCGTTCGCACGATCGACGTCGGCCCGGGTGATCTCCTCGCCATTCACGGCTACGATGCCCTGACTGGTCATGGTCTGCACGTGCTCGCCCGAGATGCCGACGTACAGCGCCTGAACCTTCTGTCCGGCCATGCGCTCCGCGTCGCCAAGTGCCTGCGCAATGCTCCGGGTCGTGTCCTCGATGTCGGAAATGATGCCGCGGCGAAAGCCTGCCGTCCGTGCAGTCCCGACGCCGAGCACCTTCAACGTCGGTCGCCTGGGCAGCTCGCCCGTCACTTCCGCAATCAGGGCGGTGGTGTGCGTCGATCCGACGTCGAGCGCGGCAACGAGACGGTCTGAGCTCATGGCAATCGGGCGATGACGAGGTTGCGGAACCGCAGGTCGAGCTCAGCCGCACGTATGCGGCGGCGGGCAAGATCCTGCTCAACAGGAAAGATGTCTGCCAACCGCGCCAGCGTCACCTCCGGCGCAACGCGCACACGTTGGCGGCTGGTGCGCAGCTGCCATTCAGTCGCCGAAATCCGCTGCGCCTGTTCAATGGCATCGAAGAGCGCGGGATCCTGTGCACGCAATCTACCGAGCAGGTTGTAGAGCTTGCGGTCCGCCACCGTGTCGCGCGTGGCGAGTGGCGGCATGACGACGGGTGCGTCGAAGGCGGCGAGAGCCGGGTCGATGGGCAGCCGCGTCCCAGCCGAATCGACGCCGCGAAAGCCCTCGCGTGTCGGAATCAGCGCGACTGGGATTCGTTCGATGATCGAGACGACGAGGGTGCCCGGCAGTCGCCGTCGCACGCGGGCGTGGGCCACGAGCGGGATCGACTCGACCTTTCGTGCAAAACGGTCAGAATCATCGAAGACGCTGGCGGAGGTATCGGCACCCAGCGCAGCGATGACAGCCGTCGGTGTGAGGAATCGCGCACCCTCGAGCTGCACGGTCTGCATGTGGAAATAGTCGAGCATGCCGAGCAGGCGTGGCATGGCCCAGACGATCAATGCGCCTCCCAGCAGAACGAGTGAGCCTCGGCCCGCGACTTTCTTCCATGTCAACGCCGGTGCCACCGTCACGCGGTGCGCGGCCGCCGGCGTGGGACGGACGGCCGTCATGAAACGCGCGCCTGCAGCGCGGTCAGCAGTTCGGGACCAACCTGCGTGACATCGCCTGCGCCCATCGTCAGCACGACGTCACCGGTCCGCACCAGCGACAGGAGCGCCTGGGTCGCCTGCGCTCGCGATCCGAGCCAGTCCGGCGCGTGCCCGGAGCGCGCGGCGGCACCGGCGATCAGGTCCGAAGTCACGCCGTCGATCGGCAGCTCGCGTGCCTTGTAGATCTCGGTCAGCGCGACGACGTCGGCGCCAAGAGCCAGCGCCGCGCCGAACTCGCCGGCGAAATCGCGAGTACGGGAATACAGGTGGGGCTGAAACAGGACCACGATCCGGCGCTCCGGAAACGTTGCACGAGCAGCCTCGAGTGTAGCGCGGACTTCGGTGGGATGGTGGGCATAGTCGTCGATCACCAGCACGCCCGCCACTTCTCCCTTCCGTTCAAAGCGGCGCTCGACGCCCGTGAACGCCTCGAGACCGATGCGAAGCGAATCAAAACTGTAACCGAGTGCGAGCCCGGCACCGAGCGCAGCGAGTGCATTTCTGCGGTTGTGCTCGCCAGGGACCTGCATCCGGAGTTCGCCGATTGGTGCCGCATCGAAGACGATGCGCATCACGTCGCCATCAGTCAGCCCGACGAGCCGCGCGTCGGTCGTGCCGAGCCCGTAGCGGATGACGTCAGCGGAATCGGGGATGGCGAGTGCGGCAGCGCCGGCATCATCGGCGCAGAGCACGACAGCCTTGGCATTTCTGAGATACTGCTCGAAGGTGCTGACGATATCTGCGAGATCGTCGTAGATGTCGAGGTGATCAGCCTCGACATTGGTCACGACGGCCACGGTCGGGTGAAGTGCGAGAAAGGAGCGATCGTACTCGTCGGCTTCGACGACGACGGTATTGCCACCGCCCCAATGCAGGTTGCCACCCCACCGCTGCACGCGCCCGCCGACGATGCCAGTCGGGGCTGCCGTCGTCCCGGCGAGCGCGTCGGTCGTCATGACCGTGGTGGTCGTCTTGCCGTGCGTACCGGCGACGCCAACGATGGTCATGCCGTCCACCGCGGCGCCGAGTGCTTCTGCGCGGCGAATGATCGGCAAACCGGCGGCGGCCGCGGCAGCGAGCTCGACATGATCCATCGCGATGGCGGACGAGCAGACCACCGCTCGCGCGCCACGCACCCATGCGGCGTCATGCCCGCGGTGCACCGTGACTCCGAGGGTCTCGAGATCCGCATGCCCTGCCGCATTCATGTCGCTGCCGGTGACGGCGATGCCGCGGCGCACGAAGAGTTCTGCCAGTGCACTCATGCCAGCGCCGGCAATCCCGACGAAGTGCACCGGTCGCGGGTCGGAATTGCGGAACAGGTGCAGTGCATCAACCCGCATTCGTGCGCTCGTGCTGGAATCAACGGCCATGCGAAGTCACTCCAATCTACCTGAGATTCAATGAGTCAAGTATCTGCGCAGCAATGGTTTGCGCAGCTCCGGCTCGAGCTCTTGCACGCGCCGCGCGACCCATGACGGCAAGTCCCGTGGCATCAGCGCAGAGCTCGTTCAGTGCGGTGGAGAGACCACCCGATGCGAGTGCGGACTGCAGGACCAGCCGAGCGGCGTTCGCTCGGTGCAGCGCCCCGGCGTTCTGCGTCTGGTGATCCGCCGCCGCAGTGGGCAGTGGGACCAACACCATCGGAATTCCCCAGGCACAGAGTTCTGCCGTGGACATGGCGCCCGCGCGCGCCACGGCAAGATCGACGGTCGCGTACGCCTCCGCCATCGGCTGTTGATAGGCGACGACGCGCACGCGATCGGAGGCGTACGACGCGAATCGTTCGTAGTCGGCGGCTCCAGTCACCCAGATCGCGCCCCAGTTCAATGGCAGCGAATCGGGAAGCCAGGCAACCACCGCATCGTTGATCGCGCGCGACCCCTGACTACCGCCAAACACGAGCAGCACGTGCTCGACGCTTGCCTCGAAGCCCCAGCGCTTGCGACCATCCTCGCGCTCGGGCAGCGGGTCAGGCGGTGGCGCAATCGGGTTGCCGGTGATCACTGCTTGCGGCCGTCCCGTTGCAGGGAGCGACTCACGTGCTTCCGGAAAGCCCAGAAAGGTGAAGCGAGCGCGACCACTGAAGGCCCGCACGGTCAGACCGGCGACCGCGTTCTGCTCCTGCAGGAAATACGGAATGCCATGCAACCGGGCAAAGCCGAGCAGCGCGCCAGCCGCATAGCCGCCCGTGCCGAGTGCTCCAACGGCGGGGTATTTCTGCGTGAGTGTGCGGATGCTTTTATATGCACTGAACAATCCGCGCACCGTCATCCAGTTCTGCCAGGGGGCGGACCGATAAAGCGGATGCAGGTCCAGCAGGTCGTGCTCCCACGCCGTGGTCGGCAGGACCTTCCGCTCGATACCGCGCATGGCGCCGATGAAGCGGACATCCAGTGCCGGCTGCTGCGCGACGAGGGCGTCGGCCACGGCAAGTCCCGGATACAGATGGCCACCGGTGCCCCCGCCCGCGACGTAGAACGTGCCGGCCCCAGTCATTTAAAGCTGCCGCGGCCAAGCAGCGGGTCAGGCAGCGCGTCGCTGTACACGCGCTCACGGGTGCTTCCGATGTTCACCAGGATGCCCGTCATGAGCAACGAAATGAGCAGGTTGCTGCGTCCGTAGCTGACGAACGGCAAGGTCAATCCGGTGTTCGGGAACAGGCCGGTGATGACGGCAAGGTGCACGAAGGCCGTGGTCACCGTCGCCAGCGTCAACCCGACCGCCGTCAGCTGCAGGAACTGGCTGCGCGCGTCGCGCGCGATCCGGAAGCCGAGCCAGGCATAGCCCCAGAACAGCAGCACCACGGTGGTGATGCCCACGAAGCCCCACTCCTCGCCGACATTCGAGCCGATGAAGTCGGTGTACTGGAACGGCAGGAAGCCGCTCTGCTGCCGGCCCTCGCCGAAGCCGACGCCGAACATCCGGCCCGAGCCAATTGCGATCATCGACTGGCGGGTCTGCAGGTTGATGTCCTGCGCGCAGCCGACCGCGATGGGTCCGTTGTTCCAGCTGGCGACCCGGCACTTCACGTAGCCATTCATCCGGCCCCAGGCCAGCGGAATGACGAGCAGCCCGATGAGCAGGAAGTGACCGACGCGAGCACCCGCGACGAAGAGCATGGCGCCCATCAAGGCCAGATAGAACAGCGCGACGGAGATGTCGGGCTCGAGGATCGCGAGCAGCGCCAGTGCCCCGTTCACCGCAAAGAAGGGCAGCAATCCCTTGCCCAGGTGACGCAACTGGTCGCCCTTCTTCGCCGCCAGCATTGCCGTCCAGAGGATCACGGCGAGCTTGGCGAACTCCGACGGCTGCACCGCATGGCTGATCAGAAATCGCTTGGAGCCGTTCACGTCGGGCGAGAGCACGAGCACGGCAAACATGGCCGCCATCGCCGCGATCATGAGCTTCCAGGCGTACGCCCGATACCGCTCGGCGTCGATCTTGGCGCACAGGGCGAAGGCGACGATGCCGGCGCCTGCGCCAACGAGCTGCCGGATGAGATAGTACGACGGCGTGAGATTCTTCTGCTGCGCGACGATGACCGTGGCGCTGTAGACCGTAGCCAGGCCGAGCACGAGCAGCATGGCCGTGACCATGACCAGTGCGCGTGCCTCGACGCCCATGCGCCAGCGCTCCCGGATCACCTCCACCGTCACCGCAGCCGTCACGACGCCACTCCCCCCGCCAGATCGCGGAACACGGTGCCGCGCTCCTCGTAATTGCGGAACATGTCAAAACTGGAGCAGGCTGGCGACAGCAGGATCGCGTCGCCCTCGATCGTTGCCGCGCGCGCGTGGGCGATCACGTCGGCAAAGCTGCCGTCGACACGCTCCACCGCGACGAGCGGTGAAAGATCCTCGACGATCTGGCCAGCCGCCTCGCCGTACGCGATCACCCGTTTGCCATGGAGGCTGAAATCATGTGCAAGTGCCGTGTACGGCTCACCCTTGTGCCGTCCGCCGAGCAGCAGGACAAACGGCCGCGTCATGCTCTGCACGGCCACGAGCGTCGAGCTGACGTTGGTGGCCTTGGAGTCGTTCAGCCAGAGCCGGCCGTCGGCGGTCGGCACCGGCTCCAGCCGGTGCGGCAGCGCATGGAAGGAGCGCAGCCGGTCGGCGATCCAGCCGTGCTTGTGCTTCGCGTCCTGTGCTGCGACAGTCGTCGATACGGCATCGTCGAACGGCACGGCGGTCACGACCGCGAGTGCGGCAGCGAGGGCGTTGGCGACATTGTGATCGCCGACCAGCGGAAACTCGTCGCGGCGCATGAGTGGTGTGCCGCAGAGATACATGATGCCGGACTCTCGGTCGTACCAGGCATCGGACTCGGTGCCGATGCGGAATGAGCGCACGGTACCCGGCAGAACGCTGCCGCGACCGAGTCGCTCGTGCAGTCGCATCACCTCGTCGTCATCGCCGTTCAGCACCCAGCACGACTGCTCGGTGGCGTTCGCAAACATGTGAGCCTTGTCGCCGTAATACGCGTCGATCGAGTCGTAGCGATCGAGGTGATCCGGACTGAGGTTCGTCACCACGCCGACGGTCGGTTTGATGCCGGGTGTGTCGTGCAACTGGAAGCTGGAGCACTCGAGGGCAGCCCACGTGGGCTGCGGCTCGCGCAGCGCGAATTCGGCCAGCGCGGTGCCGATGTTGCCGGCATCGACGATGTCCGTGCACGCACGCAGGATGTGACCAATCAGTGCGGTGGTGGTGGTCTTGCCATTGGTGCCGGTGATCGCGATGTAGCGCAGCGACGGCATGGCATCGAGCGCGACCTCCATCTCGCCGACCACGGGGACGTGGTGCGCACGCGCGGCCACGCACGGTGGCGCGGACGGCGGCACGCCTGGGCTCGCGACGACGATGGCCGCGCGCCCGATGCGCACGAGGTCGTGCGCGCCTGTCTGCACGTCGGCTCCGAGCGCGCGCAGCTGCGCCGCGTTCTCCAGCACCTGCGGGGAGCTCCCGCCATCGGATGCATAGACCACGTGACCGGCACGCAGCAGCAGCTTTGCGACCGCCACGCCAGACCTGGCCAGGCCAAGCACGGCGATCTCGCCGGACGTGCGCTCGAGGCGCGCGAACAGTGTGGTACTCATCGAACCTTCAGCGTGCCCAATGCGAGGAAAGCGCACAGAATGCCGATGATCCAGAATCGTACGACCACCTGCGTCTCGGGCCAGCCCTTCATCTCGAAGTGATGATGCAGTGGCGCACGCAGGAACACACGATGTTTCTGCGCGAACTCGAGCCCATACTTCCGCCGCCGGTACTTGAACACGGAGCGCTGCAGGATCACGCTCACGACCTCGGCCACGAACACCGCGCCGACGATGGCGAGCAGGAACTCGCTCTTGAGCAGGATCGCGACTGCGCCGATTGCGCCGCCGAGTGCGAGTGAACCCGTGTCACCCATGAAGACCTGTGCAGGGAACGCGTTGAACCAGAGGAAGCCGATCAGCGCGCCGAACATCGCGGCACAGAAGATCGTCAGTTCGCCGGCGCCGCGCAGGTAGAAGAGCTGCAGGTAGCCACTGACGTCGATGCGCCCCATGGCATAGGCGTACACCGCGAAGGTCACTGCGGCGATGGCGCACAGACCGGCCGCAAGTCCATCGAGACCATCAGTGAAGTTCACGGCATTACTCGCACCCGAGAGGATGAACGTGACGAAAGGCACGTACAACCACGCGAAGCCGACCGACATCGGCACAATCAGCACGTACTTGAAGAACGGCAACGTGGTGGACGCGCCCGGCAGCGTGCTGATCGGATCGAGCCACAGGTATGTCCCCAGTGCGACGCCGATCACGATCTGCCCAAACAGCTTGTAGCGCTCCACGAGTCCCTCGTTCTTTTCGCCGAGCCGCTTCTGTCGAAGCTTCAGGTAATCGTCGAGAAACCCGATGCCGCCCATGGCCGCCATCACCACCATCGCCAGCATCACGTAGCGATTGTCGAGCTTCGCCCAGAGCAGCGTCGGAACGATGGTCGCGGCAAGGATGATCAGCCCGCCCATCGTCGGCGTGGTGCCCTTGGCCTGATGCGAATCGGGCGTGCCTTCGCGCACCACCTGATGCAATGCCATGGACCGCAGGCGCGCGATGATCAGCGGTCCGATGAGGAACGCCATCAACAGCGCCGTGACGGCAGCACCGACCGCGCGGAAGCTGATGTAATAAAAGAGCCGGAAGGGCTCCCAGTATGGCTGGAGCGGAGCGAGGAGATGAAACAGCACGTCGGGGAGTCGTGGTGTGGGTCAGGAGGCCGCAGTGGCCCAGCGGGTGATCGGTGCGACGAGTCGTTCGAGACGCACGCCGCGTGAGCCTTTCAGCAGGACTGCCGCATTGCGCGCGCAGCGCCGCAGCAGCTCCTCCTCGGCGGCCGGCGCATCGTCGGCGAGAATCAGGCGGGGATCATCGGGCGCGACGCGGCGCAGTGCCGCCGCGACGTCGCCGATGCCGACGATCACGGCCAGCGGTCGTGCGATGGCATCGCGTGCAATCGCATCATGCATGGCATCGGCGGCGGCACCCAGCTCGCGCATCGTGCCCAGGATCGCAACGAGCGGACGTCCCGTGCCCACGGCCTCGAGCAGGTCCAGTGCCGCACGCACCGACGGCGGGTTCGCGTTGTAGGCATCGTTCACGAGCAGCGCGTCGCCCACGCGGTCGACGGCGGCGCGCATCGACGGCGGCACCATGCGCGCAAGGCCAGCCTGCATCTGCGGCAGCGTGACGCCGAAGCCGCGGCAGACCGTGACGGCGAGCATCGCGTTGCGCAGGTTGTGCACGCCACGCAGCGGAATGTGCAGTTCCCCATCCTCGAACATGAGCGTGCCACTGCCATCCGGCTCGAGCTGCCACCGCAGCGGTTGCATGTGACCATCGTCAAGCCCGGCAATCACGACCTGCTGTGCATCGCCGCGAACGGCAGCGGCCACTTCCGGATGTGTGGCCGGCGTGACGACGACCGGCACGTTCAGCGTGAGCTCGAGTTCCTCGCGCAGCACACCCGCGATGTCGCCCAGCCCTTCGAGATGTTCCTCCCCGATGGACGTGATCACCGTGACATCGGGCGCGATGATCGCTCGCAGGCGTGCAATTTCGCCGGGCATGTTGGTGCCGGCCTCGATCACGGCCAGATCGGCGTGATCAGGCACGGACAACAGCGTGAGCGGCACACCGATCTCGTTGTTCAGATTGCCCGGCGTCGCATGCACCTCGTACGCCCCGGACAGCATCGCCGCCAGCATCGCCTTCGTGCTGGTCTTGCCATTCGAGCCGCCGATCGCAATCACCGGCTTGCCCCAGGCGCGACGGCGGAAGTTTGCCAAGGCACCCAGCGCGACGCGGGTGTCGTGCACCACGTAGACCGGCACGCCAAGGTTTGCTGCGCGTGCGGCATCGTTGATGACGAGCGCCGACGCACCGGCTGCGACGGCGTCGGCCAGAAAATCATGCGCGTCGAACTGCTCGCCCTGAAGCGCGACAAAGAGCGTATCGGGCACGATGAGGCGGGTGTCGGTGCTGACGCCGCGGAACTCGCGCGCGCCGCGCGGCAGCGGGATCGTGGCGCACGCCTCGAGCGCCGTCGCCACGCGATCCATGGTCCAGAAGGCGCGACCGGTCGACGTGTACGGCACGTCACTGGCGAGTGGTGAGCGCGCGGTGGTCATTGCGCCGCCGTCAGTGCTGCCACGATGCCAGCCACGATCTCTGCCTCGTCGAATGGATGACTGGTGGTGCCGCGAATCTGGTAGGTCTCATGACCCTTGCCGGCGAGCAGCACGAGGTCACCGGGACCGGCCATCGTGATGGCTTGCGTGATGGCCTTCAGGCGATCCTGCTCGCGCACGATGGTCTCGCGCGGCATGCCGGCCACGATGTCGTCGATGATGCGGGCCGGATCTTCGGTGCGCGGGTTGTCGCTGGTCACGATGCAGACGTCGGCGAGGCTTGCCGCGACGCGACCCATGTCCGGGCGCTTGCCGCGATCGCGATCGCCACCGGCACCAAAAACCACGATCACGCGTCCCGTCGCGAACGGGCGCACCGACTGCAGTGCGCGCTGCAGCGCATCGGGCGTGTGTGCATAGTCGCGCAGCACCGCCGGCGCCGTGCTCAGTCGCTCGAGCCGACCGGGGACCTGCGGCATGGCAGACAGTCCGGATGCGACGACCGACAACGGCAGACCGAGTCCGATGCACACGGCTGCGACGCCAACTGCGTTGTCGACCTGGAAGTCGCCGAGCAGCGGGAGCTGCACCTTCACCGCACCGGTCGAGGGTGCGTGCAGCGAGAAGCTGCTGCCGACATTCGTGAATTTGATGCGACGTGCGTAGACGTCTGCGACGTGCGCACCGGCGGAGTACCGCAAGCGACGATGCGGCGTGGGCGGCAACGCGTCCCACGCAGGATCATCGGCATTCGTGATCACGCACGCGGCGTCGGTGAGCTGGTCCAGCAGCATGGCCTTGGCGTCGAAGTATGCCGCCATGGTGCCATGATAATCGATGTGGTCGCGTGTGAAGTTGGTGAACAGCGCGGCATCGAAACGCAGCCCGTCCAGCCGGTGCTGATGCAGCGCATGTGAACTCGCCTCGAGGGCCACCCAGTGCACGCCGGCGTCGCACAGCTCGCGCAGCAGCTTCTGCAGCTCGACCGGCCCCGGCGTCGTGAGGCCGTCGCCGCCGGGATGCGCGCGCCCCGCGGCGCCGATCAGCACACCGAGTGTCCCGATCGATGCGGCCGGCTGCGCCTCGGTCGAGAGTAGGCAGCGGAGCATGCTCGCAGAGGTCGTCTTGCCGTTCGTGCCGGTGACGGCAAGGAGCCTCAGCTCTGACGCAGGCTCACCGTACCACGCCGCTGCCGCCACGGCGACCGCGCGCCGCGTATCCGAAACGATGATCGCCGGCAGATCTGTCGAGGCCGCGTCGCTGACGATCGCTGCCGCCGCGCCTGCGGTAGCCACCTGCGGCAGGAACTCGTGTCCATTGCGCGTACTGCCATGCACCGCGACGAAGAGCGCGCCGTCAGTGACGGCACGGCTGTCGGCGGTGATCGCGGCAAATTGCGCAGGGAGTGTGCCCCGCACTGCCTGCAGCAATCCGGCGCGTTGCAAAGCATCGGTGATGATACCGGCATTCACGGACGCGTTCATGGTGCGCGGTGCAGCGTGACGATCGTGCCGGGCAGCACCGGCGCGCCCGCCGCTGGTGACGTGCCGGCGGGAGCGAGCGAGTCGAGCACCACGCGAAATCCCTGCTCGTGCAGCAGGAACAGTGCATCGCGCATCTGCAACCCGCTCACATCGGGCACGCGTCGCACGCGCGACGGCGGGGCCAGTGTGGCGTTGCGCGCCGGCGCAATCGCCATCAAGTACGGGACGGCACCATCGAGCGAATCGAGTCGCGCCCGTCGGCCCACGCGGATCGCGGGCGCCGACCGGACCGCAGCTTCCGCGACGGCGAGCGAGTCCGGCGCGACGACCACCGCGGGCAGCACCTGGCCGGCCAGCTCGCGACGATTGATCGCCGTGCGCGTCGATGCGAATGCGCCCTCGATGATCAGCTTCAGGATCGGTGCGGCAACGATCCCGCCGTAGATCTGCCCTCCGCGCGGCCGATCGAGCTTGGCGAGGATCACGAGTTGCGGTGCGTCAGCGGGGAACAGTCCGATGAAGCTTGCCGTGTAGTCGCCGGAGTCGTAGCTGCCATTGCGCAGCAACTTCGTGGTGCCCGACTTCCCTGCCAGCGCGAACTTCGTCAACGCCGCGCTCTTGCCAGTGCCTTCCGTGACCGTGTGCTTGAGCACTTCACGCATCGCCTTCGCGACCGCCGGCGAGAACACGCGTCGCACGACACGCGGGCGATGTCGCCACCGCACCGTCCCGTCCGGATTACGAATCTCGCGCACCAGCGTGGGCTCCATCAGCAGGCCGTCATTCGCGATGGCGCCATACGCGAGCGCGAGCTGCAGTGGTGTCACGGTCAGCTCGTAGCCCATCGCCAGCGACGAGGGCGTGAATTGATCCCATCGCCCGAAGGCACGCAACCGTCCCGCCGACTCGCCTGGATACGACAGGCCGGTGTACGCACCGAAGCCGAGGTTGCGCAGCAGCTCGTAGTGCACGCGATTCGGCATGCGGTCCCGCAGCGTGACGATACCGATGTTGCTGGACTGCGCGAGCACCTCGGTCACACTCATGCGCGGTGCGACATGCGCATCGGTAATCTTGCGGATCCCGCGATAATTCAACGAGCCGTTGTGCGTGTTGATCACTTCGTCGGGACTCGTGCGGCCGTCGGCGATCAGTTGCGCGACGATGAACGGCTTGAGCGTGGAACCCGGCTCGTAGGGATCCGTGACGGCAGTGAGCTTGGTGGCCACGCCGCTGCGTGTGCGGCTGGCCAACGCGACGATCTCGCCTGAGCGTGGATCGAGCACCACCACGTCACCACCATCGGCACCGTTCGCGGTCACGGCAGTCTCGAGCGCGCGTTCGGCGATGTCCTGTAGCGCGTAATTCAGCGACAGCGTCAGCTCGCTGCCCGGAATCGGCGCGACGATCGGCGCATCAGGCGATTCCAGCCGGTCACCACGCCCGGTCTTGATCATCTGGCGCGATCCGGTGATGCCCTGCAGCAACGAATCCAGCGAAAGCTCCAGGCCACTGATCGCGCGATTGCCATCGAGGCCGCCGACGACGGCGCGCACGCCGCGTGACTGGATTGCCATCAGGCGCGCCATCTCGTACGTCACGGTCACGCCGCGCATGCCGATCATGGCGCTGGCATCCGAGACGGGATACTGGCCGGGCAGATTGATCCACTTGCGCGTGGTGTCGAGCGCGCGGCGTGCGTAGACAGGCGGTGCCTTCAACTGCTTGAGCGTACGCGCCAGCGTCGCACGGTCCACGCGACGGATCTCGCGCGGCGCGATGCTGAACGACACGAGTTCGCGGCTCTCGACCAGCGGCATGCCGGTCGCATCGATCATCCGTCCGCGCGGCGCCGGCAGTCGCTCGAGGCGCGTCTGCTGTCGTGCGGCGATCTCGGTCCACTTGCGACCGTTGAGCAGCTGCACGTCGGCGGCCTTCACGAGGATGGCGAGTGCGAAGAGCGCAATGCCCCACTCCACCAGCGTGAAGCGGTCACGCAAGCCGCGCAGTCGTTCACGGAGCGACACGCGGCACCTCCGTCACCTGCAGGTCGATGACTTGCGTGTCGGCTGGCACGCGCATGCCGAGCGTCGACTCCACCAACGGCGCGAGCCGATTGCGGCTCGAGGCCGAACGGATCTCCGACTCGAGCTTGATGACTTCGCCGCTCAACTGCGTGCGCGTACGCTCGATGCCGCTCAGATCACGCTGCAGCGCACGCCCCCACGACCGGCGCCCGATGACGGAGATGGTCACGAGGAAAAACCCCACGAGTGCCAGCGCGACGGTCGTGCGACCGCGACGACGCGGGGCTACCCGGCGCGTTGCCATAGACGCAGATGTGCGCTGCGAGCGCGGGGATTGAGCGCGATCTCCGCTGCATCAGCGACGATCGCCTTGCGCACGGGCAGTGTGCCGAGCGCGATGCGATCGCACTGGCAGAATGGTGCCCGCGGCGGGCAGGAACAGGCCGCGCTCCACGCACGGAATGCATGCTTCACCAGCCGGTCCTCGCCGGAATGATACGCCATCACCAGAAACAGCCCGCCCGGCGACAACCGTTCACGCAATACGGGAAGGGCGCGTGCGAGTCCGGCCAGCTCGTCATTGACGGCGATACGCAGTGCCTGAAAGAGTCGCGCAAAATCAGGTGGTCCCGACCGAGCGCCCAGCGTCGCGCGGATCGCATTGACGAAATCATCGCTCACGGCAAATGGGCGCAAGTCGCGACGTTCGGCAATGATGCGCGCCAGCTTGTGCGCGCGCGGCTCGTCGCCGTACTCGCGGAATGCCTGCACCATGTCGGCTTCATCGGTGGTGTTCAACCACTCGGCGGCGCTCATGCCGCGACCTTCCATGCGCATGTCGAGCGGCGCACCCATCCGGAACGAAAAGCCACGCGCGTCATCGTCGAGCTGCCGCGACGAGACACCGAGGTCGAGCAGGATCGCGTCGAAGTGACGACCCTGGAGGTCCGCCACCGCATCGACGCCGGCAAAGTTGCACTGGATGATCTCGAGTGAACCTGCGGCAAGCGCGTCATGCAGCCTGTCACTCGCGACCGCGATGGCCGCCGGATCACGATCGAGCGCCGTGACCTGCTTGCCGGCTGCGAGCAGGGCGGCCGCGTGTCCACCGCCGCCCAGTGTGCCGTCCAGCACCGTCGACGACGATGCGCACACGCGAAGCACCGCGCTCACCATGACGGGGGCGTGGTACGGCGTGGCGAAGGCGAGAGCATTATCCGAAACAGGCGCTGCGATCATTCGAATGGTCGAGGGAGGGCCACGCGAACAATCTAGCGCGGCCACAAACAGAGAACGCCAGCAGATACGCGTCCCAAACAAACAACGCCCGCCGTCAGATGACGGCGGGCGTTGTCAAGCGCGACACTACCGCGCTCACCACGTGCAACCTACTTGCAGACGGCCTTTTCAGTCTGCGCCGCGGCGGGAGTCAGCTGTGCCAGCGCCTGCATCAACTGCCCTGCTGCCTGCGGTGCAAACCGCCCACCCGCCGGCACGTTCAGTTGCGCGATTGCGAACTGCTCGCTGGCCTTCTTCACGAGCGCACAATTGCGAGTCTCCCCACCAGCCTTCAACAGGGCCTGACCACGCTTCACCGACACCGCGCCGATCAAGAACTTCGCCTGCTGACGACGCTCGGCGCTGGTCGCGTTCGCGTCGGCGAAAGTGAGAAAATTCACCACCGTCGCATAGTCCAGCTCCGGACTTTCCGGCTTCAGCTCACGTTGCATGGAATTACCGAACGACAGGGCTACGTCCCCGACGAGCGTGCTGTCCACACCCTTGTCCGCGGCAACGAGCGCTGCGTACGCGCTGTCCGGCTGCTTCAGGTCATTGTACAGCTGGGCCAGTTGCAGCTGGCCTTTCTCCACGTTCGGATTCAGCGCCAGCGCCTTCTTCAGCGTCTCGATGGCCTGCTGCGTCTGGCCGGCGGTGCGCTGAGCCTGTGCGGCAAACACAAGCAGGCTGGCATTGTCGGGAAACTTTGCGACGCCGCGTGCGATCTCCTCGGCAGCCTTGGCGGGCTGGCTGTCGGCCTGGTAGGCGGCGGCCATGCGGAAGAAATAACTACTGTCGGCCATGGCAGTATCCAGTGCGACGAGCGCCGCACCAGTCGTGATCGCGGCCTTCGTTTCACGGGCGGCCAATTCGACGAGGAACTGCGTGCGCATCAGCGCGGCATCGCCCGGGTTCTCCTCCACGGCCTTGCGAATGATCGGCAATGCGACGCCCGGGTTGCCGGCGCCGGCAATTGCCTTTGTCACGTCCTCGACGAGACGCGTGTTCGTCGGATCAGCCGCGATCAGGCCCGTGTACGCCTGGATCATCTTGTTGGCGTTCGCCGTGTCGGTCGGCGTGGCGAGGTTGCGACGACGATAGATGTCACCGGCGATGGACAGCGCACGACGGCTGCGCGAATCGATCGCAAGAATTTCCTCGGCCATCGCGAGCTGGGCATCGTCGGTCGCCTTGGTCTCGAACATGGCGTTCAACAGGCAGGTACGCGCAATGACGGCCTTGGGAAACAAAGCAATGCCTTCCCGAGCCGAGGCCATCGCCTTGTCCCAATTCTTGTCACGAGCGGCATTGACGCAATTCTTCTCGGGGCCGAGCTGCTTGCGCGCCTCTACCAGTTCTGCCGCGAGCGCCTTTGCGGCGTCGCCGGGCTTGGCGGATGTCGCGACCGACAACGGCTGCGCGAGTGAAGGGTCACGCACGAGATGCAACGTGGCTTCGATCTTCCACGACTCGCCGTCCTTGCGCACAGTGCCCTGCACGAACTCGTCAGCGCGCAGCTGACGGCCAAGTTCGCGCGCATCGTTCGACGACAACGGTTCATCCTTGCGGTAGCCCGAGGCCTCGAGCACGGCATTGATCTCCGTGTTCGGAATCTGCCAAAGCTGCTTGTACGGAATGTCCGAGCCGAGGCGCGATCGCAGCGCGTCTGCCGCCTGCACACCGGAGTTGCCCGGAGCGTTGCTGCGGAAGGTGAGCACCATCATCCGCGGCGTGTTGGGGTCAGGCTGACGAGCGACCTGCGCATCAACCGCGCCTGCCATGCCGCTCGCGACAAGCCCGAGCCAGGCGATCTGAGAAATCCGAACGCTCACTTACGACCTCCACGATGGTGATGCCAATTGAGCCTGCGGCATCGTGCCGAAGCTCCGCGATCTGCAGGTGGGCGAAGAGGGGTTCGAACCCCCGACCCCCTGTGTGTAAGACAGGTGCTCTAACCAGCTGAGCTATTCGCCCTACGGACATCAGGCTGACCAGCGTGCCACTTCAAGACACTGCCCGCCATTGTAGCGCCCCTCTAATCGAAAAGTGCCAGCAGCCGGTAACGAGGGCAAGCGCGGAGCGGCCACGAAAAGGCCGTCGCAGATGCACTTAACCCGATCGTAACCTTTCGCGCACCGGCGTCGATGCGAAAACCCAGCGGCAGGCCAGCTACTTGAGAATTGCGATTGGTACCAGCACGCAATACCCCAATACGAGTAACAGCGGGGCAAACGTTGTACCGCCTCGCGCGAGGTCGGCATAGCCGAGTACAAGGGCTGCGGCGGCGAGGCCCCACCAGAGGAGCGGGCGGCGCGGCGATTCGGTCTCGGAGGTTGCCATGATGACGTGAGGCTACGTCAGTGGGGCGAACCGGTCAAGCATCGGGGGATGGCGGCGCGCCGCTGGGGCCGATGGATTGCAGCAGCATGTCAAGCGCCTGGCTCCGAGCCGCGCGCTCGGTGATCGCCTCGCGCTCTCGCATTGCGGCCAGTCGTTCGCGCTGCTCGCGTCGCCTGCGCCGATACAGAGGCCCGAGCAGCAGCAGGCACGCGGCGACGACAATGGCCGAATCGGCGGCAAGCGAGAGAAAGGCGAACTGCCACCGCGCCTGCTGCTGCCAGCGGCGCTCGAACTGCTCGGACGTGAGTGCGTACGCGCGGCGGATCGCGAGATCGAACGACTGCCGCTCCTTCCACGCGCTGAGCAGTGGGGCCAATCCACGTTCCCGATCGAGGTTCGCCAGATCCGTAACTGCGCGCAGCGCGAGCGCGTACCCTGCGCGCGCGTCAGTGGCACGAGAGTTCGACAGCATCGTGTCGAGCGCGGCCAGCGTCGGCATGGCACGGAACACGAGTGCGGCATTGGTCTGCAGAAAACCCTCGGTGCGCTCCTCACCGGCGGCGTAGCTCGCGTACCCCTCGTCGAACCAGCGCGGCGGGAGATCACCGAGATAGTCGTGCAGCGCGATGTGCGCGAGCTCGTGCCGCAGCACCTGCAGCGGGTCACCCGCGTTGCCCGGCGCGCGGTGCCCCTGCACCACCACGCGATGCTGATCCACGAACGCAAGCGCGGCACTCCAGGGAAAAGCGCTTTGGCCGGCCCATTCGCGAAAGGTCACGGCATCAGGCGCGACCATGATCAGGATGCGTGTGCTGGACCGGGGCAGCCAGGGAAACGTGTCGCGCGTGACTGCGGCGTCCAGCATCGTGGCGGCAAGCACGGCGTCACCGGCGTAGTGAATGACCGTGTAGCGACCACGATCGATACGACGCGCGCCGACGGGCGCGGCACCGACCCGCGGTGCCCAGGCGACCCATGCTGCTGCCAGCAGCAGCAGCAAAGCGCACCACGCACGTCTCAATTGACGCGTGCGGGTGCGCCCCCATTGGCGATCTGGTCCAGCATCTCGCGGCAGCGCGCGCTCCATGGGTTGAACTTGTTCAGCTCCGCACCCTTGCGCCACGTGGCGATCGCGTCGTCGGTGCGCTCGGCATACCAGAACACTCGTCCGAGTTCAAACCGCGCCTCGATGAGGTTCGGCCCGAGCTCGATGGCGCGCAGCAGCTCCCCGATGGCTTCGGCGTATTCCTCCTGGGCATATCGGACGAGGCCCAGGTAGTAGTGCGCGTAGAGCGTCGCCTTGCGATCGGTGTCGAGCGCGATGGCGCGCAACAGGTGCTCCACGGATCGTTCGAACTGCTGCCGACGGAACAACACATAGCCCACGTTGATCAGCGCGAGTGCGTGATCGGGCACACGGTCCAGCACCTGCTGGAACAATGACATGGCGCCGTCAAGCTTGCCCTGTGCTCGCTGTGCCCATCCAAGCAGCGTCTCGGCATGCGGGTCGCCCGGATTCAGCTGCAACGCCTTGTCGAGCGCCTCCTCGGCCCCGGCAAAGTCACCAGTGGCGATGCGGCTCCAGCCACGCTCGACGAAGGTGGACGCATTGAGCTCGTCAATGACGCGCGGCTGCCCTGACACGGAAAGCGCGGTCGTCGCATGCGCCGCTGCCTTGTGTGCCGCTTCGGCATCCGTCTGTGACGGCGCGTTGACGGCGAATTCAGACTCACCGGTGTCAGCCGGTGTGCCGGGACTGCCAGCATCACGATCGTCGGTGTCCGTGACCGCGCGAGCTCCCGGCGGCGTGAAGCTGCTGCCCGACCCGGTGAACCGCTCCTTCCAGCCCGCGACCAACAACCGTACATCCCGCTGCAGCAGCTCGAGCTGCTGAACATGCTGCTCGACGATCCGATGCGCCACGAAGATGCGCTGCTTGAGCATTGCACCCCGCTCTATCGTGTCGTCGCTACCCTCAAGCTCGCGCGCGAGTTCATCCACCTGCACGCGCAGGTGGCTCAGCGCATCGTCTGCCGAGAGGGGAGTGGTCATGACGATTGCTCTGGAGTGCACCTGCGGCGTCCCGCCCGCGGCGTGGTGCCGCGCCTGGCCGCGCTGCATAACAGTATCGGGCGTTCCCTGACGTTCACAGGCACCGGTCGCCAGCCGCGATAGTGTGCACCGTCACGCGCTGGAGACGCGGGTCGACCAGCACCGACCGTCCCACATGCCCTCCAACGTCTGCGGCACGCACCGGCACACCCGCGTCGTGCAGGGCCACGCGTGCGCTGCGCAGGTTGTCACCGGCGATATCGCGCACGAACGCCGCGTCGACACCCGGAAACATCGATGCGCCCCCGACCAGCACGGCGGCGTACGGCGCTTGGGCCCCGGCGGCGCGCAAGGCGTTCAACAAGGCGGGCACCGCCGTTTCGACGTACTTCGCGTCGTCACCGCCCCTGTCGTCGGCACATGCGAGCATGCAGTGCGCGAGCGCCGCCAGCTGCTGCGCCGGTGCGAAGATGATGATTGCGACGCAAGAGCCGAGGCCCACCGTCCGCAGCAGCTCCGATGCAGACGCGATCGCGCTTCGACCCATCGGCACCGTGATCGTGCGCACAATTTCGCGCGCGTCGCATGAGTCAGGCGCGAATAAGGCGGTCATGATGCGCGGCGGATGGCGTCGAGGCTGACCTGCGCCTGCCGGTTGCCCGGATCGAGTTCCAGCACCCGATGCCAGCAGCGTTCCGACTCGGCCACTTCGCCACGCTGATACCGGAGTTCACCGAGTTTCAGGTAGACATCGGGGCCGAGCGCAGGCTCCAGTCGCACCGCGCGTTGGTACGCCTCGAGCGCGTCGCCGAAGCGCGCGACCCGGTAGGCGAGATCGCCGATCGTTTTCTGAAACGGCGCGATGTTCGCTGCGTGCAGCATGCCACGTTCGACGGCGGCGGCGGCGGCGACGAGTGCGCCGCGCCCGAGCATCAACGCGGCGTAGTTCGCGTGCAGCACGCCGACCGAGGGGTGTGTGCGAATACCCTCCTCGAGGAGCGCCTGCGCCTGATCGGCATCATCGCGCGCAGCGGACACCAGCGATGCGTAATGGAACCAGACGGCCGGCGGCGCATCGCCCTCGAAGCGTGCACGCGCCAAGGCCAGCAGCTGGTCGGCACGCGCGTAATCGCCCAGCCGGAATGCATGCAGCGCGCGCGACAGCTCGATGTGCGGCGACACGGGTTGTCCCATGCGCGCGGCGCGGTCGAGCATGCGCGCCGACTCCAGGTCGCGACCAATCCCTTCGTACGCCAGGGCGAGGTGATGCAGCATCGTCGACGTCGCATGATCCAGCGCCGCCAGCGGCTCGAGCCAGCCGACGGCGTCATCCCATGCCCCGCCCTTGAGCGACAGCAGGCCAAGCTGGTGCCGGGCGATGGGATCGTCGGGTGATGTTTCGACCACGCGGCGAAACTCGCGTGCGGAGTCCTCGATCATGCCGGCCTTGGCCAGCGCGAGACCGAGCTTGAGTGCCTTCTCCGCGGTGCTCGCACCGTATTCCGTTTCCTCGGCTCGCACCTGCTCCGCGCCGTGCACCGGCACGAGCAGTCCCTGTGCCGCGAGTTCGTACAGCGCCTTGCCGACCATGAACTCGCCCAGACCCGATCGCTCGATCACGCCGCGGATCGAGCGTCGCCCGTCGAGCAGGTGCGCGACTTCGGCCAGCTCGCCGGTGAGGGGCGTGGAGACACCAGCGCGCGCCGCATCCATCTCGAAGACGACATCGAAGCTGGGAAAGCGACGTTCCACCAGCGCCCACTCGTCCACCCGGCGCGCGCCCTCCATGAGCAGCGACTCCGGATTGATTGCGACTGCGAGGCCGCGGCCATCCGGATGCACGTCAGGCTCGAAGGTCCAGATACCCTGCGTCCATGTGAAGAGCGAGAACACCGCCTCCTCCACGAGCACACGCAGCTCCTTGTCGACGACTTCGCGTGGCACATGGCCCGCGTCGACGAGCAGCTCGCCGACACGTCGGTTGGGCTGGCTCACCTGCGTGCGCAACACCTCGTCGAGCTGCTCCTTGGTCACGAAGCCGCGCTTCACCAACGAGTCGCCGAGGCGGTCACGCCGGTTGACGATCGCACCGAACGCGATCTTCCCGTGCTGGAAGAAGACGGAGCCGAACTTGGTGCCGTCCACGATACTCAGGCAACCGGTCTTCTGGCCGAGCGCGAGCAGCTGGAGCACGTCGGGAATACTCGCCTCCTTGAGGCTTCCACGGATCGCCATCAGTCGCAGTCCTCCATGAGTCGCGCGCCAGGATCAGGCCAGCGATGCACAAAGTTTTCGGGGTCGCCCATCTGATGCTTGAGGCCACGACGCGTCGTTGCGGCACCGTCCAGCTCCGCGGTGACGAACGCCGATGTCACGGGTGCGCCGGCGAGTGCAGCCGCCGCCTGCAGCCGCCTGACCGTCGCAAGCACCTCCCCGATGGACCGCGCGGGACGCTCCGCGATCTGCACGACGACGTTGTCGGTGACCGACGTGTGCGTAGCCGCGAAGCACCGGCCGATCAGTATCGCGCGCTGTGATGCATCGGGGCTGCCAAGCTCCACGATCAATCCCTGCGCAAACCGTGTACGCAAGCGATCCTCGAGTGTTGCCAGCTGGTTCGGCGGGATCGACGACGTCAGCACCACCTGGCGTCCGGCGCTCTGCAGCGCGTTGAACAGGTGGAACAGCTCGTCCTGCGTGCGTTCCTTGCCGGCGACCGCCTCGATGTCGTCGAGCAACAGTGCACCTGCGTTGCGATAGCGTGCGCGCCACTTCTCCACCGCCCCTTCCCGCAGCGCGGTGATGAGTTGCTCCGCGAACGCGGCGGCGGTGACGCAGGCGACGGTCTGCACACCGTTGGCGATCATCGCGTTGCCAATGGCGTGCAGCAGGTGCGTGCGCCCGCTGCCTGCCGGTCCGGTGATGACGAGCGGAACGAATTGCGTGCCGGGTGACTCGACGACCGCGCGGGCGGCGCGCAACGCAAGCTGATTTGCGAGCCCTTCATGCAGCGTGTCGAACTGGAGACTCGGCTCCGGACGTGGCGGCGGCTCGATGGACGAGACGGCCTGCTGCACCAGCGCGTGCGCCTCCTTGACGCGCTCCGGGTCGCGAAAGATGGCGTTCCCGGACAGCCCGGTGTCAGCGGCCGAGCCTTGCCGCTCGAGGTCGCGCAGGTATTCCACCGCCGCGCCAAAGGTAGCGAGCAACCCCTCGACATCCGGGGCCTCGCGCAGCTGCAGCGCGCGCTCGAGCACCGCGACGCTGATACCCTCCGCGCGCCAGCGCGCCGCGGCATCGGCCAGCCGCACCCGCCACTCCTCGACCTGTTCGACTACCGCGGTCGCGACTTCCTGCATGAACGTGTCGTAGTCGGCGGGACGCCGGCTGCGCGCATCGTCGGCAAAGTGCGACTGTGTCGCGAGCGGCGTTGCGCGTCCACCGACGAGACGTCGCACATCGGCGACGCCGATCGCCGCGTCACTCATGCCCTGATGTGCAAGCAGCCGATTCAGCCCACCCTGCAGCTCGCGGATGTTCGAGAAATCGACGCGCGCGAGCTCCTCGAGCACGCCATCGCGGAAGCGCAGCACCCGTTCGCCCTGCAGCTTCTGCAAAATCGCCACGCGTGTCTCGTAGTCCGGGATGCCGACATCGACGATCAGGCCCCCGGTGAGCCGCGTGAGCAGGCGGTCGGCGACGTCGGCAATCTCGTCCGGCGGACGATCGCTCGTCATCACGATCTGCGTGCCGCGGCCCTGCAGCACGTTGAACAGCCGGAGCAGCTCGCCCTGAACCTCGGCGCGTCCCGTGAGAAACTGCACATCGTCCAACAGCAGCACGCCGGTGGACTCGTAGCGCTTCTTGAAGGTGTCGAGGCGACCGCCTTGCAGCGCCTGATGAAACTCCTCCATGTAGTCGTCCAGCGCCACGTACTCGACGGCCAGCGACGGCTGCTTGTCCCGTGCCGAGTGCCCGACTGCGTGCATCAGGTGCGTCTTGCCGAGGCCGGATGCGCCGTACACGAACAACGGGTTGTACAGGACGCCCGGCGCATCGGCAACCGCCTTCGCAGCGGCGACAGCGAGGCGATTGGACGAGCCGGTGACGAAGGTATCGAAGCGGAGGCGGTGGTCGAGTTTCATGTGTCTGCGGTGTCCAGCCAACGACGACTGTCCTACCGGATTGGGCACGTGGTGCCGCGTGCACGATGAGGATGGCACGACACCGCGACGGCGACGCGCCGTGTCACGATCAGCCGAGGGTTTCCGCGAGCCGCCGCATGGTGAGCCGCAACAGACCGAGATTGGCCCACGGTTCCGCCACGGTCACCAGCAGCAGGTCACCCTGCGGCATCGCACAGACACGCCCGCGTTCGCCTTCGAGGTGCAGGAAGCCCGGCGTTGTGCCGTCCGCAGCGGTGGCGGCGCTGGCCGCGCGACCGTACAGCCGCGCG